>PJEL010003006.1_pt1 | contig 14813 bp, 18 predicted proteins | sample 1853271 | NCBI WGS metagenome assembly PJEL01 (sample SAMN08108733, study PRJNA415343) | Invertebrate metagenome, whole genome shotgun sequencing project. | host: Globobulimina | place: Sweden: Gullmar Fjord | collected 2015-08 | reverse complement strand
CCAAAAGTGTTACCCTTGCCCCCAAAAGTGTTACTCTTGCCCATAAAAATGTTACACTTGCCCCCAAAAGTGTTACCCTTGCCCCCCAAAGTGTTACTCTTGCCCATAAAAAATGTTACATAAAAATGTTACACTTGCCCATAAAAATGTTACACTTGCCCATAAAAATGTTACACTTGCCCATAAAACTGTTACACTTGCCCATAAAAATGTTACACTTCCCCATAAAAATGTTACCCTTGCCCCCAAAAGTGTTACTCTTGCCCATAAAAGTGTTACACTTGCCCATAAAAATGTTTCATTTGTCCCGTATGTATAGATAAATTAAAAGTATATTTGTATTAAATCTTGCTAGGAAGAGGCAGTAAGAGGAGTAGGGTAGTTTTACAGGCACTATTTAGAGAGATTTAAATCTTGACCAGATCATTATTCATATTTCATACACAGAGCCGTACCAATAAGGCGTCATGGGACTTATTGAGCAGTTCTTTACAAGAATTGGAGGGCACCAAGAACAAGAGCTCCAGCTGATGCCATCATAGATGTAACAGTGGCTGACCCAGGTGGAGATGGCTCTGGACCAAGGCTCGTGGGGAGTAATACGCTATCAGTGACGAAAACAGTCTGGCCTCCACTCTCGCAACTGATCACCTGTGCAACATCAGCAGTGTTGACTGGTCCCATAACTTTGACTCCAGGAACCTGCTCATCATTTGTTGGCCAAGTGGATGCAAGAGGAGCTGCTTTGCCATCAACCATGAACACCAAGGAGCTCTTGGAAAGGTCAGTTGCGGTGGTGGCTTCATCATTGGCAGCTCCAGCAACATGCACACCCAAAATTGAGGCCAAGGTATTAGTATCCTTCAGGAGATCAGCTGCTGTCACATTAAGCGCTTCCAAAGCTGTTGCAAAAGCAGTATCAGTTGGTGCCACAAGGACAAGGGGTGGATTTGGGAGAGGACCAACATCCACATCCTTGGCCGCATCAAGTGCAGCCAACAGGGTAGTGAACTCTGACCCCTCTGCTGTCAGTGCGGACAAGGCTGGACCACACAGTGCACCTTGGATGTCACCAATAGTCACAGCGGATACTCCGGCTGCTCCCAAAACTGCACATACGTATAAAAATCGTGAATTACATGAGTCCAATCCCTTGCATTTCAACTGAGGGCGGGTATCTGTGGTTTCGACACCAGCGAGGTCCGAAGCTTTTCACCTCAGCAAACGCGTGAAACGTACCAACTGCTGCGATAAGTCCTGCGTTAAGATGATTCATCATTCTTTTTGTAAAATTAACAATACTATTGGTGATAAACTATTATTTATTAAAAAGTCAGAGGAAACACCAGGTTTCATTATAGCCACATCGTACAGATGATAGCCACATATGTGGCTGTACGATGCATCGTACAGATCCTACTATGGACGTGTCAGGGCTTCTAGGAGCATTGCCTTGCAAGGCAATATCAATTGATATCGTACGTACGTACAGAACCTAGTATAATGTCGGTTCTTTAAGTTGCTTCGGTGGCTTGGAATCTTTGTATTTGGAATACCTTGTTCGTCTGATTGTTTTAATCATATCATCTACTACATGACAATATTACATATTATGGATTGACAAAGCTATGCAGCTTCTGCACCCGCACTCCCACCACCACCTCGAGACTGCATTCTCGCTTGAGTGGCTCTCAACATGGCCTCATAATCTTTGGATTCCATTGATACGTCACTATTTGGGGCAACAACCGAGTCAATCAGACCATATTCAATTGCCTGTTCAGGTGTAAAATATCTGTTTCGACCAACGTCTTTTCTCAGAGATTCCTTATCTTGACCTGTATATCTAGCAAGGTGGTCCACATATATGTCAGTCGACTTTTCAAGCTCATTTGCCTTGATCATTACATCACTGACGTTGCCAAATGATCGATTCAGTCTCGGTGGACAAGTCATGATTCGGGAATGGGGAAGTGCAAACCTGTGTCCCTTCTTTCCCGAGGCCAAAATCATTGCAGCATTTCCAAATGCCTGTCCAATTGCTAATGTGTAAATATCTGGACGAATATAAGACATGGTATCCAAAATCGCCGTAGCTTCTGTCTCAAAGCCAACTGCTTCACCATTGGCAGATTGTGAGCCAGTGGAGTTGATATACACATAGACTGGCTTCTCTGGGTTTGCATAGTTCAGCCACAAAAGCTCAGAGATCACTAATTCAGTGACAGAGGGCACTAATGGCATGCCAATGTAGCAAATACGACCATCCAGTAGCAAGGAAGGCAAATCGGGAGGAGCTTGTCCTGGGGCTTTCGTATCGACGGCCATACGTGCAGATTGACGGGTCGTAGTTTTCACATCATCTCCAACATAGAATGCTTTTGCTCTCAAATCATCCTGCAATCCATACGATGCTACACAGTTAGTAAACATTGTAATGAGGGCTGCCCCGCTCGTCAAAACCACGTACCAGTTCTACCTCTGGGATCTTTGTCAGTCCCTCTGGTGTCAATCCCAATACATGCATTTGCTGCACTGATAATCCATATTTTGGTGATACTAACGTGCTCCTGTCCACAAACGACTCTTCATTCTCCGATGTGAATCCTATCCCCATGCTACTCGCCCGGGTAGCTGTAGAGCGAGCTCCCCACAAAAATGATTCTGAATAACTAAATCTAATTCCTCCCGAATATGCTGTGGTCTTTTGAGCAGGCAATGTGCTCCCTGGTGCAATTGTCCTCATGGTGCGAATGTGACGTGTGCTCCACCGAGACGTCCCACAATACGTGCGTGCGTGCGTGGTATATTTAAAATATATTCAGTGTGAAAATATAATGTAAATTCCTATGCCGCTGATGCCGTACATGTATTTTACAATTAGTGTCACCATAGACAGTGTGTGGAGCACCTGATCCTCGTTTGCTCACGATCATGTGATATCATCAAGTAAATCACAATATACGTTGATTACATACAGCAGCACGACTTTTCAATCATTCATTCATTCGTTATAGGGTCAATATAATCTTTCATCCATCAAGTATGGCGCTCATGAACGAATACTTCAAATCTTTTTGGGTTTGTTTCTCTGCAGCAGGCAACCCATCTACGTAACGGTCAACATACTGTTGAGCCGCCTTGCGAGCAATAGAAAGTCTTTCATGACCTACAATGTACTCGTGAGATTTCAGTATTGCCAGAATTTCCACGACTTGTTTTATAAAATCCTGTTTCTGAGCCAAGGCACCATAGCAAACTATACCTTGTCCCTGGGCCTCTACCCATTTCATGTACATGTCCAAAAATGGAGACTTGAGTACCGATATGACAATGTTTTGTAAATGTATTTTTGTGGCCGTTTCAATCGCCCTGCAATAATTTTGAAATAGAGAGATGCACTCTGATACCATCTGGAAGCCTTTGGGGACAGCCATGGGGAGGATGACAAGCCTGAGCAAGACCTCACACGTTTTCCTCACCTGTTGCTGGGCCCATACGTCAAAAATATTTGACAGGATTTTCAGTGAATGTCTCTCCACAAGATCCTGAGAGAGATCGTGGGCATCCATAAGCATACTCATCATGGTGAATCCAATGTCGCTTGATAATCTGCTTGGAGTTCCGAGACTTTCATCTTCTCGTGCAAATTGAACTGTACTCGACACACTGAGAGAAACAATATCCGAAGACACTTTTTGACCGATTAGTGTTGAATAGTGATCTAGAAGGCACTGCAACTCGACCCGAGGAGACGTCAGCTGACCAAGAAGAGAAGAGATTTTGAAAACCTCGGTATCCTGAACAGCCTGCTCTTTCTTTGCTAGCAGTCGATCGATCAGAAGCCTCTTTAGCTCATCAATTTTTTTCAATATATAAAGGGTCTGTTCATCGGAAGATTTCGCAAGAGGAATATCATCATGTGCCCGCTCCAATTTGTTGATAGTCTCCTGCAAACTTCCTAGGGTTCCACACATAATCTCCCCTTCCAATGCGTCCAACCTTCTCTGAATCTCACGAGAATTGGCATCTCTAGATTTTGCCGCTCTGGAAAATTCAGAATCCTTTTTTGCAGCGAAACAAAAGTCCTGCTTGGCTATTTCCAGGGCCGTTGCAGACTGCTCTTTCAATGCTGCTGTCACCCTCTCAGCCGCTTTGAGTGATTTCTGGGCCTTTGATACAGCTGTATGAACATCTAAAACATCATGTAATCGCTCAGAGAACGATTCTAAAAGCGGATCGACCTTCCAAGAATCATATGCAGGAGATTGCTCTTGCACTGCATGTGTTGGTTCCTTCACTGTGGCCAACCTCTCTGGGCTTTTTTCAGATGCAGTATCAGGTTGAATCTGCATCTTGTCCCTACGTTTGGATGTCATCCGAGAGACACTCCGTTTAAATCGACCCAGAGCACTCACATGGTCGTCTTTATCGCTTGTTGACATTTTGCCTCTCCTATCGACAAAGACGACTCATGTGGATGATAGTTCCCATATATAGAACAACAAAAACAAACAGACTATAAAATGAATACAATCTTAGAATCGTCTAGTGACGAACGAACGACTTTATGTACATCAACTTTGGTGTGTTGAATGTTTCAAATGAACGTTGTCTTCCCATCAAAGGATGTTTTGAAAGGGACGTTTCATCCATCTTTCATCTACCATGGACGATCTGACGAGTTCACCAACCAAGCTCTTCAACATTCAGTGGCATACATCAGACACGGGAATATCCTCAGTTGATTGAATTAAAATACAATACAGTGTGGTAAAACACAGGAGTGAACACACATGAACAAAGTCGGGTCTCTCATTGCCAGGGTTGCCCGTGCTGGGGCCGTGGCTGAGGGTCAGGAGGTACAGGTACGAGTTTACTATTTTACAACTCTTATCAAAATAAAGGAGACCTGGCAAATATATTCTGTCGTCTCACAGAGGGGTTCCTAGCAGGCCACTCGCTAGTGATGAAGGCGTTGGTACCTTTTGTTGGACCCCATCATGTGATTTTTTAGGACAGATATCAACTGTAAGTACTATGTGTAAATGTAGCAGCAATTGAAAGCGCTCGCACCCGCAGTGTGCAAGGTGTTTGGGAACGGGCTGTCGACTGGAACAAGCTTTGCTTCTTCAGGGGCTGTCACAGACGTAGATGCCGAAATCGAGCACGCGACAGGATTAGAAAGAAAGCAATTGGAATCAAGCAAACAAGGTGTAGACTTGTTCCACGAAGCTTGGTTAGATGCTCCTTTTGGTACAGAGGCCAACCCAGTAGAAGTGACATCAGAGTTCTCAGAAAGGATAGTTGGAGTGCCAGATCCAGACGACGATTCTACAGTATGGTGGGGAATGATTGAAGAGGGACAACCGCCGAAACAAATTGTCGAAGGTGGGGAGTTCTTTGTGTTGAAGAGGCTTCCAAGCAGTGGTGGACACCATTGAATGTTTCCTGTGATGTTTTGTCTGTATCCAATTGGTTTGTTAACGAGTATGCCACGATGTAATGAGTAAAATCCCTTTCATTGATATTGTTACAAATGGTACAAGCACATCAAGTGAGGGGCGTGGGTTGTTGTAATCCATGCCTCGATATGAGTACACATTATCCTGTGTAGATAACGAAATCTAAAGGAGGGTGTTCTTAATCAACAGCCTGCACACAACATATGGGTCAACGTTTGCGGCTGGACGACGGTCCTCGAGGTATCCCTTTCCGGCCAACTGGACTGGGAGAGGGATACGGATGGAGGATCCACGGTCAGCAACACCAAATCTGAAGGTGTCAATGTCGCATGTCTCGTGAGCTCCGGTCAAGCGGTCCTCGTTTCCACTTCCATACTGAGTAATATGCTCAACGTGGCACTTGGAAAGTCTTTCGATGGCGGCTTCAATGGCAACCATTCCTCCATCGCGACGCATGCTCTCAGTGGAGTAGTTTGTATGGGCTCCAGCTCCATTCCAGTCTCCCTTCATTGGCTTTGGTGCAAAGGTGGAGATGATTCCAAACTCCTCTCCAAGGCGGTGAAGCAACCATCTGGCAACCATGACCATGTCTCCGGTATCCAAAGTTCCAGTTGGACCAATCTGGAACTCCCACTGTCCAGGCATAACCTCAGCATTGATTCCAGAGATGGTGAGTCCTGCCTTGATGCAGGCATCCATGTGTGCCTCTGCAAGCTCACGTCCGTACACGGACTCGTTACCGACACCGCAGTAGAATGGCCCCTGTGGTGCTGGGAATCCTCCAATTGGCCATCCATATGGATGAGCTCCTCCCTTTCCGAGCATGGTGTATTCCTGCTCGAAACCAAAGAGTGGGGCCTCTGCCTTCACCTTGTCGTTGATGATGGCTTCCAACTTAGCTCTGGTATTGGTTGGATGTGGGTTACCCTCTGGGTCGAGGACATCACACAAGACAAGCACATCATCTCCACCACGGATTGGATCCGGGCACACAAAGCATGGGCGGAGGATGCAGTCAGAGTTGCCACCCTCGGCCTGTCCGGTGGAGGATCCATCAAAAGACCATTGTGGGAAATCTTTTGGGTTCATGGAGGTGACTGGCTTTGGAATACACTTGGTCTTGGAGCGCATCTCGTTAAACATAAGTCCCTTGGATGGCTTTCCCTCCTGGCCGTCATACCAAATATACTCGGCTCTCTGTGCCAAGGCATTCACCCTGAACACGACGAATCGTCCCTACAAATACATAGGAGAGAATGTTATGACTATTTTGAGACACAAGCCGGGGCCGTGTGAGAAGATGTGTCGAGAAGGCATGACTCGACATGCAACTCAAAAACAATCACGATTACGTTTGTATCAAACATTCACACATACACGTGGATTCTAAAAGTATCAAAACATACCTGGCGTCCAGCTGCACCGACATTGCAAGCGACCTTTCTCTGGGCTACCACACTCTGCAAAGTTGGATGTCATCAGGTCAATCTAGGTTTACGGGTCAAAATTCACGCCAATCGTCCATAAAATAATCTTTGATATATGTAATTTTAGAGATCTGATACCAACATCCCGAGCATCGGGCACTTCCATGGTCGACCATCATGTGGATAGGCCAAGATTCCGAGTCGGCAGCGACACGACGCACCTTTTGTGTAAGAATGGCCACCATTGTAATTCAATCGATTAAAAACACAATATTAATTTCTTAAATAGAAGTTTAAATAGTATAATCTGTCACCAGTGTGACCGTCCCTACTATATAGTGAGGGTTAGGGTAAGTTAGGGTCATCATCAGTGGTGGTGGTACGCGGTGGAGGCCTCCTTCAACAACAATATTTAATATTGGAAAAACAAATACAACAAAGAATGCTCACCTGGGAACTGTATGTTCTGAATACCCAAGTCTCTTCCCATTCTTTGCACTACCACTACTGGGGTGTTTTCTTCGGAATATATCTAGCTGCGCCTCAATCTCTGCTGATGTGCCTGTCGTCAAAGGCTTTACTGAAATTATGGTCGAGGCCATGTGACACAAAGCAGTCAAAGCTGGCTGCAGATTCCCAACATCATCGTGAAAGACAAAGACAGTACATTCAACGCCTTCTGATGAGCATAGGCCAATAAGGGATCTTCCTACCTGCATTGGGACAGTTTTTTCCAGCCAGGGATCTGACATATTGAAGCAGTTCAAGAGACCCTACAGACAGAAAGTACACGGGACATAGCAAATACTAATAACGTGAGGAGAACTTGTACGAATAGCACGAATTTCTTGACGCACCACCACATCATCAAACAAAACTGTGCAACGATGGCCAGCAACAGTGTCTCCACGTAGAATCCGAATGTCATTGGAAATGGCAGCCATCAAGACCTCTAGATCCACAAGATACATGTCCAGGGCAGTGTCCAACCGGCTAAAACTGCTGGTGTTCAACACCTTGAACCTTCCCTCTGATGCTATTTTTGAGACATTGAGGTTCAATCTCCGGACAAGTGCCGAATAATGAGCAGTTGAATGCTTTGATGTGACCAGGAGCACGCTTGACTCTGCTAGAGCGAGTTTCAAAATGCTGGACACAACGTACGTTGAATCTGCCGTAACGCTATCCCTCACCAATATGAGATCATGTAGATCCTCTATATGGAATGATTCCATGCTGAATGCTTTCGTGATTGGTCCTCGACTACCATTCGCTGTTGCATGGCCACCCCACGAAAGGGTTTTTGTGCTACAGAGAGAACGCTACAATTTCTTGATTTGATACAATATTCTGTTTTAATCTTGAAACATAACAATAAGGTAGCTCCAATATGAACGAAAACCATAGTATTGTAAACGTTTCTGTACACACTGACCTTTCAGGAACATGCATCAAGGTACGACATTACGATGATGAAGAATACCACCAAACGAATGAATCACGCATGTATCTATTCCTCTTTGTACAGGAAAGGGATGCATATGTGGCATTACATAACACACAAACAATAATAAGAATGGACGAGGTAGACAACAACCTATCTAATCAAACAAGGAGAATCCCATGTCCTCATCTTCCTCTTCCTCAACCTTCTCCTCCTCAGCTGGGGCAGCTCCTCCAGCAGCAGCAGCTCCAGCAGCACCTCCAGCAGCAACAGCTCCACCAGCTGGGACGGAGGCAAGCTTTCCACGTCCCTCAGCAATGACCTCCTCGACGTCCTTACCCTCGAGCTCCTTGATCAAGAGGGCAGCACTGTCAGCATCAGAGTCAACACCAACTACAAGTAAACATAAAACACATCATTGGATGAACCAGAAACGGGTGTAATGAGGCCAATGATTGGCCGCCGCACGTCAGTCGCCGGGTCCGTGGATGAATGCAATTCACGGCCATCTTCCGGTCGAAACGTTAAACAAAAACATACCAGATCCCAAAATTTTGCTGATGTCATCAGCAGTTGGGGCGTCATTTCCACCAAGCTTGGCAAGAAGGTAGGCTGCAGCAACTTTCATCCTTGTATGTATGTAGCGTTGAACGAGTACGGCTCCTGAAAGATATTTAAGCTTTTGTGTAAGCACTAAACAGGTTATATACTCTGTTTGATAAATATTAAAATATGCACGAGTATCCCACGTGTTTTGATGTTTAGAAGTCCATCCCAGACTGCCATGGCGCCATGATGGAGTGGCCACTGGCCATGTCCGACATCCGCGGATGCCAGAAAGTAGATGGCATTAATTTGGGTACATTGGCACAATGTATGTGATGTGCTTGTACAAAATTTTACTAGGTAAGGGTATTGTATTTCACACAGTACTACAGAGTCATTCATACAGTGGTATGGCAGAGGGTGAAGCAGTTCCTTGTGGTGTCAAGGAGACACTTGAGAAGGCCATGTTGCAACTTCTCGCAAAGAGAGGACCGACAAAAACGTGCTGACCCAGTGAAATACCACGATCCTTGTTTAGCAAGAAAGCTGAATGGAAATCACACGTACGTCCACATGAGGATGCTGTCCATCTGTAATAATTGACAAGACAAGACAACTGTCATAGTCATTGTCATGTGCTTTTTTGATTGTATTGTATTGTATGCAGATGCAAGCCACGAGAGATATCGCAGTACGGTTGCATAAACAAGGAATACTGGAAATATTGCAAAAAGGTTCCCCTATTGATGTGTCAAAGCCTATTCGTGGACCCATTAGGTTGAGGCTTTGTGCATGTCAGGTACATTTGAAGCATGAAACGGGAACACAGAGTATGACTCCAGTATGACTCGATTGAAATACGATCGATCGATGATCCCTCCTCGATCTCGAGGTGAGAGTCATTGGAATCCCCAATGTGCTGATGAGAGCGGCCACAACAAGCTTGTTGTTACCACAACCATCACCACCATAGTGTGAGTGGGAGCATTTTTCATACTACAGACAATGACTGCTTTGTTTTTAGTATATTATATTATGTAATTACATTACTACTAGCACTGTAATGTAAAAGGAAAACGTTCTGTTTACAATACGTACGTACGTCAGGATTGCTTCGTGGCAGTTGGAGAATCGTTACTGGTTTTCTCAAGTTCCATCCCTGGTCAGTTTATTCTAGAATCTCCGGATGGAGATGAATAGTAGTAAAAATACAATGTTTCAGGGCGTCGATGAGGACATGGAATCACCGAATGGGTCGTCATATGCTCGGACTCTCGAGAGAATGTCTCCGAGTAAAGGAAACGCTCCAATATCTCAGAGCATGGATTTTATTCAATCAGCTTTACAGAGAGTAGGGATATCAAAGAAAATTGATTTGGAATCTGCGGATCCGTCCAGTGTGCGGGATGTGTGCGATACAATCTACACACTACTCTTGCACATTGAGCAGGCGGAGGAGTACAAGGGCAAACTGCAGCGAGAGGTGCAAGAGTCGAGGCATTTGGTCAACCTTGAGCGCAAGCAAAGTCAGAGGATGAAAGATGAGATGGAGGTCAAGGAGAAACAGCTGCGGAGCTTTGAAAGCAAAACACAAATGAAGGATGAGACGATGAAGGATGAATTGGCCAGGTATAAATCGCTGGCAGCAGACCTTCGAAAGCGGGTCAAGGGTGGCGAGTCAAAGTTGAACCATATGTTGCACGCTCTCGATAAAAAGGAGAAGGAGTACAATAGACTCCAGGAGAGAATGTCGTCATATCTGAGTGATAGAAAGGAGAGAAACCAAAAGGTTACTGATATTGCTGGGAAAGTGGGCAAGGTTCCAGGGAGTATTACCACCCTGTCACCTCGCCAAGCACGTCAAGATGATGGTGTTCAAGGGATCATAAGCGTGTATGAAAATAAGCAGCAAGAATATGTGAAGCAGATTAAGGAACTAAAGGCGTCTCTGGCATCAACAGAAGCTCTCTATGCAGAGGCTATGAACAACTTGGAGAAGAGGCAGACTGGTGCTGTCGATTCTTCTACAACTATTGACACAGAATTTATTAATGCGATTCCAGATATGAGTGCTGCTCAGCTCAGCTCTGAAGTGTCGACCAGAATCAAGGCCTTGCAGAGAAGAGTACATTCGTTGGATTGGCATGCCCAGAGAATCGAATCTACCGAGGGTCCACTCTCCTTGAGAGAAGAGCAGCTATTATCTGACCTCAATGCTGCTCGCTCTGTTTTGCATGACCAGGAATATCTCCTGAAGAATGTGCTCATCTCCATGAGAAGTTCAATTATTCATGAGAAGGAGAACATGGATGCAAGGCTGCGGGAGAAGACAAAGGTGTTTGAAGGTGCTCTTGAATCTTCACAGACAAGGTTTATGCAAGAGAAAAGAGTATTGCTCGAGGAGAATGAAGCTCAGGTCGCTTCTTTGAAACAAGAATATGAGCAGAAGATTACAGAACAGCAAGAAATCATCACAGACCTGGAAACAAAAGTAGGCCGTCTTCAAAGTCAAATTGAGGTCCTCCAAAAGAGGCACAAAGATGCCTTGGATGAAGAGATACAGAAAGCCAAGGAGGATTTCGAGACGGAATTGGAGCAGATTCGGTCAGGGGCTGAAGCAACCATGGCAAACATGGCTGCAGAATCTTCACAGGTTCAATTGGATTACAAACGTACGCATTCAACTCTGCGGGCAGAAGCAAATGCTTTACGTGAGAGATTGGTCGTGGAAAAGCAGTTGAGAGAAGATGTCGAGAGGAAGTTTGAGAAAGAGTGCCAAGCAGCTGCCGAGGAGGCAACCAAGGCCCTACAAGATGATATCAAGACGATTGAAGCCCGAAAGAATGAGGAAATTATTCGATTGGAAGCTTCTTACGCCTCAAAGATTGACATGCTTTTACAAGAGAAACAAGACTCTGAAGCCAATGCAGAATCCATCCAAATGGATCTGCTGTTGACCAAGGACAAATTGCAAGAGGCCCATGACGAGTTGATGCAGCATGCACGTAAAATCGAAAACCTTGAGCAAAATATAACTGATCTGAAACAAAATAATAGCAAACAGATTGTCAAAACTCTGGAGAAGGCTGAGCAGGAACATGTGGCTGAACGACAGGATCTGGTGGACAAACTTGGACACTTGCAGGAGGACTTGAGGATTGCTCAGGCGGAAATCAAAGAGAAGGAAGATATGATTGCGAAAGTGCGCCTGAAGGAAGCAGAAGCAACGTTGGCCATCTCCAGATATGGAGAGCTGACAGAGCACTACAAGGGCTTGATGAGCACGTATGCACCAGGGCTGGGTGCAGGGACATTGCTTGAACAAGCCATTCAAAGAAAAGCTAGTGCCATGGCAACATGAATTCGTGATTGTATAAAATTTACATCGTTGTAAGAAAATAAGCTACATATATGATGACTATGGTGTTTTGGTTACTTTCCTCTCTTTCCTTCCTTTCTGGCAACGTATTCATCAGCATAACGAACTCCCTTTCCTTTGTATGGTTCTGGTTCTCTCTTGGATCTAATATCAGATGCAAACTGGCCAACCTGCTCCTTATCGTGTCCAGAAACAGTCACAGTAGTGTTCTTGACTACTTCGACACTGATTCCCTCTGGGATGGGCATTTCCACTGGGTGACTATATCCGAGGGACAGGGTCAAGGTCTTTCCGGAGACGGCTGCTCTGTAACCAACTCCGATCATTTTAAGGGTCTTGCTGAATCCATCATTCACTCCGATGACCATGTTGTTGACGAGAGACCTTGATAAACCATGGATTGCGTTGGCGGTTTTGTGCTCCTTTGCCCTGTTTACGTTAATGAGATTTCCTTCCTGAGATATAGTTACCAATGGGTGCAATGTACGTGAAAGTTCTCCTTTTGGTCCCTGCAAAACACGAGAAAAGTTAGACCATGTTGCAGAGAGCGAGCGCCGCTCGAGGGTCACCACGGTTGACGAGCATTTCTAGGACATTCAACCACATGCAACCTGTCAATACTTTATATTTTACAAAATGTGGTTCAGATACGTCAATGAAAGGAAGAGACGTGGTGCGTACCTTTACCGAAATTGTGTTTCCATTAATGGTGACCTTTACTTTATCTGGAACCTGCACGGCGAGCTTCCCAATACGACTCATTTTAGCTGTAGCAGAAACACTTTGAACTCTCTTGTTAGAGACTGACGCAGTGCGGAATGTCATGGCTACGTCGCTGGCGACGAAAGAAGAGGCAAACATGGCTCCTGGACTATACTATGCAAGCTTCTCCTTGATAATGTGATTGAATTTCGTCAAGAAACGGCACAATGTGGGCTTCCTGATGAATAAGAAAATAGTTTTAGCCTAAACATCGGGGGCGTGTCATTTTAATGCGCATTGTTGGAGATACTCAAGGACGAGAGGTTGATGAGAGGCCGCCCTCGAATTGGGTTTCAGCTGCTATTTTCGTTCGATACTTTTTTTCCTCTTTGAAGCACTTAAGTGCAAGCTTGCACTTGCAAAGTAAATCCTAGACCATTTCTGGGAGGGGTTGTATTGTTATTTATTTAAAAAAAAATGATGTCGAGTCGTAGATGTGATGAATACGAGTCATAGGAACATCCGCTGAGACCAGGAGAAGGATAGAGGACATGGACCTGTTAAGCGGGTATGGTTCGGACGAAAGTGAGAAGAGTCAAGGGAACGAACCATCTCCAAAGCGAACTAGAAGAGAAGAGTCGTCACCGTCGCAGCGTGAGCGCACTACACAATCCCCTCCCAGGCGCCTGGGACAGTTGGACAGAAAGAAGAGTAGGTGGGCAAAGGCATCAGCATTTCTTGCCCCTGTCCAATACGATTCGACCGACGTCATAGACGATGATAGTGATGCTGAAGAGAAGGCCTCTCATGTGGTCAAGGGGACCTTGAATCACTCGCGGCCTTTGCTGACATCGATGCTTCCTGCTCCCATGCATACCATCCAGAACAAGAATGAGCCCAATGTTGGAGATGGTCAAAGGTACGACAAGCAGCAACAGTCTAGGGAAACCGAAAGCGCTTCAGAATTTTCCAGGAACATAAATTCAGCTCCGAATGTTAGAGGAATCGTGTCTGCTCCCGGCATTCACACAGGGGGAGAACGTGCCACAGGCATGCTCCCTGAAGGGGTTGTCATCAAAGAAATATCAGGTGCATCTCTTCGGGGTCACGGGTCCGAGTCAATAGCTGACACATCAGGGATGAGGGCTGCCTTGGGAGACGAATACGAGAAGAAATTAAGGTCAGAAGCTGCGCGTGTGGGGAATGTGTCCAAACTGGCAAAGAGGAAGAATCAATTATCATCCCTGTTTGTAGATGCAAAGGCACAGGAAATAGAGCAGATGGAGAAGCAGGCATCCGGAGTAAAGACCAAAACAGAGACACAAAGAAAATATGGATGGTAATCATTCATGTTCATTTAAATAAATAATTTATTATTCACATACTTGCAACAGAGCACATCTGGTCCCCAGCGTGACTTTGACACGTATCATAGTTTCTACTCCACAAGGATTCCCACCGTTGCATCCACCCGGTGGTATTCTTCTTGAATTTTTCCATGATATCCAAGAGTTTTTGACCGTCGTCTCGTGCATGATCGACAAGTTTGTCGTATTCGCTCTTTTGGATGGGCCACCCACTGGAGGACGGTCTCTTGTTTGTTTGCCGAAGATCCTTCTTGGGAAGTGAAGGGTCCAATCCCAGAAAAATTTTCAATTCTGTCAAAACCTTTTCAGGGCTTTCTACCAATTCTTCAAATTGTACTAAGTGTATTTGAGACGGGCTAAAGGTTTCAAACCAGTGAATCATTGCATCAGAATAGTTGTATGCTACCATGGAATATGTCAAGCATTTTGCCAAATCCCCCTTGCACCCTTTATCATACTTTTCTGCGAGCATATTCTTATAAC
>PJEL010003005.1_pt1 | contig 14813 bp, 14 predicted proteins | sample 1853271 | NCBI WGS metagenome assembly PJEL01 (sample SAMN08108733, study PRJNA415343) | Invertebrate metagenome, whole genome shotgun sequencing project. | host: Globobulimina | place: Sweden: Gullmar Fjord | collected 2015-08 | reverse complement strand
GAAGATGAAGCGATCAACAGCAGCGAGTATGACTTGTTGATCTTCCACACTCGCTTCAAAAAACGATACGACAATACACCTGATGTCACATTCTTGCGTGAGGAGTTCATGGCGCCGGTCTGTTCTACTAGCTTAACGAATTCTGCCAGTTTAACAACGCAAGACACCGACCTCGATTCGATCTTAACCATGCCAAGGCTCCATCCCACCTTAGATCATCATGACTGGAAAGTATGGCTAGCCGATGTCGAGTTCCCGCCGAAAAAGCCCGTCAGGAACACCAGCTTCTTGTCGTTAGATTTAGCGCTCAGTGCATGTTTGTCGGGGGAAGGTGTCACGGTGACAGATTTGCTTTTGGTATTACAAGAACTCCAACGAGGCTTTTTATACTGTCCTAAAAACGCCAAGATCCAACACAGTGCTTGGACTTACTTTGGCCACCAGCGTACTCATTCGCCGGTAATAAATGACCTGATTGAATGGCTGAAAGGCGAAACAGCGAAAGAGATTGAATTACTGAAAGCGCTATCCCATCAAAACCATTGGTCTGGGGTCATCCAAGATCATTAAGGGATCTGCACCTAAGATTTCAAAATCGCATTAACCTTATAATCCATAACGTTTATTTATTGATTCGAATGACCTATCTTACGCCCTATGAACCAGTACACAGATATTGGCATCTTATTCTTAGGAGAAAGTCATGGAACAACAACGTCTAAAAGTCGCGATTATCGGCGCGGGACTGAACGGTTTAGCACTCGCGTTATCACTGCGTAAATTTGGTATTAAAGCTCGAATATACGAGAAGGCAGCACAACCACGAGCTGACGGTACGGGTATCATCATGTGGCCAGAAGGCATGCAGGTACTTGCGGCATTAGTAGGGGTAGATAAAGTAAAAGCCGCGTGTAACCAAGTCGATACCATCTCAACATTAACGGCGACAGGATTACCCATCAACACGCTCAATATGAGTGACTCCCCAAGCAAAGCCAACGCGCCAATTGGTTTGTTTCATCGCAGCCGTTTATACCAGTTGCTATTAAATGAGCTAGGAGATGACTGCATCGTTACCAATCAAACCTGCACTGTTGTTCAAAACGACGATGAGCCGCAGATTCTGGTCAATGGCGAACCACTTGATGCGGATATTATTGTCGGTGCCGACGGCGTGTTTTCTCAAGTAAGAAACTTTGTCGCGCCTGATGTGTCTTTAAGACAACCGAACGTCTATTGCTGCCGTGGTGAGATTGATTTCAAAGCATCAGAAATCAGTGATGATGAGTGTTATGTTTTTGCGGGTGATAAATCTCGTATCGTCACTTACACCTATGACCGAGAAACTCAAGGTAAGTACTGGTTTGCTGCATGCGCCGTTAAAGAAGGTGAAACGCTTTCTAAACAAACCGTGTTAGAGCAGTTCTCGCACTATCCGAGCTACCTACTGGATATGATTCGAAATACGCCAGAATCGAAGATCTTGCCTTCTCCACTCACCGATGTTGCCCCATTTGATACTTGGTATCGTGGCAATGCTGTTCTATTGGGAGATTCCTGTTGCGCAGTGCTCCCGACCATGGGGATCGGATTCAGCTTGGGCATTGAGAACGCTTACGTGTTGGCACAAAGTATTGCCTCTAACTTTGAAGGTACAGAGCAAGCATTCAAACGCTATCAGCAGCGTGCTCAGCAACGTTCGCATGAACTACAAAATATCACACACCGACTTAGTGAGCTGACTTACAAAGATGAGTTCAACCCAGTTGAAGTGGCCGATCTTTATCAACAGTTTGCCGTTGCCAATAGTCGCTCGCCTTTCTAACGGCTTGATGTGCTAGCAATGCCTTCTCTACTAGAAAAGCCGCAGTATTAACTGCGGCTTTTTAGGTTATTGGGTCTGCTCTCTAGCGACAACTGATACTGCAGCTTAAACAGACACTACAGCTTAAACATACGCGCACTGCGTGGTGGTAGATTGAACGTATGGTAGCGAGAAGAAATGGTTTCTGTCGCGCTGCTTAATACGTCTTTGTATTGAACATTCCAGTTAAACTCATGCTGGTAAGTATCAACTGTCACGCCACGCGTTTCACCACACTTGTTGATACCAACCACACCTTCTTTGCCACGCTTAAACAGCAAGGTACATTGGTCGCTCGAAATCATCGTCATTGATTTACCTTGCATCGCGTTGTGGAAACTCAACATGTTTTTCATTGTCGAGCTATTCCACACATTGCCCCAGCGACCGTTATCCTTATCTTCAGAATCAGGAAGATCATCACTGTAGATCAACGGTGTGCCGCCATCTTTACCAAGAATGTAAGCGTAAGCGAGTTGCTCGTCTTGTGGATCCATAATTTGGTAGCGGAAGCCGTCATTGGTTGGAATATCATGTGTGATCGCAAAGGTGATCGAACGGTTATCATCCAGTGCTTGGCCGTACGCTTTGGGATCATGCAGTTGATTTAAACCGCCGCTCATTGAGAACGCCGATCGAATCGATGCAAACAGCGGGAAATCGTAAGCAGAGTGATTGGTGTTGTTTAAGTATGGAGCTAGGAACGATTCATAGCCGCTGTTCCCTGCTCCACCGCTAGTAATCACTTCACCGAACACATGCATGTTCGCTGTAATCTCAGACGTAAACACCTGATCGATTTGGTATTGGCTCATGTGCTTCACTGCATCAATTCGGAACCCTTTGATGCCCATATCTTTTAGCGCTTTCAGATACAAACGCTGTTGTGACACTACCCAGTTGTTTGGATCAAGGTCAGGCAAACCTACATCACCATCGGCACCACACAAACGCCAATACTGAACATGACCAGGGTCGTTCCAATTGGAAATACAGCCCGCTGGATGAAAGTCGTTCGCTGACACATAACCTTGTGCTAGGTTGCCAAACAGAGTCTGGTCAGCATAGTAGCTTGAACGGCTAGCATAATCGTTTAGCACTTCTGTGCCAGGGTAATTCAAGTCACTTCGCTTCCAGCTTTCATTCGCCATATGGTTCAGTACCACATCGGCATACACATCGACGCCCACACCTTTGAGTGCGGCAATCATTGAGGCTAAATCTTGTTTGTTGCCTAAAGGAGAATCGATAGTGCGTAGATCTTGAGGTTGATAGCGAGCCCACCATTGGCTGCCACTCGATTTCATTGCAGGCGCAACAAGCACTTTCTTATAACCAGCTTGAGCAATTTGATTAGCGTTGGCCGTAACATCTGAATACTTCCAGTTGAACGCGTGCAAAATAGTATCGGCGTAAGTCGCGGAACTGAAAGAACAAACAGCAAGGGCGGATATGAGTAGGGTATTTATTGGTTTCATAAAAATGTCTCTTATTATCTATTCATCGAAATAATAAGAAGACTAAATCCAATTGAAACCAAAATAAGTCAGAGTTGAATTAAGGTCACTCTCTGTTGGGGTTGATTTTATAAAACTGAGTCATGGTAGATATTACGTAGAGGCCGATTGAATAATAACAATCCTGACTTTTGATTAGTATTTTCAGAACAATAAACGGACAAAGACTTTGGTCGAAGATCCTAAACTACGCTATGATTCCTTTTCCCTCAGCCTATTGATCTTTTTATGTCTTCTTTCTCTTTTTCACAAATCCCTGTTGGGGTTCGATTCATGATCCTCTCCGCTTTTGGATTCGCACTGATGTCAGCTTGTGTGAAATACATCAGCAACTATGGCATACCTGTATTTGAAATCGTAGCAGCAAGGGCTTTGGTGTCTTTGATCATCAGCTACATCGACGTAAAACGAAAAGGCATTTCAATCTGGGGTAATAACAAACCTTTGTTGTTTGTTCGTGGCGCGGTAGGTACCGTAGCACTGATGTGTGTTTACTACGCTGTAACCACTCTTCCGTTAGCAGAAGCGACTATCCTGCAATACGTACATCCTGTGTTTACTGCGTTGCTCGGTGTGTTATTCCTCAAAGAGCGCGTCCAGAAATCGACCATGATCTGCATTGCATTTTGCCTAGCGGGATTATTGGTGATGGTGCAACCAAGCATGAACAGTGGCGCGAGCAGCGAATTACCTCTATTCAGCATTATGGTGGCGTTATGTGGCGCGTTTGGTAGCTCAATTGCTTACGTGATTGTGAGAAAGCTGAGCCAGACGGAAGACAGCTCTGTCATCATCTTCTACTTCCCATTGGTTGCTCTTCCAATATCGACAGCCCTTATTTGGAACGACTTTGTATGGCCGAGCCTATTCCTAACCGTGATGCTGGTGCTGGTCGGGATTTTCACTCAAATCGGCCAATACGGGTTAACCAAAGCGATGCAGACACAAGCGGCGGGCAAAGCTTCAGCTTACTCATACGTTCAGATTGTCTTCTCGGCACTGTTAGGCGTGTGGATCTTCAATGAAATCCCATCGGTTTGGACTTATCTAGGCGGTGGCCTGATCGTAACTGGCGCGCTGATCAATGTGTTTGGCAAACAACTATTAGTGCCGTTCAAGGCTAAGTAGATAACCAAACTAAAGATCGGTTAGCCAATCAGCTTATCAATAGATCTGAAAAGGGCATTGCGGAATATTCCACAATGCCCTTTTCTGTAAGTCTTCCTAGCACCCTTTCTTAGACGTTTTATTTCGAACAAACTCGCTCTAGCGCACCAACTCGATTAACGAGTTTTATTACGTGGCGTTGCGTAGCTTGGGATCATCGCTCAGGTATTCAACGAACTCAATTTCAAAACCAGCCGGGTCCACAAAGTAGACGTTTTTTCGATAAGGTTCTTCGGCACCGGGTTTGGCTATTGGGAAGCCCGCATCGATAAGGCGTTGAGTGACGCTCTCAATGTTATTGGTCACATAAGCGAAGTGCGCGAGGCCAACAGAATGCCCTGCTAAGTCTCTATTTTCACCCTCACCATGATCACTCATTGCAATATATTGGTATTCGTCGCCAAAATGCAGCCAGTTACGTGGCTTACCCGACCATTCACCTTTTCCTTCATCACGGACGTACCAATGAGGGAACGCCGCTTTGTAGAAAGTCAGCATTTCAGGGATGTCCTTAACGACTAAATTCACATGTTCAAGTTGGATCATTCTTCTCTCCTTAAAGTATTCTCGTAAGCAACGGAGTTCATGCTAATACTTCAAGTTAAGTTGAGGTAAAGGATTAATTTACGTTTATTTTCGAGAACGTTTTTAGATCCCAAATTGTTCGGCTTTTGATGCCATACAAATCTAAGTTTAGACGACCTAATCTAATGTGACTTCCTTACCTGTATTCTGTTCTTTGTGCTTAATACCCGTCACTTTATGGGAGGTGTTCTCTCCAAACCACACCTCCCACAAAGTGAGCCGGTGAAATGGATGTTATATACAGGCCTCCCCACTGTGATCGCAATAAAGAACCAAACCGTAGTTAATTCAAATACAAGCACTTAGCATTTTTAGTCGACTGCGCAACGGGAGTGGTACATGGACAACAGAATCACCATTATTGAGTTTCTCAGAGTGTTCGATTGCATTCGATCATCTGGCGAGCAATTGGATAGTAAATATCAATTGGGTGAGATGGTAGCCTGGCACGATTACGACGGCTACACCTGTTGGTTAAGCTACAGAGACGTCACGGTAACACTGATGTTCCATGGTTCATTGAAGATCGAATACGACAAAGCATCGAACTATGAAGACTTCATCAAGCGTTGTTTAGCTATGCTTGAAACTGAACCTTCTCCGTAAAACATCCATAGCTAACGAGTAAATAACGCATCGCTAAGAGAAAACAGTGGATAAAATCATGAACGGAACCGCTTTTCAGGCGCAAATCCGATTTAGGCTAACAACACCTTTGTGGCTACTACTCAGCCTAATTTTTTTATATTCCAAGGCAGTTGCCGCAGAGATAAATATGATCGATTTTACACAACCTGATGAACAACAAGAATGGACATCGACTAATGACAATGTCATGGGCGGCATCTCAACAGGCGGGTTCATTTATGATGATGGGATAAGTCAATTCAGGGGGGAGCTATCGTTAGAGAATAACGGTGGTTTCAGTTCAATCAACCGCTCCGTTGAATCCATTAACTCTGATGTGGATAGTATAGAGCTGAAGTTTGTTGGTGATGGCCGAACTTATCAACTTCGGTTCACAACTTGGATAGATGGAAATAGAACTAACTACAAGCACAGCTTTGAAACCATCAAGGGTGAACAACTCAAGAAAGTCTTCCAACTAAACGACTTTAAAGCCGTGTTCAGAGGTCGGCTACTTAGCGATGCGCCAAGACTTGAAGCTCAAGACATCAAACAAATTGGCTTTTTGATTGCAGACAAGCAGCCCCGGACCTTCGAGCTAAACCTAATTCAGATTCAATTCAAAACATCGCAACCTATCACATCACCAGAAGCTGACTAAACCGCAAGCAAATAAAAGCCCCTGATACTTTTTTGACTAGCAATCAGATATCAGGGGCTTCTTCTATTTAAACCGTCAACGATTTAAAACAACGGCGGATTAAAACATCAGCAATTAGTATTTGATGGCCGTTTTACCAATCGATGCACTGCTTTCAATACGTTGATGTGCATCTTTCAGTGTCTCAACGCTAAAGCCATTCAATGTGGTGGTAAGCGTAGATTTAATACGACCCGCATCAATCAGGTTTGCAGCTTGGAATAAGATGTCTTGTTGCTTCTGGATATCATCAGTGTTGAACAGTGAACGTGTAAACATCAGTTCCCAAATAAAGCCTGCTGATTTACCTTGTAACGCAGACAAATCAACTCCGCCATCAAACTCCACGATCGAGCTGATCATGCCTTGAGGGGCTATTAGCTCTACCATCGAATCCCAATGCCCTTTTGTATCAGCAACATTGAAGATGTAATCCACATGTTGGATACCTTGCTCTCGTACAGACTCAACCAAGTTACGGTGATTCACCACATGGTCTGCACCCATATCCCTAACCCACTGTTCAGTTTCAGGTCTTGAAGCTGTAGCGATAACTTTCAGATTAGTCAGTTGCTTCGCCAATTGAATCGTAATTGAACCAACACCGCCTGCTCCACCAATGATCAGGATAGACTTTTTCTCTTCAGGACGAACACGCAAGCGGTCAAACAATGCTTCCCAAGCCGTAAGCGTTGCTAGTGGCATAACGGCTGCAGCTTCATCAGAAAGGCTCCTAGGCGCTTTAGCCGTAATACGGTAATCCACAGCTTGGAATTCTGCGTTAGCACCCATACGTGTTACGTCACCCGCATAGTACACACGGTCACCCACTTCGAAGCCTTCAACGTCTGTGCCTTTACCAACAACTTCACCGACTGCGTCATAGCCCAGCACTTTTGGCTGTTCAAGAGTTTTGTCTTTGGCATTACGAATACGAATTTTGGCGTCAGCAGGGTTAATAGAAGTTGCGCTCACTTTTACCAGCAAGTCATTATTTTTTAGTTCTGGCAGACTCGTTTCAAACTCAAACAAACTCTCTTGCTCGGTAATCGCAAGTGATTGAGTAAATCCGATAGCTTTCATTTTTGATGGTAGTGACATGGTGCTTTCTCCTTGAATTAGACGAGTTAATCTTAGTTAATTCCCACCCGAGATAAACCGCCTAATATTTGAATAATTCTCAAATAATTTTTGATAATAGTATTGCCGCTATCTGGGTAATGCAGACATCTAACTGCTTGCCAACGGCTTAGAGGTTAAATCAGGCCGTGCTCAATCAACCAATCATGTGTGACTTGATCTTGTGATTTACCTTCACGGCAAACTTTGTAATCCAGTTCGGCAATAATATCGTTCGAGAAACGCAGTGAATCCAGCTTCTGAATCTGTCCTTCACTGAACAAGTGCTTCTTGTCATCTCTTAAAATAAGTACCGCTCTATCAACAATTCCGAGCAAGCCTTTAGGCTCTTTGAGTTCGCGAATATCGTAGCGATAATGCAGAAACTGCGGTTTCCATAGGGGCACGATGACCCACCCTTTGTTTGCGACCGCACTCTCAAATGCATCAAAACAATCCGCTTCACTTCCAGAGAAGAATTCGTAGCCGACATCGCTCAGGCCATAGTCTTTCATCATCTGGATAGAGAAACGTGTGATACCAGCTCCGGGGTTGATACCTTGAATAGTCGAATTCATTTTCTCGATCACTTCGGCCTTTAATAAATCAGAGACTTCAGAAACCGCCTCTTCAGGCACATAATCTGGTACGCCCCATAACGCGTAAGGTTTATAATGAAGCCCAAGCTCGATAAGGGGCTCAACTTCTTCAACGCCCGCTTTGTAGATACCGTGACTTGATGGCAACCACGCAGAAGAAAGCATATCCACTTGCCCTGCTTTCAGCTTTTCAAAGTTCTCCTGATGTGGAGAGAAAATACGCTCTACCTCAAACCCCATGGCTTTCAATACATTGGCAACCAATGATGCGGTCGTACGGTGGAACGACAAATCCGTTACACCCATTGTAATTTTCTTAGTCATCTTACTTCCCCCTAGATCGTAGGCTTCGTCCATACAGTGCGTACTGCGCTACGTTGTCGATATGGGAAGATGATAGTGAGAAAATTACTAATGAAGAACAGCCTCACATTTGAATTATTATCAAATTAATTTTGACAATTAAGTGTTTGAAGCTAACGTAGAAGCGATAAGTAGGGATAGCCCATTTACAGAGTGTGATGGGGAAATATCCCAACTCCATGTTTAGAACATAATTCAATACAGGTAGATAACATGCTTCTTGAAGACTTACAGGTCATTTTGAAAGTAGCGGAGTTTCGCAGTATCACTGCAGCAGCCACCAACCTAGACATGCGAACGGCCACTGCCAGTGCTGCCGTTAAACGTGTTGAAGCCTCGCTAGGTGCTGAATTGTTTGTCAGGACCACGCGCCACCTTAGGTTATCTACCGCGGGTGAGCGTTATCTGCCTGAATGTGAACAAGCGTTGAAAATGTTGGAGCAAGCAAAGCTCAACATGCGAGAAGAGCTCGGTATTCTTGACGGTGAAATTCGTATTGCGCTTTCATCAGATCTAGGGCGTAACCTAATCATACCTTGGCTTGATGAGTTCTTGCTTGAATACCCAAAAGCGACGCTTCGCACTAGCATCAGCGATAGCAATATCGACTTCTACCGAGATTCCGTCGATATGGCGCTGCGTTACGGTTCCCCAACCGATGCGAACATGTATGGTTTTAAGATATGCGATGTGCCGAGGGCATTGTGTGCTGCTCCTGAATATTTGGCTGAAATGGGAACACCAAAACAGCCTAGTGACTTAGCTCAGCACAATGGTTTGCTTTACCAACTCCACGACATGTTGCAAGACGAATGGGTGTTTCACGATGGCAATCAAGATCATAAAGTGAAGCTTAAAGGGAATCGTGCATCGAACGATGCTGACCTTGTGAGACGTTGGTGTATTGCAGGGAAAGGTATCGCAATAAAGTCTTGTTTAGATATGTCGAAGCACTTGCTCTCTGGTGAGGTCATCAATGTTATGCCTGAATTCAAACCAACGCCAACCGAACTTTGGTTAGTGTGTCCAAGCCGTCAATCCATTACACCGACCGTTCGCTTATTAAGAGACTTATTCAGAGAGAAAACCGCAGAGATCCTTTCTCAATTGAGTGACCAAGGTATTATACAACCTGCAAAAATCTAGGGGTCGAGCCCTCTTCAAAAACAACATTCCTAAAAACAATGTTCCTAAAAGCCAAGGCTTCTTAGATTCTAGAGCTTAGAAGACATGCCTCATAAAATAGTTAACTAGCATAAACGGCAAAATTGCCATTTATGCTATGACGATTATTCAGCGTTGTAAAAGCTGTAATCTGAATAACCAATATTTGTCCCACCATACATAGTATTTGGGTCTACTTCATTTAATGACCAACCATTTTTGATGCGGTCCGGTAGATCAGGGTTTGCAATGAACGGGCGACCAAAACCAAATATATCACCGTAGCCTTTTGCTATCATGCTTGTTGCTTTTTCTGCTGTGTATTTACCAGCATACATAACAAGGCCTGAGAAATTAGCTCTCACCGCTTGATAGAAACTATCCGGTAGGTCCGGTGCACCATCCCAATCAGCCTCAGCAAGAGAAAGGTAACCAACCCCAATTTCATCAATGAGTTTAATTGCTTCAACGTAAGTTTCATGAGTATCTTCTTCAACCATACCAAGATAAACACGTACTTCATCTGTTGTTTCGAAAAGTGGTGCAAAACGTACACCGACTTTATCTTTGCCGACTACATCAGCGACAGCTTGAGTGATCTCTTTTAAGAAGCGTAAGCGGTTTTCAAGGTTTCCGCCGTACTCATCAGTACGATGATTTGTGTGAGCAGAAATGAACTGGTTAACAAGATAACCATTGGCACAGTGTAGCTCAACACCATCAAAACCCGCTTCGACAGCATTACGTGCCGCTTGAGCATACATTTCAACAAGCGCTTTCACCTCAGCTGTAGATAGCTCACGCGGCATACTTGGATCAGCGAGATCACCTTCACCCGGTGCTGTTTCAATGAACACTTTCACAGCATCAGCTAGAATTGCTGACGGCGCAACAGGCGCCTCTCCATTTGGCTGCAAGCTAGTGTGTGATACACGACCAACATGCCAAAGCTGCGCGTAAATAATACCGCCTTTGTCATGAACTGACTTCGTGATTTTTTTCCATCCTTCGACTTGCTCAGCAGAGTAAATACCAGGTGTCCAAGCATAACCTTGGCCACGAGGTTCTATTTGCGTGCCTTCGGTTACCATGAAACCGGCAGAGCTACGTTGACCGTAATAATCTGCCATTAGGTCATTAGGAATATCATTGGGTTGTGTACTGCGAGAACGAGTTAGTGGTGGCATGACAATGCGGTTTTTCAGCGTTTTGTCACTCATCTTTATTGGTGAAAATAATGCGTCGTGTTTCATCGTGATCTCAATATAAATAAAAGTAATGTTCGAATCGTAGGTACATTTCGATGAATATCCTTTTCACGTCAATGAATATGACTCGCAATATAATTCCGAACAGATACAATTAAAATAAAGACAACCATGTATAAGTTACAAGTATGGCTGATATCAGTAAATTAGAAATAAAACAACTTCGTGTTCTTTCGGCGGTACTGAAGCACCAAAGTTTAACAAAAGCATCAACACAGTTAGGTATTACTCAGCAAGCTGTCAGCGAACAGTTGCGTAAGTTACGTGAGATATTTCAAGATAGGTTATTTATTCGCAGTAGCCATGGGGTTGTAGCAACCCCAAAGGCGCAAGCACTTGAACCTAAAATTCAGCAGATTTTACTCGCAATTGGTGCCTTGAGTGATTCAAGCCAGTTTAATCCAGCAAACTTAAACGGTGTGTACCGGATCAGTGCATCAGATTATGCAATCCAAGTTATCTTACCGTCATTACTTGCTGGAATACGTAAATGCGCACCGAACTTGAAAATTATTATTCGTCGTTTTGAGTCAGATAACCTGTATCAATTAATGGCCTCAGGTGATGTGGATCTTGCACTAACATTTCCAGCGTTCATTCCTGAGACTTGTCCATCAATGTTGTTATACGAAGAGAGACACCTCGGTGTTACAGCAAAAGGTCACGCCGAGCTTTTTACTGGTTTGAGCTTGGCAGAGGTTGCAGCAGCACCGCAACTTGTTATATCACCGTCGCGAGCTAACTTAAAAGGATCGGCGGATGAATGGTTTGCGAGTAAAGGATATAAACGAAATACCATCATGTCTCTGCCGAGCTTTTCTGCTGCGCCCGATTGTATTGCAGCGATGGAAGTATTGGCATTCTTGCCTTCGCGTATGCTACCGAACGATAAGCTCGCTGAAATTGCACTGCCTGAACCATTACCAACGTTTGAAGTGATAGCTGCATGGCATCCAAGATCGAGTCAAGATCAAACTCATGCGTGGATAAAAAGTTTACTGCAAGATTTATACATGTAAAAACCACTAGTGCCATTAACTATTACGCTCAAAATCAATAGGGCTGAAACCAAAACAAAAAAGGCGTTAGCGAACTTCAATTCGCTAACGCCTTTAATCATTTGAACATCATATGGGTATGATGAACATACTGACTTTATTACAAGTACTTGGTTTAATACCCTTAATACAAGAGTTTAGTTTGACTCATCTTCAACAACGTCACAATCTGCACAGCACTGAAGAGCGATTTCATGCTCGAAAGTGATGGTGTCTTTGCCTTCTTCCAGTAGCTCTGCGATTTCATCCGCGACTTCTTTCTCATCATCCGCTTCGATGTCGCTTGCTAGCTCTTCTTCTGAATAACCGAAGAAGTTTAGTAGTAGGTACTCACGAGCTTCATCTTTAGTACAAACCACGTTTGCTGAAAGATCAGGTGTAATCTCACCTTGCGCAAGAGTCGCTGTCAGTTGAGCGATAGCATCCTCTTTCATCGCAGGCGTTAACCAACCAAGATCAGTACTTACCGTTGTTTTTTTACAGTCGAAGCAAGGCAGTTGGTGAAAGTAGTATTGAAAGCTAGTCATAAGTAATTTCTTCTTTAAATGTTATATAGCGAGATTATGCGCGTTTTGTAGCAAAATACTATCTCAATCACAACCTAAGGCTGATTCGATCTGAATATTTTTACCAAGTACAGAGCACCATAATGACAACTGATAAATTAAAGGCTTCTCTCACTTGGGGCATCATCTCATTACGACGAAGTTTGCGAAGTCTTGTCTACTCCACGCGACTTAGCCTTGTAATTGTGTAACCAGCAACAAAACAACCCAATGCATAGCCCCCAAAATGCACTGCCGATCCCTAGTAAATTGGTGCCAGAAGCAGTGAATAGGAAAGTAAAAAGTGCAGGCTCTCGATAGTGGTTGTCTGCCATCGAAACGGCTAAGCAATTCATCAATGTAGGCATCACTGCTAGCCCCGCGACAGCAATCACAACCGCTGAGGGAACCGCACTAAACAACGACACGAATGACATCCCCATCACACCAGCTAACAAGTAAAATACACCCATCGAGACCCCAGCCATATAACGTGTTTTTGGATTATCATCGGCATTGGGACCCATGCAGATCGCCCCTGTAATTGCTGCAAGGTTATACGCAAAGCCACCAAGCGGGGCGAATAGTAGCCCGGTCACACCAGTGGTGGTGATGATCTTAGATGAATCAACTTGGTATCCGTTTGCTTTAAGCACAGCAAAACCTGGCAAGTTCTGCGAAGCCATAGTCACAATAAACAGCGGGATACCGACGCTAACCAACGAGAAGAACTCAAAATCAGGCATAATGAATACCGGTACAGTTAAACCTACGGTGACCTGACTGACATCAAGTTTGCCAAAACCGATACACATCACCAAAGCAATAACGAAAATGCTTGGGATCAGTAAGTTTCCTAACCTTGCTTTAGCCAAAATAAATACAGCAAGCATAACCGCAACTACCTGAACTTCTTCCATTAACGATGTAAATAACCCCAAACCAAACTGCAACAAAATCCCCGCCAGCATGGCAGATGCGATTGATGTTGGGATCTGTTTAAGTACCTTCTCAAAGATTCCCGCTAAGCCAACCAGCGTGATCAACAAAGAGCTAAAAAAGAACACCGCAACCGCCTGATTCATTGTTAGCCCTTCCAAAGAAGTAATTAACAACGCCGCTCCAGGGGTCGACCAAGCTGTAACCACAGGTTTCTTGTAATAGAGCGAGAGCAGTATCGTAGTGACGCCCATGCCAATCCCCAACGCCCAAAACCATGACGCGACTTGCTCTTCAGTTGCTCCTGCACTCATTGCCGCTTGGAAAATGATCGCAGCAGCACTCGCATAACCGATGAAAACAGCAATAAAGCCGGTGCTGACGTGAGAAAATTTTAGCTTAGTCATGTTAATTTGTTCCTGCGTGCGTTATAACGTCCATAGATTGAACTTAGCATTTGTGCGCTATAACGCACAACTGGTTTTTTTAAAAAAATTTGTAGAGAAAAGATGCAAACAGAAATTAAAGTCGGCGTTAACTTGAAACGCCTTCGCCAAGAGAAAGGCTGGAGCTTAGACAAAACGGCAAAAGCAACAGGCGTGAGTAAAGCAATGCTAGGACAAATTGAACGTGGAGAATCAAGCCCAACAGTCGCTAAGCTCTGGCAGATAGCTTCTGGGTTCGAGGTGTCACTTTCGAGTTTTATCGCTGCTAGCTCAAACAGTGAACTGACGAGTTTGTTCAGAGATGCAAACGAACTAAGACATGAGGAATACAACATTGGTTTCTTCGTCAGTTTGTTGTTTCCTTTTGAAGAAGCGCTAGGGTTTGAAATATTCGAACTCACTCTAGCACCCGATTACCAGCATGAATCTGCCCCACATAACCTAGGCGTCACTGAGCACATCTTATGTATTTCAGGAGAGATGGCCGTGATGTTTGATGGTGAGTGGCAAACGCTACGAGCAGGGCAAGCCGTTCGCTTCAATGCCAACCAGAACCATGGCTACAAAAATATCGGTGAAGGAAATGCCGTATTCCACAATGTGATTCACTACCCTAACAGCAAGCAATAGTGCCGGATTTGGCGCTAACAGATGTTTAGAGCTAACCGGATGCTTAGCTCTAACGGATTAATGGCACTGGCTAGTATTAACTTAGAACGACTATACGTTGACAACCATGCTGCCATCTTCTGCTTGATAACGAGCCCATAGTTGAGAAAGGTTTTCTTTATTAAGCTGTATCTCTTTTTCTTTCAGAAACGCTTCGTTGTGCAGCTTCGAATACGAGCGCTC
>PJEL010003004.1_pt1 | contig 14815 bp, 7 predicted proteins | sample 1853271 | NCBI WGS metagenome assembly PJEL01 (sample SAMN08108733, study PRJNA415343) | Invertebrate metagenome, whole genome shotgun sequencing project. | host: Globobulimina | place: Sweden: Gullmar Fjord | collected 2015-08 | reverse complement strand
GGGGGCCGACGCCGCTCTAATACTCACGCCCTCCTACTACTATGCGATGATGAATGAAGAGGCACAGATCCGCTTTTTTACCGAAGTCGCCGACCAGACAAAAATTCCGATATTAATCTATAATGTGACGGCCTTTACCCATATCAACATTTCTGTAAACGCGGTTCGGGAATTAAGCAGACACCCCAATATTATCGGAATGAAAGACAGCACCGGAAATGTCCCCCAGTTGGTGAGTTTCCTGGATGTTATTCCAGATGACTTTAACTTGCTGGTGGGAACGGCGTCCGCCTGGTATCCGGCTCTGGGACTTGGAATCACGGGTGGTATTTTTGCGCTGGCCAACTGCGCCCCGAATGAATGCTCACAGGTCCAAATCGCTTTTGATCATGGTGATCTTGAAGGGGCCAGAGAAATGTACCTGCGAATATTTCCGGTAAATGCTGCCGTAACAGCCCAGTTCGGAATTTCAGGGTTGAAATACGCCAGCAAACTGACAGGTTATCATAGTGGCTTCGTTCGTAATCCTCTGTTGCCTTTGACCGACATTGATCAAGAAAAAATTCTGGCCATATTGAAAAGGGCCCAACTGGTCTAGTTATTAAAACTACTGAAAATCCTTAGGGTCGGCTCCTGAGGACTTCAGCGGTAACATCACGATACAGTCAAAATAATTTTCCCACAATTCCCGTCTTGCATAACAAGTTCATGAGCTTGGGCAGCATCTGACAAAGACATTGTTCGACTGATGACAGGATTAAGGACTCCCTGAGCCAGTAATTTTTTCAGGTTTTTATGCGTATCGGCAGTCTCTTCCGCAGAGCCGGAAAATACTGCTAATCCCCTGATATCTGTCTCCTTACCCATGGTTGCCCTGGGATCAATTTCAATTGTCCCCCTGCTGCCAATAATCACGACCCTGCCTTTGGGTGCCAACAGATCCAGATCAGCTGCCAGGTTGACATTTGCAAGGTTTTCAAGAATCAGATTGAACCCTTTACCATCGGTTTGTTTGTTAATTTCGTCAATGTATGTTTCAGATTTGTGATTGAAAGCAAAATCAGCACCCATATCCTTTATCAGCTGTATTCCGGATTCTGTCCCAGCTGAACCGTAAACGATCATCTCCAGACTTTTGGCGATCTGGATGGCACTGAGACCAACCGAACCGCTGGCACCGTGGATAAAAACACTTTCTCCTCTCAGAGCACGCCCCCTGATGACAAGCGCTCTCCAGGCAGTCGCTGCAGGAACACCGATAGCCGCACCTGCTTCAAAGGATACATTATCCGGTAGCAAATGGACCTGTTGTTCATTACATAAAACCATTTCTGCATACGTGCCGCTGACCGACGCTGAGCAATAGACACGATCAAGAGGTTTAAACATGGTGATTGCCGAACCAATTTCTGTAACGATACCGGCTGCATTTTTACCTGGTGTGAATGACAATTCGGGGAGTAGTGGGTAAGTACCGGCCCTGATATAGGTTTCTACCGGATTAATACCAACAGCTTTGACATCGATTAAAACCTGGTTCTCGCCCGGAGCTGGTACCTCAACCTCTTCCATCACCATAACTTCGGGTGCTCCAAACTGGTTAACACGTATTGCTTTCATGTTTTCTCCTGAATTTATATTCCATTTATGGATATGCTATTGTAAAACGACGAATTATATTATGTCTATCATACAAGCGAAAGCACCCGTTATCGTTGGATATATTATAGCAATTATAGGGGATCGGTTTTTGAAAGAGTCTTGAAAGGAGAACCGGGCTCCCTCAAGAGGCCGGTTCTCTTAACAAGCAATGAATCTGTGTCACTCGATGACTGAGCAACTAGTCCACAAAGCTGTCCACAGTGGCATTCACGGTCAAACCGTCACTTTCCATCAATCTTTCTTCCAGGCCTTTCAGTTTTGGAAGTTCATAACTGAAGTAAAATTGCATTACCACCATTTTGCCAGCGAAAAATTTTTCATCGGATTTTTTAACTTTTCCCTGTAGTAACTTCTGGATCGCCACCCCCTGCTTGAGCCATTGCCAGGTTATGGTCACAATCCCAAACATCTCAAGATATAACACGGAATCGGCCAGAAACACTTCGGGGCCTTGGGTTTGGGAGACCTGCAGTAAATGAGCAGTAATGTTTTTGCAACGCTGTAACGCATCAGCCAGCTTTGTTGAACTCGGACCCAATTCCGGATATGTCTTTGCTGCCGCGATTGTGCTCTCGACTTCCTCCTGAAACAGTTCAAAGGCCTTGCCATTCTTCATGATAACTTTTCTGCCAAGGATATCCATACCCTGTATACCGGTCGTTCCTTCATGAATCGGATGGATACGCGCATCTCTGTAATACTGCTCCAGGGGGTAGTCGTCACAATAGCCTGAGCCACCGAGACATTGCAGCCCCTGGCTGATAGCATGTATCCCCATTTCAGAAGGAAAACTTTTGGCAACAGGTGTCAAGAGATCCAAGAGGAGATGGTACCTTTCACCCTCTTCCTGAGGTAAAACAGTATGCATGTCTACATATTTACAGCACTGCATCAAAACGGCCAGGGCTCCCTCATTGATAGCTCTCTGGAACAGCAACATTCGTTTGACATCGGCATGTTCGATAATGGGCACTTGCGGATTGCCGGGGTCTTTTTCTGTCATTCTTCGCCCCTGGATTCGGGTCTTTGTATATTCAAGGGATGCATAATAGGCGGCAGTTGCCATGGCATTTGCTCCCAACCCCACATCGATTCGGGCTTCATTCATCATCTGAAACATATATTTAAGACCGGCATTGGGTTCCCCGATCAGCCAACCACGACAGTCCCCGCTGTCACCCATATCCAGCTGAACAATTGGACAGCCCCGATAGCCCATTTTATGAAAAACTCCGGAGGTAGTCACATCATTGAATACCAGTTCCCCGTTTTCTATCCGTTTTTTAGGCACAACAAACAAAGAAATGCCCTTCACTCCAGCTGGTGCACCCTTTATTTTTGCCAGCATCAGATGGACCACATTTTCAGCACAATTGTGATCTCCCGCTGAAATAAAAACCTTTTGTCCCTTAATTTGATAGTAATCACCGTCTGTTGGCTCAGCCGACGTCGTAATATCGGACAGCGACGACCCCGCTTCCGGTTCTGTCAGCGCCATCGTGCCTTGCCATTTGCCTGCGAACATATTTGGTAAATACATGTCACACAGTTCTTTACCGCCAAAAGAGATAATCAGGCCTGCGGCTCCGGAAGTCAGACTGGAGTATGCACTAGCCGAATAGTTGGCACAGGCAAAAATAAAATAACAGACACTGGCTATCATTGATGGAAGCTGCTCTCCTCCGGCATCATACGGATGCGAGCTGGTTGTCCATCCGCCTTCAGCGTACTCTTTCAGAATTTTTTTCATCGCAGGATGAACCACCACTTCACCTTCAACAAGCTCAGGCTGGGATCTGTCCATTTCTTCAAAAATCGGATAGAGCATATCCTTTCCAAGTTTGATGGCAGCTTTCAAGACCATGTCATACGTGTTGCGGTTGTGGTCTGCATAATAATCATAATCGGTTAACGACTCAATATTCAGAACATCATACAGTAAAAACTTAATATTTCGTTCGCTGACGAATTTAGTTGCCATCGGATCTCCTTACACTTCTGCGCTTCTACGCTTGTTTACGATTGTGCCCGTCCGGGGCTCCAAAGAAATAATTCATTTTAGATCAAATAATAAATTGATCAACAGGCGAATGCAAATCAATTGTATTCATAAGCAAATTCCAAGGCAGTCATATCAAAAAATAATTGGATCTTGAAAAATAGCACGCTTCAGATCTGATGAGATCGATTCAGATATGCAGCAAACAGCTACATTGTTTGAAATTCGACAGATACAAACATTTATTTTGTTAGCACTACACATTGGGGTGTACAAAAAAACAGATCAACTTCACCAAATAACTTCTTCTGCTATTTATGGAATTATATGATCTCTATTGACTAATCACTTCGGTTGATGAAAAATAAAACAATTCTGGTACTTAAAATTCCACTTGCTTTTAATTCTGGGAAAATTAGAGATGAATCAGCAAGCTAAAGAAGACAGAAAGAAATCTCCTTTACAGCAAAACGGATTTTTCCTGACAAAAGACCAACCATTGGTTTTGGGACATCGTGGCGTACCCAAAGTTTACCAGGAAAACACGGTTGCCGGATTTCGAAAAGCGATGGCGCTTGGAGTTGAAGGTGTTGAGTTTGATGTATTTAAAACGAGAGATGACAAGGTCATCGTCTTTCATGATCAAACGACAGAACGTCTCACCGGCGTCAAAGGAGATATCGAGGAGATGACTTGGGACGAAGTGTCAAAATTGCGTATTTCCAAGCAAATTGACATGGGAGACGGCCAGATCGTGACATATGCATCAGAAGAAAAAATTCCCCTGCTGGAAGAGGTGCTTGACGAATTCAATGGTAAACTATTGATGAATGTGGAGCTAAAAACATATGGCTTGAAATGGTCCCGTCGAAAATCCGGAAAAGAGACGGCAAAGGTAATTCGGAAAACCGGAGCTGAAAATTCTGTGATTGTCACCTCGTTTGATTTGTTTAAGCTCCACTCATTGGAAAGGGAATATCCGGGACTGCATTCCGGATTTGCTTATGATGATGGTATGATTGGCGATATTGGAACCTGGTTTACCAAAATACCAGAAATCAGTTCAGAACTGTCAAAAGCGCCAGGCAATCAAAATGATAATACCTTTTTGAATTTCCTCTGCGAATCCAATGTGATTGGAAAACTCCTCGGGTCCACTGTAGTCGGCGCTGAATACACATTGCTTGATAGCGACACTGTTGCAAAATTTCATCAAAAAGAGATGTTGGTTGGATCTTATACTCTATTCCCCCTCGATACCAGATTCGTAAAAAACGGTGATTCAGATAAAAGTCAAAATCAGATATTACGGCAATTGGTTAATCTTAAAGTCGATTGGATAGAGACAGATGACCCGGAAAAAGCCAAAAATATTTTGGACAAAAATTAACAAGACTGGCTGGAAATAATTAATTCATGCGGCTCATCTACTCCCTCTTATTATTGCTTCTGATTCAATCGATATCTGCCACTGCATTTAGCAAGCCCCTTATTCTTAAAGGCGATCAGACACAATATACTCTAGCTTCATACATTGAGTTATTGGAAGATAAGGAGGCAAAACTGACCATTGAAGATGTTTCATCTTCAAAACTTTCCCATCGTTTTTTTCAAAACCAAAGTTCAACCCCAAGTCTGGGATATACTGATTCTGCATACTGGGTACGCCTCATTCTGACCAATCCATCAGAAAAAGAGATGAAGTGGGTTCTTGAGTTGAGTTATCCCACCATTAATTACATTGATTTTTATACACCAACCCTTGACGGGAGTTTTGACAAGCAATCAACTGGAGACCATTACCCATTCTCACAGCGTGAAATTGAGAACCGGAATTTTTTATTTTCATTAACCATCCCTTCTCAAACCACGCAAAGTTATTATTTAAGGGTTCAATCTACAGCGGTCATCCTGCCGTTGAAACTATGGCAATCAGAATCTCTAAACCATAAAATTCTCATCGAATATAGTCTACTGGGAGTCTATATTGGAGGGTTATTGATCATAGCCGTTTTTAATCTGTTCATTTTTACTTCGGTAAGAGAAAAAGTATACCTGTATTATGTGCTTTATACTTTAGGATTTGCAATAACAGAATCCAGCCTTAACGGAACAGCATTTCAGTTTCTGTGGCCAAACCAGATATGGCTGGCTAATAGGATGATCGTTTTGGGAGGGGGTTTTACTGTATTTTGGGGATTTCAGTTTAGTCGTATATTTATTGATACCCCTTATTATGCGCCTCGACTGGATAAGGTTTTGCTCCTTGGAATGGGACTGACCGTCGCGTCTATGATGGTTTGTCTATTTAATTATTCCTTGGGCAACCAGTTAATTTCGTTTATGGTATTAGTAACCATACCTCTTTTACTGATAGCCGGTTATATCTGTTTAAAAAAAGGAAGTTACACAGCACGATACTACGTTTGGTCCTGGTTTCTTGTAGTCGGCGGCGTGAGTATTCATCTGGCGAAAACAGTTGGGTTTTTACCCGCGGATTTATTTACCAATTGGGCAGATGAATTTGGTTCCCTGGCAGAGGTTTCTTTGCTCTCATTCGGACTCGCGGCCCGGATAAACCGGATGAAACGTGCTGAAAAGGAAAAAGTCCAGGAGTTACACCTAAAAAACAAAGAGCTGGAGGAAAAAAATCGGAAACTAAAAGAGTATGAAAGTTCTCTAGAGCAGAAAATTTTCGATCGGACCCAGGAACTGAATTTGAAAAACGAGATATTAAACGATGCACTGGAGGAGGTTAAATCATCGAATCTAAAATTTAAAGCGGCAAAAGATAAGGCAGAAGCTGCAGACCGATCAAAATCTGAATTCCTTTCTAATATCAGTCATGAATTAAGAACCCCAATGCAGGGAGTTCTGGGTTTCGCTAAACTTGGCGTCGAACGAATTAATACTATTGGAACGAAAAAACTGACCGAGTATTTTTCAACCATTCATACCAGTGGAACGCGTCTCCTAACATTGATCAATGATTTGTTGGACCTCAGCAGGATGGAAGCTGGAAAGGAGACTTATGATTTTAAAGAAGACAAATTGTCCCGACTGACAAATATTGTACTCATTGAGCTAAAAACTCTGATTGAGGAAAAAAATTCCCAGATAAACCTTGAATTTCCTGAACACGAAAACTCAATCCAGATCGACGAAAGCAAAATAATTCAGGTGATCCGAAATTTTCTATCCAATGCCATTAAGTTTTCACCAGAAAACAGTAAAATCAGCGTTAAAATTTCGGAACAATCAGATAGCTGGCTATATTCAATACATGATCAAGGCGTCGGTATTCCCGAAGAGGAATTGCTATCTATTTTCGATAAATTCTCACAGAGCAGTCGAACTAAAAGCAATGCCGGAGGTACCGGATTGGGATTGGCTATTTGCAGGGAAATCATTAAACACCATCAGGGTATCATATGGGCAGAAAACTATCCCGCTGGCGGTTCTGTTTTCCATTTCAAAATACCCAAACATCAAAACGCCCCTAACTCAATGATTAGCAATTGAACTGTCTCGTCCCCCCTTTTTTCCCTACCGGCACTACAAGAATCAGTTGCAAAGGATAAAAATCCGCTTAATTCCAAAAAATCTAGCGGTGGCAAAATTTTAATTTGCTATTTTCAATAAACATGATTAACATAAAATCTCCTTAAATGGTTTAACCATTATAATATTCTGACTCGCTTTTCCGAATATTCATCTTTGGAAATCCGATATCAAGAACCGAACAGCTGAGAATAAACGATGGCCCAAATGTTCCGAAAAGCGAAGCAGAGTCGAATATTTCAAGATATTGTAGAGCAGATTGAAGATGTGATCCTGGATGGAAAGATGATGCCCGGTCAAAAGCTGCCATCCGAAAGAGAACTTGGCGAGATGCTGGGCACAAGCCGGGGAACGCTGCGGGAGGCATTGAGAATTTTGGAACAAAAAGGTCTGATTGAAATAAAACTGGGAGTAAATGGCGGTGCGATTGTCAAAGAAGCCAGCTCGGAACAGATGAGCGAAACCCTGGCATTGCTGATTCGTTCTCAATCGGTCTCATTGACCCATTTGACGGAATTCAGAGAGGGAGTTGAAGGGACTGTGACTTCTCTCGCCGCAGAGAGAGCGACTGAAGGTGATAAAAAAGAGCTGAAGAAACTGAAAAAGGAGGCTCAAAAGTACTATGAAAAAGGTCTGCCACATTGGGATAATTTCGTCAGAGTCGATGAACAGATCCATATGGCGTTGGCCAGAATCTCCTGCAATCCGATCTACCGATTTATTATGGAAACCATTCATGAAAATATTCAGCGATACTACGAAAAATTCCTGCCTGCTGGAGATACTGAACTTGAGGAAAACTACAGAGATCTCCAGCAGATAATCGATGCCGTATGCAACAAACAGGTAGTTGAGGCAGGATCCCTGGCCAGGGAGCACGTCCGGAAATTCAATCGTTATATGGACCAAAAGTCTAAACAAAACTTAGAGTCGAAGAACTGACGGTGCCCTGACCAGAGTGAGCATGAAATCTGAAAACGGTGTTTTAACTTAATACAGACCACTAACCAGATAATTTCATAAAGTAGAGTACGTCATAAATGGTCTAACCATTATATATTTTTAATCATTAACCGATATCATTAAATAATTATTGGAGTTCGACATGGGTGATTTGAATCTAAAGCAAACATCAGAGCAAGCCTCGGCGCTGGCTGAGAGCTGGCAGAAAAGAGCGGATGAATTGATACAGAAAAAGGAAAAGACATTCCAGGATCAGATGGCCAGTTTGTTGCGGCATCCAATAGACAAAGTCGTCTTAACACGCATGATCGATCAGGCGTTTCGTTCCCGCAACAGTGGCCGGGTAGCAGATCAGATCATCTATACACTGAAAAACAATCAGATCCCCTCTTTTTTTACACCCTGGGAGAAACTGCTGGTCAAACTTTTTTTAAAATTCGGGCAATCATTTTCAGGCATTTCCGTTCCCCAGGTGGTTCAAAAAATGAGGGACTTCAGCAGTCAGGCCATTCTGCCGGGTGAGACGGCTCCCCTGGGAAAACACCTGAAGAAACGAAAGCGGCAGGGCATTCGAATGAATGTCAATCATCTCGGTGAAGCAGTCCTGGGAGAAGAAGAGTGTCAAGCCAGGATGGACAGCTATCTAAAAGATTTGGAAAATCCTGATATCGAATACATCTCCATTAAAATATCGACGATTTATTCTCAAATTATTCCTTTAGCCTTTCGCAACACGGTGGACATTTTAAAGGAACGGCTTTCGTTACTCTATCGGACCGCTCAGAATAACACTTTTAGGCGCAGAGGCGGTGAGGAAGTCAGGAAATTTGTGAATCTGGATATGGAGGAGTACCACGATCTGGAAATTACCGCAGCGGTTTTTATGGAGACACTCGATAAACCTGAGTTTAAAAACCATCGAGCTGGAATCGTTTTACAAGCATATCTGCCGGACTCCCACGGCATACAAAAACAGTTGACTGAATGGGCAATTCGAAGAGTTGAAAACGGTGGCAGTCCCATTAAACTCAGGATTGTCAAAGGGGCGAATATGGAGATGGAGTTGGTGGATTCCGATCTCAATAACTGGCCCCTGGCAACCTATGACTGCAAAACGGATGTGGATGCCAATTACAAGCGCATGGTAATTTACGGGATGATTGAACCCAATATCCCAGCTGTCAATCTCGGCATTGCGTCACACAACCTGTTTGAACTCGCTTTTGCTTATCAAGTTGCCTTGCACCATAATGTTCTAAAATTTGTGGACTTTGAGATGCTGGAAGGGATGGCGGATAACATTCGCAGGGCCATCAGCGAAAAAACAGATGACGTGCTTTTGTATGCCCCGGTGGCTGAAAAAGAACAGTTTATCAATGCGATTGCCTATCTGATCAGGCGGCTGGATGAAAACACCGCCCCGGATAATTTCCTCAGATATGCACCCGGTCTGAAAACGGGTACTAAAGAGTGGTTTTTCCTTCAGCACCAGTTCTTTGAATCCTGTGATAAAATAGACATCGTCAGGAATGCTCCCCATAGAACCCAGAACCGTTTGACCGAGTCTATTCCGGAAGAATCAGGTACATTTTTCAACAACGAATTTGTCAATGAGCCGGATACTGACTGGTCTCTGTCAGGAAACAGGGATTGGGCACACCAAATCAGGGAAAAATGGATGCCAAATCCCGAAAACGAACCAATTGAAATCCCACTGGTTATTGGTGGTGAAGAGATTTTTGCAGACCGGGATATCGCAAAGTGCCTCGATCCGTCCCGCTATCATGAGAAAATCACCGTAGCGCGATTTCGACTCGGTCATGTGGATGACGTTAATAAAGCGGTTTCAGTCGCCAAAACCGATCCGGATGGCTGGCGATCGAAGACTCACTCGCAGCGGCATAAAATCCTCTCAAAAGTTGCCAAGGAACTCAGAAAAGGCAGGGGAGATTTGATAGGGGCCGCAGCAGCCAATACCGGAAAGGTATTTACGGAAGCGGACGTTGAAGTCTCGGAAGCGGTGGATTTTGCAGAATACTACCCCTATTCGGTTAAACAGTTGCAGGACATTGAGACAGTGGAGGGCCAGGGCAGGGGCGTGGGCCTGGTGATCTCTCCCTGGAATTTCCCGATTGCGATTCCCTGCGGAGGACTCGTTGCGACTCTAAGTGCTGGTAATACCGTTATTTTCAAGCCGGCTTCAGATGCAGTTCTGGTTGCCTGGGAGCTCTGCAAATGCTTCTGGGCAGCGGGCGTTCCCAAAACCGTTTTGCAGTTTCTCCCCTGTCCGGGATCCAGTGTCGGATCAAAACTGGTGGATCATCCAGATGTGGATTTTGTGATTCTGACTGGAGGGACAGAAACTGGCATGAGAATGCTGGAACAGAAACCGGGACTTTTTCTTGCAGCTGAAACCGGTGGTAAAAATGCGACTATTGTCACCGCCATGTCAGATCGGGATCAGGCCATCAAAAATGTAGTCTATTCTGCGTTTGGCAATGCGGGGCAAAAATGCAGTGCGACGTCGTTGTTAATCCTGGAAAAAGAGGTATATCAGGACAAAAACTTCAAACGACAACTGGTGGATGCAGCAAAAAGCTTTAATACCGGATCAGCCTGGCAGTTTAGTAATAAGATGGGACCAATGATAAATCCACCCTCAGGGGACCTGAAACAGGCCTTAACCTCTCTGGAACCAGATGAGTCATGGGCATTAAAGCCGGAGATGTTATATGAAAATCCCCATATCTGGTCTCCGGGAATTAAATGGGACGTGGTCCCGGGCAGCTCGACCCACATGACTGAATTTTTTGGACCGCTGCTGGCGGTGATGTGTGCAGAAGATCTGCAACATGCCATCGCACTCACGAATCAGACAGGGTACGGTCTTACGTCAGGGATTGAAAGTCTGGACCCAAGAGAGATCGACATCTGGAAAAACAGTATAGAGGCTGGAAACCTATATATCAACAGAGGGACAACTGGTGCGATCACTCTCCGGCAGCCCTTCGGAGGTATGAAGAAATCAGCCATCGGCCCCGCTATCAAAGCAGGATCTCCGAATTATGTGACCCAGTTTATGACGTTTTCCGAAACCGCCCTGCCTGTGTTTAGTTCTTTGAAAACTGAAAACCAGCTGCTCAGACTGGCAGCCGAGTGGAAAATGAAGGTTCGCTGGCAACAGTTCGGCTCCTTCAATCCGGAAATGGAAAAAACAGTGCGAGCTATTAGAAGCTATCAAAACCACTTTGATAAAGAGTTTTCGCAAGAGAACGACTATTTTAACCTGCGAGGTCAGGATAATATTTTAAGATATCTGCCCTTGGGAACCATTGTTGTCCGGTTGCATGAACAGGATACCCTTTTTGAAGCCCTGGCCAGAATCGCAGCAATTCATGTGACAGGCAACAAATTGGTTTTAAGCGTTCCTACTGGGCACAACGGTGAAATCATCCAATTCCTCGAAGGCAAAGAAGGCGCCCGGCTCCTCCAGAACGTTCAACTGCAGTTTGAAAATGATGAAGAACTGATACGCAGAATTCCGGAGGTTGCCAGAATCCGATATGCGGGATTTGACAGGGTGCCTGCGGCTGTTTTCAAAGCAGCGGCGAAAACAGGTTACTATATCTCCTGTACACCGGTCTTAATGGAAGGTCGCATCGAACTGATCCATTACTTACAAAACCAGAGTATTTGCGATACGTATCACCGCTATGGAAACCTGGGTGCCCGGAGTTTGACAAGTTCATAAGCCACGCGGTCTTTATTAACGTTCGTTGTGTCAGACTGAGGAGAGTAGTGGGGGTCATAAATTTGAGTGGGGGTCAGGCTTTGGTTTTTGGCTTATTGTTTTTGAAAGTATCAATGTGGGGGTCAGGCTTTGGTTTTTGGCTTATTGTTTTTGAAAGTCGTTAAAACTCAGGTTATCAACGGCAAAAAGCGGGATTCAGGTTTCAATCCCCGCGGCATGGAATCTTTTAGTGCACTGTTCGACCTGATCCCGGGCGAGCCATCTGTCCATTTCCATGTTGTCAGCCCCATTCTCATCGATGCCGATTTGCCTGTTTTTCTCCTGCCAGAGCGGATGGTAAGGCATCAGGTGTGTTTTCGTAACGCCTAACTCTTTGAACAGCCTGATAATGGCATCGAGGTTGGCCGGCGTATCGGTCATACCGGGTATCAGTGGAATTCTCGGCAGGATTTCCACACCGCCGTTCCGGGACTGTTGGTAAAGCTCAGCAAAATTCTTTAGAATCAGCGTATTTCCCCGACCGCAGTATCGTTTGTGATTTTCCTGATCGATGATTTTAATATCATAAAAGATGGTATTCACATTGGCATAGATCTTCTCACGAAATTTTTCGAGATTGAAGTGACCGCAAGTTTCTATAAGGGTGTGGACCTTTTCATTTTTAAGTTTGGAAAGGACCTTCGACAGAAAATCCAGGTGGAGCACAGGCTCACCGCCTGAAAAAGTGACCCCCCCACCGGATGTGTCATAAAAGGGTTTATCTTTCATGACTTTCTCAACCACTTCATCCACAGACATTTCAGTTCCGACTCGGGTTAAAGCCCCGGAAGGACAACCTTCAACACAATCAAAGCAGAGGTTGCAGCGTTCCCGATCAATAAAAAAGGTGTGATCCCGGGAAAGTGCATCCAAAGGACAGGTCTCCAGGCAGGTGTCACAGGCGACACATTCATCACCCTGGAAAGATATTTCAACGCCGACACGTTTGCTCTCCGGATTGTGGCACCAGAGACAGGAGAGGGGACACCCCTTAAAAAATACAACAGATCGGATTCCCGGGCCATCGTCCAGAGAATTCCCCTTTATTTCTAGAATTAAGGTGCTGTCACTCATAAACCGTACTCAGTCCTTTCAATCAGCTCAATCTGAATCTCCTTGTTCAGGGTCACGAAATAAGCATTATAGCCGGAAATACGAACCATCAGGCTTTTATAGTTCTCTGGGTTGGCCATGGCATCCCGCAGGGTTTCCGAAGTCACCACATTGAACTGCATCTGCATGCCACCCTGCTCAAAATAGGATTTAACATAAGAGAACATATGCTCCACTGTCTGTTCCCGCGAATCCCCAGCCGAAGGAATCAATTTGACATTAAAAGCCAGATTGTTGTCTAGATTTTCAGGGTCGAGCCTGGCGACTGCGCTTATATTATCTAGAAAGTTCTTCGATGCGGCTGGATTTGGTGTCAGCCCAGGCGTAAATGCCTTGCCAGCCAGTCTCCCTGAGGGGAGAGGCCCGGAAAGGGACCCATAGGCAACATGCTGCGACATCGACCAGAAGCCGGACGCAATCCGTCCTCCACGATAACTGGTATGTTTCAGATAGCAATCATGGACGACTTTAGCTACCCGATTGGCCATGGCTACCGCATCATCGTCCCCGGACCCAAACAGTCTCACTTTGTTACGAACTGTGGCCAGCAGCGCCGGATCGTTGTCAAAATTCTCGTCAATCGCCTTTTTTAGGTGTTGAAATGAGACCTTTTGCTCTTGGAAAACCAGCTGCTTAATGACCAACAACGAATCGGTCACGTCTACCAGCCCGATATTCGATGTCCCGGAACTGTTATACTTGGCTCCACCCTGGATGACATCGCGACCATTTTCGATGGCACCATCTATCAGAGCACTGAACAGTGGTGTTGGTCGATACTGTTGGTGGGCCTCGCCAAAAAGATCATTGAGTTCCAGGGCCTGATCGATCATAAAGCGCTGCTGAATAGCCCAGGCATCGAAAAAAGCTTCAAACGTCTTAAAGTCGCCTTTCTCGATTCTGCCGGTTTTCGGCCCGAGGTCCCAATGCATGACCGGATGGGTGCCGTTATTTAAGGCCATCTCCATGGAGGCAACCATATTCAGGAGGATACAGGCCGTGTGACTATAGTGCTGACCCTGCAGGGTGGGTTCAACACAACCTGTGGCAGCCCAGTCATTTATATCTTCTTCTGGATAGCCATGTTGACTTAAAGCCTTTATCATCGCCTGATCACTCTGCATAATCGGCGTTGCGGAGGTGATCACGTTTATTTCACACAAACGCTTGAGATAGGCGTCACTGTTCTTCTCTAGGTGAAAGCGGGCGTTTACGTTGGCATCCCGAATAGCCAATATTTCAGTAGCTTTCAGAAAGACGTAAGTCATGTCGTTGACCGCATCCTCGCCTGCAGGCGTTATCCCGCCGACAGTGATGGCCTGGGTTGAGCTGGCACCACCAAAAAGATAGTTGCCAATATCCGGAATCAACGGAACATGGTCAGTCAAACGCATGTACAAACAGCCAACTAGGTCGACTGCTTGCTTGATGTAGGCCTCTCTTTCTGCAGGTGTGTTCAGTTTCGACATATCCGCAGTAAAGTAAGGTTGCAACCACTGGTCCAGGCGACCCAGCGAAGTCCCGGTATTGGCGTTTTCCAAATGGATAGCAGTCCAGATTATCCAGATGGCATTTATTGCTTCATCTAGAGTCTCAGCCGGATGTGCAGGAATCTTGCTGCAGATCGTATTCAGCCGTTCCAGTTCCTGTTTTCTTTGGGGTACGGTCTCTTGTTCAGCCAAACGGGCAGCTTCCACCGCAAGATTGGCAGCATAAGTATTAACACC
>PJEL010003003.1_pt1 | contig 14816 bp, 18 predicted proteins | sample 1853271 | NCBI WGS metagenome assembly PJEL01 (sample SAMN08108733, study PRJNA415343) | Invertebrate metagenome, whole genome shotgun sequencing project. | host: Globobulimina | place: Sweden: Gullmar Fjord | collected 2015-08 | reverse complement strand
TAATTTTTTTATATCATATGATTTTTTTGCCGTGTTTAATTGCTACATATAACACAACATATGGGTATTAATTGCCAATTCGTGGATTTCCAGTTGGTCCTTGGTCTTTACCTAATTGAGACATAACAGCAAAAGACTGGCGCTGCAGTGCTTCAACTTGCATCAATAACCCAATAATCTGGAAATTATTGTTAGTCACAGTTTGCGCTTCAATAGACATGTCACCCGCAATATTTAGTGACTTAGCTTGAATCTCAACACGCAACTTCTCTGTTAGTTCTTCTAACTTCCAACCAGTTGGATTGTCACGACTCATCAGAACAGGAAAGTTTGTTGCAGCGACTTGCTGTTGAGATTCTTCGATAATATGAGCAACGTCAGAGACTTCCAGACCACAATCTTCAATCATTTCTATAAGCTTTTCGTTCATCTTAATGTTCCTTTTTCATTTATAACTTCGCCATCAATGACCACTGAGCGACTTGGGGGTGAAAACGTACTTGAAGTAGGGCGCTGCTCTAATATCGTTTCAAGTTCAATTCGTGCCTGCATTCTTCCAATCTCTAACCCAAGAAAATAACCTTCATTCTCTGGCCTTTCCTTTTGCAGCTGCTTCGCTTTCTGTTCCTGTTCTTTGAGATCAACGCATAACTGACACAGCTTTTTAATGAGGTTCTTATCCATATTTTATGCTACCTCTCTAACTTCTAATGGCTGACCAAAATTAGCCTGAACCAAAGCCTTAGCTAAAAGAGGTGGTACCGAGTTTCCGACTTTGGCCACTTGCTCTTTCTTGGATAGCTTCTTACCCGAACTGTTATGGCTAATGATGTAATCATCACGGAAGCTTTGAGCCTTAAACAGCTCATGTGGCTGCAACATCCTTAGGCCAATATCAACAATCATGTACGGCTGACCTTTAACAATCACAAGGGCGAATCGATCTCTCGTAGTAATAGTATTCAGGGGAGCATTCAAAGATTGCATATTGTCGGTGCCATAGTAAGCAATCAAATAAGCTCGAACTTCACCAAAATGATTCCCGCCAGAGGTAATAGTATGAAGAGGCTCATTCATAGATTGACCAACATTACCGTTTCGAAGCTTTACAAGGTGGCTAGTGACCAAAGCAAAACTTCCACCCTTTGGATAAGCGGTAATCGTTCTCAATGGTTCGTTGATTGGCATATTGCGCTGACTTGAAGCATTAGCACATTCGGTAATGAATGGAATGATGGTTTCACCAGGTGCAACAAATGGGTCTTCACAATCAATAACGTATCGCTGCAAGCCTTTAGCAATTCGTGCGAGTGTCTTTTCAGCCAAAGGTCTCTTGCGATCAAAAATAGACGTAACCGGAAGACTCCAATCAATGCTATCTGCAGCCGTAACATACGGTTGAAGATCTTCACCATGCGTTGGCTCAGGCCAGATATTCTGCCCACCGTCTTTACGCGCTATCATGAAGAATCGCTCTCGCGTAGTTCCTGCACCATAGTCACAAGCCGCTAATACTTTATAGTCGAGCTTATAGCCAAGACCATTACGAAGCTTTATTTTTACTTCCCTATCATTTTCAATATTGAGAGCACTACAGACCTCAGCCCAAGCAGGGTGGTAAGGTGACAAGCCAGTGGTAAGTACCTTTATAAAAGCTTCAAACGTTTCACCTTTCTTATCTGGGTCAGGTTTCCACTTACCATCAATTCTTTTTAATGGTCCCCAAGTAGTAAACTCTTCAACGTTCTCCAAATGAAAGCCTCTCAGATCAGAGAGAAGCGCCCAGCGAACGACTACCCACGCTAAACCTCGGATTTTTTGATCCACCGGCTTATCACCTTTGGCTTTAGAAAAGTGAGTGCAATCTGGTGAAAACCAACCAAACCCAACAGGTCGACCTTGGCAAACTTTCTTAATATCGACATCCCAAACCGATTCACAAAATACTTTAGTGTCAGGGTGATTCAGGCGATACATATCAATCGCGGCAGGATTATGGTTAACAGCGATGTCAGCACTACGACCTAAAGCCATACGGACACCTTCTCCAGCACCACCACCGCCTGCAAAGTTATCGACTACTAATTCATGAGGAAGAACCTGATACATCACGCTACCTCCACTTCAGCTACAACATCAAAATGAACCTGAGTGATAATTTCACGTTCTGAAATAGGACGCTGATAACAACGACGCAATTCTGATTTCAAATCTTCCATAGTGGCAAAGCCATCCAACCGAGCATCATTCAATTCAAGATCAGATAATAAGCAGTAGTTTACGTACCAAATATTAATAGGTAACACCTGATCTGTTTTTTCATTTTTTATATAAGCAGAGCCCGGTTTAAAATCTTTATGACCGAGGCGAATGCTTGTGCATTTATGATCCGATAAGATGCGATTAAAATTCTCGTCATTGAGTTTTAATTCGGTATCAACCGAATGAACTACCTTATTCTTCATTATCTTCACCATCATATTTAATAACACCTACAGGCTTATTCGGTTCTTCCGTTCTCCAGCTAGGCGCCCATTTATCTAACCAAGCTTGCGCCTGTGATTGAGTCATTCGGTTATGCTTCATGACATGCGCCTGAAGTTCACTGGAATCGGATGGAAGCATGATCAAGACCTATTGGATGTAAAGTAACCCTGCAGCAATGGCGTAGAATGCCGTTGCTGCTATAACAAGTTCAAAGTGCTTAAACGTCATCGTGCTGGCTGCTGTGGTTGGCCCCAACCACCTTGGTGTGGATTGTTTGGTTTAGAACCAAGCATTTGCATCACACCATTAAAGCCTTGCACCACAACCTCGGTCGTATATTGATCTTGACCACTTTGGTCTTGCCACTTACGTGTTTGCAGTTGGCCTTCGATATAAACCTGCGAACCTTTATGCAGATACTGCTGCGCAACTTCAGCGAGTTTTCCAAACATAGCAACACGATGCCATTCAGTTTTCTCACGCTGTTCACCTGTGGCTTTATCACGCCATGATTCAGAAGTAGCAATGGTGATATTCGCTACTGCGCTGCCATTTGGCATATAACGAATTTCTGGTTCATTACCTAAATTACCCACCAAAATAACTTTGTTAATTCCACGACTCGACATTAGTTAGCCTCCAATGGTGCAATTAACACTTCACGATTTCCGTTATGGCCTGGAGCGGAAACAACACCTAAATTTTCTAACTGTTCCATAATGGAAGCGGCTCGGTTGTATCCGATTTTGAACTGGCGCTGAATATTTGAAACACTTGCTCTGCGGGATTCTGCTACATGTTCTTTGGCTTTGTTAAACAAAGTATCGATATCGATTGGTTCTGCAGTTTGGATTTCACTATCAGGTAACCCCCCGAAACCGTCATAAAGATTATTTAAAAACGAATCCATCTCACCAGAAGCTAAACAATAATCCGCATCAAATCTGGCAGCCTGATCTTCCATTGGAATATCATCGTTTTCATCCTTAAGTTCATCTGAAAACTTCAATCTTTTAATTGAACCACTATCAGAGATGGAAAACTCTAAACGGTCTTGCCAATTTAAACGGGCGTCAGTAACAACTTTATTAGAATCAATACAAATCTTAACTTCATCTGAGCCAAGGTCTTGTTGCTTAAACGTAGCGGTACCACCATCTTTAAGTACTGATTTAAGCTTTATATCTTCACAGAATGTAAAACCTTGCGGTAGGTCGTTATTCTTTACCCATTCAGTTAAGACCGTTTCAATCGGCTTTTCTGGTATTGCAGGGACTACTGGTAAGCTTCCAATGGTTTTACGTAATAGGGATAAAGCATCTTCTGCCAATTTGTAAGATGAACAATCAACAAATATTAATTTGGTTTTTAAATTGCAGTACAAATAAGTGAGAGTGGAGCGAGTAAAAGCACGGGGCAAGAGCTCTTGAATTACAGCTTCTTTCAATGCGTCTTTTTCTCTTTTCTTTAAGACGATCTGTCCTTCCTCTTCGCGCTCACGAACCTTCTTATCAAGTTCTTCGTTCAACGTTGAGGTTGGGATGTTTTTTACTTCCCTTTTAACGCAAAGCAGTAGATGCTGTTCAGAAAGGTGAATTAGTTCAGAACCATGTTTACCCATTGGAGTTACCCAACCAAACTTCTGATTATCTTGCTCTTGACACGGAGTGAATTCCTTTTCCTTTAGTTGCTCAGGAAGCGCCTCAAGATTAAAAGAAAAATCGCTACGTAAGCGGTATACCATCGCATTTTTTGGGAACATGTTTTAGCCTTAATGTTTGGTTTCTTCAAATTCGATTTTTACGCCGTGAGGCTTCGCGACCACGGTCGCATTCGGTTTTTTTTCACTAATCCACTTCTCTCGTTCACAGTGATAACCTTGAATCTCAAGGTAAGACTCAGCTAAGAAGTAGCTTTTAAATTGGGTTTGATGCTGTGGTCGCATGGCTTATCCTTACTCTTCAGATTTTCGCCCACAGTCGACGCATTCGTAATCTGGTTCTCTCAAATCACACCTTGCGACTACTGCAATAAAGCACTGATGAATAAATGATGCTTTTTTTAATTTCCGGTGTTTTGTTGCTTTCTCACAGTTAGGGCAATGTCGCTTTGGCATTGGTTTCCCTTAATCTTCGAAATCTTCGTCTTCGACCAATGGCGCGCCATCTTCACAGAAGTAATACTGACCATCCTCACCCTTTCTAATGACTTTTAGTTCAATGAGTTCGTTAGCCATCGCATTCATCATCGCTTCATTAGCTTGTCCATTAGTGATGGCTTGAGAGAACGAAACAGCCTCAACCTCACATCGTTGACCGCCGATCTCGATGTATCGACCAACACTTAAATTATCAACAACTTGAATTGTCGTAGCCATAGCGGATTACCCTTAATCTTCGTTGCAACCTGCTTCTACAGGTTGTTGTTTCTTAAAATTTTTAATCCAGTTTTGAAAAACTTGCTCATCGCCTAAACGGTTGGTCAATGCCCAAAAAGAAACGGCTGCTGGCTTGTTATTAAACTGGGGCGTTTTGTTATGGCAGTAAGGGCAACGTAAAGCCCATAACCGCAATTCCTTGTTATAGCCCCACTGCGGTAGCCACTGCTTCTCTTGCGCTAACTCGAAGTAACGATTGCACAGGCACGTTGGCATGTTTTCTGGTAGCTTTTCCGCGGCGTTGGGATTCATACACATGGTTCAATCCTTGTTCATCGAATTTATCCAAAACATCAGAGAAACGGTGCCAACGTTTTGCCCATGTTTTTTCCCATGCTTTCTGCGTTTTTCCTGCCATATGGGCGACTTCACTTTGAGTAAATAACTTCTTCTCAGTATTAATCGCATCTCGCTTTTGCTGACAAGCCAATAGTGCTAAATTTTTAATCAACTCTTTAGAAGACGCAGCCACACCTTTCGGCTCTTCTTTGTTAAACTCTTCAAGCAACTGAAGAAGAAGCTCCTTAGTTGGTAGCGCTGGGCCTTCGCCGTAACAATACTTCAGCCAATCGCTAACATGTTCTGGCGCTTTATTCACAACACGCACCAACTGGCATTGTTTGAATGCATTAGGGGCCAGCGGCATAGGGGAGCGTTTGAATTGTCGACAGGCAATAGTCCGAACCACTTCGGATTTAACACGAATAATCCGGTCACCATTTTCATTCGTAATATCTCTATGTGGTGCCTTTTCAAACTTGGCATCACTGCAACCTGTATTTTCAAAACCGTCCAACTGACCTCTGGTTTTAGGCACAACAAGCAGCGCGAGTCGGATTTCTTCTCTTAATCCTTCGATGTTGTATTTATTGCGCACTGCTATACCCTTAATTAAATAAAGAACTATGACGAAAGGCACGAACTGCCGCAGGCTCAATTCCGGTACCACGATAAATAGCACCAAGTTCAGCCATTAAAATGCCAATACATTCAGCTATTTCATTAGCGTAATTCATCACTTCAACGGGATCGTCGCCTGGGGTGAACTCGCCATCAATGGCAGGGTTTGAACCAATAAGAATATCGCCCCATTCTTTCGCCATTTGAGGAAGATGAGATCGAGTGCTTACACTTTGCGCTCGTGGCCCCATAGCGGTAAGAGGGACAAAGAACGAGCCCAACATGCCGCACATTTCCACAACCAGCAGCTGACGGTATTCAACAGGCAAAGATGAAACAAAAGGAAATATCCAGTTTGAATTAAGTTGGTTTTCACCATCAATGTAGCGAACAAGGCGACGCGCTTGGCTTTTCTCCCACTTAGCTACATCCTTTTCTGGTTTAGTTAACTCACCTGCATCGATCAACTGAGGTAAAAGCTGATCTTTAGTGAACTTTTCAACGGGAATACCAGTGCCTTCTAAAAAGCAATTGATGTGACGAATAACCACCACTGGTAATCTGTTGTCACTTTTCCGACGTTCCATTTTAGCCACCTACCAACTATTCTTTAGTTACAACGAAATCAGGGAAGCGTTCAGGGTAAATCAAATGCTCAAGGGTTAAGCCATGATGTTTATATCGCTCAAGCACCTGATAACACACTTCGCCCGCGGTTTTAGATACCCCCCTTTCCAAGCGACTTAATGTTGCATCGCTAGTATTTAACTCACCTGATAGAAGAGTTAAGGAAGCACCTTCATATGCTCTGCATTTGTATAAGGGTGTTTTCATACGGGTATCTTATTGCATATTTGCAACAAAGTACAGGTAATGCAATGTCATTTCACTGGTGATTATTTCAAATGTGACATGAGCGAAAATATTTCATATATGAAATAACAAATGTGCGCCCATGTGTGTGCCATAAATGGGACAGGGACTTAAAGATGAAATTACACGAGATATTAAAAGCTGAAAGATTGAAGCGCTTCAGCCTAGATGAAGTGTCTGCGACATTTAAAGAATGGGGAGTAGATTGCTCTTCTGCGACTTTATCTCGCGTAGAAAGAGGCTCTGTTCCAAGCTGGCCAATTGTAGACTCTTATTGCAAGCTATTCGGTTGGTCACTAAGCGAACTTGAGAGGAAGTTAGGTAGAGATTCAATTCAAGAACCAACCACCAATTACGCAACATCACTAAGAAAAAAAACGATATCACCACACTTAGGTAGAGATATAGCCATTATTTCTTGGGTTCAAGCAGGCAACTGGAGTGAAAGCCCTTGCATTGACTCACACAATCAAGAAAAAAAATTCATTCCCGGAAAATCACCGAAAGATGCTTACTTACTCAAAGTAAACGGTACATCCATGGAAAATTGTGGCGGAAAGGATCATTTTGCTAACGGCAGCTTTATCTTAGTAAATCCAGATATACCTGGAGGAGTTAGTGAGTGTATCGGTAAGTTTGTTGTTGCCGTAGATGAGGCCACCCAAGAGGCTACCTTTAAACAGCTCGTAGAAGATGGCGGAGTGAAATACCTAAAACCACTAAATCTCCAATACCCTGTGATGAAAGTTACTGAAACTACCCATATAAAAGGTGTAGTATGTAGAGTTATTGATGATCGAAAAGTTTAAACATCTCACATTTCATATATGAAATACATATAGGCGGGATGTTCTATTTTCATTTATGCAATAATCGTTTACTATGTGGCGTATGTAGACGATCAAAGGCATAGGTGAACATGATGTTATTTCAAACAATTAGAAGCTATGCATTTGATTTTAAAAGAATTTTAACAAACAACAGACGTAAAAAAAGCCAAGAATGTGGCGTTCTTGACTCTTTACGGATATTTCACACTAGACAGGATAGGCTAGAAAGAAAAACCCCTCAAAATGTTTTTCAATTCTAGCCGTCTACGAGTGTGCACGCAAGCGAAAAATTAACACTGCTTAATTTTTCAACGTAAGATGGCGAAAAAAAAGCAAAGCCCTTCTTACGTTTCAATGCTTGCGGATCTGTTGTTACAACAGGACGGAAGATGGCAAACTATATAGATTTAACTCAAATAGAAGTTGAAGAAGCCCTAGGCTATATCAACCCTGATCTCCCTTTTCAGGATTGGTCAAAAATTGGTCGCGCTCTTTATTCTGAGTTTGGCGATAACATTCGTGACGCCTTCGAAAGCTGGTCTGCTACTGGCAGCACTTATAAGAAGAAAGAATTCAACGTATGGTGGAAGAACTTCCGTCGTACTAAAAAAACGTCTTTCGGTTCATTTATTTATGAAGCAATGCAAGCTGGTTGGAAGCCAGAGCAAAAAGAGCGTTCTGAAGAAGAAAAACAGAAAGTCTTAGCTGAATATGAAAAACGCCGTAAAGCTCAACAAGCTAAACGTGAAAAAGTAGAAGCAGATCAATGGGAATCAGCAGCAGAAGAGCAGGCATTATTTAATAGCTGGCCTAAACAGTTTTCACCAACTCAATACCAACTTAAAAAGCAAATGGCTGATGTTAGCCGTTTTGTTGATGTTCGTCTTGGCCGTGACAAATACAACAAACCTTGCCTTGTATGGCCTATTTATGAAGACCTATTTAACCAAGGCCGCTTTTGTGGTTTTGAGCGCATTTTAGATAAAGGCTTTAAATTTGGCGACAAATTAGTAAACAAAACATCCAGTGATAATTCATTTACAGATATTGGCTTTTGCACTTTTGGCAAGCAATGCGACCGTGGACCCGAACGTATTTGGGTCGTTGGTGGTTTTGCCGATGCATACTCTGCGCACGTGTCCACTGGTGAAGTAATCATCACTCCAATTGGTGAAGGTAACATCCCTGCACTAATTGAGCGTTTAAGCAAAAAACACCCTGAGATTCAATTTATTGCGGCACCAGATAACGATAAAACTGGTATTGAAATGGTTGAGCGTTGCGGAGCTTTCTGGTCACTACCAAACCAAAACGGTTATGACTGGAGTGATGTTTACGTTAATGAAGGTCATGAAGCTGTAGCGACCCAGCTACTTCACGTTAAAGGCTTTCAAACCATTGAATCTAACTCTCGTTACTTACAGGCTGAAATTAAAAGAGGCTTAAACCTAATTGATAGTGGCATGGGTACGGGTAAATCGACCAACGTAAAAGACTTCATCAAAAAGAACCCCCATTTAAAAACATTAGTAATTTCACACCGTGTGGCACTGGCGCAATCTTTAAAATCTGGCCTTACTAGTGATGCTGTTTCAGTTGAGTTTTATCAAGATCTTATCTTAAAAGATGTGGGCCCAGGTGTGGATACAAATATGGCGCTAAGAAATGCACATATTCTTGTGTGTTCTGTTGACTCATTATGGCGCCTTGCAGGTTCAAACTGGGATGCTGTCTTCGTTGATGAAGTAGAGCAAAACCTTGGTCAATACTTTGCAAAGACAATTCAATATGGTGAAGACTGCTTAAATTATCTAACGTTTGCCCTTACTAACTCTCAATATCAAATTTTAGCTGATGCTCACTTAGGTGCCCTGACATACGACTTTTGTAACCGAGTAGGGATGCACTCTGGCGTACTTTATAAGAACAAATTCAAAATTGCGGAAGGTAAGAAACTTTTCGTTTATGAATCTAAGCACCACCTAATGGAAAAGGTGATGCAGCAATTAATGTCTAAAGGTAAGCGCTACATTTACGCAAACTCAAAAGAACAAGTAAAAACAATTGCAACTGCGATTGAACAATCAAGAGAACGCAATCATTACCATGGCAAGGTGTTAGTGGTTCACGCTGATGTAACGAGCACCGATGAAGTAAAAGAAGCGTTGCAAGATATAAATGCGATTGTGCCAGAGCTAGACGTACTAATTGCATCACCAACACTCGGTACAGGTTTTGATATAAAGTCGGACGCGCATCAATTCGATAAAACGATTGGCTTCTTATCTTCAAATGTAGGCAGCTCTGAGGAAGGTCACCAAGGTTTGAACCGAGCGCGTGACGTCCAGGAGTTTCATGTTTTTCTAGATCCTTCTGAGCGTAGCGAGCCTGTTGACCCTACATATATTCAAAACAAACTCATCGAAGAAGTTTCAAATGAAACGATGAAACTTCTTTCCATTGACCCAACAACAGGTGAGTTTTCTTCTCGCAACCCATTATATGAATGGCTTTACTGTAAGGTAAAAGCCAAGCAAAACGAATCTCGAAACCGTTACAAAGCTAGGTTCTTAGAATTAGCTAAAGCTGATGGCTATGAAATTACCAATGTAGCCAAACAAGAGTTAACGGCTAAATTTGGTGAAGAGGTTAGCGACCAAGCAAGGTACCGCAACAATAGAGTAGCAGTTAGAACTCTATCAGAAGCACCTGTCCATGTTGGTGAAGCGTTCAAAACAATGATGGCCAATGGTGAAGACTTCACTTCAGAAGAGATTGCTAAATCTAAAGTGGTATATGACCTGCACTTAGATGCCGCGAACGATAAACAACTAGATACTTTATCCGGTATGGCGAAAGACGTTTTTGCTGAATACTCACAACCTGGTGAAAACGTAAAGTGGAATAAAGCAGACGAGGCGATCGAGTTTCCAGAATCAGTGAAGGAAGCAGTGATCACGGCACTTACATTTAAGCAATCTAAAAATCGCTTTGTTGATTCAATCAAAAAACTCACATGGGTTAACGTAAATGAACACACAGCCAAGCTACTCGATGTGAAAGACGTTCAACACGCCGAGAGCCGAGTCAGCTGGCGTCACCTTTCAATAAAACGAGCGCACCTTATTAAGATTCTTCAAGTCGCTGGTATCGATGAAGACTTAAATTACAACGGTAAAAAATGGACAGCAGAAGAGCTAACTAAAGAACTGTCGGAATGGCTGCGCACTAAGAAAACCAAAGATCGCCTATTTAAATATTCGGGAATTACAGTTACACCAAACACTTTAAGCGAACCAGTGAAATGGTTAAACAATCATTTGCGATCGTTTGGTGTGCCTGTTGTTGGTGGCACTAAAAAGCGCGTGAACGGCAAAGCGGTAAATGCATACCATGTAGACCTGGACGAATGGGAAGCAGTAAAGACACTGGTTTCACTTCGCTCTGCGGGTATCGAAGAAGGTGTTCAAGATGTGACAGCAATGGATCCTGAGCTATTGCAACGCAGTGTGGCCAAGTTCATCCAAGAGATTAACGCAAACGAATTCAAGCAAGGCTATAACGTGCAGTTCGCTAAGTTAGACGAGCAATGCCAACTGCTTGGCATGATGGACTTACGCGACGAACTCGCGGCTACGTTCTCTAAAATTGCACATTTATTTGACGATCAAAAAGGCATGAAAAACGATCCACTTGTGCCAATAGTTATTAATAAACAATTCGGCATAAGTGGATCACCTATTTTGCATGACGAAGCTAGCTGTGACAGGGGTTCGCATGTATTAGAGGGAGGGGAGAAAGGATCCCCACTAGAGTTCCCAACAGCAGCCACCTCACACCTCAGTGATGAGCACAGAGTGTTGGTTAATGAAGTGGCAAATATAGCCGTGAATAAGCATGAACTTCCTGCTGATAAGGTTTTGGCGTTAATGCTGGCGTATGAGTTGGAAAACATTAAAGACAGCGCAGAGGCTTGGGCTGGCACGATTAAACAAGCCATTGTGGAGGGCATATAGAGTGAGCTATTTATTTCCTTATACAGAAGAGAACGGATACAAGCAGGTCTATATTTCAAAGAAAGATCACAATGATATGTTTGAGTTTCGTCAAATTAAGATCGCGGCTAAGTATGAGTATTACCTTAATGAAGATAAGGGGCACTTTATTATGATTAAGTTAGTTAACCTTCCTTCCAGAGTGCTTGTTAGTTTGGCTTATCCTGTAATTGTCCTTCTTCATGGCCTGGCTAATTATAAAGAGATTAACAAAGAGCTTGGTGATATGTGGTATCCAAAAGAAAGAGGTACATTCTCTTGTGATGACTCTTATCAGCGCCAAGAAGGGTGGGATGAGGTGATGAGTATTATTAAGGATAATAAATGAAAGACAACGCAAGAACGGAAGATCTTCGCAGAATCCTAGTCCCTCATGTTGTAAGTCAGGTTAATATAAGTTGGGGCAGTTATTTAACGCTCAGAGCACCAAGAGGTGAGTTGTCTTCACTCGTTAATTGGTGTAAAGCTAATTTATATGGCTCAATTGGTTACTGTATAGAGCCTATGGAAGAAATAAAATAATTATGACTAATGAAATTATTGCCCATCGTTATTGGGTCAGCCAAAGAGTGTTAGACCATAAAAACAGTGATATACCTATGTTTATTCATGCATGTCACCAGTTTGAACTTGAAAAAATCATTCCCCACATTAAGTGGTTGAAAGCCATGCGAGAATTACGCATTGCGTTAAAGAGAGCCTTTTTTAGATGTTAAGCACACCTTACTCACTGTTTTGGTGGATAAATGCTTTTATACTCCAATATTCAGTTAGTTGAATGGGTAAGAGTAATGATTGATGCGTTAAATAAATTGGCAAGTAAAGGGCTAAAACTGTGGCTTGTTGTTATTGGGGTTATTATTGTTTTCGCAGTGATATCAACTTCGTTTAACAATGTGCCACCAGCAGTATCGAAAGCGAAAGATCTTCTTTTTAATGGCTACTATGATGCCAACATCTACGAAGATACATCATGTCGTACAGCTGAGTTCGGCAGTGATTGGGTTATTCTTTGCGAAAGAATTGGCGGAGAAAGTAATCAAGGCATTTATGAAGTTAAAGTGATCAGTGAAGGTAAGTACATCATTTACGCAGTTAATGGTTCTGCCAAAACTCACGCAGGTCGCATGGGAATGAATATTAATTTTAATCGAGAGTCTAAGATTGATATTTCAGAAGTAAAAAAAGAAATCGGATAAAAAAAGCCACCTTAATCGGTGGCTTTTTTGTTTTAGTTATTGCCAGTATTTAGCGAACTTCTTACTGTAATCCACCAGCAAGGCATTCACATATTCAGATTTTTTACCTGGCCCCATGTGCTCTAAAACCACCTGACCTTTATGTTTAACTTGCGCTATCCACCATCCGTCTTTTTGCATCGTGCTAATGAATGGCTTTTTCGGCAAGCTGGAACAAAATTGGTACTTATCCCATGCCGCTTGCATCGCTTTCATAGCGTTATCAGCCGTTACAGTGAAATCGTAATCAATGCCATGGTAGTTAATACCAATCAGCCAGTGACCGCTTTCCAAGTGTTTTGGCACTGTAAATTTGGGTTTATCTTCAGGCTTCATTTCCTCAGTGCCGGTCTTTTTCTCAGGAGCTTTTTTTGCTTCTTTCGGCTCTGGTTTTTTAGTCTCGGTTTTTTCACCATCATCTTGTTTTAGGATGGTTTCCAAGGTGGTATCAAACGACAAAGCTTCCTCAACAATTCCGAGGTATTTTCTTATTGTTGCGTAGTTTCCGCCAAAGTTCGATTTGATAGTGCGCTGCTTGATGTCAATGTCTGGATCTTGCTCTATAAGCTTTTTCACATTTTCATGCATACGACTGATCGCTTTAGACGCGAGAATATCTTCGTGATTATCAAAACGCTTTAGTTCTTCGAGCCTGTTCTTTTCCTCGGTAACGATGCTTTCCCATTTCTGGCCAGCTCTCAGTATTTTAAATTGCTTATAGTGAGCTTGCGCTTTGGGGTCTGAATGACCAAGCAATGTTTGGAAGAACATATCTTGGTCCATTTTCTGCCATCGCTTATCTGTTTCAAAAAACAGCTTGAAACAGATAGCAGCATAAATCGCTCGAGTGTCTTTAAATACCCAAGAACGGTCAGGAATGCCCGTTGATATATTGGCTCCTTCCATCATGTCACGCATGAAATCATTCAGGTATGCAGCCGTTCTATTGTGCACCAGCTCGTTAAACTGGTAATGCCTGCCTGCTTCTAGCTCTGAAATCATATTGGTTATTTTTGAGTAACCACGAAGCATTTTTATTGCTGACAGTACCGTATCCGCTTCAACCAAGCTGTATATCTCGAATTGATTTTCACGGTCGACACCACCACGTTCTTTCGCTTGGCCAGAGAACATTAACTTGTGAGTACCAGATTTAACGAACTCACCTTGAACCAGAACTTCAATGGCTCGTCGTCCAGTGGCCAGAGCGATTCCAGTGGCTAAAGCTTCCCAATTCCAAACATCAGGATTAACAGGCGATAGCAGGAACTCACAACGAGCCATTATTGTTGGGTAATCAATATCAATGGTTTGCCCTTTCTTCTTAGACAAAGCAAAGGCGCTGGTTTCTGACGATACCGCCGCTGTAAATGAATCCTTCACCAGCCAACGCATGATCTCATGGTCTATTTTCAAGTGTTCTAAATCGTTAAATAGATCACCAGACTCATCCAACAACGCGAAAAGGGCGTCCTTTTGCTGCGCTCGGTCGGCTTTATTAACAGGCTTTAGTTTCTGGACCTCGACCTTCCAGTCCTCAAAAGTTTTCGATGCCGCATTCACTTCACTGGCATAGCGAGTACTGTCGACGTTTATGGCCGAGATTGCCTTTCTTAGGCGGTCAGCCTGCAGGAGTTTATCTTTCAGTGCCTTTACACCAAGACGAGTCGCTTCAAGCTCCAGGTCTTGCAGAGGCTCGATTAAATGCCTGCAATGAGGATATTTATTGGTTAATCGTTCAAGTGTGATAGCTAAAGAGTGGTGAAGCCAGCCATGGGCCGTCACCCTGTTGCGTACTTTGGTTAGGTATTTACTTGCTGTGTTGTGAGTGATGGCGTCGCGCTTACTTTTAGCGCGCTTACCATAAAGCGCCCGGGTGACCTTTTCAGCCGCACGCCTGAACGCTTGGGTCTTCTGGCCTTGCGAACGTTCACTTTTGTTTATCTCATCAATTTCCTTGAACATATCTTCGATGATTTTATCAAGGTCAATTTTC
>PJEL010003002.1_pt1 | contig 14819 bp, 9 predicted proteins | sample 1853271 | NCBI WGS metagenome assembly PJEL01 (sample SAMN08108733, study PRJNA415343) | Invertebrate metagenome, whole genome shotgun sequencing project. | host: Globobulimina | place: Sweden: Gullmar Fjord | collected 2015-08 | reverse complement strand
AATCTTATCAGCTTTGTAAGTTTCTCCACTGTCAGCAGCAAGTGCTTCGAAGTCATTGAAGGCAAGAGCCAAGTCCACGAATTCAGCGCCAGTTGCTTGTCCAGCAGCGATACTATTTAGATCAGCAGAAACTTCAAGAGTTTCACTGTCATCAGCTCCGATCAAGAAGTCAAGACCAGAGAAACTAGCCGTACCACTTACCAGGGTACTGCTTGTGTTCTGCTCAACTCCATCACTATCTGTGTAAGTCAACCATACAAGGTTAATATTGTTATCGTAATCACCAAGTTCATCTTCAGTGATAGCTGATTGCCTAGCATTTACTGAAAGATCAGTAACTGTGAAGGCTTCATCAGTTGTAGAGAATTTGAAACTTGAAGTTTCAACACCGGATGCTCCGGCTACTATAATGTCTTCTTTAGCAGTGTCAGGAGCAACAGCTACTGTAAGTGATCCACCGTCTGAAACTAACACGTATGTAGTTTGAGCAGTATTAACAGTTCCTGTAGCAGTTATGGTTTGACCTTCAGAATCTTCAGCAGTTATATCAGTAGCTGCTTCGATTGAGAATCCAAGAGATTCAGCATCAGTATTCTTGTAAGCGTCAGAAGTAATGTCACCAACTACATATAGAGTAGCGGTTTCACCAGCATCAAGTTCCCAGTTAACATCTGTAAATGCAGTTGTAGCTACATCAGATGTTACTGAAACACTCTTATCAGCTGCGATAGTGGTTCCATCACCTAATTTAAGGCCGATACTTCCAACAAGGTCGTTAACATTAACGCTGTTATCAGTACCACCTCCAAAGGTAGTTCCACCGTCTTCATCTAGTTCACCAGTCACAGTAACATCAGTTACAAGACAAGGTAGAGCGTCTCCACAAGTGAATACGATACCAGTGAATTGAACATCGTTAGATCCTTTCACAAAAGTGTTTGATCCAGAAGTTGGAGTAGCACCTAATGCGATAGTAAGAGATGGTGATGAAACAGTCATAGTCTTACCAGTAATAGCAGCAGCTGGAACAAGTACAGAAGTGTTAGTCATCGTTTTGTTGTTCGCGTCTCTGATTTCTGGGTAAGAAGTAGAAGTTCCTAGCTCAAGTTGAGCAATAAGAGTCATTCCATCAAGTGCTGCTTCGTTAGCAGTGTCAACAGTTAGAGCAAGATTAAGCTCTTCACCTGGTGCCATGCTCCAGTCATCAGTAAATAAGTGGAATACTTCTGCATCATCAGTACCTTCAGCAACAGCTGTAGCACCTGCAAGACCAGTAGTCATAACATCTGCGTCAATTGATGATACAAGGGAAGATCCGTCATCAGTGTTTACAATCTGAATCTCAGTAACGTTTGGTGGAGTATTAGTAGCGTCAGAGAGAAGACCAGCAGTAAGATCTGCTGCGTCGTCAGAAGCAACAAGACTAATTGGGAAGTTCTTGAATGTAATGTCAGAAGTAGAAACGATAGTGAAGTTCATTAGAGAAATGTCATTACCGTTTACTGGAATGTCTGTAGCAGAAGGACCACTTGAAGTGATCGTGATGTCTCCACCTTCTAGAGTACTGTATGAACAGTCATTAGAAGAAGAAGAAGCACATGCATCAGCATTACCATCGTATAGAGATCTAGTTACAGTAGTACCGAATCCATACTTAAGACCTCTAACTTTAACGTCAGTGGCTTCGTCAGTGTTCACCTTAACGGTGTCATCTGTACGTCCAGTATTGAAGTCAGCCTTAACTGTAAAGTTCTTAGAACCACCGCTTTCAATTGTGTAACCGTCACCTCCATCAGCAGCAGCGTCACCATCTGGATCACCAGTGATTTCGAAGCGGATAATGTCGTTTGAATCAACAGCAGCAACCGTAGAGATTGGGTCTGTGATACCAGTTACGTAAAGTTCAAAGTTAGCAATGTCATCTGCGTTAACACATCCACCAAGTAGAAGTCCTAGTTCTTCTAGGTCTCCATCTTCAGTAGTGTTCATTGACATTTTGAACTTAGCAATTGTTACATTATCTTCTCCAACTTGAGGGTTGGTAATAGTTCCATTCTTTTGAATAGTAACTGTACCAGCATCAGTTGTAGAAAGTGTGAATAGGTCACCTCGTGCAGCGAAGTCACCAGTAGTGCTTGCAGCATTGCTGTCTACCATTGCAGCAGATTCAATTTCGAATCCAACTTCTCCAACAGCAGTGTAGTCACCTACATCCATACGGAGAGTTAGAGTACGAGTTTGACCCTTAGCAATATCTAGATCAAGGTTGATGATATCAGCTTCATTTGAAGTGCCGTTCACAGATTTACCTGATGTTAGGCGGTCAGAGCCTTCGAAAATGTAAATTTGGTGTCCACTTGCAAGTGAAGTGATTCCATAGTGGTGAACAGTAAACCCTGCAAGGGTTACATCGTCATTTTGAGCAGTGAAATCCCAAGTAGCAAGTTCTACAGAAGTAGCGTTACTTGGAAGTGTTGCAGCAGTAGCAGTGCTTGAGCTGATTGAGACGTCAAGAGTAGCGTCAGAAGTAGGAATTTCCTCTTCTGGACGTTCTACAGGGTTTTGTCCCCCAATGATCATCTTAGCAAGTTCAGCACGTGTAGCTGAGTCTGAAGGTCCAAAAGTCGTAGAAGTTTTACCATCTACAACAGACCAAGCATATACAGCTCCAGTGTAACTATCGAACCAAGCTCCAGCAGAAACATCAGAGAAGATGTCACTACCAAGAGTAGTACTTGAAAGACCAGCTGCCTCAGCAATGATCTTAGCTACAGAAGCACGATTGATTTCGTCAGTACCGTCAAAGGTACCTCCGTCGTTACCGGTCATGATTCCAAACTGATTTGCCGTGTAAACGTAATCAGTGAACCATTCTCCATCAGCAACATCTGGGAAAGATCCGTCATTGTATGACGCATCTACTGCACCAGCCCCAAGGAAAGCTAGAACAACCATTTTGGCTGCTTCGTAGCGAGTTACAACTTGGTCAGGTGCGAAGGTTGTAGAAGAAATACCAGATACAACTCCTTGATCGTAAAGATCTTCAACGTATGTTGCAGACCAGTGTCCGTCCATATCTGTAAAGTCTGAGAAAGCTGCAAGAGCAGTTCCTGAGAAGCTTACAAATGTAGTAAGAACAGCAAGGATTGTAAATCCAGCAATGGATCTTCTAAACTTTCGTAGTGTGAAAGATATATCCATGTTATATGAATTAATTTATAAAATTTTGTGAATAAGCAATTTTGTGAATAAGCAATTCCACCGCTTCGACCTATCAATAGCAGAGAATTCATTAGTAAAATTGTGTAGTTTTGTTTTTACTTTTTAGTATGTATGAATCTAGGTTTTAACCTGATTCACGTGACCGAGATTTCAAGGAACGAAACGGTTTAAGGTTCGTAAGTGTATTAAGCGCAATCAAGCGCGTATCAGTTATTCAAACGTTTTAGTCTAGACATATGTTTCATCTTCTATGTTGACACTGACATTAATATTGTTTTGTCTACTTTAGATGGTGATCCCGAGGGGAATCGAACCCCTGTTACCGGAATGAGAATCCGAGGTCCTAACCACTAGACGACGGGACCACAAAATCCATGAATAATTGAAACTTTGGAAAGTTTATTGAACCTTGTCGACAGTTTCAAGATTTTTATCATATATTTGCCACTAAACTTGACAGATCAAAGTCACCTATACACCAGCCCCTGTATAGGCGTCTAGTTTATTTCCGACTAATCAAACCTGATTTAAGAGCTAGTCTTAGCGGTGGATTAGACTCTTGCCAAATAGCTGTTTATTGGGTAACTCTGAATAATGATGTTTTTAGGTGAAATTTAACTATACAAATTGGCATGTCCATTTAGACAAAGACTTGCACATTTAACAGGGTGATTTGTCTACCCCACGTCAATCCGCCTATACACGCAAATGGCTGAAAATGTTGATTAATCAACACTCTACATTCTGACTAGTCAAACCCTGTTTTTTGGCTTATCTCAATGTGATTTGGCCTATACAGGTGACTATGGTCAATTGGCTTGCGCATGCATGCAAATATTGTGTTTTAGCACTTGCCTAAATTTGATTTTTCTATAAAGTGATTTAGCTAGTCTATTTCAGATAAAAAACATGGCAAACTATTACGAAAGCTTGGGTGTGGAAAAAAGCGCTCAGGACGGCGATATAAAGAAGGCTTACAGGAAGATGGCACAGAAGTATCATCCTGATAAAAACCCTGGTGATAAGGGCGCTGAAGAGAAGTTTAAAGAGGTTCAAGAGGCATATGAGGTGCTTTCTGATAAGCAGAAGCGTGCTCAATATGATCAGTTTGGAAGTGTTGGAGGTGGTGGTGGTTTTGGAAGTGGAGGACAAGGTTTTGACCCTAATCAATTTGGTAGCTTTGCAGATATATTTGAAAACTTCTTTGGTGGTGGCGGTGGTGGCCGTCAGGCTAAAAAGCCAGGTCCTACTCGAGGGGAAGATATTGAAGCTGAGGTAGAAATTAAATTTGAAGAAGCTGTATTTGGTACAACAAAACACTTGGAATTAACCAAGCCTGAAACCTGTTCTGAGTGTAAAGGAAGCGGGAATGAGCCTGGAACAAAGGTTAATAGCTGTGATCAATGTAAAGGACAGGGGCAAGTTCGCTCAGTTAGGCAGACAATTTTGGGTCAGATTAGCAGTGTACATGTCTGTCCACAATGTCGAGGTCGTGGCGAGATTCCAGAGGAAAAGTGCAAAAAATGTAATGGACAAACGCGAGTAAGTGAGAAGCAAGAAGTGAGTGTGAAAATTCCGAAGGGAATTGAGGATGGGATTACAATTCGCTTGAAAGAAAAAGGTTCTGCAGGGCCTTTGGGTGGGCCACATGGTGATCTGTTCTTACATATTGGGGTAAATGCGCATAAAAAGTTCTCTAGAGAGGGGAAAACAATATATTCGGAAGAGTCTATACACCTGCTTGAGGCCGTTTTGGGAGCAACTGTGAAGGTAGAGACCATTCATGGGAAAGAGGAGCTTAAAATCCCCACAGGGACGCAAAGTGGAACTGTATTCACTTTGAAAGGGAAAGGTGCCCCTTCCCTACGGTCTGAGAAATTGGGTGATCATAAGCTTACAATCCATGTTGAAACACCTCAAAAATTGAGTAAGAAGGAAAAGGAATTGTATCTTGAGCTGGCTAAGGAGAAAGGTATTGATGTTAAGGTTGGAGGTTTGAACTGGTTTTAAACAAGTTCGCGAAATTGCTGTGTCCGCATAGACAAGCCATTTTTGTGATTTAACAGGTTTGAAGTGAATCAAAAAAAGTGCAATTAGTTTTGCACAATCTTTGAAGGAATGGTGGGTCAGCCGAGACTTGAACTCGGGACCAGCGGCTTAAAAGGCCGTTGCTCTACCAACTGAGCTACTGACCCACAACTGAGGCGTATTTTAGAAAGGTTTGCTCGTGGATGCAAGCTAATCTGCGTGCGGAGCCAAAAAACTTACCACAACAACGGCAATTGCAGGTAAGGCGAACCAAACACTGTAATTATCTACCATCATTTGAACTAACTCAGATTCTTGATAAAGATTTGTTTCCAAGGCGGAATGAAGGGTGCCTGAAACGAAGGATCCTCCAGTTAAATAAACCAGTAAAGTGCTAACTATCAAGCCTGCATTTAAGAATCCAAAGCTGAGATTTGAAAGAATACGGAAAATTACAGACCTTTCTGCAAGTAAATCCATATGGAAGCCACCTTTTACAACAAGGAGCAGGATTACTATTACAAAAACTGCGATCTTTAGAAGAATTAATGCCTGTATACCTGTATCTCCGGCCAAAGCAGGTGACGCTGGGAGCAAGTATTGCTCAAAAATATTACCTAAGCCATCTGCAGTGAGTATTGCCATATAGCTTGCAATAATCACTTTGAGCGTGGAGTTTCTACCTATTAATAGGCTGTATGTGATTATTACACCAAAGAAAACAATGATGAATAGGTCCCAGGAAAGTAATATGTTCACGGCTTGGTGGTGAAGATGTTGAGATTTTAGCAAAAAGGATTTCTTTCTGCAAAGCTTCTGGTAAGTTTTGGTGAAAAAGAGGTGTATAGGCGGATTTTATGTCAATTGGTCAAAAATTCCCGCCGACTAGTCAAAATTACAGGTTAAAAATGCGTGTTGATTAATCAACATTCAGTTTTGACTAGTCAGAATGTCGACTATACAATGTGGTATAATTTTTGACTAGTCGGAACCTGTTTCTGCTTTACATTAAGCCATATTTGGCCTATACACTTGTGATAAGGCGACACTTTATGTCCTAATCATACAATGGACAAAAAATTCCTCACACTACAAGAAGCTGCAGAAAAGTACGGAAAGTCTACACAGACGATTCGGCGCATGATTAAGCGCGGAGACTTAAAAGCACAAAGGATAAAAACTCCGCAGGGTTTTCATTATGTTGTTAAACGGGACCATATAAAAAGCGCGGATGAGGTGTTGTATAGTTCGCCTATACAAAATGAAGTTATGCCGCAAAAAGAAGTGCAGGAGGACGTGTTGATTAATCAAAATGAAATTCCGACTAATCAACACATGGTTGAGCCGCAAGCAGAGCCAGTTATTCCGGCTATTGACAAAAGTGCTGAACTTTTGGAAAAAATGGTGGGTCAACATCATAGTGAACGCATGGCACTCATCAATATTTTAGAAAAACTGCAAGCGGAACTGGATAAGGAGAAGAGAAGGCCACGTACCCTTTTAGCGCAATTGGTGGACTGGGTCTTGGGCCATTGACGGGTAGACAGTGTGGACATAAACTGACTGGGATTTTCCCTTTTCCCAATGAAGCTTTTTGATAACCAATGGGGGTTCTCCGTGGACCATAGTAATCCTTTTCTGGTTTTTCCTTTGCTGCAAAAAGTTGCAGAGGAAAATGTTGGCCAAAAAGAGACTATTGATCTGTCCAGGGGTGACCCAGGGTATGGATTTGCGCCGAGCATACGCGGAAGGGAATTCATGTCTTTTTTGCTCTTTTTAGACACGAAACTGAATACACCTAGCCGGTTGTTCATTGATAATAAAAAGTCGCAGGAAACGCGAATTCTGGAAGATATTGCTACTTATGCACGGACTGCATACGTTCCTGCCATCGCTGAGAGGTATTTAAAGGATTTGAGCGAATTTATTCAACGCAGCATACAAATTGGGAAAGAGCAGGGATTGGACTGGAGCGCCTATGAGGTGCTTTACGAGTTATTCAAAAATTCCACTGTTAGTGGTGGGACTTATCACAATCCTCAGGGAGAGTTACTTTTCCGTGCGATTGTGGCTTGGTGGCATAAAAAGGCTGTAAGTACACCTATTGATTATAATGATTTGGTTTTCACTGCAGGTGCTTCGCATGCAATTGGGACTCTGTTTAAGTTGCTTGGACAGGAAGGGCTGCAATATTTGACGACTGGGGACAAAGTGCTCATCTCCTCCCCTGTTTATTCGCCGTATAATACGATTATGGAGCATAGGGGGATTGAAGTTGTGAATTTGTCGCTGGATCCGCTTACTGGGAAGATTGATCCTGAAAGTCTTGAGGCTGTTAAGGAAATTAAGAATATTAAGGCGATTTTGATTATTGATCCAAATAATCCAACTGGGTTTTCTATGGATGAAGGGACTTTAAATGCTTTGGCGGAATTGGCGGAGCAGCATGACTCGCTAATAATTACGGATGAGGTTTATAGCGCATTCTTTGAAGATAGACATTCTGTAGTGGACAAGTGCCCACAGCGAACTTTGAGAATTCAAGCTAGATCCAAAATTGAAAGGAGTACTGGTCTGCGATTTGGCGATTTGCTGATTACAAAGGTGGCGAATGATTATCTGACGAATCACATGTTTAAAGGGAAATTGCAGGAGGGACAGGATTTTAAGAAAGCATTTATTTTTGCCAAAGGGCCTGGAGGGATTCTGGGTGAATTCCAACATACTACTTTTGTTCCTGGACCTTCTCAGGTTTTGGGAGCTGCCCACATTTTGCTTGGTGAGGAAGAAAGACAGGCTTATAGAGATTGGATGGTAAACAATGGAAATATATTCTGTAAAACACTTGGGTTGGCGCATGAAGGGAATCGCTATTATATTATCTTTGATCTAAATGATGTTCCTGGGTGCACAAAGACAGATGTTGCACCTGAAGAGAAGATTAGTGAGCTGGCTAAAAGAGGGGTAATTTTCCTTCCAGCCAATCAATTCTTCTCTGAAGCGGATCGGAATAAAAAGGATAGACGCCATATGGTAAGAGCTTCGCTGGCCAATGCTAATCCAGATCAAATCCGTAAGGCGGCGGAAATCACTAAAGAGTATTTGACCTCATAACCCCTCCCCCATGTCTCTGTTTGAAAACACACTCGCGCAAATGAGGCGTGCGGCTCAGCTTATGAAGTTGGACGTAAATATTGAGGAGATTTTGAGGCATCCTGAGCGAATAATTGAAGTAAGTGTACCTGTTAAAATGGATGATGGACGTTTACGTGTGTTCCGGGGATTTCGTGTGCAACACAATAGTATTCGTGGGCCGTATAAGGGTGGGATTCGCTTTCATCCTAAAATTGAAATGGATGAGGTGAAGGCCCTGGCCACATGGATGACAATGAAATGTGCAGTTGTGGGTATTCCTCTTGGAGGTGCAAAAGGAGGAGTTGTTGTGGATCCAAAAGAGCTTTCCGTACGTGAATTGGAACGTTTGACCAGGCAATATACTGTTGCCCTCTCCCCTTTTATTGGACCTGAGCTGGATATTCCTGCCCCGGATGTTTACACCAATCCACAAATAATGGCTTGGATTGCAGATGAATATTCAAAACTTAAGGGGAAAAATGTATTGGGTGTGGTGACTGGAAAAGATTTGGCGGTGGGAGGTTCGGAAGGGCGCGCGTCTGCAACCAGTCAAGGAGGGATTTATATTTTGGAGGAATATTTGAAGGAAATGCAAATGGAGCCCAAAGGTATGACCGTGATAGTGCAGGGCTTTGGAAATGCGGGGGCAAATGTGGCGCGAATTTTGCATGAAGACGGATTTAAAGTGCTGGCCGTATCAGATTCAAAAGGAGCATTAGTTTGTGATGAAGGTTTGGAACCTGAGAAGGCGCTGAGCTGTAAAGTAGACAAAGGAAAAGTTGGCGAATGTGTTTTAGCTGGACAGAGCTGCCGGATGGTTTCAAATGCAGAGCTTCTTGAGCTGGAATGTGACGTTTTGATCCTTTCTGCTCTGGAAAATCAAATTACAAAAGACAATGTGGACAAAGTTAAGGCCAAGTTGATTTTGGAATTGGCAAATGGGCCAATCACACCTGAAGCGGATGAGGTTTTGGCTGAAAAGGGAATTAAGATTATTCCAGACATTCTAGCGAATGCTGGAGGTGTAACCGTGAGTTACTTTGAATTGGTGCAAAATCAGCAGAATTTTTACTGGGGTGAAGAAGAAGTTCAAAAGAAATTGCGAGGAATTATGTGTGATGCTTGGCATGCCGTGCGTGACAATTCTGTAAAGTTTAATTGTAGCTATAGAGAAGCTGCATTTATTACTGCTATGAAACGTTTAGAGAGTGCGATCAAGTTGAGACGCGGAAACTAAGAGGAAATGGCTTGCTAGAGAGGTCACAGTTCGTTAAATTGCCATCAATGCAATACATATATTCATTCCTGGAAGGAGACAAGAGCATGAAAGATCTTCTGGGTGGAAAGGGGGCCAACCTGTCTGAGATGACTTCGCTGGGGCTGCCGGTACCTTTTGGATTCACAATTACTACTGAAGCTTGCAATTACTATCTTGAACACAAGGACTTCCCTGTTGGGTTTTTTGATGCTTTTGATGAGAAATTGGATGAGCTGGAGCACAAGATGAAAAAGACATTTGGAAGTAAGACCAATCCTTTGTTGGTTTCCGTTCGCTCTGGGGCGCGGATTTCCATGCCAGGGATGATGGATACGGTTTTGAACCTGGGGCTGAATGATGAAACTGTGCAGGGATTGATTGATAAGACGCGGAATCCTAGATTTTCCTATGATGCCTACCGTCGCTTTATCAACATGTTTGGGAATGTGGTGCTGGGAATTGGACACAAACATTTTGAGGAGGCTTTGGAAGCAGCCAAGAAGAAGAAAGGTGTGAAACTAGACACTGATATGGGAGCGGATGACTGGAAAGCGCTTGTGGCTGAGTTTAAACAGATTGTGAAACGACAAAGTGGACAGGATTTTCCGGAGGACCCGCGTGAGCAGTTGAAGTTGGCAATAAGAGCAGTGTTTGAGTCTTGGAACAACAAACGCGCTTTTGCCTACAGGCGAATGAACAACATTCCGGACAACATTGGAACTGCTGTAAATGTGCAGGCAATGGTGTTTGGAAATATGGGGGAGGACAGCGGAACCGGTGTGGCATTTACTCGGGATCCATCTACGGGTGAGAAATGTTTTTATGGAGAATTCCTGCTTAATGCGCAGGGGGAGGACGTTGTGGCTGGGATTCGTACGCCACAAACTTTGTCTGATCTACAGGGGAAGATGCCAAAGATTTATGAGCAATTGGACAAGATTCAGGCTCAGTTGGAGGGACATTACCGTGACATGCAGGACATTGAGTTTACAATTGAAAAGGGGCAGCTTTATTTGCTGCAAACTCGGAATGGGAAGCGCACCGCAAAGGCTGCAATTAAGATTGCAGTAGACATGGTAGACGAAGGTTTGATTACGGAGCGTGAAGCACTTTTGCGAATAGATCCCAACCAGTTAAATGTACTTTTGCATCCATCAATTGACCCTCATGTGGACAAAGATGTTTTGGCGAAAGGTCTGCCCGCTTCACCGGGGGCTGCTGTTGGTAAGATAGTTTTTACTGCAGATGAAGCCTGTCATCAAACTGAGGATGGGGAGAAGGTGATTTTGGTTCGCAAAGAGACAAGTCCGGAAGACATTCACGGAATGCATGTGGCGGAAGGGATTCTGACTGCAACAGGAGGGATGACAAGTCATGCGGCTGTTGTTGCTCGCGGAATGGGGAAGCCCTGTATTGCGGGTTGTAAAAAGATAATTGTGAATGAAGATGCCAAGACAGTGGCGATTAACGGTGAGCATTTTGCGGAAGGGGATGTGATTACTTTGGACGGCTCAACAGGAGAGATTATCCGTGGGGCTGCTGCAACAATTGATCCAGAACTCTTTGATGAATTTGAAGTCTTGATGGGCTGGGCAGATGAGGTGCGCAAACTTCAGGTGCGTACTAATGCAGATAATCCGCATGATGCGGAGGTGGCGCGCAGATTTGGAGCTGAAGGAATTGGACTTTGCCGGACGGAGCACATGTTTTTTGAAGAAGATCGAATCTTGTATGTTAGGCAAATGATTTTGGCTCATGATGAAAAAACCCGTGAGGCAGCCCTGGCAAAACTGAGACCTGTGCAAGTGGAAGATTTTAAAGGTATTTTTAAGGCTATGAACGGGCTGCCAGTGACTGTTAGGCTGTTGGACCCACCTTTGCATGAGTTCTTGCCAAATACGGACGAAAAAATGGCACCTGTGGCTAAAGGTCTTGGAGTGTCTGTGGCAGATTTGAAAGAAACAGTACATTTGCTGCATGAATTCAATCCAATGCTTGGGCATCGCGGGGTTCGTTTGGGGATTACTCATCCTGAAATTTATGAGATGCAGGTTCGCGCAATATTTGAAGCGGCCAAAATTGTGCACCATGAAGGTGTGACGCCAATCGTGGAAATTGAAGTTCCTCTTGTGGGGCATGTGAACGAACTGAAGAAGGTTAGGGCTATGATTGAAAGGGTTGCGGAAGAGATGGGGCCATTTGATTTTGAATGGAAAGTGGGAACCATGATTGAGCTGCCGCGCGCATGTGTGACGGCGGATGAAATTGCTCATCATGCAGACTTTTTCTCCTTTGGAACAAATGATCTGACTCAGATGACCTTTGGATTCAGCCGAGACGATGCCGGATCTTTCCTACCTGTTTACACAGAAAGTGGACTGCTGGCGGACAACCCAACTGACACTATTGATCAGGAGGGAGTGGGGCAATTGATGCGAATGGCGGTGAAGCTGGGGCGCAGCACAAAGCCTGGATTGGAGGTTGGAATCTGTGGAGAACATGGCGGCGAACCTCGTTCTGTGGCTTTCTGCCACGAAATTGGCCTAGACTACGTTAGTTGCAGCCCGTATCGTGTACCCGTTGCACGGCTTGCTGCTGCGCAGGCGGCGTTATAAATTAAAAAAGTATGACATTAAATCAAGGTGAAGATGTAAAGGTGGAAGGTGTTGTTGAGGAAGGGGGTGTTGCTCCTGAAAGGTTGGAGGAAGTTAAAGGGCTGATAATTGAACGTGATTTGACAACAGTAACAACTGATGAGTTGCATGCCGTACTCAAAGATTTGAGTGGCCTAGATTATGGTTCAGAAAGAGTAGTGCTAACAAGCGTAGGAAGTTTGGCTAGTATCCATGATGGAGGCTGGATGTATTAGCTACTTCCCCCACCTCAGTTTGTTGCGGAGGAGTTTGTAGTAGTTTCCGCCGGTGGCTTTGCGGATGAAGCGGAGTTTGCGGGAGGAGCGGCGGACGCGGATTTCGTCTCCGTATTGGACGGGGAGTACTATTTGGCCGTCAATTGTGAGGCCAATTTGGTTGTCTTTGTAGCGGCGTTCGGTTTCTATGCGGACTGTGATTTGGCGGTTTGATGGGATTACAATTGGGCGAACGGAGAGTTCGGCGGGGCAGATTGGTGTGAAAATGAATGCATCAATGCGAGGATGAATGATTGGGCCGCCGGCGGAAAGTGAGTGGCCGGTTGAACCTGTTGGAGTGGCTAAAATGACTCCGTCTGCTTTGAAGCTGATCATGTTTCGCTGGTCAATTTTGGCGCCCAAATGAATTAGGCGGGCAAAGTTTCCCTGATTGATTACCACGTCATTAAGCGCGAGGTGAGTCGCGATTTTTTCGCCCTTACGGTAGAGAGTTGCGCGGAGGATGAGGCGTTCATCAATGTGGTATTTGCCTTTGAAGAATTCATCCATGACCTCAAAAGTATTTGATTTTTTCTGAATTTCTGTGTGAAAACCTAAGTTTCCCAGGTTAATTGGGAGGAGGAAGAGGTTTTTCTTTTTGGGAAGGTCGCGGACAACTTTGAGTACAGTGCCATCGCCGCCAAGACTGATGACCATGTCACATTGTTTGAGGATGTGGGCGCGGCCGTGTTCGCCTTTTGCGCCAAGAACAGGTGAGATATAGGAATCCCACATGATTTCCACGTTTTTCTTCTTCAAATACAGCCTAAGCTTTTTGATGAATGCGGCGTGCTTTTCCATCTTTGTGCGGCCTAACAAGCCGATCTTCTGGAATGTGGGGCGTTTTTTTGCTTTCATTACTCCGATGTTAACGAAAGGACACTATATTTTCAATGCCCCTTCTCTCACTGCTTTTAGAAATGGTGCAAGAAGCTCAGTATCATCATCGTAAGTTTGGCCTATTGATTCGAGCTGTTCGCGAATTTTAACTCTACTTATGATTGGGACATCTCTATAGTCACTTTCAGCGGAAAATTGAGAAAGTTCTTCATCGTATTCATCGTCTTCGTTGACAACTATCAAAATTGGTCTGGGCAGACAATCAAGAGGAATTACCACTTCATAAACTTCGTGCGCCTCTAATTCATTTGGATGAAGAATTGTTTCATATTGCATGTACATAAGTACACATATGATAAATTGAATAAGTTGCTCACCTGTTAATTCAGGACAATATAAATGTTTTAGTGAGAGCCTCTTTTCCAAGAATTCTGAAAGCCCATGGTTGTCTTCAAAAAAATGTCCTGAATAATTTAACTCTCCCCATATTGAAACGGATTTTGGTTCATCAACTAAACCAGCAGGAAAAACAAGGGTATTTTCGTAACTTATATGTTCATATTCATAACAATAAGATGTGAATAATCCATTAAGGCCCAAATGAAGTTCTAAACTACTAGTCCCTGCTCCTTTTGCACCTGTCTCACTTTGAGGCCTGATGCCACCATTTCTTAAAATTGTTTCCAAATTTTTATCAGTCGTAACATGCGTAATATAATCTTCTTCACGATTGGCAGGTTCACTTTTATCATTTTTATTTGCAACAATCTCTTCAATATTATCTATAAGGAAATTTTTGGGAATACATCTAATCAGAATTGGAAGCAAATCATTAATGAAAAAATCCTCATTTGTCATTTTTAAATTCCAGAATTCTCTAATTAATGCATCTATCACTCCGTTTCTATCTATTAGATCATAATAAGCCTTTAGGTCTCTTGTTTCTTCGTTATCAATGAATTCAAAGAGTCTTCCTTTAATCTCTTGAATCTCTTCAAGGGTTTTGATTACGGGTTCTTCTACAGTTTCATCTGCAAGTTCTTCGGGTAATTCTGGTGGGAGTGTAGATTGCTGTCTTTCAAGGATAGAGGTAATACTCCCTATACTAAAACCATAATTGGATTTCAGCCTATTCACTTCTCCCATATCAATTTCTGCACCTCTCCTTAATTCATTGAGTGCACTTTCTCCGTATGCTGTGAGAATTTGTTCTTCTGTACGTTCTGCCGCAGCCGCAAGTCTTGCTGCCCTGCGTTCCTCTCTTGAATCCATGTAAAAATAAATTATTAGGTGTGTTTATATCATGGTCTACCTGTTATGTCAACCTCTCGTCCCCTGGAAAGTGGCTTGAATTTTTGCTTTTATAGTTTATATGCAAACTAAAGCTCACATACTTGTCACTCGTTTTCCCCTCAGTTCATGTTGGGG
>PJEL010003001.1_pt1 | contig 14819 bp, 14 predicted proteins | sample 1853271 | NCBI WGS metagenome assembly PJEL01 (sample SAMN08108733, study PRJNA415343) | Invertebrate metagenome, whole genome shotgun sequencing project. | host: Globobulimina | place: Sweden: Gullmar Fjord | collected 2015-08 | reverse complement strand
CATGTAAAATCAACCTCAAAATGCCTTAGCGTGTATTTTCGCACTGATCCTGGTAGCATCCGTATTATCAAGTCTACGTTTGACCTTTATATTTAAACCAGGAGTCAAAAGTAAACCCCTTTAGATTTTTAAATCGTCAGTCGGTTTTATTTATCCCAAAATAAAAAAGCGACTCTTAAAAGAGCCGCTTTTTATTAAATCTTCTAAATACATATATAAATTATCATACTCTATTTCTGCGATAATTCAGTTAAATATTTAATTTTTTTATTCACGCCAATGCTCAGGTTGAGTGAGTACATCAGAACATTGCAGTTTCCCTTTTACTCTCCCTATAACTCCTGAACATAATTCGAGCACCATCCAGGCATCTGAATGCTCTTCAGGTATAGGATAGGGTGCTTCAAACCCCTGTTTTCCTGCCGGAGCGAATCCGCAACGTGGATAATATGCAGGGTGTCCAAGAACAAATACTAATTCTGTTCCTGATGTTTTTAATTGCATTAATCCCTCGTTAATTAGCTTTTGCCCGATTCCGAGTTTTTGAAGGTCTGGGAGTATTGCTAACGGAGCTAATATTTGAGCAGATACTGATGATTCTGTTTGGGTGATTCTAACTTTTGTGTAAAGAATATGCCCAATTAATTTGTCATCATTAACAGCGACCAAAGACAAAATGGGTTTTGCTGTTTCATCATCCAATAAATCATTGACGAGTTTGGAAATTACAGGGCCTTTTTCGTTGCCAAAAGCGTGCTTGTGTACGTTCAGAATTTCATTACGATCTGCTTCTTTCGCGACTCTAATTATCATTGCTTTCTCCTTTTATTTAATTGCTAACATCATATTATGCGGATGTTTTGATTAATATTGGACAACCTATTGTTTTTGCGATAATTGTGCCAGATGTTAACAGCCGCAATATCAACAACCTATGGATTGACACCTTTACCGAATTCCCGAATGTCGTATTTCTGATTACCAAATATGTGAATATTGTTAAAGTCTGTTGTTGACGGTTTGGATTTCTGAAGACCTAAAAGCGTTTGTGAGCCCTTAATAAATTTTTCTCACTCCATAATACCTCTAATAATCCTAGCCTGGAACAAAAACTCGTTAATTTCAACCGGAAAAATTGCGATTGATATTTCAGTCTTTTTTAAATATGTTGTTCTAAAAGTGTTTTCGTATCAAAAAAGCAAAATAGAACATTTCATATGAAAGATGAACAATACCCTCTTCTAGCAACCAAACTCTACATACCGCAACCTCGGTCTGACATTGTTCAACGAAACCACCTGATTGATCGTCTAAGTGACGGAATCAGCAAAAAGTTAACGCTGATTTCTGCACCGGCTGGTTTTGGAAAAACAACGCTTCTCAGCGAGTGGATTTCCCGGTGCCAAATACCGGTTGCCTGGATTTCGCTGGGCAAGGGCGAGAATGACTTTGTTCAATTCATTACCTATTTAGTAGCTGCATTAAAGCGTATTGAAGAGAGTATCGGTCAAACTGCACTATCGATGTTGCAATCCCCTCAACTGCCTGAAATTGAACCCATAGTGATAAACTTGATCAAAGAGATTGCCGATATTCCCAATGATCTGATGCTCGTTTTTGATGATTATCATGCAATAGATACGGATAAAATTCATAAGATAATTGAATTGCTACTTGATTATCTACCGGCTCATATTCATCTTGTGATTGCAACCCGTGCTGATCCGCCCCTACCCCTGGCCCGTTTGCGTGTCGGCAGCCAACTGACGGAGTTGCGTGCTGCGGACCTCTGTTTCACTGCAGACGAAACGACTCTATTCTTTAATAAAATAATGAACCTGAAACTCTCAGGTCATGATATCTCCGTACTTGAATCTCGTACTGAAGGCTGGATTGCAGGATTACAACTGGCCGGCTTATCCATGCAAGGTCGCGAAGATGTCCCGTCGTTTATAAAAACGTTTGCAGGAGACGACCGCCATGTTGTGGACTACCTTGCTGAGGAAGTATTGAACATTCAATCCGAGAAAATCCAGAATTTCTTGCTCCAGACTTCTATTCTCAATCGTTTATCTGCACCACTCTGTGATTTCGTTACCAATAATAAAGGTAGCCAGGAAATTCTGAATGATCTGGAAAGGGCAAATCTATTCATTGTTCCACTTGATAACAAACGGTATTGGTACCGCTATCACCATCTCTTTGCCGATTTGCTTCAGCAGAGATTACGTCAGACCCAGAGCGATTTAGTAGCGGAACTACACAAGCGGGCAAGCAACTGGTGCAGGCAAAATGGATTGGAAGATGAAGCAGTAAACCATGCCTTGGCCACTCAGGATTTTGAACGAGTAGCGTTACTGATTGCGGAACAAGCTGATACCATATGGGAGCGTGGTGAGCACGCCAAATTTAAGCATTGGTTGGAAAAATTACCCGCTGACCTGATATTCTCCAAACCACAACTCAGTGTACTTCAGGCGGAGTCCCTGCTTATCCGCTGGCGGCTTGATGCGGCTGAACAGAGTCTCCAGGTTGCCGAACAAGCGCTTAATCCCGGTCCCGATCACGCCACCGAATCCTCATTGATAGAGCAAGCTCAACTGTCCAACTCAGACAGGATGAAGATGCTGGGTAGGATAGCCGCTAATCGTTCCTTAATCGCTTCTTTCCGGGAAGATGTGGCAGGAATCATTCAGCATGCAAACCGGGCACTTGAGTTTTTGCCTGAGCAGGAATTGACCTGGCGGAGCACTGTTGCCATAACGTTAGGGGATGGGCACAGTATCAAAGGTGATCTAAAGACAGCGTACCAGGCCCAATTAGAAGCGTTGGAGGCCTGTAAAATGTCCGATAATGATTTTCTTCTCCTGATAGCCAACGCAAACCTGGCTGTAACCCTGAGGCAGCAAGGTCGGCTGCAGCAAACCCTTGAAATCTGCCAGCAGCAGGTGCAACTTGCAAATGAAAGCGGCATGTCGCAAACGATAGTGGTCGGATGGTTATTAGCAATTTGGGGGGAGGTACTGGCCGAATTGAATAATCTTGATGGAGCAATAGATAAAGCACGAACAGGTGTCGAAGTGACCGAACGTTGCGGTGATGTGGGAATGCTCTGCAAGAGTTATCTGTGCCTGATGAGGGTTTTATACTCGATGGGGAATATGACTGACACCGAAGAGATATTTTTAAGGTTGGAGAATATCTCTCGTCAATCTGATATCACTATTAAAACCGCAAGCATGATAGCTGCCTGGCAAGCAAGAATTTGGTTGGCGCAAGGTAAACTGGAGACGGCCTCCCAGTGGATAGTGAAACATGGGCTGGAGGTCGAAGGAGCACTTCAGTTTGCGCACGAGGACGAGACCATTGTTCTGGCCCGGATCCTGATCGCTCAAGGGCGGCTGGATGAAGCTATTGACCTGTTGGACCGTTTGATAAAAGAATGCGAAGCAGGTGGTCGAATCACTGCTCTGGTCGAGATGTTGTTGATTCAAGCATTGGCTCTTAGAGCACAAGGAAATCCAGACAAAGCGATGGTAATCCTGAGAAAAACGCTTTCAATCGCTGAACCAGGAGGATTCGTTCGTATCTTTATCGATGAAGGCCCCCCCGTGGCGGAATTATTGGAAGCACTGCTTGATGATAATACTGATATTCCACGAGTCTATGTAAAAAAGCTTCTGTCAGCCTTCAGGTTGAGTAAACTGATTAGAACAGATGAAGGTCTGGTTGAACGTTTAAGTGAACGTGAACTGGAGGTACTGGGGTTTATTGCTGCCGGGCTGTCTAACAAGAATATCATGGAGGAACTTTTCATCTCCATGAGCACCGTTAAAACTCACCTCAGTCATATTTACAGCAAGCTAAACGTAAATAGTCGTACGCAAGCTATACTTAAAGCCAAAGAATTGGATCTATTATAGAAAAACGATACTGAAATCCTCCCAATACCTGTTAAAACACCAGCATCATTCCGTTGTGATCTAAGCAATTCTAAGGCTCCCGTCTATTGAATTCCCAATTAGCATTAATAAAAATCCAAAAACAAACCTCCAAATACGACAAATCATACTAATAAATCATACTTTAGGATGATTACAATCACCACTGAGCGGCTCATATTATATTTAAAAATGATCGGGTTTCTATCGATAGCACAAAATTTAAATTTTGATGAAGGAATCTAGCAATGGTAACACAAAACGTCTGGCATGGTGCTGCGGACTATCAAATAAAAGTTAAGGGAAAACTCGGAAACCAATGGTCTGAATGGTTCGAGGGTATGACTGTCACATCTGAAGGAGCAGTGACAACTATATCCGGTAGAGTTGTAGATCAACCAGCCTTGCATGGACTGCTCGTGCGAATTCGCGACCTGGGTTTACCCTTGATTTCGGTAGAACGCCTTGAATCAGAACAGAATAACAAGAAAAAATAACCAAAATGTAAAAATTTCTTGAAACGAAAACTGTTATGGAAGCCTTAAAAACAAGGCCTTTTTCGTTTCTAAAACACTTAGGGATCGTTAAAAAATAACTTCACATAATCTATTTGCAAAAGCCCTAAAAGCTGGACATTTTGCAAACGGAATGTGAACTAATTTTTGAGCCGACCTATAGCTAGGAGGTGTCATCCGGATCAGCCCGCAGTATTAGGCTGAACTGGGACTGTAGATAATCATTTTAAATCTTACGCTTCACTTTTGATGGGTGAATAAATTGTCTTTTTGAGATTGCTCAAAAGATCTTTCGATTCAGTTCAGAAAAAAGTGGATCTATCCATGCGTCGAGCGTGATGGATGGAATACTATTTCACCAATTCAGAGGTGGATGGTATTTATAAGATTGAATCTACAGAATGACGTCTCAATAAATTTTTTCAACGTACTGTTCATTTTTAAAGATTCCTCTTATAGATATCGTACCCTCTGATCTAAGCAAAGAAGGTTACGATGCTAAACACCATTGAAAATAGAGAAAAATTAAACAGTCTCTTTCAAAAAATCAGGCTACAAAATCCTTCCGGGCAATCAACAAAGGATAAAGAAGCAAAAATTCAACAAATTATGGCTTATTTGGAGATCGTTCATTCGATTATCAGAAAGTACTCTCCAAAAAGAGAGATTGTCATTGTCGACTGTGCTTCAGGGAACAGTTATTTAAGCTTTTTAATCAACACTTTTTATTCCCAGTTATATCCAAAACGACTGAAGATTCATTGCATCGATACGAATGAATCCTTAATGGAAAACGGACGTCAAAAGGCTGCTGAATTGGGTTTTGATAATATGGAGTTTCATACAGGAGATATTTTAGATTTTTCCATACCCGGAAAAATCGATCTGGTCGTTTCACTTCATGCCTGTGATACCGCTACGGACAAGGCGCTTTTCTTTGGATTAAAACATGGAGCCAATACAATACTATCTGTTTCCTGTTGTCAACATAGCCTGAAAAAGAAGATTCGCCATTCATCCTATAAAAGTATCACCAAACACCAGATATTTAAGGACCGAATGACATACATGGTTGGTGATTCTTTAAGAGGGCTGTTGATGGAATCAGAAGGATATAAAACAGATCTCTTCGAATTTGTTTCTTCCAGGTATACAGACAAAAACATCATGCTCAGGGCAAAGAAGGGTGGTTTTTCAAAATCTGCTGAAGCCAGACATGAATATGAGTGCCTGGCGAATTTGTTTCACGCCCAGCCAGAGCTTGAGGATTATATTCGTCATAATCTGACTCTTAAAAAATCTGGATAGTTTCTCGATCTAAAACGGTGGGGACTGTTTGTATAGAAAAAATATCAGAAGGCATACTGGTAAAAATGGACTTACCGAAGAATTCGAGCCAAAAACCTAAATTTAGAATAACTAGAGTTTTTTATGGCCAATATAAACAGAAGAAGTTTTATCAAAAATAGTGCTATCGCTTCGATGAGCTTTTCGCAGTTTGGTTGCTCATCATCCCTCAGTGCAAAAGGTTTTGATAATTTGTATCAGCACTCTCCTAACTATCAATATGGAGAGTTTAAAAACCTCATAAAAACGAGTAAGGGGCCAAAACCAGGAACATCTTTAGATATGATTTCTGAAGTTATTTTTGGCGAGGAGGAAAGGGAACCAACTTTTGAATTGCCGGTAAATCAGCTTGATTCTTCATTTTTCAATACCTCTCCTTCCAATGGACTACGCGTAATCTGGATTGGTCATTCAAGTGTGTTAATTGAAATTGATGGTCGCTGTCTACTGACTGATCCAGTTTGGAGCGATAGGGTAGGTCCTTTCAACCTCGGGCCCAAACGATTTTTTAAGCCGCCAATTCAAATTGACTCTTTACCAAAATTGGATGCTGTTTTAATATCTCATGACCATCTTGATCATCTTGATAAGTCTACTATTCTCACTCTGGCTAATATAAACAGTGATACTAAGTTTTTTGTTCCTTTGGGAATAGGAGAATATCTGAGAAATTGGGGCATTTCAAAAAAACGTATTAAGGAAATGGATTGGTGGGATTCAAACAGTCTAAAAGGGCATGACTTTACGATAATTGCAACCCCAGCTCGTCATTATAGCGGGCGATTGTTTTCCGTTCCAAGTTTATGGACATCCTGGACAATATTGGGTCCTCGCCATCGCATATTTTTTAGTGGAGATACGGGATTACTACCGGTTTTTGATGAAATCGGAAAAAAATTCGGCCCCTTTGATTTAACTATGATTGAAATTGGCGCCTATCACAAAAATCTGATCGATATTCACCTTGGACCAGAACATGCAGTTGATGTACACCTGTCATTAAGAGGTAAGAAGCTATTACCAATTCACTGGGGGACGTTTAATTTAGGCATACATGCTTGGACTGACCCCATAGAGAGAATGATAGAGACAGCAACAAGAAAATCAGCGGATTTTGTGATTCCAAAACATGGTCAACCTGTTTCTACTGACAAACCAAATGAATTTGAAAAGTGGTGGGTCCGATCGACATCTTGAGATTCTATTTCTGGCTTTTTTAACCCCTAATCATAAAATGTAAAAAAGAGGACTGATATGGAAAAAAACTCAACGAATAACGAACTTAACAGAATAGAAAAAAGGGCTATAGAGGCGTTAGCTATTGCCCCTGTGATAAAGGCAGTGTCCCAGAAAATAGGAAGGGACGAAGCTATAGCAATTTTGAGGGAAGTCAATCAGCAAGAAGCTTTTCAACGCGGTCAAAACATGGTGAAGACAGAGAGGCCGAATGGGATAACGGAGTTGGTTGATGACGTGGCCAGTTGGGGAGATGGTGGAAATTGGGAAATGGATGTTATAGAACAAACATCAACAACCTACTTTTTTAATGTGTCCCGCTGTCCCTATTATGAAAAATATCGAGACCTAGGAATAGAAGAGTTTGGTGTCGAATTCTCCTGTTGTCGTGATGAGCCTTTTGCTCGAGGTTTTAATCCACAACTCAAGTTAGTGCGGTCCAAGACCATTATGGAAGGTGATGATTGTTGTGATTTTCGGTATTATCTTCAATCTAAATAATTATAGAATTGTAGGATACTGATTCAGAAATTAGCAGACGAGTAAATTCTTGTACGTATTATTGAAAAAGTAAAAACCAGCTCTGCAAACAAGATACTGAGTTTTCACTTTTTTTATCAACGTGGAAATGTAAACAAAGCCTCATCGATTGGAATGGATCCAAAACTTTGCTCCATTGTCGTATAAAAACCGGGTTTTTGGGCAGAATTTTGGCGATACTCTCTGGCATGTTCTTCTGAACAGAAGAATATTGATTTCTGTCAGAATCCATGCAGAACGTATTCATTGGATGCTTTGCTCAGATCCTTCACAGCTGGAAAAAAAACCAGGGGTTTAATTCCTTCCTCCAGAACACGAACCTCACTATTACTGTCGAGCTCAAGGTGCACTGTTTTACTACAGTGTGCACATTCCGTTTGCGCTGTTACGGACGCAAACCCTTTTCTTAATTCCCCTAACACGTAGGGGATGACAAATATGTCAGCCGCTCATATCGAGTATTTTCGTTCTCCAGTGTCAAGTGTAATATAATGCGGTGTTTTATCATAAGAGAAAGGGATCGCAACCCTGACATTCCCCTCTTCGCCCCTGAATACCCAGGCCTTTTCCAGTTCATTCAGAATCTCATTAACCCGACTCTCCGTCAGAGAAAGACGTTGTGCAATGATTTTTGCGGTCAGAGGTTTTGATTCGTTGACTTGCCCAAGCTCTCTTACCACAAAATCATGTAGCCGATGATGCTCTTCGGTCTGAAAACTGACATTCGTGGCAATATCCGTCGCACCCTTTGAGACTGCCAAGCGGTATAAAAAAATGGGAACAGAAATCATGGTTTTCTCAAATCCCAAAAGCACAGTTTCAAGCATAGATCTTCCTCCGTTTTGTTGTTGGTTAAAAAAATTCTACATAAATTTTTCGCCTGAACATCGAATTTGGATATGCATCTTAAAAAGCGTAAATCCAATTAAACTATGGCTTTCAGCATTCTGATTGGCAGATCCAACTCTTTATATTTTGAATCAGCAAGATGTACTATTCACAATGTCACGAATAAAATTTCTAATATTACTGTTTGCCTGGCGTGCGATTCTGAGTTGTTTCGGATAAAAGTCAAAATGGTGAATACCCCCAGTCGCGATATTCAATCTCCCTTCGTTTCCAGAAGCGATCCAACGACTATGCATAAAAAGCGAATCGTCAAGAAGCGGATCAAAAGTCCCTACAGTAAATATTGCTGGCGGTAGATCAATGAGATTGGCATATAGTGGTGAAACCTCGGGATAATCGAGTTTTTTGGGAGATACGTAGAGAGTAGTAAACCATTTAATTAGTTTTGTAGTTAGATAAATGCTATTTTCTCCACAGTTTTGTACACTGGGAGACCCCATCAAATCAAACATACCGTAAACCAGATTCGCCCCCAAAAAGCCGGTAAAACTGTGTTTATTACGTAACCTGATGAGGGTGGCTACAGAAAGATTTGCTCCGGTGGAGTCTCCGCCAATAGTCAGTTTTTCCGTACCAAACATTTCTTTTGCATTTTTCAAGAGCCACTCCGCCACAGCTTCACAATCATCCAGCCCAGCCGGGAATGGGTTTTCCGGAGCTAACCGATAGTCAACACTGATAGTCACCACATCACATTTGTTCGCGAGCTCAACCAATCTGATGTCTTTATGATATGCCTGTCCCAATGCAAACCCGCCGCCATGGAAATCCAGGTACACCTCTTTTACATTTTCCGGCCTATAAACTCGGATGGGGATGTCTCCCGCCGGTCCGGGTACAGTTCGATCCTCAACTTCTTTCAGGCGTTTGATCGGGTATGGAACTATTCCTGCTTCCATATTTTCACGAATCTTTTCAGGTGTGGATAGATATAACGGAGGAACGTCTATAAGAAGATTTTCAATATCGTTATTAAATGTTGCTGTTTCCTTGCTTATATTTACCGGATCAAATGGATTTTCAGCCGGTTTTATTTTCTCGAACATGATATCTCTCTAAAATGGAATTTTTAACTATTCACCGCCTTCTAAATAACTCATGCCAGAGCCACGCTGCTGGTGTTGCTTGAGGGAAGTTAAGCGATAGCATTGAGCGGAAGCAATATCAGCTGCGTCAAGGGTTGTTTCAGCTTATAAATCTTTTAATTCAGGCCAGAGGCTGATGAATACATCATCAATTGGAATGACCTTGTTGGATTCTTGATATAAATACACATTTGTCACTTCTGCATCGGCTATCAATGTGTTTGTGCCGTTTAAGAACACAACTTGTTGGAAGGTGATACTTCTTCCCCCTTTTTTCATCAGATCTGTTTCGATCTTGAGCAGATCACCAACCAGGGCGCTTTTTCGGTAGTTAATATTGATGTTGACCGTCGCATGTTTGATTCCATTGGTCTTAAATTTTTCGAAAAGACCATTATCTTCCTCAAATGTCCATCTTGCTTCGGCAAGAAATTCAAGATATCTTGCATTATTCACATGCTTGAACTGGTCTGCGTGATAACCCCGGACTTTGATTTCTATAATTGATTTCACTAGAGCTCCTCTAAAGATTAACGCGCTGACCTACTTCGCTCAGTCGAGAAACGACTTCTGTTCAGGTTGATGTTTTTTTGAAGCTTGTCTGCGACATCAAGCGGAATCCAGGCATCTTTCTCAATTAAGATATTATTTTACCGGTCTCACAGTAGTGTTTTAGAGCACCTGATATAAATGACAGAATCAAAGTCAGTCTTTCTTCAATGTCCTTTTCTGTTAATTGGTTGGTTTCATCGTCAAGGGCGGTAAAAACAAGATTCCAGGTGGCGGTTGTTCTGTTTGTGCCTGTTTCCCGCATGGAAAAATTCCATTTAATAACGGCTTTGTCCTCCGCAATCAACAACCATTGAACACGGCCTTTATCCTCATCAGATAAGGTTGTAACCCAGGATGTGGTAACCGGTTTGCCAAATAATACCGGGCCTGACATTTTTTCTGTGAAAATACCGTTGTTTTCATTAATCCCGCTTTTACTGTATACCAGATCGTATTCCCAGTTGGGTGTCCATCGCAGTTCTTCAACAGGACAACCGAGTGGAAAAATTTTACCTGGTGTTGATTTGATTTCTATGGTGTGCATCTTTTCGACCCGCTTATTCTGCAACGCAGCGGGATATTCTATCGAATCATGGTTTTTCATAATTTGTCCTTGTTCATTTAAGATGTGCTGAATTCATTTATTATTAAAATGAAATGTATAATTTAATTTCCATTTCTCTGTTGCTATGTTGATGCCAAATTTTATTAGTCAATAAAACAGTGTGTTACTGTGTCTAAATTGCTGAATTACGAAATATCAAGTTTCAATTGCGTTATTTCGCAATTTCGTACAATTGCCGCGGAAAACACCAAATCTACAATAGATTTGCTCAGTAACACTGCTGTCACAAGAGGAACAAATAAGATTTGTTTTCATTCCCCCAATTTTATTCACCCAAATTTTATTTAAAATTTTCTAGATGCGGACAAACAAGGAAAATGCTACTAAAATTCCATATTTGGTAATCAGTGGTGCGATATTCGGTAACATTAGAATATTGATTTTTTTAGTGACTTAATTCTGGCATTGCAATCGTAGTTGTAACCAATAGAATGCTAAAAAATGCAGGTAATTTTTTAATTCTTAACTATGGGAGTAAACACATGAAAAATGAACTGAAACACAAATTGTATCTGGGAATTCGTGGTTTTGTGATCCGCATACCTCCCTTCCTTTCAAGCAAAGGGGCTAAAAAAGGCCAAGAGGGTGAGTTGGTTGGTAGGCTTGCAGTGGAGTCGTCCATTTCTTTAAAATTGCGATGGATACCAAAAGAAAAAACAGTTCAGTATACCTAAAAGGTTAAGGGATTTCTGACAGGAATATGTTCATTTAATCCAAAGATACTTCAACCTGGAGACATAAAAATTCCTTTCTAAATTCGGGATGAATCGGGAGAAGCCGTATTAAAAGCAAAATAAACTTCTATCCCTTAAAGCTTCTCCCATGTTTGATGCCGTATTTTTTCATTTTATTTCTTAAGGAACTGGGATTTACTCCAAGAATTTCAGCTGCACCTCCAGGGCCATGGACCTTACCATTGGCTCTTTCAACTACGCTTTTTATATGATTTGAAATCAATAGATCAAGGTTATCGGTTGAAGTGGAATGCGTAATGAGTTCATGAACTTCCTTTTCTTTATATGGAATTAGATTACTAAAATCCAGAGGACCTGTCGGATTCAAAATTATGGCTCTTTCAACTATATTGCTCAATTCCCTTACATTCCCAGGCCATTCATAACTCATTAGAATGTCAATTGAACCGGGAACTGCTTCTGGAATTTGTGGAAGTTTCAACTCTCGAACTTTCAAGGAAATAAAATGCTGTAAAAGTGCTGGTATATCCTGTCTTCTTTCACGTAATGGAGGTATCGTAATAGGAAAAACATTCAACCTATACCAGAGGTCTTCCCTGAAACCACCGTTCTGAGCCATTTTTTCAAGATTTCTATTTGTGGCAGCAATGATTCTTAAATCCAACTGAATTGTTTCAGCACCACCAATCCTTTCAATCTCCTTGCTCTGCAACACTCTTAACAGCCGTACCTGTGCCTGGGGCGGAAGTTCACCAATTTCATCAAGAAAAATCGTTCCTTTATCTGCCCTTTCAAATCGACCACGCATTTTAGATAGGGCGCCTGTGAAAGCCCCTTTTTCATGACCAAAGAGTTCGCTGTCAATCAACGTTTCCGGAATAGCACCGCAATTCACACTAACAAATGGACCTTCTTTACGTTTCGATGAATAATGTATTGCATTAGCGATTACATCTTTACCGACACCAGTCTCACCTAAAAGCAAAACCGGGCTGTCCAGAGACGCAACGTGACCGGCCTTTTGCATGACGTCACTCAGTCCGAAGTTCCCACCTATGATTTCATCACCGGATAGCCGCCTCAGTTCACCATGTAGATAATGGTTATCATCAGCTAATAAATCCTTCAACTTAAGTACTTCACGATGTTTGAGAGAATTTGACATGGCAATCTTCATGGGGCCTTTCAATGATTCAATCAACTCTAAATGGCTTTCCACGAATTTCGGTTCACCGACCGAATGAAGACCAACAGAGCCTACCATTTTACCTTTTGAATGAAGCATTAAACCTATAATGGATGATGCAGTTACATTAAGAACCTTCATTGTGTGTCTGGTTAATGGAAACTCTTGAGGATTCTCAACAAGTAAAACATCACCATAACTTGAAATATTTCTCGCAATTTCCGAAGCATCTTTTGGTAAAGGTATTATTAGATCAAGTTTTTCACTCATTTTTTCATCGGCATGAGCGATTACGTTCGTAGACTGCAAAGTATCATCATAGTACGAAAGGTACATTCTTGCGACTGGCATAAAATTCTTTAGATAAATGAGTAGAGAATGCAAGGCATTTTCTATTTCCAGATTTCCGCAGATTCTCAGGGTTGCTTCTTCAAAAAACTCCTTTCTATCTATCGACATTTTTTACCTCTTTTTGAAATATTGTCTAATGAGACAGAACATACACGATATTGTCTCATTAGACAATAAACATTGCCTTTATTGACAACTTAAAATCCCCATACTTTGCAACTTATTATAATTATTGAGTTAATTTTATTGGCATGCTTAAAGCAATATAGTGATTGTAGAAAGCAAATCATACAAATACTGAATATAGGACTTGTAAAATGAAATGGATTGAAATCATAGAACTTAGATCCGCAGGCAATACTCAGAAGAAATTGGAAACACAACTGCAGGAATTTTTGAAGCAATTGGAGAAAAAAACAGAGAAACAAACAGTCAAATTATATACCCGCCAGATGATAGATACCAATGTCAGCATTCACCTTTTTCACGATTCAAGCAAAGTAAAAAACAGAGGAAGTCCTCTTGGTATCAAATTGGTTTCCATTTTACAGTCTTATGGTTTGGTGAACCACACTATTTGGATTGAACAACATAAAGATTCATTAACTTGATTAATTTGGAAGGAGAAAACAATGAAGAAAAGAAATGGAATGATGATTAAAGAGTTATTGTGCATGGGCGTTTTCTCAACATTAGTAATGGACATTGGAGAAGAAACTGTTAAAGCATTATTCTCCATGCAAGAATCCATGAAACCACAATATCTTGGAAGATGGATACTAAACATGTTTGATGGCGTATTCATTCACGATAGTATTCAAATGGCCACCCAATTTAGATTCGAAATTCCTGTGGCAATTTCAGTCCACTACTTCACTGGAATTTTTCTTGTGGCAATATTTTTATGGCTAAGAAACAACATTAAAAATTTTCCGAGTTCAATGTATATGGGCTTAGTGTACGGATGGTTAACAATATTGGTACCGGGGTTAATTATGTTTCCAGTACTAGGGTTTGGATTTTTTGGTCTGGGTGCTCAAAATGGGTTAAACAACGTAATAGCGAGCATTATAGCTCATTCTTTGTATGGCCTTGGGATGACACTCTGGTTGGGTAGGGTTCGCAAATTTATAATGAAAGATAAAGACACACAACCTGATAATCGGGAAAAATCTGTAACCGCATAATATATAGTGTTATGTGGTAAAGCATAGGCGAAATAGTTTATACAATTTTTAAAAAAGGAGAACAAAATGAATTTACTGATATTGTACTTTTCAGCCACAGGAAACACAGCTAAAATTGCAAACGCGATTGAAGAGAAATTTAAAGAGAAAGGGGTTAATGTCACTATGTCAGAGATTACCTCCTTGGGAGAAAGGCAACGGAAGATCGATTTCGAACCTTATCAAGCGGTAGTATTTGGAGCACCGGTTCACGCTCGCCGGGCACCGAAAGCAATGAGGGATTGGTTAAGAACTCTGGATGGTCAAGGCAAAAAATGCTCAATGTTTTTTACGTATGGTGGCTTTGGCATCCATCCAACTCATTATTCCACGAGAGAAATATTGAAAGAACAAAATTTTATCGTTGTGTCATCCGCTGATTTCTTAGGCGCCCATACATTCAACCTTGGTGGTTGGAGGGCTCTGGGAGATCGCCCTAATGAACTCGATTTTGAAGTAGCAAAAGATTATGTTGAGCTTACCTGCAAAAGATTTTCTGGTGAGGATGATAGAATATTAGGCGAATTGGAAAAGACAGAATATACGGAAGAACAGCTTAATTCGGCCGAAGAAAAATCAAGATTTAAGGTGATCACACAACTCCCGACCAG
>PJEL010003000.1_pt1 | contig 14823 bp, 13 predicted proteins | sample 1853271 | NCBI WGS metagenome assembly PJEL01 (sample SAMN08108733, study PRJNA415343) | Invertebrate metagenome, whole genome shotgun sequencing project. | host: Globobulimina | place: Sweden: Gullmar Fjord | collected 2015-08 | reverse complement strand
AGGGCATTTCGACGCCGCCTCAAACCCTTTTCCCTCGCCCCTTTGGGGAGAGGGTTGCGCAGCCTTGGCGAGCGTAGCCCGCCTAGGCGGAGCTGGGTGAGGGGGAAAGCCGCCTACCTTGTCGCTACGGCGATGCCGGCGCCGACCAGCAGGCCGCCGGTCACCCGGTTCAGCCAGGTCAGCGCCCGCGGGCGCTTCACCATCCGGCCGGCGCGCGCGGCCAGGAAGGCGTAGACGCCCAGCACCAGGAACAAAACCACCGTCACCACAGCGGTCAACACCACCACATCGGGCAGGGTCAGCGCCGCCACGTCGATGAAGGTCGGCAGCAAGGCGCTGTAGAACAGGATGGCCTTAGGGTTGCCGAGCGTGACAAAGAAGCCCAGCGCCGCCGAGCGCCAGAGAGACATGGGGTGCGCTAGCTTCGCCTGCGGCGCCTCTGGCCTGTCCATATGCGGCAGGCTGGGTTTGCTGCGCCACAGCTTCACGCCGAGCCAGATCAGGTAGGCGGCGCCGAGGATCTTCACCGCCAGGAAGAATTCGCCCATCACGGCGGCCAAAGCGCTGAGGCCCAGGATCGCCAGCACCAGGAAGAGGATATCGCCGACCACCAGCCCGGCAATGGCCGCCAGGCCCGCTTTGAGCCCGCCGGTCAGCGCCCGCGCCACGACCATGAGGAACCCCGGCCCCGGCGAGGCGGCGAGCAGGAACATGGCCAAGGTAAAGGCCAGCAGGGTTTCAAGCGACATCGAGAGCAGCATCGTCGAACGGTCTTTTTGAGGGTTGCAACAGAGCCCAGTCTTAGCAGACCGGCGCTTTCCAAGGGAGGGGCTTTGGAACCCGGCCGTTTTTGGTCATAATGGAGAGGGTAGGGAAAAGAGACTCCAAGACCCCTCAGAAGAACGAGGGCTGCAGCAAGGCAGGAGGACAGACCCATGGCGACCGAGCAAAGTGGCGGTACCGACTACATCCCGAAACCCGCGCCCCGCGTGCTGACCATCGGCGCCGGCGACATCGTCGACTCCCTGGAAATGGGCCTGCGGGACTTCGCCGCCGCCCCGCTCTACGGGCTGTTCTTCGGCGGCATCTACGCCCTCGGCGGCATGCTCATCGTGCTGGCCGCCTCGGCCCTCGACCTGGGCTACATCTCCTACCCCCTGGCGGGCGGCTTCGCCCTCATCGGGCCCTTCGTCGCCGTCGGTCTCTACGAGGTGAGCCGCCGTCGGGAAAAAGGCGAGGCCCTGAGTTGGGGCGGCGTTCTCGGCGTCGTCGTGGCGCAGCGCCGGCGCGAGACCGGCTGGATGGCCTTCGTCACCATCTTCGTGCTGATCATGTGGATGTATCAGGTCCGCATCCTCATCGCGCTCTTCATCGGCCTGCGCGCACCGGCCAGCCTGGACGGCTTTATCCAGGTGGTACTCGGCACCCCCGAGGGCCTGATGTTCCTGGCCGTCGGCCACCTCATCGGCGCTTTCATGGCGCTGGTGCTGTTCTCCCTGACCGTGGTCTCCTTCCCGCTGCTGCTCGACCGCGAGGTCGACTTCGTCACCGCCATGATCACCTCGGTGCGCACGGTCTTCACCAACCCGGTACCGATGATCGGCTGGGCCTTCGTCCTTATGGTCGTGCTGATGATCGCCATCGGGCCTTTCTTCCTCGGCCTCTTCGTGGCGCTGCCGATCCTCGGCCACACCACCTGGCACCTCTACCGCAAGCTGGTGGCGCCGGAAGAGACCGCGCCGCCCCCCGCCCCCTCCGGAGAGACTGCATGAGCTATCAGGCGATCAACCTGGCCCAGAAACTCGGGCTGTTCACCGAGCAGTGGCAGCCCAAGGTCATCGCCGAGATGAACGACTACCAGTTCAAGATCGTGAAGCTTGAGGGCGACTTCGTCTGGCACGATCACCCCGACACCGACGAGACCTTCATCGTGCTCGACGGCGAGGTCCGTATCGACTTCCGCGACGGCGCCGTCACCCTGGGCGCGGGCGAGATGTACGTCGTGCCCAAGGGGATCGAGCACAAGCCCTATGCGGAAAACGAGGCCAAGGTGATGCTCATCGAGCCGCGCGGCGTCCCCAACACCGGCGAAGCGGGTGGCGAGCGCACGGCCGACAACGATGTGTGGATTTGAACGCCGCCACACCCTTCGAGACGGGCCTGCGGCCCTCCTCAGGGTGAGGCTCAGAATGGATTGACCTCATGCTGAGGAGCGAAGCGTCTCGAAGCACGAGATCAATCCTGCAGTTGCCTAACCCGCCCGCTCCGGAAACAGCTTGGCCAAGCCTTCCGGCGAAGCCTCGGCGACGCCGCGTTCGGTGATCAGTCCCGTCACATAGCGAGCCGGGGTAACGTCGAAGGCGAAGTTGGCGACCGGGCTGCCGTCCGGTGTGATGGTCACCGTCTCGATGGCGCCGGACGCCGTGCGACCGGTCATCTGCGAGACCTCTTCGCCGCTGCGCTGCTCGATGGGGATTTCCTTCACCCCGTCGTGCACCGTCCAGTCGATGGTCGGTGACGGCAATGCCACGTAGAAGGGCACGTCGCTGGCATGGGCGGCCAGGGCTTTCAGATAGGTGCCGATCTTGTTGCAGACGTCGCCGGAGGCGGTGGTGCGGTCGGTGCCGACGATGCAGAGATCGACCTGGCCGTGCTGCATCAGGTGGCCGCCGACGTTGTCGGCGATCACCGTGTGGGGCACGCCGTGGCGGCCCAGTTCCCAGGCGGTCAGCGAAGCACCCTGGTTGCGCGGCCGGGTCTCGTCGGCCCAGACGTGGATCGGGATGCCTTCCTCATAGGCCATGTACATCGGCGCCGTCGCCGTGCCCCAGTCCACCGTCGCCAGCCAGCCGGCGTTGCAGTGGGTCAGGATGTTGACGGGCGCGCCAGCAGGTTTCCTGGCGGCGATTTCGCGGATGATCTCCAGGCCGTTGCGGCCGATGGCGCGGCAGATCTCGACGTCCTCGTCGCAGATCTCGGCGGCGCGCTTGTAGGCCGCGGCGGCGCGTTCGCCGCGCGGGCGGTTGCGCAGCACCGCGCGCATCTCGTCCAGCGCCCAGCGCAGATTCACCGCCGTCGGGCGAGTGGCGTAAAGTAGATCATGGGCGCGGTCGATGGCCGCGTCGCTGTCGTCCTCGCGCAGCGCCAGGCACATCCCATAAGCCGCCGTGGCGCCAATCAGCGGCGCGCCGCGCACCAGCATGGCCTTGATGGCGTGCGCCGCCTCCGCCACCGTCTTCAGCGTCACGGTTTCGAAGCGGTGCGGCATGCGGGTCTGGTCGATGATCTCGACCGACCAGCCGTCGTCGTTCACCCAGATGGTTCTGTAGGACTTGCCGTCGACCTTCATGACGCTCCAGTTCTCAAGCCGAGTTCGGGATCGCCATCCTAGAGTCTCAAAAGGCCGAGAGCCAGACCTGGAGCTTTCACTCGGCGGGCTGCTTGGCCGGCGGCGCTGCGGCGGCCTTGGGCGAGAGCAGCCAGCCGAAGACCAGGGTCGCCGCCACCGCACCGACAAGCTGCGCGGCGATGAAGCCCGGCGCGTCCAACGGACGAATGCCGGCGAAGGTGTCGCTGAAGCTGCGCGCGATGGTCACCGCTGGATTGGCAAAGGAAGTGGAGGCGGTAAACCAGTAGCCGGCGGTGATGTAGAGCCCCACGGCGAAGGGCACCACCGTCGGGTGGAAGCGCAGGCAGCCGAGGATGGTCGCCAGCAGGCCGAAGGTGGCCACGACCTCGGCAAACCACTGTGACGCGCCCGTGCGTACCTTGAGGGATTCCTGGAACAGCGGTTCGCCGAACATGGCATGGGCGATCAGCACTCCGGCCAGGCCCCCGACGATCTGCACCGCTATGTAGACCACGGCCAGACGTTTCTCGAAGGACCCCAGCAGAACGAAGGACAGCGTCACCGCCGGGTTGAAGTGTGCCCCCGACAGCGGCCCGAAGATCAGAATCAAGACCGCCAGGATCGCCCCGGTGGCGATGGTGTTGCCGAGCAGCGCGACGGCGGTATTCCCCTCGGCCAGGGTCTCGCCCATGATGCCCGAGCCGACCACGGTCGCCAGCAGCAAGGCAGTGCCAAGACCCTCGGCAACGAGACGGCGGGAAAGGCTGGGGCTCATAGCGGCGGCCGTTCCCGGCTAGGCGTTCTGAGACGATTCTTCGCCCATCCCGGTGAGGCGCTTCTGCAGACTGAGCTTGTCCAACGCGGCAATCGGCAGGTTCACGAAGCTGTCGACCCGACTATGGATCTGACCGTAGACATCGGCGAAGGCCTGGCGCTTTTCCGCTTCCGGGCCCTCGAAGGCCGCGGGGTCGGAAAACGGCCAGTGGGCGGCCACCGGCTGCCCCGGCCAAACCGGGCAGACCTCGCCGGCGGCGTTATCGCAGACCGTGATAATGAAATCCATTTTGGGCGCATCGGGCGCCGCGAAGACGTCCCAGCTCTTGCTGGCAAGCTGCTCGGTCGGGTGGTCGAGGCTTTTCAGCAGATCGATGGCATAGGGGTTCACCTGCCCCGTCGGGTAACTGCCCGCGCTGTAGCCCTTGAAGCGCCCCTCGCCGAGCCGGTCGATGATCGCCTCGGCCATGACGCTGCGCGCCGAATTGCCGGTACAGAGGAACAGGACGTTGTAGACCTTGTCGTTTTCAGCAGTGGACATCACACCCTTTCCTTCTCGCTGTGAAAGCGCCGCTTCTCCGCGGCGGCCTGGCCGAGGCCCTCGCAGATCTCCGGGCGGCCGTGGCAGCAATCGTCCAGCAGGAAGCCGACGAGACTGCGCATGGCCGCGAAGTCGGCGGCATAGAAGATCTGCCGACTCTGCCGCTTCGACACCAGGAGCCCCGCCCGTTCGAGCTGCGCCAGGTGAAACGACAGGGTCGCCGGCTGTACGCCGACCTTTTCGGCGACCTCGCCAGCCGGCAGACCTTGCGGACCTTCGCGCACCAGCAGCCGGAAAACCGCAAGTCGGGTCGGTTGCGCCAGGGCGCCGAGAGCCTGGGTTGCTTGTATCTCTTCCATAATTTGATAATCGTTGAAATATCAAAATATGGCAAGCCCCCGCCGGAAGCTTTATGAGAGGGCCAGGGAAACAGCCGCCTGCCCGATCGGGAGGCTGGCGGACGGGGCGAGAGGCCGATGGGCAAGACGAACACGATCCTGGTGGTGAACGCCGGCTCTTCGAGCATCAAATTCTCCCTCTACCCAGAGGCGGAGGGCGAAGCCCCTCTGGGCGGTGGCGCCATCGAAGGCATCGGCGTCACTCCGCAATTCAAGGCGAAGGTCGACGGCGCGGCCTACGAAGAGAACTGGCCGGAAGGCCGCGACCTCGGCCACGCGCTGTTCTATGACTTCCTGCTGGATTGGCTGGCCCGGGAACTGCCCGAGGTCACCATCATCGCCGCCGGCCACCGCGTGGTTCACGGCGGCACCGGGTTCGAAGCGCCGGTTCTGGTGAATGCCGAGGTGCTGGCCGAATTGCAGCGCCTCGTGCCCCTGGCGCCGCTCCATCAGCCGCACAATCTCTCGGCGATCTCCGCGCTGTCCGAACGCGACCCCGCCATTCCTCAGGTCGCCTGTTTCGACACCGCTTTCCATCGTTCGATCCCCGCAGGCAACCAGCTTTACGGCCTGCCGCTGGCCCTGGCCCAGGAAGGGCTGCGCCGCTACGGCTTTCACGGCCTGTCCTACGAATTTATCGCCGGCGCTTTGCCGAAATATGACGCTGCCGCCGCCGGCGGCAGGACCATCGTCGCGCACCTCGGCAACGGCGCCAGCCTCTGCGCCCTGCTGGGCGGCCGCAGCCAGGCCTGCTCCATGGGATTTTCCACCCTGGACGGCCTGATCATGGGCACCCGCTGCGGGTCGATCGACCCGGGGGCGCTGATCTACCTGTTGCGGGAAAAAGGCATGGACGCGGCCGGGCTGGAAAAGCTGCTCTACCACGAATCCGGCCTGCTCGGCCTTTCCGGCCTCAGCGCCGACATGCGCGACCTGCTGGCCAGCGACAAGGCCGAAGCGGTTCAGGCGGTGGAGATGTTCTGCGACCGCATCGCCCAGCAGGTCGCGGCGCTGGCTGCCACCCTCGGCGGCCTCGACGCCCTGGTCTTCACCGCCGGCATCGGCGAGCGCTCGCCGGAGATCCGCGCCGCGGTCTGCGACCGGCTTGCCTGGCTGGGGACCGCCATCGACGCGGAAGCGAATGCGGCCGGCGCAGCACGTATCGCAACGGCGCAAAGCAAGGTCGGCCTCTGGGTCATTCCGACCGATGAAGAACGCATGATCGCCCGGCACACCCGCAATCTGCTGGCCGGGGCATGACGGCGGCATGACGGCGCGACTCATCGACGGCCTCGCGGCCCTGGCCCCACAGTATGACGCTTTCCTGCTCGATCAGTTCGGGGTGCTGCATGACGGCAGCGACCTCTATCCCGGCGTCGTCGGCTGCCTGGAGGCCCTGAAGAAAACCGGCAAGCGCGTCATCGTCCTGTCCAACTCGGGCACGCGCCGGGAAGCCAACAGCGCGCGGCTCGCCCGCCTCGGCATTCCCGCAGAACTCTACGACGATTTCGTCACTTCCGGCGAAGTCACGCGCGCCTACCTCGACGCGGCACCTGCGGAGTTGCGTCCCGCCGAAGCCGGAGCAGCGGCGGAGAGCCGAGCGCTGCGCTGTCTGCCACTCGGCGGTTCGGCGGAACGCGCCATCCTCGACGGCCTGACAGTCACGCTGGCGGCCTCGGTCGAGGAGGCCGATTTCCTGCTGGTCGCCAGCTTCGGCGAGGACCCGCCGGCGCTCGACGCCTTCGAAGCGACCCTGACAAGAGCGCGCCAGCGGGGTCTCACCCTGGTCTGCGCCAATCCCGATGTGCGGGGCATCACCGCGCGCGGCCTGATAGACGCGCCGGGCGCCCTGGCCGCGCAGTATGCTGCAGCAGGGGGCAAGGTCGTCTACATCGGCAAGCCGCACCCGCTGATCTACCGCTACGTCCTGCGGAACCTGGCGCCGATTCCAACGGCGCGCGTGCTGGCGGTGGGGGATTCGCTGGCCCACGACATCGCCGGCGCCCAGGGCGTGGGCATCGCATCCGCGCTGGTCATCGAGGGCATTCATCGCGACGAACTGGGCAAGCCCGGCAGCGGCAGCGCTTTCGAGAGTCGCCTGGCAGCACTGCAACGCAAAGCCCAGGCGCAACCCGACTATCTGTTGCGGCAGTTGGCCTGGTAACCTCCCGCCGTTGCGGCAGAGAAAAGGCGCGGCCGCTCCGAGAGCCGCCGCGCCTTGCCGCGTAATCCGAACCGGGTTCTCTTATCGACTCTTGAAACGGCTTCGCATGGCCAGATCCGCCCGCGCGCCCATATCAGCGCGCGCACCCATATCCGCCCTTGCGCCCATGTCCGCCCGCGCGCCCATATCGGCACGGGTCGTAAACTGGCCGCCGGTCATATTGCTGGCGTTGCCGATTGCAGCATCCAGCAGGATTTCTTCCAGCCATCCGCTGCTGATCTCGATGCGCACCGAGAAGTCCACCTTGTCGTAGGACCACATGGTGACGCCCTTGAGGAAAGTCTCGTCCTTCATCTCGACGCCGACGTCCGCAAGGCTGGTCGGCTCGTTGATCGGCGTACCGTCACCGTGCACCAGGAAAATATAAGGCGCATCCAGCTTGTAGTAGCTGCCCTCGTAAGAGAAGCCGTAGATACGCGCCAGCTTCGGATCCTTCTTCGGGTCCAGCTTGTCGGTCAGCGGGTTGCCATTCTGTGGGCGATTTTCGTCGTTGAACGCCCCCAAGCCACCCGCATCCAGCTTAAGCCCTCGGAACAAGCGTCCGAAGAGTCTCACTTGTGATGAAGCCAGGAGTGTTTCGTCAAAAATCGAAACATCGCCCGTTCCACTTGTGTCATCGGTTGTCATCTTCCCCTCCTCTGTTCGAAGCTCGAATGTCGCGGCACCGTTGAGCCCCGCACCAGATTTCTTTGTCTACACCGGCGTGGCGGATCATAGCATTGCAACAAGTCGTAACAAGTGACGTAACTCACACATCCAGTCGGAAACTGTGATTGAACATGCCATACACACGTGCGTAGGCATCGGGATCATCAAGCGATACCTGCGAAGACTCTTGCGGCGTTGCTCCGCCGGCGCGACGGCGCATCCAAGACCAGCGCACAAGATAGGGGGCGTTGCGCGGCGGCGGCGCTTCCTGCGGCACAGATTCGCGAATACCGATTCCGCGCGCCAGGAAATTCTCGGCGAAGGCAGGCAGGTTGTGCGCCTGTCCGATCTCGGACATGACATCCAAGAAGGTCTCGGCCACGCGCGTGTAACTCAAATGCTCCGGCCCCAGGCGCTGCCAGGTGACCGCAAGGGCGAAACCGACGATGTCGCGCGCTTCGATCAGCGACTGGATAAAGCCGTCGCGATGCAGGGCAACGCCGCTTTGGTACGCCCCTTGGAAGCGACTCAGGCTGGACCCCACGCTCTCCCGGTCCCAGCCGCGCGGGTCGAGATCGGGCGGCACAAGACCGCGCCGCGCCAACCCGTCCTGGTAGATCTCGATAAGGCTGTCGAAAATCGCTCCGGTCAAAGGCTGCGCCAGATGATGACCGTTGCGGTCCTGCCCCGTAGGGTCGATCCACTCGCCTTCCGGCGTCAGTTGTAACGAAGCCAGGTCCTGCATTTCGGCGTCGTTGCTGGCCACGCGAATCTGTTCGCTGTGGGACAACTCACCGATTCTATTGAGGAAATTCAACACATAGAGGTTGCCGCCGGTCTGATCGATCAAGTCGTCGATGATCGATTCGAAGTGCAGCGTCGATAGCAGCGCCACCATGTCCGACATCGATTCGTGAAAGGCGAGAAACTCCGGCGTCAGGGTCTGGAAGCTGGGGATACCCATCTCCGAGAACAGCAGGGTATGCCCCACTTCATGCGCCAAGACGTCGAAATTCAGCGCGAAAGGCTGGTAGACGCCAAGACTGTTGGTCCGTCCCCCCATTTCGATGAAACCGATCCCGGCATGGGCATTGTCCCAATCGACTTCCGGCACCAGCTCGACGATGAAGCCGTCGCTCGGATCGTACCAATCGACCGTCTTGCCCAGGTAGCCTTCCCAAATATCCAGCACGAAGCGCACCGAGCCATACATATGCGCGGAGATGAACTGGCGGTTGTCGAGGGGAATGTGATCGAAATTGCCGTCGGGCCCCGGTTGCGCCGGCGGAAAGACCGGGCCCTGGTAAGGTGGCATGTAGGGAAATTCATAGGGCCCGGGTTTGTCGAACGCATCGACGACGCGCATGGCCCCGTCGAAAGGACCTGCGCCGATCGTCCCCGGCGGCGGCGATACCCGCACCGTTTCCGGCCGCGCAAAGCCGTCAAGCCCCGGCATCTGCGGAAACAGCCGAAAGCGCGTGCCACCGGCGACACCGTCCAATTCGTCCAGCCGATCCCACAGCATCGTCATGACCGAACCTCGGATATTACCGGGCTTTCGTCGTCTTGCCGCAAAGCGACCCCCTGATCCTGCTCCGTCTCACGTGCGGCGTCGCAGAGTACGAGGTATGCCCGTTCTCGCGCCAGGACCGCAAGCAGGTCTTCTATGTCACCAAAACCGAGTTCAACTGCGAAACACGCTACGTCGGCCGGCACACTCCGGGCCAGACAGGTTTCAAAGTACCAGTCCAAGAGGGTCTCCGACGATAGCGCAGAAGGGGCAGTGCCCGTCTGACCCGCCTGTTCCAGGCGCTGTTGTTTGTCGCGGGCGCGCGCGGCCAAGGCCTGATAGCTGCCGTCGCTGCGCAACACGTCGAGAAGCGCGGCGTTGAGCCCCGTTCCGGCCGACTTCGCGCAACTTTCCAAACTGGCCTCGAAGTCCAGCAAGCGATCGAGCCCGGCACGGTCGAGGTCGCAGTCCTTCGCCCAGCTTTCCAGCGCCTCGCGCGACCAGAGCCCGTGGCGCCGCCGCAGGCTGTCGAGCGCCGCGCGCCGCGCGGTATCATCCGTCTGCGGCGCAAAAGGTTCGGCGAAATAGAATTGATGGCGCAGCACCGCGATGTCGCGCAGCGACGTATAGAGCACGGGGTCGAGGCGAAGCTCCTCCAACACCCGCTGTTCGGCCGCGCTGAGCGATGCGCTGGGGTCGTCGGCCTGTTCGACGAACTGGGCCCAGAGCGTGGTGCGCTCGAAGATGAAGGGCTCCGCCCCGCTCGGCAGTTCGGGCTGCTCCCTGGCCAGGACTTCGAGCAATGCACGCGCATCGGCCCGCTTCTGATAAACCCGCCCCTGGGGCAGCCAGGCCAGCAATGCCTCGGCGGCAGGCGCCGCCACGCTCAATTCGTCCAACAACCCCGGCAGGGCGTCGAAACTGCGGTCACGATAGAAACGTTGTTTGAAAGCGGTCACCAGCCTGTCGCGCAGTTCCTGGTCGATGGCGCCGTCACGGGCCGCGGCCGCCAGGGTTTCGCGCAGATCGACCATCGCATCCGACAGAGCGGGAAAGGACAGTTCAGCCGGTCCATGGATCACCGCCACCTCATCGTCGTCTTCGAAAGGCTCGGAGTCGTAGGGCGCATAGGTACCGGACTTGTAGGCCTCGTAGATCTTGCCGACGCCCACCATGCCGTAGCACTGCAACTCGGCGGCGCGCAGGGCGCCCAGGCTGGAAGCGCCGTAAACGGGAATACCCTGGTCCAGCGCCCAGAGGATCTCCTTGTGCCAGACCGAGGGCACCTCCTGAAAATAGCCGTCGATGACGGCAATCGCCCGCGGCTTGCGTTGCCTGACCAGACGATAGATGTCGCCCTGGCGGACCGGTCGGTGGTAGTCCGCCTCGAGGATCGCTTCCGCGTCCTTGCGGGGCAGGCTCGGCCCGAGGAAAACGGCGATGCTCATGGCTCCCCCAGTCCCCTGGCGCGGGCGCGCGGCCCCGGCCGGTAATCGCTGCCCGCGCCCTGATAGGCGCCCTCCAGTCCGGCGGCCACGACCCTGACCACCGGCAGGCCGACATCGGGCTTGGTGAGATCGACCGCCACAACCTGGTCGACGCCCTTGTCGCGCAGCCGCGCCAGGACGCGATCCAGGTCCCCTGTGATGGTCTTGCCGCTGAGACCCGGTGCATCGGTAAAGGACCGGCGCGGCGGATCGGCGAGCCACAGCCGCGCGGTACGGTTGCGCGCCAACTTGGCGGCACTGTCGTAGGACTCCGGCACGTAGTCGTCGCGCGAGCCGGCGATGCGGGTCGTGCGCGACTGGGCCGCCTCGGTCAAGGCGCGCAGCATCGCCACCTCGCGGTCGGGATGACAGCCGGCGCCCAGTTCCGCCTCCACCGCGGTATCGCTGCGCTCCGCCACCGCGCAGCAGAACACCGGCACATCGAGATCGGAGGTCACATCCCAGAGCCCGACATCGAGGCCGGCGCCGGCGTAGTGGGCCAGCAACTGCCTGCAGGAGACCGAGTCGACGCTTTCCGGGTCCAGCTTGGCGGCCGCCCGCGCCTTGTCCCCGCCGAGTCGCCACAGACTGAGGGCATCGCGCTCGATCAGCTCGCAAAGCGCGTGAAGTGCCGCCTCGGCCAGGGTATTGCCCGAGGCGAGGCCGTTGGTGTTGGCCGGAAAGGCGAAGCTGCCTTGCGGCTGCGGCAGGGTGTAGTTGGTGGAGACCAGTTCCAGGGGAACCCAGAACAGATCACTCCCGGCCAGGGACGCGCCCTCTATCCAGAGTATCTGTTGGGCCGGGTCGAAGCTGCCGAGCTGAGTACGTGGCAGGCCCACGACGTCTATCACCCGGTGATCGCGGCTGAGTTCGTCGAAGGACGCCATCTTCAGCGGCGCGGTGATGGTTTCGCCGTGGTAGGTCTCGGCCGCTTCCATGAAGGCGGAGACCTTGGCTTCCTGGCTTGTGAGGCCCTTGCCCTGCGATACGGAAATCGAGCGCGATAGCGGCCGGCAGGCCATGTAGACAGGAATGCCGATGCTATCCAGGCCGGTAACGTTGGCCAGACGGGTAATGCCCATGCGCTCGGCGAGCGGCAGGAAGGCCTGCAGCGTTTCTTCCGGCGAGCGGCTGCGATGGGTGCCACCGCGGTAGGCTTTCACGGAACCCGGCGGCGAGTCCGGGGACTTGGCCGAAGATTTCTCGACGACGGATTCCATGCCCGGCCTCACAAATCCCTGCGGCGTGCCGTCGCCAAGAGAGCCGTCGCGGTCGCGTAGTCGGGCGTCCCGGCCAAACGCTCCAAGCCTTCCAGGCGCGGCTCCAAAGTATTGCAGGCATCTTCAACGCGGCCCTGGACGCGCAACAGACTGGCCAGACTGGTGGCCGCGCGTAAAGCCAACGTCCGCGCGCCTTGGTCTGTCGCCAGGTCGAGCGCACTGCGGTAGGCCGCGATGGCGGGCTCGGGATCACTCGGCATGCGCAGCTGCAGCAGATAGCCGATGCGTCGGCGCAACTCCGGCAGCCAAATACCCAGGCCCATGCCCTCGAACTCGGCCTGAGCCGCCGTCGTCTCCTCCAATGCTTCGTCGACGCGGCCGTTGAGCGCCAACACCTCGGCGAACATGTCGTAGTAGACCGGAAAGTCTTCGCGCGTGCCGATGACCTTCTGCCGCTCCAGGCCCTCACGAAAGACCGCCAGACCCTTGGAGGGGTCGCCGAGGCGGGCATGGGCCCAGCCGGCGAAGACCTGCCCCTTGGCACGATGATCGGTGAAGCCCTGCTCATCGGCAAAGGCGATCATCTCTTCCGCGACGCGCAGCACCTCCTCCGCATCGCGGCGATAGAGCCGGTGCATGATGGTGATGTCTTTGAAATGCATCCAGCTGCCACCGTGGCCCAGAGCCTCCATCCAGGCCTGCGCCTGCCGCTCCGAATCCATCGCCTCGTCCGGCCGGCCGAGCAGCCAGTAAACCAGCGAGCGCTCGCCATGGCCGCAGACCCGGGCGTCATGGTTTCCGTACAGCGTCGCATGGGTGCTGTAGTCGCCCTTCTCGTAGAGATCGAGACCGCAGTCGATGTGTTCCAGGCAGCTGTGGAAGTCGCCACGGTTGAAGTGCGAGGCCCACTGACAGTGATGCGCCTGCAGCATCAGTTCCTCATCCTTGCGACCCTGCGACCGGATCAGCAACTCATCGGCGCGTTGGCTCATCTCGTTGAAATCGCGCGACAGGCGCCACCAGCCCCAATAGACCGGGAAGTGATCCAGGGATTCCGGCAGGCTGCGGCAAAGCTCGTAACCCTTGGAGTAGATCTCCTCGACCTCGCTGGACCCGGGCCCATGCAGGGAAATCAATGCCGGCCCCAGTCGGATCAGGATCTGCAGGCGCAGGGCCTGCGTTTCCGGCGTGTCCGGCAACTGGTCGAGCGCCTCGATTCCACGCCGCAACTGGTGCACCGCCTCGACGATGGCCGAGCGGGCGAGGCTGATCCGGCCGGCCTGCAGCCACAGACGCGCCGCCGCGTCGTTGTCGTTGGCGGAAGAGAGATGGTTGGCCAGCAGGTCGGGACGGTCTTCCTCGATCCCCGGGAACAGGTCGTGCAAGGCCTGCGCTGTCGAAGCGTGCAGGCGCTGGCGCTCCTCGCGCAGCAGGGAATCGTAAGCCGTTTCCTGCACCAGGCCGTGTTTGAACACAAAGCTTTCCTTGCCGCGCTGATCGATCTCCCGAAAGATCAACCCGGCGTCGGACAAGGTGACGAGAGCCGAATCAAGATAGGTCGCTTCGAAACCGCCGACCTGGGCGATCAGCTCGCGCGAAAAAGAGCGGCCAAGCACAGAACCGACTCGCGCCACGGTCTTGGCCTGGCCGACACGATCGAGCCGCTCCATGAGGGAATCCTGCAAAGAGATCGGAATACTCGAACCGCGGCGCGACGGGCGTTTGCCTTTTGCGGATTGCTCGAAGTCCAGTTCAACGACGCTCTTGGTCAGTTCTTCCACGAACAGCGGAATGCCATCGGTCTTCTCGACGATCTCGCTGATCACCGCCTTGGTCAGCGAAGTTCCCTGGGCGATGCTGGAAATCAGCGCTTCGGTATCAATTGCCGGCAGGCGTCCCAACTCGAGCCGCGTCACGTGAGGCAGCGGTTCCCAGGCTGCGTGGAAACCTTCGCGCGAAGTGACGACGACATAAACCCGCTCCTCCGGGATCGCCCGGATGACGCGATCCAGCAATTCGATGGAAGTCGGATCAAGCCACTGGAAATCGTCCACCACGACCACGATCGGGGAAGCGCGGCTGCGCGTCACGAAGTAGTCGACGATGGTTTCCAGAGTACGTTCGCGATTTTGCTTGGCGACAATCTGCGACTGCGGCTGATCGATCGAGACCGGTGACAGCAAGGCGGCGAAAATATCGAGACGCTCCTGGCGCTCCGGCCCTTCACCGAACACGACCTTATCCAGCTTGTCGCGAATCGTCGCCGTGTCGTCACCGTGATCGATGTTGGCGATAAGACGAAATCTCTGGATCAGGGGATAGAGAGGGCTGTCCTGGTTGTAGGGCGTCGCCTGGTAGAACTGCACCATGGCTTCGTCTTCGACTTCGCGCAGACACTGGTGGACGAAACGCGACTTGCCGATCCCGGGCTCGCCGCTGATCATCACGGCGCGGCCCGCGGCGCCCTTCACCTGCTGCCACTGGCGGCGCACCAGGTCGAGTTGATCGCTGCGGTCCGCGAAAGAGGTCTGGGACCAGCGGCCGTAGGTTCCGGCTTCGCGGTCGCCCTGCCGCTCGCCCAACAACCGCCAGGTGCGCACCGGTTCGGAAATTCCGCGAAACTCACGGCGCCCGAGATCTTCGAAATCGAAGACGTCCTGGGTCAGGCGGTA
>PJEL010002999.1_pt1 | contig 14826 bp, 8 predicted proteins | sample 1853271 | NCBI WGS metagenome assembly PJEL01 (sample SAMN08108733, study PRJNA415343) | Invertebrate metagenome, whole genome shotgun sequencing project. | host: Globobulimina | place: Sweden: Gullmar Fjord | collected 2015-08 | reverse complement strand
ACTTGCTCAATGTCATTGCGAGCGAAGCGAAACAATCCCCGTTTGCAAGCAGGAGATTGCTTCGTCACTACGCTCCTCGCAATGACAAATGGGACAGTTATTTAATCCCGATTCCTAAACATCTTATCGTAGATATAAGGTATCGAAATAAGTAATCTTAAATAAGTATAAACAGTATACCTCAAATCCCGCCTTTTTTTGTGAAGGTTTTGTGAAGGTTTTGTAAATAACGTTAATTTTTATATAGAAGAGCCGCCGATGGCGCGGGGGGTGTGTGCTATGCAAGCATAGCCGGTGTCCCTCCACTTCCTTCTTTGCGCCACACGCCCAGTAAGATACCCGAAATGCAGGGTATCATAGGAGATCATTAACCCATACAAAATGCTGAAGAAGAAAAAATCACATTCCCCCGAATTTAGGGTAAAAAACCCCCCACTAAAGTAAGGGGGCTTCCTTAACGCTCAATGGGGTTTTTCTTAAAGAAAAGCCGGATTGAGTTTATGATAAAGCTAAGATTCTGGCCAGCCAAACTTGTTAGGCCCATCCCCTGTCTAAAGACCAGGGGCTTTCCCGGCTTTTCTAGTAAATGGTTTTTGCCTGACCCTTCACATCTGAGGATGTGAATTGTAGGTGGTCAATTTCATCAAGACAAGTTTAAGGTTTCCCGTTCAAACTCTTTGAAAATATTTGCTTGTTTTGCGTCTGTGGGCGTGGTATACTGGTGTAAAATGTATAGAATATAAAAGCGAGGCATAAAGTTAATGACCGCACTTGTCCTTAATACAGAAATATTCAGACAATTAAACAAGGTGGCTCAAGAAAAAGAAAGTACAGTTGAGGCTTTGGGAGAGGAAGTCATTCGTCAATTTTTACAAGCTGAAGCTGAACAGAAAATGGCTGTTGAAATTGAGGCATTTCAAACTCTGCATCCTGACCTGTTAACCCAATATCCGGATCATTTTGTGGCTATTTATCAAGGGCAATTAGTAGACCAAGATACCGACCAACTGGCCTTATTATTACGCATTGAAGCGCAATACCCTAATGAAGTTGTATTGATACGCTTGGTTTTACCAGAAGTTGATCCAATTTATACCATTCATTCAACCAGGTATGATCATGGCTGATAAGGTTTACAGTTATGAGTATAGTCGAGACTATGTGCCAGCCATGCCAGTTGTTGAGGTTGTTCTGAGTAGAGCAGGTCACACCGAACCAACCATAACAGCCACAGCATTAGTAGATTCAGGCTCTGATGCAACAATGATACCCGTTGGTCTGCTTACTACATTGGGGGCCAGGTATGTAGGCCAAGCTCGTCTTCGAGGGGTATTAGGTGATGCACAACTGATTAACCTTTATCTGGTTAGTCTTCGTATTGGAGCATACCAAGTTCAGGCTACTCAAGTAATTGGAAATCCTGAAACTGATGAGTTTATTTTAGGCCGAGATGTTTTGAATCAATTGATTGTGACGTTGAATGGTGAGGCAAATATTACCGAAATTGTTGGTTGATTCGGGTAGGCATTACCACGCTCCAGCGTGGTAACGAGGTGAGGGGACTGAACGGTTATAAGGAAAGAGGTTAAGGGAAGGGTGAGAGCCGACTTCGACCTCATCACCGCCGGAGCCATCAAAACAGAGCCAGACACCGACGACACCCAATGACCAAACGCCGCCTCGCCGCCCAGACCCTACGGCTAAGATGCCCGGCCCTATCACTAATAGCGGCTACGGATATCTATCCGTAGCCATCAAAAGATGTCTACCTTTCCATCCCAGAAGCTCTGTCCCGCTTTAGAGACCAACCCAGATGCCGGGGACTGTTTTGAGGCTAAAGTTACTGATTTTGGATGGTCTATAGGTGCATGATACCAAGTCCCATACTTGGAGACAGTCCCCAGCATCTTATAGGCCACTGATTTTCATTCTCGGTGTCGTGTAGCAGACACAGTTTGACTCCCTTGAAAGTGAGAAACCCAAGTGTAAACAGCTAGGGCTTCAGCCAGCTCAATAGATCTCTTGTGAAAGACTGAGCTTAGCTCAGGAAAGCGTTTCCACTTGGAGAAGCCGGTTTGAGTACATAAGGGCACAAGATTCTGGCCCCTCATCCTTGATGAGAACTCATCCCCAAGCCCACTGCGTGGGGCAGCCCACTGCGTGGGGCACTGAAGCCTAAAGCTTTGTAGTGTAAAGCAGTTTTCCCGGCTTCTCCAATAAGCTATTTAAACAAAGCAAATCTCTGTGTTGAATACTCATCTCAGCCGAATGAGCAGCTTTACTCAAATAGACTCCATCAAACCTTTTTTATACTCTGTTTTATTGATTAAAATAATTTTTAAGCCAGATTCTTCATCAGGGTGTCCGTGATGGTACTCCCACTCTATAACCTCATAAGTGTCGGAATAACCGTGTATCGTTATTCTCATTCCCTTATAAAGTGAGATGGGCAAGATACCTTCTGCATTCCCCAACCTATTCCCCTGAGTGTCATAAAAATTTGTATCTACTTTTGACATAATAATAAACCTTTATGTTTACTAAAATTGAGCATAATTAGCAAATTCAATGGTACTATCGAATATTTTAACACAAGTCTTACGTTTTTGCACGAAATTTTCCCCGATTGCTTTTTAAGCGTATAACGGCAGTGCTGAACTGTCAGGCGAGTTTGCAATAGTATCTTCGTTGGCAGGCTACTTACAGAACCGAAGTTGCCTTCAAATTCGAGTTGCGATAGCCTGGTCAGTTCCAGCACATTTTAGAGAGGTAACTGTACATATTCGTTCAACAGTAGAATGGCTGTTGAGCCAATAGTCGGTTATGGTCTACATTTCAGCCATCCAACACCTTCCGTACCTTATGGGCCAGAGCCGACGGAGAGAAAGGCTTTTTCAAAAAGGCAATACTGGCCTCCAGTACGCCATGATGGGCAATGGGGTTATCGGTGTAACCTGACATAAACAACACTTTTAGATGAGGCCGGGCTGCGCTCAGTTGTTCGGCCAACCCTTGCCCCCCCAACAAAGGCATCACCACGTCGGTTAGCAGCAGCTGAATCTCAAGCTCAGGTTTAGCTTCAACCAGCCGCAGTGCCTTTTCCCCATTGGCCGCCTCCAATATAGTGTAGCCCTGTTCGCGCAGGATGCGAGCAGCCAAACTTCGCACCGCTGCTTCATCTTCAACCAGTAAGATTGTCTCCCTCCCCCAGGGTAGGCCGGGAGATTGGTTGCGCCCGAGTACGAGGCTGATCGCCTCCTTAACATAAGGCAGGTAGACTTTGAAAGTTGTTCCCCAGCCCACTTCACTGTAAACCCATAAGTGGCCGCCGCTCTGTTTGACGATGCCAAAACAGGTAGCCAGACCCAACCCTGTTCCTTGGCCCACATCCTTGGTCGTAAAAAACGGCTCAAAGATACGTGCCCGCACTTCTTTGGTCATCCCTAGTCCGGTATCGCTAACGGCCAGCATAACGTACTCTCCCTGGTTAACTTCGGTGTGCTGGTCGGCATAATCTTTGCCCAGAGTGACATTGGCAGTCTCAATGGTCAATTTGCCGCCGTCAGGCATAGCATCTCTGGCATTGATGACCAGGTTGACCAACACCTGTTCGATCTGTCCGGGGTCCGCTTCAATCTGCCCCAGGTTTGGCCCCGCCAAAGTAATCAGTTCAATATTTTCGCTAATCAGGCGGCGCAGCATTTTATCCAGATTGAAAATCAGGTCATTCAAATTAAGAGTTTGGGGTTCGACAATCTGGCGGCGGGCAAAGGTCAGCAATTGGCGGGTCAAATCGGCGGCCCGGTTGGCGCTTTTTATGATGCCTTGTAAATCGCTATGTACCGGATGCTCTGGGGGTAACAGATTCAAATCCAGAGGCAGGCTGGCGTAGCCAATAATGGCCGTTAGAATGTTGTTAAAATCGTGGGCCACGCCGCCGGCCAGTTGGCCAATGGCCTCCATCTTTTGCGCCTGGCGCAGTTGTTCCTCGGTCCGCACCCGCTCGGTGATATCGCGTTTGACGGTAGCGTAGTTTATAATTTCTCCGGCTGCGTTTTTAATGGGAAAGACACTGGTTTCTTCGTGGTACAGGTGGCCGTCTTTGTGTTTGTTGATAAAGATGCCGTGCCATGTGTCCCCGGTGCTGATGGTATTCCACAGTTCCTGATAAAAGGCTATATCATGTTGGCCGCTTTGCACCATGTTGGGGTTTTGGCCCATAGCTTCGGCCACGCTGTAGCCGCTGCTAATCTCAAAATAGGGATTGGTGTAGACTATATTACCGGCCAGATCGGTGATGATAAAGGTCTCGGTAGCCTGCTCAAGAACCGCGGTTAAGCGCCGCTGTTCTTCATCAAGTCGGATACGGTCTATCGCCCCGGCCACCTGATCGGCCACGGCCTGGCCCAGTTCAATTTCGCGGTTTGAAAAGCGGCGGGGCTGTTTGGTTTCGTCGGCCCCCAGCGCGCCCACCACCTGGCCCCGCACCAGCAAAGGTACAAACAAAATAGATTTTATCTGGAGCAGGGTGGTTAAATCCTGATTATCAGCCAGCAGCGGGTCGTTCCAGGCGTCAACAATAGCTATCGGCTGTTGGCTTTCGATCAGTTCCTGGTAAACCCGCGACACAATTTTTATGGACGAGCCTGTAGGTTGGGGTTGGCCGTACTGGTACAGGGCGTACAGTTTACCCGTTTGTTGTTTCGAGTCAAACAGGGTAATTCCTCCTTGTTTTAAGTTTAGGGCTTGAAGATATTCGCCTAATACCTGTTCAACAGCCGTTTGCATATCACTGCTTTGGGCCAGGATGCTGCTAATGCGGTAGAAAAACCAGGTTTCGTGCAGGGCTTGCTCGGCGGCCTGCCGTTGTTGGTATTCCCGGTCAAACAGGCGGGCGTTTTCAATGGCAATGGTTATTGTAGCCGCCAGCGATTCGACCAGGCTCAAGTCGGTGGGGGTAAAGCGGTTGACCGTTGTATCCACCACGTTGACCCCGCCGATAATTTCTTGCTTGACCCGCAGCGGCACAGAGATGATAGAGCGCATCTCCACGCCACAACGCTGGTCTATCTCGGCATAGTGGCGTGGGTCAGTGCGGGTATCGGCCGCAAGTATGCTCTGGCCGTGATGCACCGCCCAGCTAACCAACCCTTGATCCGGGGCTAATTTCCAGCCCATCACAATCTTGTTGTGGGGGGCGGTAGCTTGCAGGCAAACCAACTCATTTGCGGCCGACTCCAGCAGCCAGACCGAACAGCCAAACACATCCAGCAATTGGCGGATTTTTTCCAGCACATCGGCCAACAATTGGGCCAGATCAAGGGTAGAGACCAGCGTTTGTCCCACTCGGTTAAGAAATTCCAACTCGCGGTTGCGCTGCCGCAGTGTTTCCTCTGCTCGCTTGTGTTTGATAAGACTCGCCATTGTGTTGGCAGCCGTGTGCAGAAATGCCATTTCATACTCACTTTGGACATGCCCATGCTCGAGATAAAGAACAATAACGCCGAGTACCTCGCCACCGTACAAAATGGGAATGTTGTAATGTCCGTGTGGTGTGTACCCCTCATATTTGTTCTCGTGCCGTTCATCCACGCAATCGGCAAACTGGATTTCCCTGCTTGCCGCAGCCCGGCCACACAGACACCAACCAAACGCAACGCTATCGCACATATTTAGAAGCGACACCGCTAAATCCTTATGTGTTTTCAAACGCAGGATGTTGGATTCCACCAGAAAAATGCCGCCCTTTGGCGTGAGATGCATAAAAGGCACCGAAAGAATGATGTCCAGGGCAGGCCCTAAAATCTCTGGCAAAGGTTTATCTTCAAGGGAAATCTGGAAAAGTAAATTCAAGACTTGTTGGGTTTCGTAATTTCTTTTTAAATCTTTCTCCGCCCATTTGCGCTCGGTGATGTCGTGGAACAGAGTGACAAATTGTAAGCGGACAGGACTGTAAGCAAAGACGGAATACCAGCGATTCAAGGTTTCGGAGTATTGTTCGAAAGTGATGGGTTCTCCACCGAGGGCCACTTTGCTGTAAGTTCCGATCCAATCTGCCGGATCATTTTCAATTCCGGGCAGAGCTTCTGTAACCCTTTTGTCCAGAATATCGGCTGATTGCAGGCCTGTTAGCTTCCTGAATGAACGGTTTACGTTGAGGAAAATGTAGTCAATGGGTTTGCCTTGATCGTCCAGGACTATCTGATGATGAGCAAAACCTTCAACCATCGTCTCAAAAAGCGTTCTATATTTTAGTTCACTCTCTTGCAGTGCCTCCTCCATCCGCTTGCGCTCGGTAATATCCTGAGTAGTTCCTATTATGCGGATAGGATTACCGTCACTGTTTCGCATAGCGGCAGCGAAGACTTTGATATGCCGGACGGCGCCAGTTGGTTGGACAATACGATATTCCGTGTCAACATCTTTTTCTCCGTGAATGGTTTGTTCCGCTTCCTCAGTTACCCTATCCAAATCGTCAGGATGCACGCCTTTGGCCCAATCCTCAATGTCGCCTTTGAAATCCTTTGGATCAACACCGAAGATGCGGAACATCCAGTGGTCCCAGATCAGCTTGTTCTTGATCAGATCCACCTCCCACACGCCAAACCGGGCTGAATCCGCCGCCAAGGTTATGCGCTGATTTACCTCCTTGAGCTTTTGTTCCGCCTGCTTGCGCTCGGTGATGTGTAATTTCAGCAACCGGTTGTTCTCTTTAATGGTTTTTGGGGTACGTTGATAAAGGATAAATATATAGCCGAGTACAGTGATATAAGCCACCAATCGGATCACGTGCCACCACCACCAGTCAATGTCCCAGAGGTTAGACAACTTGGATAGCAAGGCCCCTGCGCCGAGGAGCAGACAGAGCGTAGCGAACAGGATGCTGGCTGTGTTGCTTTTCTGGCGGTACTGGGTCACAAAATACAAGGTCGCTACCAGGAATGAGACCCCCCCGAGAAGATTGATGCCCACTGCGGTCGGAGTAAATGCTCCCTGGTGTATCATTGCAGGCAGCGAACCCGGAGCGACAATGGAAAAAACGCTAAAAGCGACAGCCGCAATACCTATCCCAAAGGGCAATAATCTTTCTGTTCTCGGGGAGACAAGATTAGGCGGCAGCCATACCAGAGCAAACAGGAAGCCGCCAACCAGAGAGGAGGTACTGTGCAGCCAGACAAAGGCGACACCTGGCTTTACGCAGGCGTGAAAGCCGTTCAGTATCCCCATACCTATTAACGCGCTTATGACGAACAGATAGGATATACCCCTGTCATTATGGTCGGCTTGTAAATACAGCAAGGTCGCCAGTGTAAGGGCCGCAAATGCGCCCACAGCCTCGACAACGGCGTGGAACGGCTCGTGGTTCCAGATCAAGTCAGGGAAGAAGAGATGGGATATTGCGCCACCCCCAAGCGGAAGCGCAACGCCAACAATAATCATAACCAAAATAACTCGTTTCATCTTTCCAAATCCTTCTTTCTCATAGGTCCTGGCAGGGTAATCGCATTTTAACGGGTACGCCACGGACTTAAGCCCGCTTGATATTGGGTTACGGATGGATAATATCCGTAACTATCGGAATTTTCGTTCTGTATTATGCCAGTCTGCATCTAACCTGATAACATGTAAAAACTTTGCCCGTCCAGTTCTATTTGCCTGACTTGCCCATAGGCTATCACATTTTGCAGACTACTCAAGATATCGCTCTCAGACATGCCCATCTCCGCTGAAATATTTTCAAGTGTGACCCAATGGCCTAACTTCTTCAGTGCATCCAGGATATCTTGAGTAGACTCATCCGGCTTTTCATGAAACTCAGGATAAAGCTCCTTCATACAACTGGGACAGATGCCATGACTGAAATCCGCTTCGGAATGGTCCCGGATGTAAACGGCCACATCTTGCCAGTAGCCCTCATCATCGCGGATATTTTTACAGTGACCGCAAATAGGCAGCAGCCCGGAAAGTTGTTTTACCTGGGCCAGGGCTTCTTGCAGTTGCTTGTTGCGGGTTTGCAACTCGGTGTTGAGATGGCGCAAGGCCATCATATCTTTAAAACGGGCCATAGCGATGGTGATGGCCCGTTTCATGTCTGACCGTCTGGGCGGTTTGACCAGGTAAGCCCCCACCCCGGCCGCGCTGGCCTGCGCTACCAACTCCTGAGTTTCGTGGGCGGTCAGGACCACGATGGGCGTGGGGCAGCGATCCTGGATCTGCTGCGTGGCCTCAAGACCGTCCATCTCTGGCATTTTGAGATCCATTAGGATGACATCGGGCTGTAGGGTTTGAGCTAACTCGATGGCTTGTTGACCATTTCTGGCCTCACCAACAACGGTGTACCCGCTCTCTGCCAAAATATCCTGGATCGCATCGCTAATCAAGAGATCGTCTTCTGCAACCAATACTCGCGTGGTTGATACGTTCATGTCATACTCTTTTCTTCTGTTTTAAATTGTATGGTGGTCACTGCGCCGTTGTCGTTGGCCAGGCTTAACCGGCCGCCCAAAGTCCCGGTCACAATTCGTTGGAGTAAATATAAGCCTACACTCAACCCGGCTTTGCCTGGCGACCTGGAGCGGACTGCATCGTAATGCTTCAAGCCCAGCATCTCTTTCGGGTAGCCCGGCCCATTGTCCCGATACTCTATCCGGATCATATTCCCCTCAAGAGCCAAACTAACCGTAATCCGGGCTGTTGTGCCTTTGGCATCCGGCGGGAGGACGTACTTGGCCGTGTTGGTCGCCAGTTCGTTGATGACCAGGGCCAGGTTACCGGCTTGCCGGGGTGAAACCTCAATTGAGGTTTGAGCCACCTCCACCTGTACCTGCTGGCCCTCAGCCAGCAGGGAATTCAGGGTCAGGTGGATAATCTGGCTGAACAGCTCAGGCAAGGAGATGGGAGACCATTCAGATCGGGAAAGCATACTGTGGACCTCGGCCAGCCCCTGCAGGCGCTGATTAAGACGGGCCATCGCGGCCCCAACAGCGGCCTGTTCCCCCGCTGGGGCATGGCGTTTTTCGGCCAGGAACAAGCCACTGATGGTCATCAAGTTGTTCTTGACTCGGTGGTTGACCTCTTGCAGCAACGCGGTCTTGATGCGGGCATCCTGCTGTGTTTGCCGGTACAAGCGGGCATTCTCAATAGCGATGGCAGCCAGCGTGGCCAGCGACTCCGCCAGGCGCGTATCATCTGGGCTAAAGCGGCTTTCTGCTTCATCCACCAGTTGCAGCACCCCGAAGACCCCCTTTTTGGTTTGCAGCGGCACGCCGAGAATAGAGCGCAATTGCAGGTCGGTCTGCTTATCTACCCCTTTGAAATGGCGATTGTTCGTTCGGACGTCCGGAATGTTCAAGCTTTCTCCATGCTGAAACACCCACCCGACCAGACCCTGGCCCGGAGCCAGCCGCCAGCCGCGCACAATATCATCTTTGGGCGAGGAGACCTCCCGGCAAACCAGGTCGCCGCTCTGCGGGTCAACCAGCCAGATGGAACAGGCCACGATCTCAATTATCCGGCGCACCTGATCCAGGACAGTGGTGAGTACCTGATCCAGCTCCAGGCTGGAGATAAAAGCCCGGCCGGCGCTGTTGAGCAGGGCCAGTTCGCGGGTGCGGGCTTGCAGCGCCTCCTCCACCCGCTTGCGCTCGGTGATGTCTCGGTTGCTGGCGCGATAACCCAAAAATGCGCCCTGTTCATCCATTACCGGGCGGCAGGCGTGTTCAATCCAGACCGTCCTGCCATCTTGCCTGCGGATACGGAATTGGACTTCATGCAACCCAGGCGCTTCAGCAACATCGTGGCGATGGCTTGCCCAGATATCCCTGTCTTCCGGCATAATGATGGCGCTAGAAAGAGAAGGCTTGTCAATAAATTGTTTCACGGAATAGCCGGTGATCCGCTCACAGGCCGGAGAAACGTAGCGCAAAGTGACGTCAGGGTTTTCCCAGCTTTCCCAATCGTAAGTAAAATCGGCTATAGTTCGATAACGTGATTCGGCTTCCTTGAGTTTTTCCTCCATCTGTTTGCGCTCGGTGATGTCTGATATCAGGCCATCGTAGGCCACAAGGTGCCCCTCTTCATCATATCGCCGGACCGGGGTGTTCTGCACCCAGCGGATAGAACCGTTTTTATGGGTGATTCGATGAACAAGAGGAGGGACATCTGCTTCAGAAAGTACGCTGCTGGCCTGTTTTATCACCGTTTGGCGGTCTTCCTCATAGATCATTTGATGCCAGAGGTGCGGGTTGGTGTCATACTCCTTGGCTGTATAACCAGTAACGGTCACACAGCCTGGTCCGTGGGTGGTCGAAATCGGGCGACCAATCTCAACTTTCACTGTATAAATATAGTTTGTCACCGATTTGACCAGTTGCTTGTAACGCTTCTCGCTTTCCCGCAGTGCCTCCTCCGTCTGTTTGCGCTTGGTGATATCGGTGTCTGTACCCACCACACGATATGGCTTTCCGTCTGCGTCCCGTATTGCGGTTCCCCGGGCCAGAAACCAACACGCGCTGCCATCTTTGCGTACCATTCGGTGTGTAACTTCGTAGTGAGGCGTTAGCCCTTCAAGGTGCGTATTTGTCCTGGCCATCACTCTTTCCGTGTCATCGGGGTGTATGAGCTTGCCCCAATCATCCAGATGGTTTCGTATTTCATCGTCCTCATAACCCAATATAGCTTTCAAGAGAGGATCGACATAGATTTCGTTTGTTTCAAGATTCCAATCCCACACCCCCACCTGACCCGCATCCGTGGCTAACTCATATCGTTGCTCGCTCTCCCACATTGCCTCCTTCGCCCGCTTGTGCTCGGCGATCTCGACGCGCAACGCCTCGTTGGCTTTGGCAAGCTCCGCCGTTCGTTCCTCAACCCGCATTTCCAACTTGTCGTGAGCCTTTCGCAGTGCCTCCTCCGCCCACTTGCGTTCGGTGATGTCTCTGCAGGAAGATATGGAATACAGTATCTTGCCTGCTTTATCTCTTATTGCATCGACATTAAGATTCACGTCAATCTTGCTGCCGTCTTTTCTTTTTAGGATTAATTCTTTATCTCGAATCCTGCCTGTTTCAACAAATTGCTGGAATGTTTTTTTTACCTCGTTCATACAATCTTCATGGTACATTTTGAATATGGGAAAGCCGATAATTTCTTCTCTCGAATAGCCAGTTTTATTCAAAAGCGTCTCGTTGCATAGCAGGATACTGGCATCATTGGGTGAAACCGAAACATACATGTCCGGAGAATAATTGTAAAGGGCGCGGAATTTTTTTTCGGATACCTGCAACGCCTTCTCTGCCTGTTTGTACTCGGTGACATCGCGCCAGGTGCTGATGATGACACCGGTTTCCCCATCGGCCAGCGGTTCCAGGAGAGAACCGCTGACACTGAGGTATCTCATCCCAGCCTCCGTCGTCAGCCGCAACTCGATGTCACGGCACACTCCTTCGAGACGAACGCGTCGCTCCATCTCTGCCCAATGTCGTAGTCCATCGTCGTCGAGTTGCTCGATCCAGACGAACAAATTGGTCTCGTTCACGTCCCGCCAACGCCGGCCAAAAAAGGCGCAGAACGCTTCGTTGACCAAAACAATGTTCTGCGTTGCGTCGGTAATCACAATACCGTCGCTTGATGCCCGCAGCAGCGTCTCAAAAAACTTGATCGTCTGTTGCGCGGCCTCTAATTCACCTTTCCTAAATTGGTTACTCATAAAAAAACTCCTGATTTAGTTATTGGAGAAGCCAGGAAAACCCCTCGGACATTAGTGACTAAGAAAAGAACTTAGTCTTGGGATGAAAGGCCAGAATCTTTTGCCTATCTGTGTTCAAGTTGGCATCTTGGCGAAACTCGCCTTGGAGAAACCCATTGAGCTGGCTGAAGCCCTGGTTTGCGGTACGCAATACCAGTTTTCACTTGGGTTTCTCACCAGCAACCCAGACCCTAAAGGTTTTTAAAACCTTTAGGGTCTTCAATAAGCCAGAAACAACTTGTTTCTTAGCAGTCAAATGACATCTGATCACTGATTACTGGTCACTGGTTACTGACTTGGCGACTCTGACCGCGCTGAACTTGAGCTCCGGCTGCTTGGAATGTACATCGTAAACCGGATTGCTGACGAGGTTGGCCAGCCTGCCCTCGCCGACCCAGAGCGCGCTGCCGTAGTGCATATTCATGTAGACGGTGCCGGCCAGGACGCGGTCGGTGAGGCGGGCGATGCCCCGGACGCTGCCTCGGCGTGAAGTGATCTCAAGCTCATCTCCTTCGGCAATGCCCAGCCGGACAGCATCTTCAGGATGAATCTCAACAAAATTATCAGGCGCGGCGGCGTTGAGCCGGGGGACGCGGCCCGTGCGGGTGCGGGTGTTGAAGTGCGCGATTAGCCGCCCGGTGATGAGGACAAAGGGGTACTCGATGTCAGGTGTCTCGGCCGGCTCGATGTAGTCGCGGGCCAGCAGTGCGGCCCGGCCGTCGGGCCGGGGAAAACGCCAATCAGTGAATAAGCGTGGTGTGCCGGGATGGCTGGCCTCGGGACAGGGCAGTTGGGGGCCGACTTTCCCGCGCAGGCGCTCGTAAGTCAGGCCGTTCATATCGCAGATCCGCCCGCGAGTGATGCCCTTCCATTCCTCAAAGATTTCTTCGGGCGAGGTGTAGGGAAACTCCTTTTCAAAACCCATAGCCCGGGCCACTAACCAGATGATCTCGTAGTCGGGTTTGGCTTCGCCGGGCGGGTCGATGACCTGCTCGACCAGTTCGACCCGTCGCTCGGAGGAGATGAAGGTGCCGGTTTTTTCGCACCACTGTGCTCCGGCCAGAACCACATCGGCCAGCCGGGTCGTCTCGGTCGGGTGAAAGATGTCTTGTACAATGAGCAATTCGGCTCTGGCCAGTCCTTCTTCAATCCAGCGCGTGTGGGGCAGCGATGCAGCCGGGTTGGTGGTTGTAACCCACAGGGCGTGTACGTCGCCGGAGTGGAGACCCTTGATGATCTCCATAATCGAGCGGCCGGGGGTGGGTTGAATCTTTTCGAACGGAATATCCCAAAAATCAGCTACCTCCTGCCGGTGCTGAGAGTTGGCTACCAGCCGCATGCCCGGCAAAAGGTGAGCCAGCGCCCCCACCCAGCGATTGCCCAGAGCATTGGCCTCGCCGGTAATCGAGAGCGGTCCGGCACCGAGACGGCAGAAATTGCCCGTCAGCAATGACAGGTTGTGCAGCGTGTTATTCTTGAAGACCGCCTGAGATGAGTGGTTGTAGCCCTGGAACCAGAAGGTGAGCATAGCCCTGGCCTGGCCGATGGTGCGGGCAGCCTCGACAATCTGCTCTTCCGGGCAGCCGGTGATCTCGGCGCCGTGGGCAGGGGGATACTCCTCCGCAAGTTTTTTCAGGTCACACAGGCCGGAGGTGTAATGCTCAACTCTAGCTTCGTCGACAAAACCCTCTTTCAGCAGGACGTGAGCCAGGGCGTTGTTGAGGGCGACATCTGTGCCGGGTCGAATTTGAAGGTGAATGTCCGCGATGGCGGCGGTTTCGGTTCGACGTGGATCAACGACGATAACCCTGGCCCCATTCTTTTTCTTGGCAGCCTGAACGCGACGGAACAAGATTGGCAGCGAAACGGCCATATTGTTGCCGGCAATAAAGAACAAATCGGCCTCTTCGATGTCGGCGTAGCTAGTAGGCGGGGCATCGGCACCGAGGGTTGAAATAAAGCCAACCGCCGAACTGGCCATGCACAGGCGCGTACTGCACTCAACGTTGTTAGTGCCAATGGCCGCCTTCATCAATTTGTTCATCAGGTAATATTCTTCGGTCAAGTTGGCCGCGCCGCCATAGAACGCCACCGCGCCGGGGCCGTGTTCCTCGATGATCCGCCGCAGTTCGGCGGCTACGTGGGTGATGGCCTCGTTCCAGTCTACGGGCACAAGCTCGCCGTTGCGCCGGAGCATAGGCCGGATCAGTCGCCCCTCGGCCGTAAAGACCGGGGGCAAGTTGGCCGCCAGGGCGCAGATATCCCCATCATTGACGGGATGGCCCTTCATTCCACGAACTTTCACTACTTTGTTTTCTTCGACTTCGACCATCAAGCCGCAACCCAGCCCGCAGTACGGGCATGTTGATTTGTGCCATTGGCTAGTCATATCAAGTCTCCAATAAGTTTCTGTTTGCTTTTTATCGCGTTCCCAAACTGAAGTTTGGGAACGCGGTTTTTATATGCGCGTGTGAAGCCTCGCTTCATAGGCGGCTTCTAATTTAATCCTCATCTTTCAGCCATCCAACACCTTCCGTACCTTATGGGCCAGAGCCGACGGAGAGAAAGGCTTTTGCAAAAAGGCAATACCGGTGTCCAGTATGCCGTGATGGGCAATGGAGTTGTCGGTGTAACCTGACATAAACAACACTTTTAGATGGGGCCGGGTTGCGTTCAGTTGCCCGACCAACTCTTGTCCCCCCAACAAAGGCATCACCACGTCGGTTAGCAGTAGCTGAATCTCAAGCTCAGGTTTAACCTCGACCAGTCGCAGTGCCTTTTCCCCATTGCTTGCCTCCAATATAGTGTAGCCTTGTTCGCGCAGGATGCGAGCAGCCAAACTTCGCACCGCTGCTTCATCTTCAACCAGTAAGATTGTCTCCGTACCCCGGGGTAGGCCGGGAGATTGATCGCGCCCGGGTACGAGGCTGATCGCCTCCTCAACATAAGGCAGGTAGACTTTGAAGGTTGTTCCCCGGCCCACTTCACTGTAAACCCATAAGTGGCCGCCGCTCTGTTTGACGATGCCAAAACAGGTAGCCAGACCCAACCCTGTTCCTTGGCCCACATCCTTGGTCGTA
>PJEL010002998.1_pt1 | contig 14830 bp, 11 predicted proteins | sample 1853271 | NCBI WGS metagenome assembly PJEL01 (sample SAMN08108733, study PRJNA415343) | Invertebrate metagenome, whole genome shotgun sequencing project. | host: Globobulimina | place: Sweden: Gullmar Fjord | collected 2015-08 | reverse complement strand
AGCTGGTAGCTAAGGGAGAAATTGTTGTTCAGAACGAGAAGTTTGGCCTGAAGCTCACAGAAATTATTGAAGAGAGCAAACGGATTTTAAAACTTCAGGAATATTAGGTGATGCAACGACTGATTACAGTGGCCTTGATTTTTTTAGTTTTATGTTCACCTGCTGTTTATGCTGTTGCTTCCTCCAGCAACACCATCTCCGAAATTAAAATATCTTCGAATACTACGCAAGAACAAATCCAACTGGATTTTTCTTCAGAGTTCAAAGAATCGATCAGTACTGATTTTGAAAGTGGATTTGTCCAGATTACTTTTCCGAATACAGTATTCAGTCCGTCTCTGGCCTACTTGAAAGTTAATGATCGTTTTATCCAAAATATCAGTCTTGTAAAGGCGTCTGGGAGCTCAATAGTAGAAATCCATTTTGCTGACCCAGGGTTTGATGCGATTGGTATGATAAAAGAAAAAGCGGAAGGAACCCGGGTTACAGTTCTAATTAATAAATCTGCAAAATTTGAAATTGAAGAAACGGATAAAGAAAGTACCTTGCACTCAGAGATACGAAACCAACCGGATCAACAGTCACCGTTGTTGAATAGCGATTCGTTCTCCGGGGGTGATATGACAACGAACATCGTCAAGATGCTGGTTGCATTGTTTTTGCTGTTGCTGTTTTTTTATTTTTTGCTCTGGATTTACAACCGGTTTTTTATGACCCGGTTTAAGTTCAATAAGGGACAGTATAACATAAAGGTTTCTTCTACCTGCCATATCAGCCCAAAACAGAAGATCATTGTTTTAGAAGTAAATGATGCTGCTTATGCATGTGGAGTGACTGCCAACAGTATCAGCGTCATCTCCAAAGTCTCGGCCGACTCTTTTTCAGACTATCTTTCCAATCTGAATTTGGGCATAAATCAAGAAGTCAGTTTTGGTGATATCAGGACTCAGTATCTCCAGGACAAAAAACGGCAGGCAAACCTTCAAGCAAATCAAAAAGAACCAGATTCTAAATTTGCTTCGGAACTGCTACAGAGAGTAAAAAGCCTGAAACCGTTGGACTAACTCTAGCCAACGCCTTAGGATCATCACCCTGATCGAAATTCCCATCTCAGCGATTGAATTTGGTGCTTGAAAACGGCACTGATTTAAAGGATATTGATTACCGTCCTATCGGAATTGCTTGAAATTGCGCTAGACTCAATTCTGGTTTTAAAAATGGTCAGTAAATGCGGCAGAAGAATGCGCGGATTATATAAATTGAATTACAATTAAATTTGTTATGGAAAAGGAAAAAGTTGTACTTGCGTATTCCGGCGGACTGGATACATCTGTTATCGTTCGTTGGCTTGTTGAAGAAGGCTATGAAGTGATAGGTCTTTGTGTGGATCTCGGTCAGAAAGTTGAAAGTCTGGATGAGATAAAGAATAAAGGGATTCAGGCGGGAGCTTCTGATGTAATTATTCAGGATGTGGTCGATGAGTTTGCCCGGGATTTTATTCTGCCGACAATACAGATGAATGCTGTTTATGAAGGGACTTATTTGCTGGGAACAGCGATTGCCAGACCTTTAATCTCGAAACACCAAATTGCTTGTGCAAATCAGTTTGGTGCGAAAGCAGTGGCACACGGCTCTACTGGAAAGGGAAACGATCAGGTACGGTTTGAAATGGGTTACTATGCGCTGAACCCTGATATCAAAGTGATTGCCCCCTGGAAAATTAAAAAATTCTATGAAGCCTATCCAGGTCGTACAGAACTTCTGGAATATGCCCAGAAATTTAATATCCCTGTTAAGGCAACGACCAAGGAGCCCTGGAGTTCAGATGAGAATTTGATGCATATTAGTTTTGAGTCTGGCCTGTTGGAGGATCCCTGGACTGAGCCACCGATGAATATGTTTGAGTTGTCAGTATCACCCCAGGATGCCCCAGATGAAGTCAGAGAATTGATGCTTGATTTTGAAGATGGTGTTCCAGTCAGAATCAATGGTAAATCGCTCGAACTCGCGCCATTGATCCGTGAACTGAATAAAATTGGTGGTGAGAACGGAATCGGACGGTTGGATATTGTTGAGTCTCGATTTGTCGGTATGAAGTCAAGAGGGGTTTATGAAACACCAGGAGGAACAATACTAATGACGGCTCATCGCGCGATAGAGTCAATTACGTTGACGAGTGATGTTATCGATCTCAAAGAGACGCTGATGCCCCGTTTTGCTCGCCTGATCTATAATGGATACTGGTATTCACCCCAGATGAAACTGCTCTTGAATCTTGTTTCAGAGAGTCAGGTGGGCGTCACTGGAACAGTACGAATGGAACTGTACAAAGGTAATATCAATATTACCGGGAGAAACTCTCCAGTCAGCTTGTATGATGCTGATATCGCCTCCATGGAGAAAGATCAAGGGAACTATGATGTTGAAGATTCCAAAGGCTTTATTCGCATCAATGCTCTTCCTTTGAGAATATTGAGTAAAGCGAGAAACCAATAAGACGTGTTAATTATCACTTGATTTCTTTGGATTAAGATATGGACCCACATCTGGAAGCATATAAGATCAATGTCAAAGGTCTGAGGTTGTTCGCCTATCATGGCGTACATCCTGAAGAAAACAAACTGGGGCAGGAATTTGAAATCGATCTGATCCTCTCGGTTGTGCGTCCGGCAACTAAAGATGATAAACTGGATCAGGTTTTGTCTTACTGGGACGCTATGAAGACTGTCAAAGAAGTTTTTACCGGGAAAACGTTCAAATTGTTGGAAAACGCAGCGCAGACTATTCTAGAGAGTCTATCAGAGTATCCTCAAATCAAACACGCTGAAATCAATCTTAAAAAGTTGACCCCACCCATCCCAGTCAGCGTCGATTTTGTGGGTGTTATTATGGAAAAAACCTACTAAGGGTCGGCTCTTACCCCCAGAAACCGTAAAGTCGAACAGGCATATTGATTATGGACAAAGGGAAAGCTGCACTGATTTTGCTGGACGGTGAAAAACCTTCGTTTAATTTGCTGGAACCGTATTGGCTGGAGTCAGGGATTAATGTCTGTGCTGATGGCGCTGCAAAGGTTTGCCGCGAATACTCGCTTCAACCCGATATTATACTGGGAGACCTGGACTCTCTGGACACAAAAACGAAAGCCCGTTTTGTAGCATCTGAAATAATCGAAATCACCGACCAAGATACAACCGACGGAGAAAAAGCCGTTCAATACTGTATCGAAAAAGGTTTTCAAACAATTAACCTGTTTGGTGCTCTGGGAAAAAGGATCGACCATACCTTGTATAATCTGGGGATATTGAAAAAATTCGACGATCCGGGCGTGGAACTCACCCTTATTTCGAACGATGATATTGTGTTCTTGATGAGGGGAACACGAACTTTCACCGCATCCCCCGGGACCAGGATTTCTCTGTTACCGCTATTCGGCAAGGTTGATAATGTTTCCAGCGAGGGACTTGTTTATGCCCTCCAAAATGAATCTTTGGAATTAGGAAACCACAGCAGTATTTCCAACTGTTTTAAAAGAGACACGGCACGTGTTGTACTCCCAACAGGTTATTTACTTGTGGTGTTAGAAAGGTACCCGGAGTGAATGAGGTTTGTGATTAGGATATCAGGTTGTTATGACTGACAATATCGTAGAGTTTGTTCAGCTGTTTATCAGGGTGGTAAAAGTGGCTGACCGATTTAAACCCCTCTTCTCTTAGTGCTTCGATATCATAGCGATTATCAAAGATCTGCGTCAGAAGATCCAGCAATTCAAAATAATTTTGAGCATTATATAACAGTCCATTTCGACGGTTTTGGATGATTTCCGGTAATGCACCTGACCTGTTTGCAATAACAATAACGCCTCGGACCATAGCCTCAATAGCCGTTAACCCGAATGCCTCAGGAACGATTGAAGGGATGATCAGAAGGTCCAAATTGTCATAAATCCGGACAGTATCATTCTTAAATCCAGCATTTGTTATATCCCAGCCTTTTTGACACAATATCTCGATATCTGCCTGAAAATCAGCCCATGCTTCCGGTTCTGATTGTAACGGATCCCCAAAAATAGAGAGTTGAAGTGGTAGTATCTCTTTGGATTGCTTAAAGCTTTCTAAAATGGACCATTGACCCTTAGCCCTTGAAATCTGTCCGACAACGCCGATACGAACAGGAGTGGAAAAAGAGACATCTCGTTTGATGCGTGGAATCTGGTACAGCGCTGGAGAGACCCAATTAGCTATAATAGCGAGTTTATCGTGGATATTGTCATTTTTATATTGCTCTTCCAACGTGTTTGATACAGCGATGATGGATTGGACTCCCGGGGCCCTGCCGAGGAGGGTTACCGCTCTTTTCTGCCGGGGTTCCAGAATCAAGTGGAGGTGAAAGAAAACTTTAACGGAAAACAGTAAAGAAAGAAAGGCCCCGGTCATAAATGTCCGGCCCCCGTTACAGTAGACAACGTCGATGTCATACTCTTTCACTTTCTGGCTGAGGTAAAACGTGCTCTTAATGGAACTGAATATATATCCAAAGATATCCTGAATGACCACACTCTCTAGTGAGGTCGGTTGCCAGGATGGTGTACAATAGTAGTTGAAATTCTGCTGTTTAAGCTTTTCTGTGAATTTGCCTTCACTGGGAACTGAAATAAAGGTATTCCACTGTTCACTGGAACGAAATTTTTCTAGAATATCCAGAAGGATAATCTGTCCACCTCCGACGCGGTCTCCATATTGATCGAGAAACAGGATATTGGCTTTCTGTTTTTTGGGCGGCAGCCGTTGGGGAACAAAAATGGACTTCCTCCTGATAGTTTTCTGTACATCCGCATAAATACGCAGATGCTGTTCGGCAGAGGTTTTCCATGAGTATTGCCTGGCTAATTGAAAGCCTTTATTCCGGTAGTCTTCCTGTAGCGCAGTGTCTTCGGCGAGTTCAAGGATAGCATTACTGATCATTTCGTTATCATAGGGATTGATCAGCTTGGCCGCATCATGAACCACCTCAGGAATCGAGCTGGTATTGGAAGTGATGACGGGCGTACCGCAAGCCATTGCCTCTAGAATCGTAAGTCCAAATCCTTCATAAAAAGAAGGAAAGAGGAAAAGCGAAGCCCTGGTGTAAATCGCTGGAAGATCTGATGTGGGTAACACGCCGGTAAATAATATTTTTTTCTTTGATAGAAGTCTCTGAACGAGCTCTATGACCTCTGGAATATCCCTTTTTAAATCAGTATATTGCCCAAGCAGCACCAATGGTGGTAGATCCGGGTTTTGTTGTTGTGCCAGGTCGTAACTATTAATCAATCCGACGATATTTTTATGGCGTTTAATATTACCGACAAAGAGTAAATATGCGTCTGGAAGATTGTATTTGCGGATCGTTTTCAGGGATTCCTCAGCCGGAATCGGTCTGAAAATAGGTCCAACACCATTGTATATGACTGTAATTTTTTCAGCTGGAATCTGGAAGAATTTAATCAGCTCTGATTTTGAGAAATTTGAGACCGTAATGATCTGATCCGCTTTATTCAGGATTCGTTTTAAAAATGGACCTGAGTAAATCCGTTTCAACATACCGGGAAAAAACTGCTTCATCGCAAGATGGCAGACATCATGTACTGTGACTATCAGTTTCCCAGGGTAGAACAGAGGGGCGTTATAGTGGGGAATGTGCAGTAATCCGAAGGGGTTGATTTTGGATAACCACTTGAACTGCTCAACAATACTGTAAATAGGATCATTGTAAATTTTGATCCTGGTCTGCGAAAAGCTCTCGATGAATGCCGCCTGATCCTTCCCGACCAAGTACTCAAAGCTGATTTCTGGAGATAGTGTTTCGTAATTTCGGATAAGATTTTCAATATAGGTTCCGATTCCGCTGCCGCCGAGTTGGCGACAATCAATATAGATGGGTGATGTGGACGTATTATTCTGTAACATGCTGTTTTATCGACCATAGTTGGCAGGTTATCCGCAAGGTGCTTTTATTGGAATTGAATCAAAAATATTTGGTGACTGGTGAATCCTATTCTTTGTCAGTATCCAACATCTGAACTTTGCGTGTGGCGACCCTTCAGTTTTCATCGCCCAACGGATTTTTTTCCCGGACTTTGTATTCACTACTGTACATAAAATAGACAATACCTCCCAGAAGATAAACAGCTAATTGGGTGACGATATAAAGATTAAATATATCTGCACCGCCTTTAACCCCGAGCAGCAGATAGAGTGTCTCGAAAGCTGCGTGGCCGATCCCAATGCCACCAGGGGCAATTGGGATCGCCATTGTTATCAGCCCAATGGGCATGATAAACATCTGGGTAGCGATATTGACCTGATCCATCTCCAGCATTTTTGTTATCAGAAAAAACAAAAAAGCAGTTAGGGAGTGAATGAAAATCGAAATAAAAAGCGTTGTTGCTAGTGTGCGCCAGTGATGCTGATAGATCTTAAACGTATTGTAAACTTTTAAAAAGAGATCGCTTTTAGGGAACTTGTTAAGCAACCGGATAAAGGGGTCTTTGCCTTCTGGAAATGGAAACAGGATAATGGTGTAAAAAAGAACGATGGCACCAAAAAGAACCACAATAAAGATCGCTAGCGGTTGTAGATTTTGATGGGAGAAAATCAGGCCCCAATTAAAAATAAGTGCGAAAAATGCCATCACAATCAAACCAAAAAGACCGGTTGCCCGGTCGATAATCAGAGACATTGCTGCTTTTGTTTTCCCTTCTCCCCTGTCCAACTTGAACAGATAGTACCCTTTAATCAGATCACCGGATACAGCCCCTGGAAGAGTGGTGTTAAAAAAATTCCCAATCCAAGTCAGAAGATAGGATCTTTTTATGGGTAATTTGATCTGAATCGCTCTGAGTAGCATCCACCAGCGAAGGGCTGTTAAGGGAATGATAATCATCAGCAGAATGAAAAGCAGTGAAAAAAGCACCAGCGGTGAATCTAAAAACAGCAGTAAACGACTGAAATTTAGACGGCCACTTTGAACCAGGAAGAAGATGATACCTAGTGTCAGGCCAAATTTTAAGAAAAAGCTAATAACTTTTTTATAATTCATTTTCAGAGATGATATGTAGTAGTAATTAAGATGGATGGATATTCACTTCAGGTTGAGGTTGATATCTTGAGCTCTTCAAGCTCTTCTGGCCGGATATCCTGTTCGTCCCTTTGATCTTGCCACTGTATTAAGCTTCCGGAGAAGTGATCAATTGTTTCTGCGGGAGATTTTGACTGGTTATTAAAGATACTCTGTTGATTGAGTATGAAATAATCAAGGATCTGCGTCTCTTTTCTAATCAATGCAGATACCTTTTTTAAATTGAATTGTCTTCTATTATAAAATTCTATCAACAAACCGGATATTTGAAAAGAGGGTTGGCTTTTAATCCGGGCTCTTACGAATTTTTCGATCAGCGAAAAAAATTGTTCACTACGATCTCTGTCCTGGCGAGATCGTTTTTTTAAAGTTAGTAAGTATTGATGCACCATGGCAAAAGAGACAAAATAGGACCAACCCTGTTCGAATTTCTCCAGAGCCTCTTGTTTCCCTACTTTGTTGTTTCCAGCCAGGTTTCCGAGTTGAGATCCAACTCTGCTGGTAAACAACATGTCGGTATATGAAATTTTGCGGATATCCAGCCAGGCAAGAATAGTTTTAATACGTGGAAAATCCCCACATTCCGAAAACCGATGTTTCTCTTCCGACTGCATAATGTTTAAACAGTTATGCATCCGTAGAGCTGCTTCAAACAGCTTCTGATAAACAGAGTTTTTATATTGATTCGTCACCGAGGTGATGTGTGACTCAGTCTTTTTTCCTGTCGAGTCTCTATCCGGTTTGCAGTGTTGCCAAATCCAAAGAGGGAAACGGTCGATCATTTCTGTCTGTTTGGTTGATAGTTTGGCTCCTTCGATCAGAAACGGTTTGGCATACCCCAGCCGTTTAAGAGTTTTTATCCGTTCACTGAAAGTGTTTTTCCAGGCTGATAAAACCGCGTATTCCAAAGGTTTTTTATCAGACGCCTGCTCCAAATAATCACGGCATTCAGCAAGTTCTGCAAACGAGTTGATGATGAGTTGTAACCTCTCCTCAAATGCATGAAAAATCGTCCACTGTCGCTTTTCAGCCAGGGAGCGAAAGTTGCGGATATCATACGGCAACAGTATCGTTGTCTGGGGATTGAGTGAAAAAAACTTTTCTATGAGTTTATCAAAAAACAATATCGGGTTTTCCTTTAGAGATAGTAGCTGGATCTGGAATGCTTCACTTAACAACTTTTGTGATGAATTTTCGATTGCAGGATCAGCAAGTAGTAGTCGATTGAAAAATTCTTTCTTTCCAAAATCACGGGATTTGGGGCCTTTGATGTGCAATTCCCGGCCGATTCGATCAAATTCTTTCAACAGAGCTTGTGTAAACTGGTCTGTAAAATGGCAGAAATGGGCTTTTTCAGCCACATCAAATGTCAGTGCTTCCTCTTCATCAACTAACAGACGAAATGCGGGTTTTTGTGGTACATGTTCCCCGAAAAACAGAATGCCGAACAGTTTTGAAAAAAGCAGTCGAACCGTTTTAATGACCTCCTCACTGGTTGATATTTTTTCAGGAATGATCAGCTCGACCATCGGGATGCCTTCTGTCGAGCTGAGTCGTGCAGCAGGCAGACTGACACCTTTTTTCAAAGGTTTGTTGCTGCCCGATTCCCAGCTTGAGCGAGTATAAAAACTAACTTCAGGCTTGTGGTGCTCCAGCTGCAATCCATGCTTTTCGGCATTGACAAAGCTTTCGTTTACTAAATTCTGAATGGCGTCTTTAGATTTATTGTCAAAGTTTCCAAAAAAATGTACCGGGATGTCGTAGGATCTGGTTGGCAGAATGGATTCGAAATCAGCCAGACTTTTGTGAAAAACCTGAATACTTTCAGAACTGAAACGCATCTCCAGGAGATCGTCGCCCACCGAAGAGAACGAGTCTCCTTGATCTGTCGACGAACCTTTTATCATAAATCTTTCCCCTGAACAAGATTGGCAGATAATTGAAAAACAGTTGAATTAATTCAACTATTCCCGGTGGTCATACGGTGAAGTGCGCCGATACTTAACCAGAATGTGTGTTGCTCCTTGAAAAAACCAAGTCTTCACTACCACTGATATTTTGTTTTGATGGCAAAAGTCAATGGATTCCATTGTTAATATGATAGGCAGACTGAAACGAGGGGTTGATGTCAAAGAAGTTGAGTTAATTTGAAAAGAAGTGTAAAAAAGAGAGTCACTTTCAGAAAAACTTCTCACTTGGAAAAAAATGCAGTCGTATTTTCTTTTTGGTAATCAACCTCTTGAAATTAAGGAGAGGGTTGACGAATTAACAACCAGTCTTCTACCAAAATCGGACCAGGAATATGCCGTTTTCTCATTCGATGCGGCTGATTTTTTTTCCCGGGAACGTGAAAAAGCGAAAAAACAGTTAAGTGAGTTTCAGAATACCTGTCAAACCGTCTCATTTTTTGCTCCGAAAATCGTTGTTCAGGTCAACAATCTTCAGAAGATACCATTAAAAAAATCTCCGAGTGATGCAATTGAAGCCGGTTTGAAAGAGATCAATCTCATGAAGACGGTTATCGATGGAGAATCGGTCTGGTTTGATGGTGACAGTTCAGTTGACCGAATAGAGACACGGCATCATGTAACTGGGACTCAGATCGTTGATGAAGTGGTTCATTGTGGTGGCAGTACGTTTTATTTGAAACTTGATCCCTCCTGGACCAACCGGCTCATATATCGACAAAAAGGAAAAACCAAAGAAACGGTCCTTTTTAAAGCGCTTCTAACTGAACGTTTAAAGGGAAATCTGGTTTTTGATCTTCCAGATAGTGAAATCCCAGGTAGCCAATCCGGAACATCGATGGTTGTTTCATTGCTGAAATCCTATCTTGAAAGTCCGCCTGAGCAGGTCACTTTCATCTACACAGCAAATATTCGCCAATCCCGTGAAATTAACAAGGAAATTTATCAGTTTCTGAAGAAACATACAAAAGAAGTCAAATGCACAGTTGCATATGACGATTTTAGACCCGTCGCATGGGTTGTTGAGCGAGCGAAAAAAAAGCAACTTAGGTTAGATGCAGAAACTGCCGACCTGCTGATTGAAATTGCGGGAACCGATTTTTCGGTTTTAAACATGGAGTTGGATAAATTGGCGCTGCAATTTCCACCTGACGAGCAAGTCGTGCCGGAAGGCCTCTTAAAAGGTACCAGCCACTCAAAACGGTTTTCGATTTTTCGCATCGCAGATTTTTTAGTGCAGAAGGATTTGCGCAAGGCGCTTGAAAGCTTGGAAATGATTTTGAAAGATCATCCCGCAGAATCGATTGCTATTTTCGGCTTGATTGCTTCACAGTTTCGCCGGATGCTGAAAATCGCTTGGATGTTGGAAGGTGGCTTGTCTGAGAGTGCGGTGGTCAGTAAACTAAAGATTAATCAGTGGGTTGCCAAGCAGGCAGTCAAACACACCCGAAATTTCACTCTCAATGAGTTGGAGAATATCGTTGTGCAACTGGCAAAGATCGATTTGCAAATAAAGTTTTTTGCCAAAGATGCACTCACAATAATGGGAAACATTTGTTTTCAGATATGTCAGGGAGTATTTGCTGATAAACGGTATATTGATTCCCACTGGTTGCCGTGAGACTTGGTCGCCAGTATTAACCGGTTTGTTCCGATAAAAGGGACACCATGGAGAGATTGCACAACCCCGTTTTCTTCTTGGTTTTATTGCTTCTACCTTTTTTACTGTTCTTTACCGGGTGGAGATACTGGTGGTTATACCAGATTATATTTCAGCTTGGTTTCTGCTTGATAGGGCTCTATGTCCGTTCCTGGAGATTTATTGGACTGGTCGCCCTTATACTCCTACTATTCTTCAATTATCCCTGGTTCAAAATTAATTCTGAACTTCCTGAATCCTGTCAACAGCAAGTCGATCATTTTTCAGGTAGGGTTGAGAGCCATAGCTTTGGACAGAGCAAGACGCTGAGGTTGATCAAAATTGAACTCTGGTGTCAGGGACATTCTGCGTTCTGGCCGACTGCAGAACTACGTTATCCTCGACTGGGAAAAAGAGCGGGATGGTTTCAAACAGGAGATCGTATTCAACTGCAGAACATTAAAATCAAGGAGCGTAACATCTTTGCTTTGGATGTTATTCCTGAACGCAGGTTTTTCACTCGCAACTTGACCTATCAGGAAAAAATTGTTCACAGAGGACGGTTTCTGCTCTATCTCCAAAATAAAGCTCGTTACTACCTGGGATCATTCCCCGCTTCACTGTACAAATCGCTCATTACAGCAGATCGAACCACACTGACCGATATCTGGAAAAATCGCATTAGCGATCTGGGCATCTCTCATCTTTTTGCCATCTCAGGAATGCATATCGGAATTTTATATTTATGGATGTCCCTGGTGATTCGGTGGCTACTCTCTTTTCCATTTGGTTGGATTGAGAGAGGTACTGGAGTTCTTGCCACCGACCTCATATCTGTTTTCTTGATCTTTTTGTTTTTGAAAGGAATTGGCATGCCTATCTCGGCGGAACGGTCACTAATCATGCTGGCCTGGTGGGCGTTGATTCGCCATTTTCTAAAATGGCAACCTCTCTGGTTTATTCTTTGCGGAACAGCACTATTTATTTTGATGGGTGCTCCGCTCGCTATCGGGCAAATTTCTTTTCAACTTTCATTTCTTTCGGTGGCTGGTATCATACAGGTTCTGCCCCTCTTACCCAAACGACGGCTCCAGGACCCACTCTGGAGGGTTTTGATGAAGTTGGTGGTCTCTTCAATGACTATCAGCTTATGGTTATTTATCCTGACGATGCCTTTGGTCAGTCAATTGGCCGATAATTTCTCCCTGATAATAGCATTTAGTAATGTTATCCATATTTTCTTTCTCAGTTTTATTTTCCTTCCCTTCGCACTATTGGTTACGTTTTATACCATTCTCGGGTATCAATGGAGTGGCATGCCAGGAGAGATCTATTTCTATTCCGGTTTAAATTTTTTGGGCAGGCTTTGGGAACAAATGCTGCTCATTAATATACAGCTGAACAATTTCTTTTTATTAAAAAGTTTTCGTTCATGGCACCTTCTAACTGTTCTGATTTGGATAGGACTGTTTTGTTTGCCCTTCTATATTAATTATCATATCCGCCAAAAAAGAAAAAAATAAACAAATGTTCATTTTTTTCTTGACAGCTTTGTCGTTATTGAAGAGGATACAAATGTTCACTGTTTATTTTTATGTATTCTCTCTTATTTCAATATTTTGAAGGGTATTATGAAAACAGATCAAAAAAAGCGGCTTGTCTTGATTGGTATTCGACGCAAAGGTGATTCTGAATTTAAGCTGAAAACGGTAAAAAGGGAGCCAGAATCACTGAAAAGTGAGTTTCCGATTCACAGTTGTACGCAAGTGGAAACCGTCAGTTTGTGTGCCTAGGTTCCGGAGTAGAATAACTCAATATTTCGCAGAATCGACATTGCTGGAGTGTTTGTAAATGATCTATTTATCCCAGATGATGAATTTTTCCGGGTCTACATATTGATCATTAATCAGGATTTCATAATGTAAATGAGCTCCGGTACTTCGCCCTGTATTTCCAATTCTGGCGATCAAATCCCCCCGTTTAACTTGTCTTCCTGTTGGGACCTCGGTTTTTGCCAGATGACCGTATCGTGTGACGATATTGTACCCATGAAAAATAACGAGAAATAGCCCCAGATTCCCTTCTACCCTTATGTTGTCCACAACTCCGTCTGCCGGGGCGTACACCGGTGTGTATTCACGAGCTGAAATATCCAGAGCTTGATGATAGCTGATTTTACCAGTAAAAGGGTCCTTGCGTTTTCCAAACCTTGATGATCTATGGCCCTGAGAGGGTACAATGGAAGGGGTTCTTGCCAACTGGTCTATTCGCTCTTGCAAATCAGACCCTAATTGGAAAAAACTAATTTCCCGCAACTTGGTATCGAGATCTAGTTTTTTCAGTCTTAGCAAAAGCATACGGCCATCCAGGGTATGATGGTTTTTAAGCTCGTTGAGTCCGATTGATCCTCCGACAAACCGGATACGTGTTGCTGATTCCTGCAGTCCGCTGATTAAACGCAGTTTCCTGTCAAAAACTTCCAGCTCACTCAATTCTGTTTGCCTATCATGCAGCATATTGGTGATTTTCTGCATTGAGATTTTCTGGAGCATGACGGCATTTTCCAACACCTTCATGTTTCGACTTTTTCCTTTAATCAGGTAATAGTCAACCAGAATACCGCTTGACGCTATGGTCACGATCAAAAGGGTGAGCATAACCATTTTAAAAAAGAGGGCTGATATTTGAAATTTGACGATCTTACCACTTTTTTGTGGAATGATCATTACTGTAAGGTAGTTGCGTTGCACCAGCTCTCCATTTTTATGAAATTTTCCAAGAGCTTTTGGTTCGCTCTTGATGATCACATTATAAATCGAGATGATCAGTCTGTAAAACCAAGAATGATCTGCCGGTTTTTATTGATAATTAGGCTTTTTGGATATAATCTGCTTACCAAACCAAATGATTGCCTTTTGGAAACGAAATCTATAAATAGATAAACTATTTCGAATTGAACCACTCATCACATTTTGAATATTTCCTGTTAAATCGTTGCTTTGCCACTGCTGGAGATGGTCCAGTAACAAGATTGAAAGAGAGCAGTACCTGAAGTAAATTGGGGGACATGATATTTTTTTTGTGTCCCCTGATTCACTACGATCCTGAATATTTTCCGAAACGGTGAATTTTTCATTTTTAAAAGAAGGTGTCCGATGGAAAAATATCAGATTGATCAAGTCCCGGACAATGGCTTTACAGAGTTGTGGCTACACTATATCTGGAGAGAAGGAAAACTTGATGATATCTCACTGACGACGGATGATAATAAAGATCTCAGAATAGTTTTCCCAGGCTGGTATAATCGAGGATGGGGGCCGGACTTCACAGAAGCCCGGATTCGCATTGATGGTGTCGAGTATTTTGGGGATGTAGAAATTCATATTGCAGAATCATCTTGGGTATCGCACCAGCATCACCAGGACAGTGCGTATAATAAGGTCGTTTTACATGTGTTTCTAAAGAAAGACGGGGAAAACTGTGCCAATCAATTTGGACAGCTCTTGACATCACTTCATCTGGGAGGACCCGCGCTGAAATCGTTCTGGGAGCGACAAGATATCAAGCGTCCTGTGGTGATGAAGGAATTGCCTGGGGCGTGTGGCTTGTTCCTCACAAAAAACCGCTACCGCAAAATCCAGAATTTAATCTTTCAGGCAGCTGAAGAGAGACTTCTGAATAAAGCAGCTGACATGGGCAAGGAAATGGATTTGGCTGATGGTCAGAAACAGGAAGATCTACTTTTTAAGAGTATCTGTCGCTCTGCCGGGTACGCTGCCTTTTCAGAACCCTTTGTAAAGTTGGCACAAGTGTACCCTTATTCCCAGATAATGAAACTGTTCCGTTCAATGCACCGCCAAAACCGGATTGAAGTATTGGGACGCTGGCTTGGATATATGGGTATTTTGGACAGCGTTGATGCAGGTGATGTTCATGACACTTTGCGTAGGGAGTGGTTGGCTTTTCAGCAGTTCTGGTCAAATATCAAGAATGCAGAGACGGTTTTCAAACCTTTGCCGAAGAAGCCTTACCGGCCTTTGAATCACCCACTGAGACGATTGACAGGTCTCTACTATCATCTGGAAAAAATTCAGTTTCATGGATT
>PJEL010002997.1_pt1 | contig 14836 bp, 13 predicted proteins | sample 1853271 | NCBI WGS metagenome assembly PJEL01 (sample SAMN08108733, study PRJNA415343) | Invertebrate metagenome, whole genome shotgun sequencing project. | host: Globobulimina | place: Sweden: Gullmar Fjord | collected 2015-08 | reverse complement strand
CACATAGTTGCCACAGAGCGTCATGAGTCTCGTCGTATTGATAAGCAATTACGTGGCCGTTCGGGTCGTCAAGGTGATGCCGGTTCAACACGCTTCTATCTTTCAATGGAAGATGGCTTAATGCGTATTTTTGCTTCTGAACGTATTTCTAATATGATGCGTAAGTTAGGTATGGAACGTGGTGAAGCGATTGAACATCCTTGGGTGACTAAAAGTATTGAAAACGCTCAACGTAAAGTTGAAGGACGTAACTTTGATATTCGTAAGCAATTACTAGAATTTGATGATGTTTCAAACGATCAACGTAAAGTAATTTACGAACAACGTAATGAATTGATGGATGAAACTGATATTGCTGAAGTCATTAAAGCGATCCGTGGCGATGTGGTTAATGGTTTAATTGCACAACATATTCCGCCACAGTCACTAGAAGAAATGTGGGATGTTGCAGGTTTAGAAGAACGCCTAAAAGGTGAGCTTACGATTGAACTACCATTAGCAAAATGGTTAGCAGAAGACACTAAGCTGCACGAAGAAACTTTACGTGAAAAAATTCTGGCTGAAGTTGAAATAAGCTATAGCGCAAAAGAAGAAATGGTTGGCGCTGAAGTGTTACGCCAATTTGAAAAAGCCGTAATGTTACAAAGTTTAGATTCACATTGGAAAGAGCATTTAGCCGCGATGGATCATTTGCGTCAAGGTATTCATTTACGTGGCTATGCGCAAAAGAATCCAAAGCAAGAATTTAAGCGCGAATCGTTTGAACTTTTCGCTGAGTTACTTGAAAACTTGAAATATGATGTTGTCGGTATCTTAAGTAAAGTGCAAATTCGTGCGGAATCAGATGTTGAAGCCGTCGAAGAACAGCACAGAAAAGCCGATGAAGCACCAAAAGAGTTTAAACATGAATCAGCTTCAGAGCCGGAACAAGCGGCTACGCCACGTGTTGGACGAAATGAAGCTTGTCCATGTGGCTCAGGCAAGAAATACAAACAATGTCACGGTAAACTAAGCTAGAACATTTAGTCAGTAAGTTCCGTTGGAATGCCAGTCAATTGACTGGCATTTTTATGTATAAACGATAATTTTGTCGGCTTTATTTAGCTTGATAACTTAAGGGAAAAGAATGGCTGTGAAAAATATTGTCCATGTTGCGGTTGGGGTAATTAAGCAAGAAAATAAATTTTTTCTTACCAAACGACTTGCCGATGTTCATCAAGGGGGGAAATGGGAGTTTCCGGGTGGTAAAGTTGAAGTTGATGAAACGGTGCATCAGGCGCTTTATCGTGAGCTAAAAGAAGAAGTTGCCATAGATATACTTACTTGTACGCCTTTAATGCAAATTAATCATGATTACGGTGATAAGAAAGTACTATTGGAGGTGTTTGTTGTTGATAATTTTACTGGGCAAGCAAAAGCGCTAGAAGGTCAACAAGAAGGTTGGTTTACTTTGGTGGAGTTTTCTACCTTAAATTTCCCGGCAGCGAACCAAGCCATTATAGATAAGTTACAGCAGTGTTACCCAAGTTAACTTAAAAGATAATTTGAAAGATAAATGACTTTGGCGTTTATCTTTGCATAGTCAGATAAACGCCTATCGAGCATGTTATTCTGGTTCAACAAAAAATTTATTGTGCTGTAAAAATTGCTCTTCAAGTGCGTCTAGCATTTCTTCATTTAACTCAACGGCGCCTTGTACAGGTTGACTGATTTTGTGATTTTCATCTGCCCAATCACCGATATCAATTAATTGACAACGTTTGCTACAAAATGGACGGTATTGGCTTTCTTCCTGCCAAATCACTTCTTTTTTACACGTTGGACAAGCTACTTTTAGTGTCATATTAATACTGAGGATAAGAGAAGGTAATACCCTATTATAAGGAATATTTAATAAGGCTGCTAGTTAACAGCGAGCTAATTGAAAGGTTATGGCTTGTTTTACATATTTTCTGCCTGACTCTTCACACGGCGACATAAAGCGAATGGAATAACGTAGGCGGTTACCGCTAATCGTTGGGTAACAAGCAAGGTCACAAGTGACTTTAATCCGTAGTAACATTAAGCCATCACCATTGTCTTGATAAAATCCACTTTGAGTGACGATATTATCAAATGCTGCGCGCTGGCGAATAAATCGTAATATCAGCAACAGTGCATCTTTTACTTGTTGCAGACAGGCAAGCCATTGTTGGCATTGTGCTTCCACTTCCGTTGTCGGTTGCTGAAGCCAAAATTGCAATTGTGGTAAATCAAAGTGACAGTTACCTCCTTGTATAGCAAAGCGCTGTTTTAACCCAATTAAAAATTTATCGTCTTTCAATTTGAGGCAATGTGCTGTGGTCTTTTTTAGCTGGCTTGATAAGGCGATAGTTTTTCTTAAGTTTGTTTCAAGAATTGCGCTATCGACATCAGGAATTTGTGACCAGATAACCAAGTTTTGTTCAAGTTTCTCTAAATCTTTTATCAGATCGCCGCGAATATCATTACGCTCTAAGGTGTCAATAATCGCAAAAAGTGACGAAAAGAAGGTATTGTGACTAGTAACAATACTATGCTGTAGACAGTCTGTTGTTTGAGTAAATAGTTGCTCAAGTTTCAGATAGTTACGTATACGCTCATTGAGCGGATGTTCATAGAGTATTGAGGTCATTAGCAAGTATACTTAGTCATAATCCCTTTATAGTAACCATAGCAGACTAAAATGGCGAATTATTTATCAAAAACACAGGTTTAGCCGCTATTTATAACTATTTTGCATAGTTGAGGTATTGCTGGTGCAATATCTGTACTTGCTGGCGAACTTTTTTTGTCGTCAAATTTTGATTATCAATAATATCATCAGCAAAACTGAGTCGCTCGTTCCGTGATATCTGGCTAGCAATAATGCGCTGGATCTCTTCCTTAGAACTAGGATCTCTAGCTAAGGTCCTTGTGACTTGGCTAGCCTCATCAATATCAACCACTAAAACTCTATTGACCAGCTTATTTAAGCCATTTTCCAACAATAGCGGTGCTACTAAAATGCAATAATCACTTTCGGCATTGGCTAACTGATTAAGCGTTTCTTGACGTATTAATGGGTGTAACAAGTTGTTTAGCCAATGCTTATCTTGCGGGTGACTAAAAATACGCGTGCGTAGCTTTACTCGATCTAGTTGTTGTTGAGCATTGATATACTCAGCGCCGAAATGATTTGCAATAGCGCTTAATGCAGCGCTGCCAGGTTCAACGACTTCTCTGGCGACAATGTCAGCATCAATGATATCAACGGCCAAGTCAGCAAAGATATTACTAACCGTTGTTTTACCGCTGCCGATACCGCCTGTTAAACCAATAATAAACTCAGACATTCTTCTTCCTGTAAAAGCTATTTTACTGACTATTTAGTACAGGTAACTTAAATACCATGTCCAAATACCGTTGCCCCATAATAATGTTATCCAACCGGCAACAGCCAAGTATGGGCCGAAAGGAATGGCTTGCTCGCGTTGATGATTTTTAAATACCATCATACTAATGCCAATAATAGCACCGACTGCAGAAGCCATTAAGATCAGTAAAGGCAATAGTTGCCAACCAATCCAAGCACCGAATACGGCGAGCAATTTGGAATCACCATGACCCATACCTTCTTTGCCAGTAACTAACTTGAAGAGCCAAAAAATGCTAAACAAACTCATATAGCCGGCTACTGCGCCAATAACTGAGTCGCTTAGTGGCACAATAGCGCCATTGAGATTAACCAGTAAACCGAGCCAGAGTAACGGCAGGGTAATTTGATCGGGTAATAACATGTGATCAAGATCAATCAAGGTTAAACACACTAACCCCCAAGTTAAGATCAGTAGCATCAATGTTGTAAAAGTAACGCCAAAATGTGCTGCTATCACTACGCTTAATAACGCTGTAGCCAATTCGACTAAAGGATAACGTAGGGATATTTTTATATGACACTGACTGCATTTACCACGTAAAACCAGCCAGCTAATCACGGGAATGTTCTCATAAAAAGCTATTTTATGTTGGCAGGAAGGGCAGCTTGAACCTGGTGTTGAAAGCGTGATCACCTGTTCATTTTCAGGGTTATGTGGCAGAGTAAGTTCATCAGCGAGAAACTCTCGGCACTCTTGCTTCCAACCTTGTTCAAGTATTTTAGGTAAACGAAAAATAACCACATTTAAAAAACTGCCGATCATTAAGGAAAAAACAAAGGTAACGCCAAAGAAAAATGTTGGGTTATTACTCATAAGTGAAATGAAATCTGTCAAGTGTACCGTTTTCCTATTTTCTATGCATTAATCTAAAAGTGAGCTTTTAAATATTTAAGGTTATTTTACCGCAATAAAAAGCCATGGCTAGTATGGTTTTATGCCAACAGTTGATCATTACACGGTAATCGACTTTATACCACCATACCGATTTGAAATATCGGTAAATACATCGCAATAATTAGGCCGCCAATCACAACACCAAGCACAGCCATGATCATAGGCTCAAGCAGCGTGGTTAAGTTATCCACGGCATTATCCACTTCTTGTTCATAAACGGTGGCAACTTTTGCAAGCATATCATCAACAGCGCCTGATTCTTCACCTATAGCAACCATTTGGATCACCATGTCAGGAAAGATTGCGCAGTTTCGCATGGCTAAATTCATTTGCATACCAGAGCTGACTTCTGCCCTAATTTCTAATATAGCCTCGCGAAATACTGCATTTCCTGATGCTCCTGCAGCGGATGCCAGTGCATCAGGCAGTGGTACACCAGCGGCGAAGGTGGTCGACAAGGTTCTAGCATAACGTGCTACAGCGGCTTTTTTAAGTACATCACCGACGACGGGGATTTTTAGTATTTTTTTATCGACACTATCACGAAAGTGTTGGCTTTTTAAATGTGCTTTGCTAAATAAGTAACTTGCAAGGAATATCGCGGCTAAACCAAAATACCAATAAGCTTGCATAAACTCAGAAATAGCAATGACTAATAGCGTAAAAGCTGGCAGTTCGGCTCCAAAACTGGCAAATATATCTTGGAATACCGGGACAACGAATATTAACAGTACGGCGGTGACAATAAAGGCGACAACGAGCACCGAAATAGGGTAAGTCATGGCTTTCTTTATTTTAGCTTTTAATGCTTCGGCTTTTTCTTTGTAGGTAGCGACACGATCATAAATCGTTTCTAAAGCGCCAGATTGCTCACCTGAATGCACCAAATCACAATACAAGTCATCAAAATATATTGGGTGGTCACGTAAACAATCAGAAAGTGGCACACCTGATTGTAACTTGTTGCCAATTGAGGCTAACAACTTTTGCATATTGCCATTGTTGTGACCAGCAGCAATCATTTCAATGGTCTGTACTAAAGGGACACCGGCGCCTAGCATGGTAGCAATTTGACGAGTAATAATAGCAATATCAACAGGCAGAATTTTTTTATCTCCGCCTATACCAAATAACGGCTTAGCTTTTTTACTGACTTTGCCGGGCGTAATACCTTGCTTTCGCAACTGCGTTTTCAGCTCAAGCATATTAGCAGCATTTAGCTCGCCACTGACTTTTTTGCCTTTTCGGTTCAAGCCTTGCCATTTATAAACATCGAGCGTTTTAACTTTGCTATTTTTGACTTTACTTTTAGATGACACCGCCATTCGCTTAACCTCAATTGTTTATTATCGAGCTTTATCGTCAATAAGGGCTTGCTCTTTATCGCCATTACTCAGCATTGCTAGCGTCTTGTTATAGTTTTAATTTGGTATTTTTCGAAGTACTTGTAATCATAGCTTGTTAAGAAGCTATGTCAGAATTTTTTAAATGCGACTCTTAGTTATTCGTTACACGGTTAACTTCTTTTAAGCATGTGATACCCAAAGCCGCTTTTTCTAACCCTGACTGGCGTAAGTTATTATAGCCTTCGCGCCGGCATTGTGCGGCAATATCTAATGAATTAGCGCCAGCCATAATTAAATTAGCAGTAACTTCGCTAATTTTTATCACTTCATAGATGCCGACACGACCTTTATAGCCGCCAGTGCATAAGTGACAGCCAACGGGCTTGTATAAAGTTATATTGTTAAGTTGTTCAGGCAAAAAACCTTGCTGCAATAATTCATTTTTTGGCACCACCTCTTCGATTTTGCATTGAGTACACAGTCGTCGCGCCAAGCGCTGAGCGATAATGACACTGACGGAGCTCGCGACGTTGTATGACGGTACGCCCATGTTGAGTAAGCGAGTCAATGTTTCTGCAGCCGAGTTTGTATGTAATGTTGATAATACTAGATGACCGGTTTGAGCAGCCTTAATGGCTATTTCAGCGGTTTCTAAATCGCGAATTTCACCAACCATAACAATATCAGGATCTTGCCGTAAAAATGAGCGTAGTGCAGCAGGAAAAGTTAAACCGGCTTTGGTATTGATTTGTACCTGATTAACCCCCTCAAGGTTAATTTCAACCGGGTCTTCGGCTGTTGAAATATTACGTGCGTCAGTATTTAAAATATTTAAGCCTGTATATAGTGATACCGTTTTACCTGAGCCGGTAGGGCCTGTGACCAAAATCATACCTTGGGGCTGTGCTAATGCTTGCATGTATATTTTCTTTTGCGCCGGAGCATAACCTAGCATGTCGATGCCTAGCATGGCGCTTGATGAATCAAGAATACGCATAACGACCTTTTCACCCCACATGGTGGGTAAGGTACTGACGCGAAAGTCAAATGACTTTTTCTGAGATAAAGCTAATTTTATTCGACCATCTTGTGGGACTCGTCGTTCCGCAATATCCAATTTCGACATCACTTTTAAGCGGGCAGCGATTCTTGAAGCAAGCGATACTGGCGGCTTAGCGACTTCGCTTAAAATACCATCAATACGAAAACGAATGCGACAGGACTTTTCATAAGGCTCAAAATGTAAATCAGATGCGCCTTTACGAATAGCATCTAAGAGTATTTTATTGACATAGACAACAATCGGCGCATCTTCTCTGTCACCATGAATAATACGCTCTTCTTCTTGTTGCTCTTCTTGTACATCAATACCCTCTAACTCTTCTTCGTCCATATTGGAAATGCCGAGGGCGTCACTATCTTCTTCTAATATTTTGTCAATACAGGCGGTTAATGATTGTTCATTGGCAAGGACTAATTCAGTGGAAAAGCCGGTGTTAAATTGAATTTCTTCAAGGGCATCTAAATTGGTTGGATCTGACATGGCAACAAAGAGCACTTTACCACGTAAAAACAAGGGTAAGGCGTTGTGCTTGCGTACGAGTTTTTCATTACGTACACCTTCTGGAATAATCGTCGTATCAAAACTGGCTAAGTCAATGAGTGGATAACCAAAACTACGAGATAGGATAGTTGCTATATTCTCTGGGTCTATGTTGTTATCTTCAACAAGGTAACGGATGAAAGGTTTTTTTTGACGAATAAAGTCAGCACTGATTTTTTCAACCAGTTCAGCTGGAACTAAATTGTGCTTTGATAAGGCAGACAAAACACTCGACTGTTGGTGAAGTCCTTTCATAAATTAAATCAAACTCATAAATTATCTACTATTAAAGAGGAATGATATTGCAGATGAAAAAGTATGAATTTATAAGTAATAAAAAAGCCCCTAAAGGGGGCTTGTTATATTACTTTTACGTTTAGCAAACGTTAGCGGCAATGCAGGTACTGGTGCTTGTGTGAACGAACAATCCGGCAGCACTTGGAGTCCATATTGTAGTATATCCACCTGCTGCAGTAGTGCCAGTACCGGTTATAACAGCAGAAGTTTCAGCAATAACTACTGACGCTACATTGTCGGTAGCCGCTGGTTGAGAGATGCCTATTTCAGCATATGTATCGCATGACGCTATTACACCCTCAAGATTAAGACATACGGCCATTGCAGTCTTTACCGCAGCAACAGAGACATTGACATCAGAGTATCGTGCTTTTTGGGTATATTGTTGATATTGAGGCAAAGCCACTGCCGCTAAAATGCCAATAATTGCGACCACGATCATCAATTCAATTAGTGTAAAGCCTTGTTTTTTCTTCATCGTAGTTAAGTTTTGTAATGTCTTTTTCATGATCAGTCATTCCATACATTATTACGGGGGCTTAATTTATACTGGGCCAAAATTCACGAAATGTACAATAATTAGACAGCTTTATTTGCTTAATAATATGAACTCTAAAGCATGGTTTCCTGATGTTATAGTGTAATCAATGGCTTACTTGTAAGGGGGAGTTTCAATTATACTGAAATTAACGCGGGCTTAATCACTGTTTCAATTTTAGGTTATCAAGGCTTTAAAACGGCAAGTCGGACAAAAGTGGCATTGAATAGGAACTGCTTACTTCGACTTCAATTTAATAGCTAAATAGATATCTATTTAACAAACTCTTATGGGGCGATAAGGCTGATACATTTGCAATGTGTTAAGGAAAGCTATAAGTATTTAGGGAACAGTATAGCGAGCAGCAATGCTAAGGTTTGCGATAGGATAGGTGTTCAAAATAATGCGCAGGCTAAAACTTGCTTAAAGCCTGCATATATACTCAAATGATTAGGGTATAGGTTCAATGATTTAGTTAGACAAAGCGCATCGATAAATCAACCGCGTTTACATGCTTGGTTAATGCGCCAACAGAGATAAAATCAATCCCAGACTTTGCATAATCTCTTAATGTTTCAAGCGTCATATTGCCTGAAACTTCTAACTTGGTATGACCCTTAGATATTTCAGCTGTTAGTGCTACCGCCTGTTCAATCATTTCAGTGCTAAAGTTGTCTAGCATAATGATATCGCTACCAGCATTTAACGCTTGAGTGAGCTCTGCTATACTCTCAACTTCAACTTCTACGGTTTTATCACTATGGTTAATCCGTGCAGTGCTAATCGCTTTGTCAATGCCACCGCAAGCGGCAATGTGATTTTCTTTAATTAAAAAAGCATCAAATAAACCAATTCTATGGTTTACACCACCGCCGCATGTTACGGCATATTTTTGCGCACTGCGTAGGCCGGGCAGGGTTTTTCTGGTATCTAGTAACTTAGTCGTTGTGCCTTCAAGATGTTTAACATAACTACTGGTGACAGTTGCAGTAGCCGAAAGACTTTGCAAGAAATTTAGTGCCGTGCGCTCACCCGTTAATAAAATTCGTGCATTGCCAGACAATTCAAATAACGTTGTATTAGCTTTTACGCTTTGACCGTCGTTAACAAACCAAGTGATAGCCGTTTTAGTGTTGTAAATTGTATCAAGTTGCTGAAAAACTTCATTTACCCAAGCAACACCACAAATAACACATTCATCACGACTAATAATATTAGCAACGGCGATGTTGTCGGCTGGGATGAGTTCTGCGGTAATATCGCTGCTGCTGGCAAGTTCATCATAGGTATTGACACCTAAATCTTCGCATAATGCCCATGTCACGGTTTTGCTAATGTCGTTTATTAATGATACTGGTAACATCTAAAGTTGCTCTCGTAAAATAAGTTGTTTTCCGGTTTGGCGAAATTCTACTCTTTTTAAGGCGCTCATGCCCAACAGAATTTCATCTGCTGCCATACTCGGATTGATATGTGCCGCGACATTATACAGGTAGATATTGCCAATGCGTAATTCATTTATTTGTGTTTGATAGACAGTGATACTGCCGTTTGCGGTTTGAACTCGGTTTTTACTGCCCGCTTGTAGCGATAATTTTTCTGCAATATGTCCAGGAATGGAGACTTGTGTTGCCCCGGTATCAAGTAGAAAGGTTACTTTTTCGCCATTAATTGCGCCATTACTTAAATAATGCCCTTGACGATTTTGTTGCAAGGTTACTTCTGCTTGACCATTACTTTGCAGTGACAGTTTAGGGTCTTGGTTTGGGTTGTACTGATCATCTAATAAATCTTGAAAAACGAAAACCAATAAAGCGAGGCCGATAATCCACGCTAGCCATACAAAGCCTTTGGCAAAACTTGTTGTAACATCATTTTCACTCATAGCGCTCCAGATTTTAGTTTACTCTCTTGTTCTGTTGATAACTTTACTATGTAATAGTGTCAGGATAAACAAACTATGAATGATTGTATGCCGATTGTACAAAGTGAACTAAAGAAATTAACAGCACTTTCCATGACAAATGGTTGGTTAAATAGTGCAGAAATTCAAAGAACTACTCATTTTGAGCCTCGAGATGAAAAAGAAGCGGTGAGCTTATTAGTTGTACATAATATTTCTTTACCGCCTGGTCAATTTGGCGGTGGTTATATCACTGATTTTTTTCTTGGTAATTTAGACCCGACAGTCGACCCTTATTTTGAAACTATATATAAGGTGCGAGTTTCAGCCCATTGTCTTATTCAGCGTAATGGCGATATTGTGCAATATGTTTCTTTTAATGATAAAGCTTGGCATGCCGGCGTATCAAATTATCAGGGGCGAAAAAAATGCAATGACTTTTCTATTGGTATTGAACTGGAAGGAACTGATGATATTCCATATACTATAGAACAATATCAGCAGCTTAGTTGCTTAAGCCAAACGTTAATTGACGCTTATCCCGCATTAGAAAATAATATTGTCGGGCATTGTGATATTGCACCTGTACGTAAAACGGATCCGGGTGCATCATTTGATTGGGCGTTATACCGAGAACTTCTTGCTAAGTAGTCTGTCAGCAAGGTTGTATTTTACTTAAATTGGATAATTAAACATGAGCTTAATTAGTTTATTGATTGCGTTAATTGCTGAGCGTTATTTGTCATCAAGTACCTGGCAGTTCAATACTTTTTATCGACGTTATAGTGCCGCGATTAAGCAAACTAAGCTATTAGCTGATTTTCGCCAATCGGCTATTCTAAGCTATGTAGTTATCTTTATTCCGGTGTTTGGTTGTTATTTTTTATTATCACAAGTCAATAACGCCTTATTACATCTAATTGCATCGACCTTAATCTTAATTGTTTGTTTCGGCTGTATGAAAACACGAGATGCTTATAAAAGCTATCTCGTGTCAGCGTTTAAAGGTGAATTAACCAGCTGTGAATTACACCATATGCAACTTCAGCAAGATAAAAATATTGCTAATATGGGTTTTGGACAAACGTTAGTGTGGCTAAATTACCGTTACTTTATTGCTGTTATGTTATTTTTTGTTCTGTTTGGGGCAGCAGGAGCATTGTTTTATCGATTATTAACCACTGTAAATGAGTGTGCTAATAGTAAAGATATTAATGTTGTTGATGAAGAAGCTGATAATGGTGAAGAAAATATCGCAAGCACTAGCGATGGCTGCCAAGCCATACAGCAATTGTTATTTTGGGTTGACTGGTTACCTGTGAGATTTGTTGCCTTTGGCTATATGTTTGTTGGACACTTTTCTAAAGCTATGCCGGTTTGGTTAGAAAACTTATTTGAGTTTGAAAAAGCTCCTAGTAAAGTACTGATTGCGGTAGCTGAGGAATCAGAAGATTTAATGGTAGATGCTGATGATTGTGCTTTAGAGCCATGCTTATTGGTTAAACTTGCTAAGCGTACCTTACTGCTATTTTTAGTGGTGATATCGGTGTTGATCTTAACGGGCATTATTACCTAGCTCAGTAGCCAGCTTGTCACTGGTTTAATTCCTTCGTCGATTTTATTTATTGCCTTTTTGAACTAATAGAAATATCAGAAAGGCAATGATAATACAGTAAAAATCCGCAAGCTCATTTTTTATCTACGTCTGCACTTTTTAAATTAAGCTCACTCTCAGGGCTAAGTTTATAACTCTTTTATTGCTACTTACTGTTATCCCAATTCCCCATGTTTTCTATTTTATCCAGCTTGTACTTATATCCATAACCATCCAAATTGCTTGTTTTTATCCGCTTAAAAAAGCGTTGCATTCAATCCTAATAGATAAGCTAGCTATTACTCAATCATGCGCCTTGTAGCTATCATTTTAACCCTAGTAAAATTCAAGCACAGTGAATGGTCACAGATATATATCAATTTGATTAAATGATTGCTCACCTGTGCTGATTAAAATAGTCCATGTCAGCGTTGCTCACATGGCTGTGAGTACTTAGGTTTTGTCTGGAACTAAAAGCCGGAGCTCTCAATGCTAATAGCTATTAGCATTGAGAGCAGCTTGTCCTGAAATGTTTTTTCTATGCAAAGCAAGATCACAAACTTAATCAAACGGGTATTATTCATTTTATTTTGTTTATGTCAGTACTAAATACTTTTATCTGCTATATTTTTTGTTGATAAATTAAGCACTAGTTTACAACCGTGACACTATTTGCTACATTATGACTCGAAATTTCAATTGGTCTGACCAATTTACCAATTATGTGTTTGGTACTTTTTTCTGAATTTAGATACAAAATATTTGAATATTAAAGGGTTTTAAATGTCTATTCCGAGTATTAAAAAACCGGTTAAGCAAGCAAAGTTGTCTGATGCTATTCAGTCACAGCTTGAGACAATGATCCTGGAAGGGAGTTTGAAGCCGGGGCAAAAGCTACCCGCCGAACGGGAGTTAGCGAAGCAGTTCGATGTTTCTCGTCCCTCATTACGCGAAGCTATTCAAACCTTAGAAGCTAAAAATTTAGTGACACGACGCCAAGGTGGCGGTACCTATGTTAATGATCAAATTTTAGGTGGCTTGTCAGATCCGTTGTTTGCCTTAATGGCTAATAACAGTGAATCACAATTTGACTTGTTAGAATTTCGTCATGGTATTGAAGGGATGTCAGCTTATTATGCGGCCATGCGAGGGACACAAACCGATTTTGATGAAATTCAAAGTAAGCATGACAATATTGGTAATGCGCAGTTAGAAGAAAACTACCAGCTTGAAGCCCAAGCTGTTTTTGAATTCTACTTAGCAATATGCGCCGCGAGTCACAACGCAATAATATTGCATTTAGCACACAGCATGGCGCCGTTAATAATTGATAATATTGAACAAAATTTAACTATATTAGCAAAGCGCCCGGATGTTTTTAAGCAAATATCTGATTATCGCACACGCTTAATGAGTGCGATTATCAGCGGTAAGCCTCAAATAGCTTGGGGAGCCAGCCATCGACATTTAGCCTTCATTGAAGAAGTGTTATTAAAAATGTCGCAGGAAAATAGCCGTATGGAACGTTCCATGCGTCGAATGAAAAGAACAGAATTTTAGATTATTTTTAACATTTAAAGCGAGTTAAGGATATCTGCAAAAAAGCGGCTATCTTTAAACACATAAATTTAACTTTATACTATTAACTATTGGAGACTATGTAATTATGTCTGAGCTCCCAAAGATTGATTTGGATTCATTGGAAACCCAAGAGTGGTTAGAATCAATGGATTCTATTTTGGAAAATGAAGGTCCTGATCGTGCACACTTCATTTTAGAAAAATTGATTGATCGCGCTCGTCGCAGCGGCACGCATTTACCATTTGAAGCAAAAACAGCTTATGTAAATACTATTCCTCCAGGGCAAGAGCCTAATATGCCTGGCGACCAAACGATTGAAGCGCGTATTCGAGCTGCTATTCGTTGGAATGCCTTAGTTTTAGTACTTCGTGCTTCTAAGAAAGACCTAGAGCTTGGTGGTCATATCGGTAGTTTTGCTTCGTCAGCAATGTTATACGATGTAGGCTTTAACCATTTCTTTAGAGCGGCATCTGAAAAAGACGGCGGCGACTTTATTTTCTCACAAGGTCATATCGCTCCGGGTATTTATGCTCGTGCATTTATGGAAGGTCGTTTAACGGAATCGCAAATGGATAACTTCCGTCAAGAGTGTGATGGCGAGGGCTTATCGTCTTATCCACATCCGCATTTGATGAAAGATTTTTGGCAATTTCCAACGGTTTCTATGGGCTTAGGTCCATTACAAGCTATTTATACTGCACGTTTCCTTAAATACTTAACTGATCGTGGTATTAAAGATTGTTCAGCACAACGAGTTTACTGCTACTTAGGTGACGGTGAAACCGATGAGCCAGAATCATTAGGTGCTATTGGTTTAGCGTCTCGTGAAGGTTTAGACAACTTAACATTCGTGATCAACTGTAACTTGCAGCGCTTAGACGGCCCCGTTCGTGGCAACGGCAAGATCATTCAAGAACTTGAAGGTACATTCCGTGGCGCTGGCTGGGAAGTTGTTAAAGTCATATGGGGTTCATACTGGGATGCACTAATTGCTCGTGATACTTCAGGTAAACTTCTACAATTGATGGAAGAAACGGTTGATGGCGAATACCAGAACTGTAAAGCGAAAGGTGGTAAATACACTCGCGAAAACTTCTTCAATAAATATCCTGAAACTGCAGCACTTGTGGCGAATATGTCAGACGAAGACATTTACCGCTTAAACCGTGGTGGTCATGACCCAGTTAAAGTTTATGCCGCATATAAAAAAGCGCAAGAAACTAAAGGTCGCCCAACGGTTATATTAGCTAAAACAGTGAAAGGTTTTGGTTTAGGTGCTTCAGGTGAAGCACTAAATATTGCTCATAATGTTAAGAAAATGGATGTTGAATCGATTAAACATTACCGCGATCGTTTTAATATGCCAATCAGCGATGATGAAATTGCTGACTTACCTTTCTATAAATTCCCTGAAGATAGTGAAGAATTTAAGTACTTGAAAGCACGTCGCGAAGCCCTAGGTGGTTCTCTGCCTGCACGTCGTGTGCAAGCTGAAGAAAGCTTAGAGATTCCAGCATTGAAAGCGTTTGACGCTATTTTGAAAGGCTCTGGTGAGCGTGAAGTTTCTTCAACCATGACTTTTGTTCGAGTGTTAAATGCGCTATTAAAGGATAAGAAAATTGGCAAGCGTATTGTGCCAATTA
>PJEL010002996.1_pt1 | contig 14839 bp, 13 predicted proteins | sample 1853271 | NCBI WGS metagenome assembly PJEL01 (sample SAMN08108733, study PRJNA415343) | Invertebrate metagenome, whole genome shotgun sequencing project. | host: Globobulimina | place: Sweden: Gullmar Fjord | collected 2015-08 | reverse complement strand
TTGGGGCAGATCAAATGCCAATTGGAGTCTGTACTTCTTCTGCAACGGTGGGGCATTCATTAAGTTTGGGGCAGGCTGATGCGGTTACGGTTTTGGCCTCTTCAACGGGGCTTGCTGATGCGGTAGCTACTCGTCTAGGTAATGAGACTAAGGAAGATGTCGGGATTGATCAGGTGTTGAGCATGGCTTCAACAATCGAGGGCGTGGCTGGAGTGGTGGTTATTAAGGGCGAGCAACTTGGCGCTTGGGGCAAGGTTGAATTGGTGGAGGTAGAGCATTAAATCCACAGCGTTTCGTCGCTGTCTTTTTTGCCGGTCAGCTGGGCTATTTGCCGGTCTTTTTCTTTGATGTCATTGTGCAGTTTAATCACATCGCTGGTTGTCACCCGAAGGCGCTCGGCCAGTGATTCAGCAAAGAGTCGGAAGATTGTATAGTGAAATATGTAGGTATTTTGCATGCGCTCATTACTGAGAAGTGAGCAGTCAACTCCAAGGACCATAGTTTTGGTTAAGGCCCATACACTGGCAGAACGGGGCGCGCCATCAATTACTCCCATTTCACCGAATAAATCGCCGCTTCTGTTGAGGATGCCGAAAACTTTTTCTCCTCTGACCACTTTAACCTCACCGGAAATTAAGAAATAGACCCAGTGGTCAGTTTCGCCAGTTTTTATAATGGTTTCACCGGCTTCATATTCTTTAAGTTTCCCAACATCAAGAAAGGCATTTATGTCTGAGTCTGAAAAAGCCTTAAAACGCTCAATGCGTTTTAAAAGATCCATGGCTTTTGTATTTTCTTTTAAATAATCAGTTTCTCGCATGCTGTTGCCCTCAAAGCTATGATTGCCTGATTTATAGTATTGTTATTGAAAATTATACGAAAGGAGAGTGGATCTGTCAATTTAATGTAAAGAGTAGTTGCATTTATATTTGGAAAGTTACTCTTTACAGGAACTTTTTTGTTATTCATCACGGGCTTGGTGATATATGCGGAAGTCAAATAAACGCACTGGCTGTATGTTAAGCAACGACATGAAAATAACATAATGTTGGTTGGTCAATAATTAACAAGATTACTCATTCAAGTGGTTTAAGATTTCAGTTAAGACAGCTGTCGCACCCTCCACAATTTTTGTCTTGGGTTAGTCCAAAATATGTGTGGATGAATTTTTTTCTGCATCCCGGTTGATTAATGTATTGGACCAAGGTGTGAAGCATTTTTTGTTCATTGATGAGCTTGGTTTTTAAGTGGTCTTGATTGGTTAGGTGTTCAGGTAATTTGGAACAAATAGATAAGTTTTTTTGTTCAAGGCTGCCGGTTGTGATCCCGTAACGGTCAAGGATGGAGAGAGCGGTTTCTATTCGGAAGTCGCCTCTGTTTTTTATTAGCCTCTCTTTTAATCCCTCAACTCCGTATGCGTTGGCTTGGTCTGGGTCATCGCTTATTGTTTGATGGACTTGTTTGTAAAGATCAGCTTCAGGATTATTCCATTTTATGAAGTCCATTTGGATCAAAAGGTCTTGTTCATCGTATAATAATACGCATTGAGCAGGATTGCCATCACGCCCGGCCCGGCCAATCTCTTGATAATAACTTTCAAGAGAACCCGGTATTTCAGCGTGAATAACATAGCGAATGTTATCTTTGTCGATTCCCATGCCGAAGGCATTGGTGGCAAGGATAAGATTGTTCTCTCCCTGCATAAATTTTTCTTGAATTTTTCGGCGTAGACGACGCTCTTGTTTGCCATGGTAAATTAAGTGGCGTATCCCCATTGTATTGAGACGGTCACTGCAATCTTCTAAGGTTTTAATCAAAGAAAAGTATACAATGCCATTGCCTGAGTGTTGTGAAGATATTTTTTTTATCCACTTAAGTTTGTCTGGAAGATCCCACGATTCCTCAATCTGTAGGTAAAGATTTGGACGGTCAATCCCTTCCAGGAAAAGGGATACTTCACCAGCCTGTAATCCCAGTTGGGTAATGATGTCTTTTTGTACTTCAGGGGTTGCGGTGGCAGTCAGAGCAATTGTTGTGGGCTGACCAATTAAATCCCTGAATTGATTTATTCTACTGTAGTCGGGACGGAAATCATGACCCCACTGGCTGATGCAATGCGCTTCATCTATAGCTAGCAAGGAGATGTCGCGGTTGGCGAGGCATTGGATGAATTCAGATTTCCGAAAGCGTTCGGGTGTAATATAGAGAAGTTTGAAACAGCCTTTGGCAATGGCTTTATACCTTTCATTTCTTTGCTTACCTGACAATGATGAATTGATGTAGGTGGCTGCAATTTTTTTGGCGCACAGGGCGTCAACCTGGTCTTTCATTAAAGCAATCAAGGGAGAGATGACTAATGTAAGATCACCGCTGGCTAGGGCAGGGATTTGGTAGCAGAGAGACTTGCCCATGCCGGTAGGCATTACAACCAAACAGTGTTGATTGCTTAAAATATGTTCAATTATCTCTTTTTGTTTTCCTCGAAAGGATTTATGACCAAATAATTGAAGAGTTTTTTTTAAATTCATAGGGTAAAATGTTTAATTGATTATTCTAGTAGGTCGATAGTGTCAATAAAGACTCGCAGTGATAAAGTTTTTTTAGATGAAAGAGCCAAATAAATGAGTTGTACTAATGGCCACCTTGAATAATTCAAGGCACCCTAATGTGATAGTTTGACGGTAACTTATTAATGAATCGAGAACATTGGTCCTCTGACCAGAAAGAGATATTGGAACTCATTAATGCCGCAATTGACGGCAATTTTAGGGTGACCCTGCAGCGCGATGGGGGTAGTCCTTTACGAAGCCGCATTGTAAAGATTCATTATCATCGGAGTGTTCCCTACATCCTTTTGGAGCGACCTGCTGAGCTCTATAATAGCCGGAAAGTACAGGATTTGCTGTTTAAAATGCGTGGTTTGCCCATTTTGGGGTTTTCGTGCCCTATAACCAGAGAAGGGGACAATCTCCTTATTACCATGCTTCCCAAAACTATATTTCAGTTGGAGTTGCGCGAAAACCAAAGACAATTTCCGATGAAAGGATCAATGGCTACTTTTTTTATCAGGGATCGTTCTCGGGTAAGTATCTGTATGATGGAGAATATAAGCATGGGTGGCATTAAATTGACCGGGACACCCAGTCATTCCGTTGAAGCAAATGATGTGATAGGTCCATGCACCGTTTCTTTGGCAGGTCGTGATGCTTTGATCAGTCGGGAAGTGACCATCAATAAGGCGATTGTAACGCGAGCAGTAATAAGTGATGGGAAGGGTAGCCCAATGCAAGTAGGTATTAAATTTGATTTAAGCGAGTATGAGGGGCGTCAGTTGCAAGAGCATTTGGACTTTTTTCAAGAGCATAATAGAAAAAGCGGTTAACGTGATGTATGCTGTCTGGGGAGAGTCAAACACTGGTCTTCACTCTTTTAATCGGTACTTGCTGGATGTTCACGGTGGATCAAATAGTGAGCATAAAGTAAAGGAAGAAGATCAGACGATAGAGAGTACTCAGCCCGAAAAGTCAATAATCTGTGCACTTTGTAAAAAAATAATTACCTCAAATAGGCAGAAAATAATCAAAAATGGCTCTTTTGAGCACACCCTCTTTAATCCTCAAGGCGTAGTTTTTACTTTGGGGTGCTTTTCTGAGGCATCTGGGTCAAAGGTGTTTGGTGAACCGAACGATGAATTTAGTTGGTTTGCAGGGTATTACTGGAACTTTGCCACTTGTTCATTTTGCCGGGAGCATCTCGGTTGGTTTTTTCAATCGTCAGGGGGTGATTCTTTTTTTGGTTTGATTTTAAAAAAGATGCGTGGGGTGTGACGGATTTTAATCATCATCCGGAGGTTGAAAAGCCTGGAATACTTCACATTTTCTACAGATGCGCATTTTTTCTTCCCAATCCTGCTGGGCACGGCACTCACAAATTGTTCCGTTGATAAACCAGCACAGTTTGCCGGCTTGAAATTCCCAGGCAGGACATAGTTTTCGTTTTTTAGGGGGACAGTTTTTGACCTGCCAGCATTGTTTATGGTTGTTTTGTTTTTCCCGACGGCGGGAAAGAAGAAACAAAACTTGCCTTTCGGCATGCGCCGGGATCTTTCGCCAGCCTTGTTCGTAGCTGTGTAAAGTTTTAATAGAAACACCGAGTAGTTCAGCCAGTTCTTTTTGTGTTTTCCCCAGATTTTTCCGTATTTTTAAAAAATTTAATCTATCCATGGGGACTCCATTTTGTTGACTGGTGAAGTGAAATAACATCGTGATAAGAGGTCGAATTGGATGTATTATCATTGAAAAATGAATAACGCCTCAGTGGGATTGATACGGAATTGAAGCGATTTAGTCAAGGATTATTGTTAGTATTAGGTTGTTTTGGTAGCGTCGTAAGGCGATGTTTTGCTAAGTTTTCATTGGGGAATGTCCCAACTTATTATTGTAAAGGAGTTTGATTTCTGTTCACACTGTTTGAAATAAAATGCCAACTTATAAAAAGAACGACATAGACAAAATACTCAAAGCTATTAACCAGGGGAAGGTTGTCAATATATACCTTGTTGTTGGAGATAGCTTTCTTTGCCGGCAGGCAGCCGAGCGATTGCTTAAGGCCATGCTGCCAGATAAGAGTAAGCGTAGTCTTGTGTTGAGTGAGATAGATGGGGAAAAGGAAGATTTACATAATACGCTTAATCTTTTGAAGACCTATAGCCTCATCGGGGGGCGAAAGATAATAAAAGTTAATGATTCTAAACTTTTTCATTCAAAAGCAGTTGCCAAAAGTCTTTGGGACAGGGCCCAAAAAGCCTATGAAAATAATGATTCTAAAAGAGCTGCCATGTATATATCTCAAATGGCAGAGACCGGTGGTCAATCGATCAATGACCTGACAGAGATATCTGCTGCAAAATGGAAAAGTGCCTTTGGCTTTTCTAAGCCACAAAATAAAGCTAAATGGTTGAAGGAGTTTCTGGGTACTCTCAACGGACTGGAGACTATTGGAACAAAACCAGACAAAGGCGGGGCAGCAGATCTTTTTTGTGCGGCTTTTGAGGCAGGTATCCCAGAGGATAATATACTGGTATTGCAAGCCGAAACTGTTGATAAACGGAAAAAACTCTATAAGTTTATTCAAGAGCATGGAGTTGTGCTGGATCTTTCCGTTGCTTCAGGCAGCTCTAAAGCGGCTCGAGCCGATCAAGAAAATGTATTGAAAGAGTTGGTTAGTCAAACGTTGGCTAGCTTTGGGAAGACGATTGAAGCACGAGCTATTCCTGTTTTGTTTGAGCGAGTTGGCTTTCACCCTGTGGCCATCGTACGCGAAGTGGAGAAGTTAGCGCTGTATGTTGGTGAAGGGAAGGCTATTACCATGGATGACATGGAAGTTATGATTGGCCGAACCAGAGAAGACGCATTGTATGAGTTAACTGAGGCCTTTTCTGATCAGAATTTGGGACAGGCTTTGTTGATTGCCAATAGGCTCTGCGAGAATGGAGTTCACCCATTGGTGTTGGTGTCGGGGTTGCGAAATATTATAAAAAAATTATTACTGGTATGCTCCTTTAAAGCGTATTCTCCACCTACTTATGTCGAAGGGATGAATTATGCCGTTTTTCAGAAGGGGTATCTGCCTGAGTTACGTGAAGCCAAGAGTGAATGGGTGGGTCAGTTGCCTAGTCATCCTTATGCGATATATATGCTGTTTAGCAAGACAAAAAAGCATTCAATCAAGCGGTTGGCCAGCAGCATGGAACATCTTCTCCTGGCTGAATTTCGCTTGAAAAGTTCAGCGATCTCTCCAATAATAATATTTGAGAATTTTTTGTGGCAAGCAATTGCTTAGATGCTTAGAATTCTTGCATCTAGGATTGGGTGTCTTCCGAGAAGGCAGTCAAATGACGTTAAGGAAATGGTAAATGAGTGAATCAAAAAAGGGTTTTGAGCGTGAGGGCTCAGTGCTAACGGCTGATCGCCACGAAGTTAAAGAGCCCTCAATGTATAAGGTATTGCTTCATAACGATGACTACACAACAATGGATTTTGTGGTTATGGTGCTGCAGTCAGTTTTTAATAAAGATGGAGTGCAAGCAACGGAAATAATGCTTAATGTTCATAAAAAAGGGATTGGGGTTGCAGGTATTTATACAAGAGAGGTCGCAGAAACAAAGGTGGCCATGGTTCATGATCTCGCCAGGGAGAATGAGCATCCCTTACAATGTTCAATGGAAAAGGTTTAGTAAAATATGATCAGTACAAAACTTGAAATAGCACTGGTGATGGCCATTCGAGAGGCCAAAACGCATCGACATGAGCATGTTACAGTTGAGCATATTCTTTATGGATTATTGTATGACGAACTGGCCGTGCAGATTATCAAAAACTGCGGTGGCAGCATAAGTACATTAAAAGAGCATCTTGATGGGTTTTTTGAGAAGAATCTTCAGGTTGTCGGAAGTTCAGAGAATCACGAGCCGATGCAGACCATTGGCTTTAATCGAGTTCTTCAGCGAGCAATAGCCCATGTGCAGAGCTGTGGGAAAAAAGAAGTGGATTCAGGCGATGTTCTGGCGGCAATTTTTTCGGAATCAGACTCTCATGCAGTTTATTTTCTAAAAGAACAAGGGATCGAGAGACTGGATGTGGTGAAGAATATTTCAAGGCAGAAAAAAGGTGGCATTGAAAGCGAAGAAGACAATGATGCTGCTTCAAAACAGAACGTCCAGGAGGAAGAAAAGAAAGAAACGGCCCTGGATAAGTTTACCATTAATTTTGCAGAACTTGCCAAAAGTGGAGGGATTGATCCATTGATTGGCAGAGGGACAGAGCTGCAAAGGGTGATGCAGATCCTATGCCGGCGTCGAAAAAACAACCCCTTATTGGTTGGTGAACCAGGAGTTGGCAAGACTGCAATTGCAGAAGGGCTTGCCTTGAGAATTTATGAAGGGAAAGTGCCGGATCTTTTGAAAGATCTTGAAATTCATCTGCTGGACATGGGGGCGCTTTTGTCCGGAACAAAATACCGTGGCGATTTTGAGGAACGACTGAAGTCTGTTCTCAAAGAGGTCAAGGAGCGTGAAAATATTATTATTTTTATAGATGAGATGCATACTATTGTTGGAGCTGGGGCAACCAGTGGTGGCAGTATGGATGCTTCTAACCTCCTCAAGCCATCTTTGCAGGATGGATCAATAAAATGTGTCGGTTCGACCACCTATGAAGAGTATAAAAACTATATTGAGAAGGATAGAGCTCTTTCACGACGATTCCAGAAGGTTGATATTGATGAGCCTTCTGTGGATGATACAATCGCAATTCTTAAGGGGCTCAAAACCTGCTATGAAGAGCACCATGGGGTTAAGTATTCACCGTCGGCGTTACAGGCCTCTGCTGAGCTTGCCAGCCGCTATATAAATGATCGATTTTTGCCTGACAAGGCAATAGATGTAATTGATGAAGTTGGAGCTGCTTTTCGAATGAATAACAGCGGAAGAAAACGGAAATCTGTGACAGTGCGCGATGTGGAGAATGTCATTTCCCGAATGGCAAAGATTCCTGCGCAAAGTTCATCTGTCTCTGATAAGGAGCAGCTCAAGAATTTAAAAAGTGTTCTGTTGACCAGTATTTTTGGGCAGGACCAGGCTGTAGATGTGTTAACAACGGCTGTTAAACGTTCAAGAGCTGGGCTTAGTAATCCCATGAGCCCGACGGCAGCTTTTGTCTTCGCTGGGCCGACAGGGGTAGGGAAGACTGAAGTTGCCAGGCAATTAGCATTTGCAATGAATATTCACTTCGAACGTTTTGATATGAGTGAGTATATGGAGAAGCATGCTGTTGCCCGACTGATTGGGGCGCCACCTGGATATGTTGGATTTGATCAAGGCGGATTGTTGACCGATGCGGTCAGGAAACATCCCTATTGTGTTCTGCTTTTAGATGAAATCGAGAAGGCCCATCAGGATGTATTTAATATATTATTGCAAGTTATGGATAACGCTACCTTAACCGATAATGCTGGAAGGCGGGCTGACTTTAGAAATGTTATTCTGTTGATGACTACCAACGCCGGGGCCAGAGAAATGGACGGCCAGGCCATTGGTTTTGTTGGCACAACGGCTGGTAGGGATCAGAAGGTTATTAAGAATTTATTTTCACCGGAGTTTAGGAACAGGCTGGATGGTATTGTTAGTTTTAATCACTTGAAGATTCCTGTAATTGAAAAGATCGTAGAGAAGGTGATCAGTGAAATACAGGGGCAGCTAGCTGATAAGAAAGTAGTCATTCAGTTGTCTTCTAAAGCGAGATCGTGGCTGGCCAAAGAAGGGTATGACCCTGATTTCGGGGCCAGACCATTGCGTCGTTTGGTTATGACTGAAATTGGTGATGTCTTGAGTGAAGAGATTCTTTTTGGCAAACTGGTTAAAGGTGGAGTGGCTGAAATTGGAATTAAGAGTGGAAAGTTGACCTTTGCCTTTCATGGTAATTAGTGGTATATTTTAATGTTGTTTTCAATGCGGATTAAGAGTGAATGTTGTGGGCTAAACAAGTTCAATCCTCAATATGGGTTTTTTTATCAGTAAAACACTCCATTATTGGGCCAGGCACTAACTATCTGCCGGTATTTCCTTGACTGAATTTTTTTTATGCTTATTATCAACTAGGAATTTTAAGAATAAGGACTCTATTTGGGACTGGATCCCTGCAAAGAAGGAGAAGTAATGATGCGATTTCATAAGATACATTTTCTATTAACTGGTGCGGCTTTAACTTTGATATTGACCGCCTGCGGAGATAATCAGCAAGGTGCTCAAAAAACAACTGCTCCGGCAAGTCAACCAGCAGCTCAGGCTCCTGTTGCCACACCTGCAGCAACAAGTGGCATTAAAGGGAAGGTTGTTGAGGTGATGGATGCCAGTGGGTATACTTATGTCAAGATTGACGACGGATCAGAGCAGGGCGTGTGGGCTGCAATCCCTAAGGCCCAGCTAGAGGTTGGTGAAGAAATCACTCTGCAGGGTGGTTCTATGATGAATAATTTTTCAAGCAAGACGCTTGATCGCACTTTTGAAGAGATTATTTTTGCAAGTGGTGTGGTCAGGGGGGGAAGCAATACTGCTGTTTCAGCAGCTCCAAGCGGTGGAAGCTTTTCAGCAGCGGTGCAAGCTGAAGGCACCGGCCAGGATGCCCTTCCTTCATCAGGGGGAAGCACTGGGCAAGTTGTTGCTTTTTCCGAATTAAAGGTTGAAAAGTCAGTAGCAGAAAATGGCTATACTGTTGGTGAGGTATTTGAAAAGGCGACAGATTTAGACAAGAAGACTATCTCCATCAACGGGCAAGTCGTTAAAGTATCAAGAAATATTATGGGCAAAAATTGGCTGCATATTCAGGATGGTACAGGTGATCCAGTAAAGAATACGCATGACTTAGTGGTTACGACTCTTGATTTAGCAGAGAAAGGTGAGATAATTACATTTAATGGAACATTGACCGCCAATAAGGACTTTGGTTCAGGTTATAAGTATAATGTAATCGTTGAAGACGGTTCTATAGTAAAAAAGTAAGTAAGAATTTATTGTAAGATACGCCCAAGCTTTAGTTGGGCTGTAAAAACAAATGATTTGAACTGGTTGCTCCCCTGTTTTTGACAGGGGAGTTTTCCTTTTTTGGCTGCTTGGAATTGTAGATGAAAATCACCCTTGTTGGCCCAGGGGCTCTTGGCTGCTTGTTCGCAACCTTTTTAGCCCGGGCCGGCGCTGACATTTGGCTGCTTGACCACAATCCTCAAAGGGCTTTACGTTTGTTGTCGCAGGGCCTATGCCTGGTTGAAGGGGAAAAAGAATCAGTTTGGCCAGTGCATGTCACCTCTGATGCGGAGGCGATTGGCACGTCTCAGGTTGTGCTGTTTTGTGTTAAGTCTCATGATGTGGGCAAGGTAATTAGTAAAGTTGAATTTTTGTTGGGCAAGAATACGCTATTGATTGCTCTGCAGAACGGTATTGGTCATCATCACGCACTTAATACCCATTTTGATGTTTGGGTGCCAGCTGTTACAGCTTTGGGGGCATCGATGAGCAAACCGGGAAGGGTAATTCATGGAGGTAAAGGGATCACCTCGGTCGGATTTGCTGGAACGGCGAATAAGGACATGGTCGAACAGCTTAACGGTTTAGTAGCTCTCCTCAACCGGGCTGGGTTGCAATCTGTGTTGAGTGATGATATAGCCGTGCCAATTTGGAATAAATTACTGGTTAATGTTGGTATTAATGCATTAACAGCTCTTAATGATTGCCCCAATGGTAAACTGCTTGATATGCCCCAAGCCCTAAAAAAACTTGAGTTAGCAGTGAGTGAAGGTGCAGCCGTTGCTCGGGCAAAAGGGATTAAGATTGTTGAAGATCCGGTAGCCATGGCAAAAGAGGTTTGTAAGGCAACGAGCCATAATATTTCATCAATGCTCGCGGATGTCCGAAAAGGTCGGGAAACAGAAATTGATGCAATAAACGGTGCTTTGGTTGTCGAAGCACAGGCCTTGGGTATTCCTGCCCCAGTAAATAATGAACTCGTATTTGCGGTGAAAGCTTTAACTGGGAAGAAATTGTAAATCAAGAAGGTATGTGAAATTAAAGTAACTATGCTCAAAGAGTGGGCATAAACAAATAAAAAAAGCAACCAACAGGTCAAATCCCCGAGAGTTTGCTTTTGTAAAACAATATTGAAAAAGGGAGAAGCAATGTCGAACTATGTTTTTACATCGGAATCAGTATCAGAGGGTCATCCGGATAAAGTTGCAGATCAGATCTCTGATGCAATTTTGGACGGTATTCTTGGCCAGGACAAAATGTCTAGAGTTGCTTGTGAGACAATGGTCACCACAGGCATGGTAGTTGTGTCGGGAGAAATAACCACTTCAGCCTATGTTGATATTCCGCAGATTGTTCGAAATACTATAAAAGAAATTGGTTATAATTCATCGGAGATGGGTTTTGATTATAAGTCTTGTGCTATTCTGACCAGCATTGATAAGCAGTCCGCAGATATAGCCCAAGGGGTGGATGAGGGTACCGGGGTTGATCTTGATCAGGGAGCAGGAGATCAAGGGTTAATGTTTGGTTATGCCACTGCTGAAACCGATGTTTTGATGCCAATGCCGATAACCCTTGCGCATCTGTTAGTAAAACAGCAATCAGAAGTTCGCAAAGCCTGTAAACTAGATTGGTTAAGACCTGACGCCAAAAGCCAGGTGACAATCCAGTACGAAAATAATATTCCAAAGCGTGTTGAGGCAGTTGTTCTCTCCACCCAGCATTCACCAGATGTATCCTATGACGACTTAAAAGAAGGGGTCATGGAAGAGATTATTAAGCCTATTGTGCCGAGTCATATGGTTGACGCAGATACCAAGTACTATATTAATCCAACTGGTCGTTTTGTCATTGGTGGACCTGTCGGTGACTGTGGGGTTACTGGCCGTAAGATCATCGTTGATACCTATGGCGGCATGGGATCGCATGGTGGTGGTGCATTTTCGGGTAAGGATCCTTCAAAGGTTGATCGGTCATCATCTTATATGGGACGTTATGTTGCTAAAAATATAGTTGCAGCAGGACTTGCTACCGAAATCGAAGTGCAGATCGCCTATGCCATCGGCATTTCTAAACCGGTATCCATTAATGTTAACAGCTTTGGAACGGGCAAGATTGATAACGAGCAAATTAAAAACTTGATAGATAGACATTTTGATTTGCGGCCAAAGGCAATTATTCAACATTTGGATTTGTTGAGGCCCATTTACTTGAAAACAGCGGCATACGGTCACTTCGGACGAGAGCTTCCTGAATTCACCTGGGAAAAGACCGATAAAGCTGCTGCACTTAAAGAAGACGCCGGAGTATAAGAGGGCTAAGTTTTTTAGCTACAACAGATATCACGAGCTATTGAGAGACGGGTATTTACAAGTTGTAGACACCACACCCCATTTGTTTTGTGGGGATAATTTTAAAACCAAATAGGTGCAAAATATGGCTAATGTATTGGAAACAGGCGATTACAAGGTCGCTGATATGGAGATTGCTGAGTGGGGTCGTAAAGAGGTTGCTATTGCGGAAACAGAAATGCCCGGTCTTATGGCAACAAGGGCTGAATATGCTGGGCAGAAACCGTTGCAAGGCGCCCGTATTGCAGGATGCCTGCACATGACTATTCAGACTGCGGTACTCATGGAAACATTAGTTGAACTGGGTGCCGAAGTGCGATGGTCTTCCTGTAATATCTTTTCAACGCAGGATCATGCAGCATCTGCCATGGTTGCTGCAGGGATTCCAACCTTTGCCTGGAAAGGTGAATCAGAAGAGGAATTTTTGTGGTGTATTCGACAAACCATTGAGGGACCAGATGGTTGGCGTCCTAATATGATTTTGGACGATGGCGGTGATCTTACCATTATGATGCATGAAGAGTATCCTGCGTTGATGGCCGATATCCGTGGAATTAGTGAAGAAACCACCACTGGGGTTATGCGCTTAAATGAGATGATGAATAATGGAACATTAAAAGCCCCAGCCTTTAATGTGAATGATTCTGTTACCAAATCAAAATTTGATAACCTCTATGGTTGCCGTGAATCTTTGATCGATGGTATCAAAAGAGCAACCGATGTGATGATTGCCGGAAAGTATGCGGTTGTTGTCGGTTTTGGTGATGTGGGCAAAGGGTGTGCTCAAGCACTGCGCGGCATGGGGGCCTCGGTACTGGTGACTGAAATTGATCCGATCTGTGCCCTGCAAGCGGCCATGGAAGGGTATCGGGTTGTTACCATGGAAGATGCAGCGCCATTGGGTGATATTTTTGTAACTTGCACAGGGAATCTTAGAGTAATAACCAGGCCACATCTTGATCAAATGAAAGATCAGGCCATTGTATGTAATATAGGTCATTTTGATAGTGAAATTGATATTGCCTCGTTGCGTGAGTTGCAATGGGAAAATATTAAGCCTCAGGTTGATCATGTTATTTTTCCGGATGGGAAGCGATTAATCGTTTTAGCTGAGGGGAGACTGGTTAATTTAGGTTGTGCCACAGGGCATCCAAGTTTTGTGATGAGTAACTCCTTTACCAACCAGGTAATGGCTCAGGTTGAGCTGTGGGAAAATCACGATAAATACGAAAACAAGGTCTATTTTTTACCGAAAAATCTTGATGAAAAGGTGGCCAGGTTACATCTGAAAAAAATTGGTGTTAATTTGACAACTCTCTCTCAGGAACAGGCAGATTATTTGGGTGTTAACGTAGACGGGCCATATAAGCCTGATTATTATCGATACTAGATGAATGAAACGTAGTTTTCTGACCTTTTAATAAATTGAAGGGTGCAAGAAGTTTTCTGATTTTTTTTAAAAGAGTCCCTTTGGGGACTCTTTTTTTTTTTTTTTTTTGCTAAGGGGACGAATTTTATTTTTTTTATTTTATTTTTTTGATATTACTTTGTAAGTTGATTTTCCGAGCAGATTGGACTTGGGTTTTGCTTGGAATAGGTTTGTTTAAAGCTGAGTGAAGAGCTCTTGAAGCTAAGAGTTTAAACGCAGTTTTTGTTTGCCTGTGATGGTGGGCTTATATGGCGGGCATGAGAATTAAAACAAAGGGTCAAGAATATGAGAAGTGTATTATGCTGGATGGTGTTGGGCTTGTTGATGGTGCCTACCCTTGCAGGAGCTTTTGAACAGGCTGATCTGGAAAGGCTTTTACAAACCAATGAGTGTGGCGAATGCGATTTGGCTGGCGCGCCACTCGCACAAAAGAATCTTGCCAAAGCAATCTTGGCAAAGGCAAACTTACAAGGAGCAGACCTACGGGGAGCAGTGTTGCGTATGGCAGACCTTGAAGGAGCAAATCTTAAAGATGCTGACATGTCTGGGGCAGTTCTTGAGGCGGCAGACCTGTTTAAAGCAGATCTGGAAGGAGCTATAATAAAAGGCGCTATTTTTGATGGGGCCTATCTGGTTGGGACCTTGTTTGACAAGGGCAGCACTTCAACCTCAAAAGCTACGCCATCTCTTTATAAAAAAACAGCATCTGTTCCAAAACCAAAAATTGAGAAGACAGCGCCTCCTGTTAAAGTTGTCAAATCAGGACAAATATCTGCTGCTACTGAAGAGGATTTAATTGAGAAATCTGTAGCCATTAAGCCGGAAGTAATGGCTACGCCAATTCAAGCTGAGGCTAAAGACAAAGCTGTTGATGCACCAGTAAGTTCACCAGTTAAACAAGTTGCAGAGGCCAAGAAAGATCAGCCGCAAAGCAAAATAGCAACAACTGTAACAACAGCTGAAAAAATTGCTCCACCTAAACAAGAAAGAGTGGTTGCCAATGATTCTTCTGTCGCAGCCCTTAATCCTACAGCAGCTAAAAAAGCACAGGAAAAGCAAGCAGAGGTTCCTGAGAATAAAGAGCCTGAATCGTTAAGTAAGGCTGATTTATTGGAAAAGCTTTATGATACAGATAAATGTCTTGAGTGTGACCTCTCGGGGATGGATCTGGCAAAAGCCAGTATGAAAGGGGCCTACCTGGAAAGAGTAAATTTTGAGGGAGCCAATTTGGAAAAGGCCAATCTTAAAGGAGCGAACCTCAAGGCTGCAAACTTAAGAAATGCCAACTTGAGAGGTGCAAATTTGGAAGGAGCGGATCTCTATAAAGCAGATTTAGAAGGAGCCAATTTGACAGATGCAAATTTGGAAGGGGCCTCCATTGACGGAGCATATTTAGGGGACGCAAATTTAGCAGGCGCAAACCTTGAGGACGTGATCAAATAGCCTAAGCTGTGTGCTTCTTATAACTGTCAAGGTTCTTGA
>PJEL010002995.1_pt1 | contig 14841 bp, 1 predicted proteins | sample 1853271 | NCBI WGS metagenome assembly PJEL01 (sample SAMN08108733, study PRJNA415343) | Invertebrate metagenome, whole genome shotgun sequencing project. | host: Globobulimina | place: Sweden: Gullmar Fjord | collected 2015-08 | reverse complement strand
GAAGTGAAAACGGCATCGATGCTATTTCGTCGAGGAAAATCGTTCCCCCATCGGCTTCTTCGAATCGGCCCTCACGCCTTTTATGCGCGCCAGTGAAAGCACCGCGTTCGTGGCCAAAAAGCTCACTCTCGATCAGCGTCTCCGGAATCGCCGCACAATTGACGGCGACGAACGGCGCATCCTTTCGCCGGCTAGCCTGATGCAAACTCGTAGCGACCAGTTCTTTGCCTGTTCCCGACTCGCCAATGATCAGAACAGTCGCGTCGGTACCACCAACTTTTTCGATCGTACGATATAACTTCTTCATCTGGGGGGACCGGCCGATGAGTTCACCAAAGCCGGAAGCAGAACTCGAAGCGACACGAAGCCGCTCGTTCTCCTGTTCCAAACGGCGAGTGCGTAACGCTCTTCGAACTGCAAGCAACAGTGCATCCCGTTCGAATGGTTTGGAAAGATAGTCGTCAGCGCCCAAACGGATAGCCTCAACCGCATGGGTAATCGAGCCATAAGCAGTCATGACGACAAAAGCCGACCCCCAACCCCGTTCAACAACCTCTTCGAGGAGTTCGCCGCCGGTCCTTCCGGGTAAGCGCCAGTCGCAGAGAATCAAGTCGGGAATCGTATCCTCAATACGGATAACGGCTGCCTCCACCGAATCGACATCATAGACGTCATAGCCAGAGCGCTCCAAAATCTCCGCGATCAGCTTACGCTGCGCCGTTTCGTCCTCAACAACCAGAATTGAGAAATCCTTGCCACCGCTCATGAATGCACACTTTCATCGTGCATCGAAAGCCGAATCTCAGCGGTAGTCCCTCCGCCCTCGCGATCCTCGAGAGCAAGGCGGCCTCCGTGCATTTCGACAATGAGCTGTTTGGCGAGAAAGAGCCCCATTCCGGAGCCGCCAACCTTCGTCGTAACGTGAGGAGAAAAGAGCCGTTCTCGTACCTCAAGAGGGAGGCCGGGGCCGCGGTCGGATATTGTAACGATGGCATCATTTCCATCTCGCGTCAGAGATACATCGAGGCTTTCGCCGTCGGGAGTGACATCCCGGCCGTTTTCAACAAGATTCGCCAATGCCGCTCCAAGGGCCGTCTCAACAACCTCAACAGGCAACTCAGACTCACATACTTCGAGTTTGATCTGTGAACCCTGTTGCACAGCTTCGAGCACTGCATCTTGCAAGAGAAGGTTGAGATCACAGACTTTGGCTTCGGCCGCATCACCAGCACCAAGGGCGAGAAACGAGCGCAGCCAACGATCAATGCGAGCAATCTGACCCCGGGCCGTAGTGACGATCATGTGTTGGCCCGAGTTTTGATCGGCCAATTCTTCGACGGCAAGACCAAGCGTATTGAGTGGATTTCGAAGGGTGTGCGCGAGCCCGCGCGAAAGATCTCCCAGTTGTGCAAGGTGCTCTCGCTGGCGCCAGACGGATTTTTCATGCTCAAGACGGGCCAACTCCAACGACATCAGATTGAATGCTCGCTGCAACTCACCGACCTCGCCTCCCCCATTCACCTGAACCTGGGCGCCAAGATCACCACCTCCAACAGCTTCTGCACTTCGTGCGAGGTCCTGAAGCGGCCGCGCAACCCGCCTCGCCATGAAAGCTGACGCCAGCAGCCCAACGCCGAGCAAACCTCCAGAGATCAACATACCTTGACGATGGGCCGAAGTGACCGCATTGACAGCGGGCGAAATTGGAATCGGTATCTTCGACTCGATCCCACTATCGGCCCTGATAATCAGCATACGCTCCTCATGCTCTTCGCCTTCTTTAACCTCAATCTTGAAACGATGAGCGCCGTCCGGCAGGTTTTCGAAAGGCTCATCAAGACGATCAAGATTTTCACCAATGACAGTGAGTGTGCTTTTGGTATCGGGCGAAGTTGCTGCCATGACAGCAAATTCATCGACAAATACATTGGACTCATCCCCATCGCCGAGGTCAAAACGCCGAACAATCCTCTTCACCTCATTGCCGCAGCCATCCTCGGTAATCTCCGTATCAACAACAACGTGAACCTCAGAGCCTTTGAGTTCGATATCCGGCTTCACAGCCTCACCATTAACCCACACGATATTTTGCTCATGCTCACCATGAGGTTGTGCAACATTGAGGAAACGTTCCATGACGAAATGGTGTTCACCAGTCAAAAGACCCTTACTGACCGAAGTCGCAACAAGGCTGAGCTGTTGTTCAACGGCTTCAAGTTGCCGAGCATGCAGCCACCACTGGGCGAGCATCAACGCCAAAACGAGGATTGCCGTGCCCAGAAAGAGCCGAGCTTGTATTCGCATATTCATCTCCCGGCGCCGGTAATCACGATCAGAGCCCAAAACGAACCGGCGCAACACCAACAATTATGCAACAGCCATGCCACGAAGGTGGAGTTGTTGCACAATTCAGCACGACGCTCGCCTTGTGAAACGCGCGGCGTTACCGATATTCATCACGGCGCTCGCGGTTGGAAGCGCTCTCCCCGATGGGAGCCCGGCTCGTCCCGTGATCAACCCGCGCTGCGCTCGGTTGATCACGGGATCGAAGCCCGGCACACCCGCCCTACGCGCACCAAGACAGAAGCAAGTGACCACGTCGCGTACACAATGAGTCACCTGCATTGGTCTATATACATCAAAAGCATCGGGATGAGCATTCTTGGTAATTGTTCAATAAGAAGACTCGATCACAACGAGGCGACCTTTTACACGTATGTGGCAAAAGTCCCAAAAAAGTGACCGCGGGCACGCTTCAAATCGACGATCTTCGTGGTATTGTCCCGTTTTCGCATTATTAGCGTTTATGCTTGGTGTTTATGAGATTTAGTATCGAAATTTATAGACTCCCTGTTCTTCTGGGTCGAATCCCGAAACCCGCATTTTGCGCGTTGGATGACCACGGACTGTGTAAAAAGGTGATGCCATGTTCGCGAATCGTGTAGCCTGTGTGCTCGCTGCCTTCTTGTGTTTTTTGCCGATCTGCGCTGATGCCCAGTCGGATCTACTGGCGTCAGCCCAGTTGCAGATTCAGGGCAACTCGCTGTCCATCTATGAGATCGACAGGGATCAGGTTGTAGATGTCGGTGAGCGGGCCAGAGTGCGCACATGTTACGGGGCCGTGGGCGTCTGTGGTGAGGTGCAGCCCGGAGACCCACGCATCGCATCCCTGAAAGTACTGGCTGAGTTGCGTGGCCCCGAGTTGCCGCAACCGATTCCGCTCGAGACGGTTCCCGGCAGTACCTTCTACCTTCCTGGATTCCAGCAACAGGGCATATATTACCTCGAAAATATCAGGCTGGTGAATGAAGGCACCGGCAAGACTTTGGGCATGGCCAGGCCTTCGATCGTGAGTATCAACGTCGTTCAGATCGCGATGACATCTGCAATCGTTTCTGCCCTCAGCCTCGAGGACCTCGAAGCGCGAGGTATTAGCTTGAATGAGCAGAACTTTCAAGCATTCAACTTTGCGGTAGGTTTTGCTATCGGTGGATCGACCGTATACATCGATCTGCCGATTCTTTACGGCGGTTCGGGAACGGTCGAGGCACTTCAAGATCCCACCATAAACCTCGACGGGCTTCCTGAGGGTGTTGTGAGCATTTTGGACCGGTGGCAGCCGCCCCACATCGTACCCTTCAGTCTCTCAGTGCCCGGTGTCGGCTATCTCGAGGTCAAAGAAGAAGATGTGGCAGAACTCAGCTTCCCGGTCTTTGGCGGCATTGTCATTCCAGGTACCGTGACCTTCCTTAATCAGTTCTTTGATGCTCGGTTGATCGTCGCCAACGGCGCTCCGGCAGGCTCTGAGGTGCAGCTCGATAATCTCGAGGCCGTGCTGCGCTTGCCTAATGGAAACAAGCTTCGTCTGGCCGAGACTACGCCCCCAGTGGCGCCTGGACAAAGTCTACCGGTGGTGATCGAAAACACCATGGAAACCGTGATCGATCCAGGTATGCAGGCTAACGCCTCCTGGACCATCGAAGGCCTGGTCGCCGGCACCCACGCCCTCAACATTGACATGACCGGCGAGATCATACGTCCTGAGCGTGATCCGCTGCCAGTACAAAGCCGCGTCCAGGCCATAGTAGATGTGGTGGATGCGCGCTTCCACATGACCTTTTCCCACCCGGACGTAGTGCGTGAGAGCTTCCCGTATACCCTCTACGTCACCATGACCAACATGTCGCGGGCTACCCAAAACCTGATCTCCGTGCGCATTCGCGACGAGCACCTCACTGGTGCGAGCAAGGCAGATGAGAACGACGACTTCATTCGCCTCATCCAGAGCCTGGCGCCCGGACAATCCGAGACGATCGAGTATGAGCTGGTCGCCGACATCACCGGTCAGGTGATGGCCACCACCTTCCAGGCTGATTCGTCGCAAGGAACCGGCAGCATCGAGCTCTATACCGGTGTAGGACCGCTGGGCATTCCATTGTCGTCGGCGACCTTGCGATTGCCGCGATATAGCGAACGCATAGCGAGGCCTTACCTATGGTCCGACGACTACTTGAAGGAGAGCATTCGTTTCCTCGGTCTCGCCTACAGCCTGGCCACAGCTCCTGCCGGCATGACTCCCAACGGTCTGCCGCGTGTGATTACCTCTGACGTAGAGCAACGCGCCATCGACATCGCCTACGCGGGCCAACGCACCTTCCTCAACGAGAGCGTGCTCAACACCCTCGAGGTGCTCACGCTGGATCAGCTGGGCAATCGTGATCCGCTCGCAGAAATAGACGAACTGCGCCGTCGCACCGAGAAGGGTCTCGACGTCTCCGCGGCCATGGGCGCCATGCTCCGTCATCTGCAAGAAACAGAGAACCTGTCCGCCGATGAGTTGTTCGAGCACTTCGCTGAGACCACCTCGTATACCGACCCTTACGTGGCGGCCATGGTATTGCCTGGCGGCACAACCGCGGTACCGGAGTTTGAGCTGCTGCGGCAAATCGATGCAGGCTGGTTGCGTCTGCAGGGCACTACCGAAGCCGACGACCCGGTGCGCACATTGCCCTTTGCCGAGGCCTTTGCGGTTTCGCAACACCCCTCGTCCGGCAGAATCGTGCCCCTCCTCGTGGTAGGCCATGTGGAGCAGGAGGAGATTTATGAGCTGACCTTGGCCAATGGCGAAAACGAAGTTGCGGAAGCTCGCGTATTGGTCATCGTGCCCGACGGCGAGACCGGTGCTTATCGCCGCCTCGATTATGGCGTAATCCCGGTGCCGCCGCACACGTCCTACGCAATGACTCTCGGCGCAGCCGTCACCGACGGCTCGTTCTCGCTTCATGACCTGAACTATTGGCCGGTTCCCGATTCCGATCCGGCCATCACACAGGTGCCGCTGCCGCCATTTGAGCTGGTTGGAGCCAAACAAGACTTTCAGGTTGCCCGCAAGGGCCGGTCCTGGCCCAACCGTTATGGCCAGGGCATTAGCTATCTTTTCAACCGTCCACCGACCACAGAGTCGGCCGAGGATTCAGAGAACTACCTGATTCGCTCCACCTTTAACGGCCTCGACATTCATGACGAAGAAGTGAGCCGTCAGACAGACAAGAACGGCGTTGCTGCGTTCAAACAGGATAGTGAACGCGTCGTTTTGGTGCGTTACAGCGGTCCTATTTCGGCCTTGGTTGACCCGTCCGACCAGAACAACCCTTTGGTCGACCACGAGCATCGCATGGACTATGCCTCAATCTTTGACGAGCAGGGATTTTCCTTGAGCTCCGATCTGCCGCCGCCAGGCATCGAGTACGACCCGCCACACACCGGCGGTCTGCTGAGCGGCAAAGTGGTACGCGGCAACGGCAACCTGGTAGAGAACGCCACTATCCAACTGCTGCGCCACCGTCTGGAAGACACTGCGACCGGTTTCGAAATCAAACTGGACCTGATCGAAGAGATGGTGACTGGCGAAGACGGAGAGTTCTTCTTCGATTTTATCGAGGATCCACATCCTGATCCCTACGTGCAGCGGCAGTTTTCGCTGCGCGCCCACGTTCCCGCCGGAAATGGGCCCGAAGAGCCGGCCGTGACCGAAGAGGTCAGCTCCATGATCCGCCAGCAGGGGCGTATGGCCTATATCAACATCGCTTTGCTCGGCCGCGGCACCGTGACCGGCCGGTTGATCTATTTCGACACGCAGGAGCCAGTGCCCGAAGGCACTGTGACCGTGACCAGCACCCTCTTTGGCGAGATGAAGACCATCGATGTGGATGAAAACGGCTATTTCGAGGTCCCGGGAATGCCGGTCGGGCCGGTGACCCTGACCGGCCGCGACCCGGCTGGACGCGCCGTGTACGCCACAGTCGGCATCGAGGTTCCGGGCGCCGTGGTTGATGTGCTGCTGGAGATGCCGCGAGAGCAACCACCGGGAATGGGGACTGTGATCGGCACGGTGTACCGACAGCAGGCCGGCGATCCGATGCCGGACCCTGATCCAGTGGCTGGCGCAACCGTCGAACTCTACGCCGGCGGTCAAGCCATGCAGATCAAACAGACTGACCCATACGGCCACTTCAGGTTCGATGACATTCCAGAAGGATCGGTGACCCTGCAGGCCTACGATGGAAGCGTTTCTCGCAGCCCGGCCATCGCCTCGTTGATTCTTGTTGCAGACCAGACTGCGGAGATCGCATTGACCCTGCCGGAGACGCAGTTTCGTTCCGTATCCGGAACCGTGTACTTTGATGATCCTTTGACCGCCGACCTCATTGAGGTTGCAGGCGCTGCGGTATTCATCCCCGGACCTGGTGTCTTCACCTATACCGACGAGAATGGTGCCTATCTACTGGAAAACGTGCCGACGCAAGGTGAATCTGATTCTCCGTACCGCGTTGAAGCCATCGAGTATGAGCGCAAGATGCAAGGCTCCACCACCATCCAACCGATTTATGACACCACGCCCGACGAGGTGATACTCGCACAACCTATCACGCTGCGTGAGATGCGCGGCTCTATCGAAGGCGTGATTCTCAACCCCCTAGGTGTGCCGTATGGCCTCGGCATGAAGGTGGTGGTGGCTGATGAGGATGGTCCAGTCAAAGAAGTGTCTGCGCGAGCAAATGGTTCCTTCGTCATCAACGATCTTCCGATTCAAGAATGGTCACTGACCGCTCACGCCGGGGATGGGCTCGTTCCCGGGAAAGTAGGATACCTCGCCACGGCCGAAACCGAGATCGTATTCGCCGGCCACAAGGCCTTCGTCACCATGCGTTTGTGGGGCTCCGGTGTGCTCAATGTGCATACCAAGACCGAAAGCGCGCCGACCGGTGTGATGAGCTACGTCTATTACCGCCAAACCTACTACAGCGCAAACACGTGGAGCATTGGCATAAAGGGCTCGTACGAGGAGGTTCAGACCGATCCTAATGGTCATTTCCAGGTCGAGCTGCCTGTCGGGGCCTTTGACCTGACCGCTTACAACCCCTTCCACGGTGTAATCGAGAGCAATAGTCAGATCGAGTGGGCAGGTCACGTCAAAAACATCGATATCACCTTCAGCGATTCTTCTATTGTGACCGGGCAGGTGGTTGATGTTGATGGCTTCACCCCGGTGCCGGGAATCGACGTGAGTATGAAGGCGCAGTACATTCTGCCACAGATTCAGACCACCGACGCCCAGGGACAATTCCGTTTTGAGCTCGTCCCCGAAGGCGGGGTGGAGGTCACCACCGCGGGCCAGGTCGGGACAGTGGAGCGCGTTGGCATCGCTACAGGTGTGATCACCATGGGCGGACAGACCCTCGATCTCACAGTACGCCTCAAACAGCAGGGATCGATCGAGGGTCAGGTCTTCGACCGTGATGGTGACCAGCTCAACCCGCTTGCGTATGCGCAGTACTATATCGAAGAAGGCTCATATCCAAATCGCCGATTGCCGGTCGGACTGGGATGGTTTACCACTAACGCAGAAGGCCAATACAGCGTCTCGCACCTCTTTGCCGGTCCCATCAGGGTGGTGGCTCGCGACAGTGCACAGGTGGATCGCAAAGGTTATGCTTCGACACGCATCAACGATGACTGGGAGGAGGCAGATGTGCCGCCGATCATCCTCACGACCTCGGTCGGCACTCTCGATATCCTGGTGCGGGATCCGGATACCGGTGGTCCGTTACCCGATTGCCAGGTCACTCTGAGGCGCGGCTCGCTGCAGGAGATGACTGTCACAGATGGAGAAGGTCACGCGGTCTACGAGGCATTGCCGCTCGATAGCTACAGCGCATATGTATTCCACGCACCAACCGGGCGCAGCGGACGCGCCGACAACCTGCGTCTGACCACCGCAGGTGAACTCCTCGAACGAACCATTTACGTCGATCAGCGGGGTGAGGTGCGAGGTTATCTCTACGACGATGAGGCCAAGCAGATTCCAGTCGGTGGTGGCACCGTTCGTCTCGACGGCACCTCAGCCGGTGGTCCCCTCTCTGCTCTCGATACCACCAGCGGGCAGCTTGCGACCCTCGGCCTGTTTGAGTTCCTCGGAATCCCCGAAGGATCGTACGACCTGACGGCCGGTTTTCCGAACTCCTTCCGTCGAGCTGGCGGACATGTTGATCTCACCGACACTGCACCGCTGGCCGAGATCGATTTGGTGCTCGAAGAAATCGGTGAGGTGTACTTCAGAATATTTGAAAACCTAAGTACCGGTCTCAACGAGATCGATCCCGCGTCCGGCCTTTTCAGTATGCGTCTGCAACAGGGCAGCAGTGCCATCCCAACCTACGACTACATCCAACTCAGTCCGGCGAATCCATACCCAGGCCATTCGTATCATTTCCCCGAGGTATTGATGTCGCGATCGGGGAAGATCTCGGTCAGCGAGCTGATGGGTGACCAGCGATCGAAGGCTCATTCTCTGTCGAGCATCAACACGGCAAACCTCCCGGGTCAAGGAACCTTGGCGGATCCTTACCAAGTGGTGTTGCGCCCGAAGGGTATCGTGCGCGTCGAGGTCATTGATGACTTCGGAGATCCTGTACCGTTAGCGAACATCACTCTCAGCGGCAACGGTTTCCGTTATTCAACGGTGGCAGGCGACGACGGATCAGCGACCTTCTTCTCCGTGCCCGCGGGCAATCTGACCGCCGTGGCTACGGCGCCTTTTGTCGGTTTCGGCGGTCGCGACGACGACGAGTTGGTGTATGACGATGACGAGATCACCATGAATATCCAGCTCGCGCCCGTGGTATCGGCCGAGGGTACGGTATATCTGCCGGTTCACGACGACCTGTATACCGGTGACCCTGCCACGTTGCTACCTGCAGCGGGTGTGGTCGCAATTATCACGGACTCCAAGAATCAGCGCCAGACCATTGCCACCGACAGCCAAGGTCACTATCGTTTCGACGCGCTGCCGCTGTTGGACTACTCCGTGCGCGTGGTATCCCTAGATGGCCAGTCTGAAGGTTTTGTTGGTGGCTCTCTGACCGGCAACCACGGTGACGTTATTTTGCTTCCGGATGTCATTCTCGACGCCTCACCGCCGCGCATCGTCTCCATGTTCCCGCCTCAAGGCATGCAGGAGGTCGGCCTCAGAGTGCCGGTAGAGATCACATTCTCCGAGGTCTTGCACCCGCATGTGATAGATAACCCACAGTCCTACTTTGGGCTTAGTACCACAGGTGGGTCTTCAATTGGTGAGTGGGACTGGTATGTCAACGATGTTGGCCAGCCCGTCATCATCTTCACACCGACCGAGAATTATCCCAGCCTTGAGGTTCACAGCGTGACTATCATTGGAGGCACGAGCGGGGTCAGAGACCAGGTCGGCCGGGCGCTAACACCTACCGGCAACGTGGGCTACAACTTCAAGACGACGGACAAAGACAATCCACAGATCATTGCTACCCAACCGCCGCTGGATAAGCCGGTGGATCCGACCATTCATCTGCGCTTCGATTTCAACGAGGAGATCAGGCCTGTCAGCGGCGTTGGACTTTCCCAAACCGTCGAGCTCTATTGGGCACAATCAGACGGCAGCGGTGGATACACCTGGCAAGAACATCCGATCGAGTCTATCTATATGACGCGCAGCGATTACTCTGTAGCAGTCAATCCCTGGGACCAGGGTTTTGAGTTCATCGACGATTACCTCGAACGCCGCCTCGTGATCCACAGCTTAGAGGACACCTACGGCAACGTCATGGAATCGCACGAGTTCCGCTACAGGATCCAAGATGAAGATGCCCCGGTCATCGATGAACTGCCGTTGCCGCCCACCGCGCCCGACGGTCTGCTCAACCCCGGCACCGGGTACACCATCACGCCGGTGCTGTCCGGAATTGATTTTTACCCCTCCGACCCGGTGGATACCGGGGATCTCGACCGGGTGGAGTACTACTTCGCCGATCCTTCAGATCCTTCCAGCTCGGTGAGTCCGGCATACACAACCACAACTCCGCCGTACTCCTACAGCTTCATCGGTGCCTACTCCGGCGACGGCGTGACGCCGCGTGATTTCACAGTCTGGACGAGAGCCTTCGATACCAGCTTGAACGAGTCCAACGTGGCGCTGATAGAGATGCAGGTGCTGCCGAACCAGTCGCCGTCCATGTCCGCAGTAAGCGCCGAAGCGTTTGCGCCGGTGCCCGGGGTGTTCTACGCCGGATCAGAGATTCAGGCTACGGTCATCGAGCTGTTTGATCCCGATGGTGCACAGGTCACGCTGTCGGTCCAGCTCTGGCAAGAGAGCCCCTTGACCCTCCTGGCATCACCGCCGGGCGGTCTGGTCTACAGGCCGGGGACCGGTGGATGGCCGGCGCTTGTATCGCCCACCGTTGGTTTTGAGATTCCTATTGACCTCGCAGAAGGAACTTCGCTTTTCTTTAGCGCCAAGGTGATCGATTCCCAGGGCGCGACGGTGATCGTCGAAAGCGATCGTTTTGCCGTAGCCGACGACCAGATCAAACCTGTGATCGACAACCTCGTGGCCCGCCTGGCGCCAGGCGGTGAAGCGAGAACATCGTTCTATGTGGATGAAGAGCTCTATATCGAGTTGCGCGCCCGTGATCTCGAAACCGCGGTCGACCAGATCGACGTGAGCTTCTCCGAGATTTTCAACCCGCAGACCGCAACTCGAGTGGCCAGCACCGATGTCTTCCGCACCACCGCACTCGTGGTGCCGACTTCAGTGACCTCATCAACCGATCTCCTGGTCACCATCAACGCAACAGATTTTGGTACAAACATTGCCACCGCAGACCTGAGTGTCGAGCTCGGTCCGGCGCCCGATCCCACCGCACCGACGGTGCAGTGGCTGACCCCGTGGGAAGGTGCACCCTGGCCGGCAGCTTACTCCTCCGTGATGCCGCAGGATGGCGTGGCCATGCTGCTGCGTGTGCACGCCGAAGACACCGCCAGCGGTGGCGAGCTCGGCCATATCGCAGAAGTCAACATCTGGGGTCCAGTTGTGGGCGCCGGAGGCGAGATCGTACTCGCAGATACTCCGGTTGAAGCGACCCTCGTACCGGGTACCGAGGTTGTCGGTACCAACGGTATCGGCGCAGGCGACTATGAGCTGCTGTGGTACGTTCCGAACCAGATCCCCGTCGACACCGAGATCCCGTTCAACGTTCAGGTGATCGACAACGGCACCCTCGAGATTGAGCAATCGATCCGGGTAATCACCCGGGTACCGCGTAAGGTCTATGAAGGTGCAACTGGCTCGGTCACCCGAGGACAGACGATGCCGGTGCAAACCGGTGGCGACCCGGATGGCCTGGTCTACTTGCTCGACGGTACGACCCTGAGCATCTACCCGACGTGGGACGAAGATCCGCGCCAGATTGGCGGCCTCTGCCTTTATGCAGGCGCCGCAGAATCCGTGCTCACAGTCCCCGAGGTGTCATATGACTCGTCGGTTGATTATTACCCGCTCCTGCTCGACATCGACGAGCTCTTCGCGGTGGGAGCGGCCTGTCGTGTAGACGCCAGTGGGCGTGGTCTGCTCGGCAACGGCGACGGCCACACAATCGCTATCGATTTTGAAACGGCGCCCGAGTACCTGGCTGGAGGCTCGCATGGCGGGTCAGGCTGGTTCGGCTCGTTGACCGGCTGGAATGCAAGCAATTTCAATCAGCCCGGAAGCCTCTATGACAGCGTTCGTGATCCCCATCTCGCCGGCAGCGGCGGGGGCGGTGACAGTATCAACGCCGGAGGCAACGGCGGCGGTGTGGTGCGCATCGACGCGCTCACGGCCACAGTGCGTCTGGTCGGCGAGCTGAGCGCCGATGGCCGTAGCGGCATCGGCGGTGGCGCCGGTGGCGCCGTGTGGATCAGGGCCAACCGTTTCGAAGGTCCCGGTCGCATCAGCACCAATGGTGGTGCTGGCGAGACCTCCAGCCGGCACGGTGGTGGTGGCGGCGGCCGCATCGCGCTTGTCTACGGCGAGGTCGGCGGTGGCGTGGATCTGTCAACCCAGACCGAGGCCCTCGGCGGCAGCAACGGTGAACGTCTGGCCGGTGCAGGCACCATCTACGTCGAGCAGCTGGTGGATGGCGATGTCACCGGAATCGGTGATCTGAATATCACCAACGACACCGGCATGCCGGCGGCCTTCACGACCTTGCCGGCTATCGGTAACGGCGTAATCTCTGCTGTGAACCCGGTGCTGGGCACCATTACTGTGCAGTCACAGGATGCCGTGGGTGAGGTCTCCGGTGATCAGCTGGTGATCGAGAACGATCTTGGCGAGCTGGTGAACCTCTTCGCCATTACCTCGACGAGTCATATCGCTGACGATTTCATCGAGCTGAAGGTTGCAGCAGATGAGTCGGTTCTCACCGATCTGCAGATTCTTGCGGGCGGTGGATCTTCCCTCTACACCCACGCCCGGGCACGCTATGCCGCACTGTCTGTTGATGGTGCAAGCAGAGTGGTCGCCGATGACGACATCGAGATCGGTGCGTTTGGCGACCCGGCGCCGGTTCTCAACGACCGTGCGGCCGTCACCGTCGGGGCCGAGGCGCGCATCGTCTTGCGCGGCGAAGGACCCGAGATCACCGTGGTGGCGACTCCTGAGCCTGGAACCGAGCTGCTGGTCGGCTCCGTCATCAGTCTCAGCTGGACCGCGACCGACGGGCTTGGAATCAGCAGCACGACAGAGCAGTGGGCATACGACGTCGATCCGTTGGTTCGCACCTTCACCGGCCAACCGGTGACGGTTACCGTCAGCCCTGATCCCAAGGCGCTGGTGGTCCCGGGTACCGCCCCAGAGGGCAGTGCCGTGTTCACTATCGAGGCCACCAACGTGGCGGGCCGGTCCACTCAGGAGCTTCTGACCTGGACGATCTTGGCGAACTCGCTGCCAACCGGTGAGCTGAGCCTCGCCGGCGCCGATCCGGTGCAAGCCGGCAAAACCACCTCGGTCGCGGTGCACGCCGAAGACCTTGAAGGCCTGGCATCCATCGCCATCGAGGTCACTGGACCTGCAGAAAACCCGACCCAGTCCGTTCCCGCGAGCGGAATTCTGGGCGACGTGACCTTCAATATCGATGTCATCGACAATGCCGACGGCGCAACGCCGCTGTCGGTGGTCGCAGTGATCACCGATATCTCGGGCGCCGAACTGCGCACCGATTCGTTGCTTATCGCGGTCATTCCTGACGAAAACCTGCCCGAGGTCAGCATTACGCTGATACCTCAGGATCCGGAAGACCTGTACATCGCTGGCGATGTCATCAACATGCAGGTGTATGCGACCGACGATGTCGCCGTGACCAGCGTCGAACTGCTCATCAACGGCGAAAGTGTGAGCACCGCGCCTGGCGCCGACCTCAGCTACGTGTGGACCGCTCCGCCGGTACAGGTCGAGACCGAGTATGTGCTCGAAGCGCGGGCGCTGGATCCATCACTCAACACGGGCACCGTGCCCAGAACCTTCATCGTAGAACCGCTGGAAAACGCGGCCCGGCCCCGGATCACGTTTGACTGTCCGTCCTATGACGCAGTCTTGCCGTCGGGATATGACGGCTTCGTGCTCCAGGCGACCGCGACCGACGATATCGGAATTACCAGGATCGAGTTCTTTGAAGGCGACGCCACGGATCCATTCGAGACCGTGACGCCGGCAACCGGCAACCCGACCCCGTTCGTCGCTAGCACGGCGCCGATCACCCTCCCGGTGGTCACCGAGCCGACGCTAATGACCTACCGCGCAAAAGCGTGGGATGCGTCCAACAACTCCCGTGTAACGGTAGTCGACGTCACCCTCGTGGTCGCAGTGCCGCTGGATCCGGCAGGATCCAACGACTGGGCCGCGCTGGAAGACCAGGTCGTTTATCTCACAGGTGGCACGTTGACCGTCAACGAACCGCACACTCTCGGCGGCCTGCTGCTGCTCCAGGGTGGGGTCATCACCCACCCGACCGGCACGGGCGGAGTGAATCTCACAGTGAACGGAACCGTCTACCTCGGCTGCGGAAGCCGCATCGATGCGACCGCGCGGGGATACGGAAACAACAACACCTATCCGGGTCATACAGCGCCGACGCACGAATACAGCGGTGGGTCGCACCTTGGTGAAGGTGGCGCGCCCTATGGCACACCGGGCGAGACCTACGGGTCTGTAACGCGGCCGCAGGAGTTTGGTGCTGGCGGAGCCAGAACAGACCAGTTCGGCGGGCGCCGCGGCGGCGCGATTCGTGTCGTCGCCGATGAGATCGTGCTCGACAGCTCGGCATCCATCCGAGCCAACGGCTGGGATGCCACCGACAGCAACTACCGTATGGGCGCAGGCGGTTCGGTATGGATCGAAGCTACGGCCATCTCTGGTACGGGCACGATCGAAGCGCGGGCCGGAAGACCGAAGAACCATGGGCTTGGCAGTGGCGATGGTCGGGCAATCTC
>PJEL010002994.1_pt1 | contig 14843 bp, 17 predicted proteins | sample 1853271 | NCBI WGS metagenome assembly PJEL01 (sample SAMN08108733, study PRJNA415343) | Invertebrate metagenome, whole genome shotgun sequencing project. | host: Globobulimina | place: Sweden: Gullmar Fjord | collected 2015-08 | reverse complement strand
ATTATTTGCACTTATCAAACACCTAGGTTATTATATTTTGCCAATACTGATAATTGATTATATTATTTTCTGAATTTAATGTTTAGAACTATGAGCTAATTATAGATTTCATCTAAAGTATGGCCTAATGTGTGTTCTGTTAAGTCTGTACTTTGTATATCTGCATCTAGAAGTGTAGAAATAGGTTTTTCTTTAAAAAATCGACTTGTTAGATAAAGTACTCTGTTTGATAGGCCTAATCCATTTAGAATCATTGCTTCTACTGATTTGCCTGAGGTAACTACTCTTCGTTTATCATTATTATACAATTTTTTATTTATTTTATCAACGATACCAAGCTCTCCACAGAGAGATGCCACTATACCCAAAGAATCCAAATTTTGAGTGCTAATTTTTTGTTCTGACATACAAGTTTTTATAATATATTTAAATTGTTATTTTTTGGACATGTTATAAAAGTTATAATTTCTAGATGAAAAATATGCATTTATGTTGATTAAGGCAATTTTAGAGGGGGTAGGAATTTTAGTAATAATTATCAGTATTTAATTATTTTGGCTTTATTATTTGTATATACTTAGATAAATACATTATGTATAGGAATCTTCGAAGATTTCCTCCTATCCTTTGAAAGACAGATAAATATTACTCCTAATAATCCTACATTAGCTATTATCCAACCCATTCTTAGGTACATTATTACACCAAAATTGTTAAAATACTGGAAAGAAATACTCTTTGGAGTGTTCCAAAACCTTTAGTTTCTTCGACAGTATTATTGCTACCTTGAAATATTTCTTTAATTTTATTTATCATATTATTGTCTTATATTTTGTTATTGTTACTATTTGAATGTGAAGTATTAAAAATAGACCAATATAAATATTTATTGCATTAAATGGCATAGGCTTTATCAAGTTAGGTGCCTCAAATATAAATATTTAATTTTGACTATACTGGTTCCATTTGAAGATGTTTCTAAAAACTAGCAGTACGGTATCAAAAACAATGATATCTTAAATAATTTCATAAGTTAATATTATTATATTAAATAAGTACCAATATATCTTTTTAAAAACTATTGACATGTACTTTTATGTAAGCTATGTTGAGTCTGGTTAGTATTATATACTGATCATATTTGAAAATGAAGTTAAGATGATACGTAACTGCTTGATTAGTAATGTTATCTTTATTAAAAGTAATACTATTTGGGTATAAATATTATATTATTGCGTAAATATATATCTTTAATTAAAACAATTTTAAAATGAATGCTATGATTAACAAGATACTATTTTTATTTACAGTTTTACTTTCGTCATCTTGTGCATCTTATGGGCAAAAAAATATGAATTATAATGATAAAAAGATAATAAAGACTGCTATTAATAATTCAGGACTTGAGAATGATTATCCTAATATAGAAAATGATATTTTTCAATTTTATAATGATGAAAGTTTTAGCTTAGAATCCTTTATCTATGATATCGAAAAGATTGAGGATGATAAGTATACTTGTAGTGTTTTAGATAGGTTGAAAACTAAATATCGAAACTTAGATTTAAAAGTTTTATTGTCTGATTTGAAAAAACCTCGAATGGAGAAAAAGAGTAAAGAAGAACATATAGGAGCTGCTATTGATAATTCAGGGCTTGAGAATACATATCCTTACATAAAAGATGATATTTTGCGATTTTGTAATCATGAAAAGATGGAGTTTGACTTAGAAAATCTTATTGATGATATTCAATGTAACGAAAATGATTGTAATGTTTTGCATAGTTTAAAATATACAGACTTAGATTTGTCAACTTTATTAAACCATCTCAGGACAGCTAAAAGAGACAAAGAGCAAAATGATGATAAAGAAGATGATAAAGAAGGCGGTAAACAAGAAAAATGTGTCTGGAAATATAGAGATCAGGGTAAAGAGAATGCGAAATGGGAGATTTTAAAGGATACTAGCTTTATATCAAATAATTTTTATGAAATGGATGATAGGGATCCCGAATTTCTAATAAAGAAGTGTACAGATTTTGGATGTAATATATCCTGCAAACTAAACCCATATGGAGCAATTTCAATAATAGACAAAGATGGTAATTGCTATGATCTTAAATTATTTAAATCTGATGAGGATACCAACATTAACCCAAATGACTTTAATGAAGAAGAAGAGAAAGTAGAGGAACAGGATAATAATGAAAAACAATGTGCTATTTGTTTAGAGTCTATGTTAGATACTGAATCACTTCAATTTTTAGAATGTGTCCATAGTTTTCATAGAGATTGTATAGATTTATGGATTAATAATAATAATAATTGTCCATCATGTCGTACGGCAACTCAATATAATCCTAATAATAATAATGTGGGACATAATAATAATAATTCTAATAACAATCCTGTTTCTTTTAATGTCCCACATGTTGTTTTCGATGGTAATGTTATTACGAATGAATTACAGATTCAAAATTTGTTTTTTTTTTAAAGACTTATAAATTCATCTCAACAATCTGCTGTAGCGCCACACCAACCTCATTAGCAAATATGCCACCTAAAGCCCCATCTATCACCCTGTGGTCGTAGGTGTGGCATAACGTTACTATAGAACGTTCTTCTATGGTTTTCTTATCTTCAGCAAAAGCAAGCCTATTGTTTATGCTTCCGATGGCAAGAACCGCAACCTGAGGTGGGGTAATGATGGGAGTCCCCATAGATGTTTTAAAGACCCCGATGTTGGATACAGAAAATGTAGTACCTATTACTTCTGTAGGCATTAGGCGCTTTTTTCGTGCCCTGCTAGATAAGTCATTAATAATGTTTGCTAACTCAGGCAAAGATAATGTTTCAGCATTTTTTATCACTGGAACGATCAAGTTATTATCTTTTAAAGCTACCGCCATACCTATATTAATTTCTTTTTTATTTACTAAAAGATCTTTTGAATTAAAATGTGAGTTTATGGTAGGGAACTTTTTTAGAGCCTTTGCTATAGCCCATATAAATAGCGGAGTAAGTGTTAAAGAAACTCCATATTTTTTCAAAAAAGAAGGTTTTACTTTTAAACGCCATTTTAAAACATCTGTAATGTCAATACCAACAAAAGAGGTAACGTGAGGAATAGTATTATTAGCAAGGGCCATTTTCTGCGCTGTAATACTTCTTATTCTATCTAATTTTACAATTTTATCTTCTTTATTTATATCTAGTTTTATCTCTAAATCACTTTCAAAATTTGTTTTTTTGATAGAATCCTTTCTTTGTAAATATTCTAAAATATCTTTTTTTGTAATTTTATTGTTATCACCCTTTCTCCTAATTAAACTTCTAATTTGCTCTATATCCAAATTTGCATTTTTTGCTATGTTGTAGGCTATGGGGGAACAATATTTATTTATAATTTTTTCTTCGGTTTTAAAGTCTTGTTTTCCATTCTTATGAGTAGACGAAGCTTTTGTAATAAAGCTATCCGTGGATGGTTCCTCTGTAAAACTTTTAGGACATACCTTAGAAGCTTGTTTTTCATTATTATGGGTGGATGCTGCTTTTGTAATAAAGCCATCCGTGGATGGTTCCTCTAAGACATCTATCCATGCAATAGAGCTACCCACCTTTGCATTATACCCTTCTTGAACCACAATGCTTTTCAAGACCCCTGAAAATGGTGCGGAAATTTCAGAATCTACTTTATCTGTAGCAATTTCTACAAGAGATTCGTTTTTATCAAAACTGTCTCCTAGATTTTTTAGCCACTTTACAATGATAACTTCTACAATACCCTCGCCAATTTTAGGAACTACTAAATCCAATACTTTTTCTGAGGCCATGGTTCTTTTTTATACCCAAAGGGTATCATTTTGAATAAATACAACATTGATAATCGGGCAATTACGTATCATTTTAACTTCAATTTCAAATGTAATCAGTATATATATTCCTTCTAGCTTTTAGAAATAATTTAAAAAAGACAATGAGCTAACTACTTTACTCTCTCTGAGTAGTTTCCTGTTCGAGTATCTATTTTAACCATATCCCCATTGTTTATAAATAAAGGTACCTGTATTTGCGCACCTGTTTCTAGTTTTGCAGGTTTTAAAGTTTTTGTTGCAGTGTTACCCTTAAATCCTGGTTCTGTATATGCTATTTCTAATTTTACAAAAGAAGGAAGTTCACAAGATATAATTTTATCTTTCTCACTATGGCTCAAAATGTCTAATTGTTGTCCTTCTTTTAAAAACTGAGGTGCGTTTATATAAATTTTTTCAATGGCAATCTGTTCATAAGTATCATTGTTCATAAAGTGGTAGATATTACTTTCTTTGTATAAAAATTGATACCGATTAGTTTCTATTCTGGCTGTTTGAATTTTTGTGCCTGCAATGAAAGTATGTTCTATAACCTTGCTCGTTGTAAGGCTCTTTAACTTGGTTCGTACGAAGGCACCTCCTTTACCTGGTTTTACATGTTGAAAAGAAACAATTGTATATAAATCATTGTTATATTCTATACAAAGACCATTTTTAAAATCTGCGGTTGTAGCCATATCTATATTAATTATTTTCTCATAATTTTAAATAATATCTATACCGAAAGGGTATCATTTTAAATAAACATAACATTGATAATCAAGCAGTTACATATCATTTTAACTTCATTTTCAAATGTAATCAGTATATAGCTCGATTTACGTAATTTTTAAATACTAAAATTAGCGTTTATCGAATTATTGGTGTTTGTTTAATAAAACTTGCGTGCAAGTTAGTAGGCCCATTTAATATAGCAAGATCCCCAAGTAAATCCTGCCCCAAAAGTTGTAAGAATAATGTTGTTTCCCTTTTTTAATTTTTTTTCATATTCCCATAAACATAATGGAATAGTCGCAGCCGTTGTATTACCATAGTTATTTATAGTAATTGCAACTTTTTCCTTTGGGATGCCAATTTTTTCTGCAACAGATTCTAAAATTCGTTCGTTAGCTTGATGCGGAATTAAAAAATCTATATCCGATGCATTTAGGTTATTTCTAGTACTTACCTCTTTTATTGTACTAACCATCCCTTCTACAGCATACTTATAAACATTGCGACCTTCCTGTTTAATAAAATGTTGTCTGTCATCTATTGTTTTATAAGAAGAAGGCATTTTGCTGCCTCCCGCATTTATTTTTAATAAATCTAAACCATTTGTGCCATCAGATTTTAAAATGTTATCTATGATACCATTACCATCCTTTACAGGTTCCATAAGTACCGCCCCTGCACCATCTCCAAACAATATACATGTAGATCTATCTGTATAGTCTGTTATATAAGACATTTTATCCGCTCCTACTACTATCACTTTTTTACACTGACCAGAAATGATAAATTTTTCTGCAACGATGATGGAATACAAGAATCCCGAACATGCAGCCTGGATGTCATAAGAAAAGGCATTTTTGATATTTAGTTTCGTAGATATGATATTTGCTGTAGAAGGGGTTAACATATCTGGAGTTATAGTTGCACACACCAACATGTCAATATCTTTAACATTTGTTCCATTTTTTGTAAACAGATCTTTACAAGCTTCTACTGCCATATAGGACGTGGGGAGATTTTCATTTAATATCCTCCTTTCTTTTATACCTGTTCTTTGAACAACCCAGCTATCTGTTGTGTCTATTAAGCATTCTAAATCTTGGTTGCTCAAAATTTTGTTGGGCACAAACCCCCCTACTCCTGTTATTGCGGCTTTTAATTTTCTCATAGGTTTGTTAGAGGAATACAAATATACTCATTGCGGATGAATAATTCTCCAAAAGCTTGCATAAACGATGATTTATATCATATTTTCATATAGCTTTGCTATATGAAAAACCCTATTCAGTCTTATCTATAATAATACGCCCATTAAAATAGAGACTCCCATTGTGCCAATAACCTCTGTGTGGTCTATGAACTTCTCCAGTAACAGAACATGTAGATAACGTTTCTGGCTTTATTTTGTAATGTGTTCTTCTTTTGTCTCTTCTAGTCCTAGATATTTTTCGTTTTGGATGTGCCATAACAAATACTGTATTATTAAATAAACCAATTCAGTCTAGCGCTTCGCATGTAAGTTTTATATAACTTTCCAAGATGAACTCAAAGTTAATGTAAACTGTACTATATTTTTTTGCCATGTTGAGCGGAGCGGAACACCTCTTTTTAGACCAAAAATCCATGTTTGAAAAAAAAATCTTCATTGCGTTCAGGATGATAATCTTTGTACAAGATGTTTTCAATATCGTGCAACTTGCGTTAAAGTTAATAAAATTATTGTTCTTTTCCGAAATTGCTAGAACTATATCTATACCCAGCATAGATATAGCTATTCGAGATATCATTGTTTATTGTGGTATACTGCTGGATTTTAGAGGCATCTTTAAATGGAACCAGTATATTCCATTTTTTACTAAACTATACTTGAACAGAGAGAAGAAACCTCAGCTTGGAAAGATTTTTATTTGGAATTTGTATACAGTGATTCCAGATGAAAAATTCTCCAAAAGTTTGCAGGGCAGCATCATAAACAACGATTTGTATCAGGTCTTCAATATAGCTTTGCTATAATTGTACGTTAAAGCGTATAGTTTTTTCTTAGCAATATTAGCTTCTTTAGATTTTTTGTATGATTTCAAAATCTTTTCATAGCATTTTGCAGCCTCTTTATTATTTTCAAGTTTGATACTAACATTTGCAGCTTTTAACAAGTATTTGGGTGTAAAAATTTCACTGGAGGCATATTCTGCTGCTTTTAAGTAATTTGCTAATGCCTCTTTAAAGTTACCTTGTTGCGAATAAGCATCTCCAGTTAAAGATAGAGCTTTGGGCATTAAAATAATATCTTTAATCTTAAATTTCTTAAAATGTTCTATAGCTTGATTATATTGCTTATTATGCATACATATAATTCCTATATAAAAACTCGCAAGCTGTCCTATTTTGGTTTTTTTGTATGTATTAAGTATATTTTTGAATCCTTTATGTCTCCTCCAACCATTTAAGGCTTTATCATATTCATTGTTTTCAAAGAAGTATACGGCTTTGTACATTTTTCCCGAAATTTTCTCATCATAGTGCTCTTTTCTAGGTTTTATTAGAAAAAAGTAGACAGGTAAAGCTATTATTATAAAAATTATTATTGACAGTGTTGGTATATGTTTTTTTAATAATAGCTTGATGTTCTCCGAATTTCTGATGATTGAAGTTTTATCAAGGTGCTTCGAACCACGCTTTCTAAATAAATCGATTTTTTTGGCCATAATCATTTGTCTTTTTTAATAAATATAAATAGAATACCAGGTTTTCTATTTAGTAAATATATTATATGTACAGCAAAAAATAAAGAATTATGAAAGTAATTTTCTAAATATACCAATTCTAAATAAAGTTTTTCAAATTTCCCTGCCTTTTTGATTGAAAAATGGGGTTTTAATGTTAAAATTGAGGTTTTAATATGTTTTTAGTTTACTTTGTTTGATTGAGAATGTAAACCTATTCCAGTATTAAGTTTTTTTGCGTCATTGAATTCAGACCGCTAAGAAAGTTAAACCAAAGTCGTCATGTTTTTATTCTAATTTTTTGTTCGTGTACAAATAAAGTCTGCTCTCCCTATTCTTCTTTTTAGAAAGTCACAATCTTTAAAATCTTTTACACTTCCAGGAATTACAGCAACAAATAGTCGCTCTCCATCAACAATTGGTTCGCTATGAATTGCTGCGAAAGAAATATCATGCTTATTTCCACCAACTTTAAAAAATGCTATTTTGCCAACACTTGAACTGCGAAATTTAGGATTAGGTATCAATTTTGATAAAGAAGAAAGATCTGCTGATTTAAAAGCTTTTACTTGCCCGATTTGTAGTTTTTTCGAGAAATCATGGTTTGTTAATTTAAAAGCTTTTAATTGCTCCATTTGTAGTTTTTTCGAGAAATCATGATTATAATATTCATCACTATAATTTATAAAATCAGTACCAGGCCCTTTAAGTACAAAAGACGCTTTTACCAAATTTTTATCTGGAATTAAACCAAAATAATTCCCATCTTGATGCCAGCGATGATTAGTTGAAAATGGAGCTTTTAAACTACTACGTATCATTATAATTGCTAGTGGTTTATTGTAAGCTTTAAGGGTATCGTTAACTATGTTAAATATAGACTGAGCGGTTATGTGAATTGAATCAAGTTTATCGTTATCATTGAAGAAATTCATTTTTAATATTTTTCGTATCGACAACAAAAACTTGTCTCTACTTGTATTGCAAGTGCTATCGTAATCCAATGTCTTGCCTGGACATGTTATCTTGTTTTTAAGTTTGAGATGTTTGAAAGCTAATAACTCTTTATTAGATAAATTTAAATTTGCAAACACAAAAGGTATATATTGCTGTGTTGCTACTTGAGTGATTGCATGATTCAATTGTTTTTGTCTTTCTTGTGTTACACTATTTGTACTAATCTTTTGTTGTGAAGCGATACTCACTAAAGCAACACTAAAAACTCCAGCATTTCTTATTACAGTTGATAAAATAGTCATTATTACATTTAAGATATAGTTAAAAAATCTATAAGGCTAATAATCAATTTATACCTTGCTATGTTCTACATAGGTAATTGAATTAAAAAAGTGTTGTAAAATTAAGTTACACATTCCCGTTTGGATCAAAGTTAACATATTTTTATTTAAAAACCAAGATGGATTTTAATAACTAATGTGTGCCCGGCATGGGCAGGGCTAGATTATTCTATTTTGTTAAATTTTATTAACATAAAAATAGTTATATATTTAGAATATTTTTCACTCTAAATATATATATAATGAAATCAGAAAAAGATACCAATTTGTACTCCATGTTATGTAATATACAATATCCTAGGAGGCCACAAGGAAAAATGCATAAGGTTGAATTTATATTATTAATATCAATCATGGCAATAATGAATGGATCTACATCTATTTATGCAATATGTGATTTTGCACAAATCAATAAAAAAGAGTTAATATTTTTGTATTCCTGCCACCCAACTCAGTCAATAAAATTTGGATATGGTTGGATAAAAAGGGTAAGGAAAAACATATTAAAACAGCATCATTAAGAACAAGAGTAAATATTACAGGAGTAATAAATATACTGATAACCTTTGAAAATGAAGTTAAAATAATGCGTAACTGCCTGATTATCAATGTTATGTTTATTCAAAATGATACCCTTTGGGTATAGTTTCATGTAGGCTGGCTACATAATCTAGTAATTATAGTTATGAGAGATTTGGTTATTTGTGAGAGATCTTTTCTGCTCAGTATCGATTTCATACAACGCGAGATAAGGTAGATTTATATTTTTTTCTGAAAAAGTCATAGTGCAAAAATCTACTTTGTCGTTTTTTTGTGGATGGTGCTTGTGTATAAGTTTATCCGAGATGGTTTCAAACGAAGGCAATATAGACATATTTTTTGGTTTACTAAGATTGTAAACCAAAAAATATACCTATCTGGATCGAGTAGGTTATCAATAAAATTTTATGATTGCCAATATTTCTAGTTACATAACATATGTGTGATATTAATTATCACTTATGTAAAATAAGCTCTGAAAATGTTAAAAATAGTGCATCGACCTGTATAATGCCTACTTAGCAGAGCCTGCGTTTATAAATTTTTTCAAGATTCTGGACATGTTGTCAAAATCGATAGGTTTTTCTAAAAAATCTGAAAACCCGGCTTTTTTAAATTCTATTGGAGATAGAAATTCCGCATTACCGGTAATAGCTATTACTGGCAAATTAGCTTTTTTAGGATCCTCCATTTTTCTTAATCTACCAATACATTCAATACCATTCATATTTGGCATTGCGATATCCATTAGTATTATATCATAATCATTAGATTGAATTTCATCCAAAGCCTCACTGCCATTTAATACTGTGTGTACTTTATGATTGTAAAATTCCAATACATGTTTGGTGATATTTTGTACCACTTGACTATCTTCAACTAGAAGGATGTTTTTCCCTTCACCGTCAGGATTCTTAGCTTCTTTATTTATTAATATATCAGACATAATTATTCTATTTTATTTTATTTTGATCGACAATCGCTACAAGTATTAATAAAGTTATATAACTTTACTTAGCATCGGGGAGTTTATATGTCCCCTTCTTATTTATTCTTGCAAATAGTATGCTTATAGTTCAAATTTAATCTATTATTATTACTTCCATGTAGCATATATGCAAAAATGCTTTGTGCAATATAATTATATTTTTTTTATTTAACAAGACTTGAATAGGTTATTTTATAATAGTATTTATAATTAACGCAAGTTGTCTTTATATTGACATTATAAAAATCTAATAAATACAGGCTAAATTTGCCATTTCTTTATCTATTGATATTATCATATAATTATTAAAAATATTGATAGTCAATATATAATCGAAGTTTTTTATAAAGGTTATTTTCAAAACTTCTATATATGTCTTAGAATGTTGAAATTTCTATAATTAAATTATTAGATATTTTAAAGATAAGCATTGTGTATAATATATATATATCATGTAAAACTTATTTTATACAAAAAGATATATTGTCTTAATTTGATATAATATATGAATTTTGACAAAAAATTATAGGAATTGTAAAGTGCTTTTATTTTATTTGTCCAAAGTATAATATAATTTGCCCTTGGTGAGTTTATGTCTTAAGGCGAAGTTAGGTCAGGATTTTGATGTTTTAGTAATTTTAATTTTGATTGTTGCTATATTATTGTATTATTTGTATCAATTTTATAGGTGTGTATTTAATATTTAACGAGTATGAGTAGTAAAATTTTTATTAAGGCAGGAAAAGTAATAAAATCCCAAGGTATTCAAGGAGAGCTTGTTGTTAAATTGGAGGGTTCTGTAGACCTTGAACTTGAAGCGATGTATATAGATTTAATGGAAAATAACAGAAATGTAGAATCTGTGCACATTGCTTATGATATTGAAAAATTGAAACGATTGGATGCAGATACTGTATTAGTGAAATTCAGAGAAATTAGTGATAGGTCACAAACGAATTTTTTAAATGGCAAGAGTATATTTGTAAAAAGAGAGTCATATGACAGTTTAATAGCCACAAAACATACTGAAAATTACGACATTTGTGGTTATGATTTGTATAATCAAAACAATAAATACATCGGAAAAGTATCGGGTATACAAAATATAAATAAAAAGTCAGTGAAAGCAAGTTTAATGATGGTGACTAATGGTAATCAAAAAATACCTGTTCGTTTTGGGGAAAATGGTAGTATTATAGAAATAGATAACAATAAGAAAAAAGTTTTTGCTAAAATTCCAGAAGAATTTTTGGAAATGTTTCTAGTAGGAAATAAATAGTATTTTTTATTATTCAATTTCAATATATATGCTGGTTCTAAATGAAGATGTTTCTAAAATCCAACAGTAGGCTAGACTTAGACTACAATAAACAACTATATCTCTATAACTAATCTATGCTTGGTTATACAAAGCTATATGAAGATAGGTAGAAATCGTTGTCTATGATGCTTTCCTGCAAGATTTTGGAGATTTTATCTAGAATGAGTATATAAGAGTTATTTGGCAAAGCCAAGAGGGCGGCTGCACTAAGCCGCCCTCTTGGCTTTTTAAGATATTTTTTGCTAGCTAAATTGCAGATTTCTATAGATTGCATTCTTTTCTGAATTTTTTCCATCCGTGATCTTTTAAAAATGTTTTTTGGACTTTGTATAAATATCCCATAAAATATTGGATATATGGGTTATTCTTTATAAGCTTTTTGGCGATGTTGCTATCAAAGGGAACGCCTTTTCTAATTAGATACATAGGGAAGTGCGCTTTAGTATTTAAAATTATATCCCCACTACGCATAGCTTTGGATTTTTCATATGAAATTGCAGTGTTTAATAAACGAAAAGCATCTTCTTCGACGCAGTTATCAGTATATTGACGGAGGCCATATTTAGAAAAAGATTTTATAAGTTCCTCATATCTTCTATTTCCGTTATTATAATATTCTACAACATGCCAAAATGGCTCTCTCCCAATACCATGACAGTCTGTATAAGCAAAGCGTTTATGCAAACCTTTTTTTAATAATGTTTTAATTATCCTATGAGCAGCGGCACTTTCTTTTTCATCTCCCGAACCAAATAACTCTATCCCAATTTGAAAAAGCTGAGTTTTGTACTTTTTCAAAGAATCTATTTTGTTCCAACTCGAATGCATCCATGGGGACAACATTTCATGCATTGTTTTTTCTATTACGAGTATATTCCCAGAATTAATAGCATCATGTAATGAATTATCGTTAACTTTAGCTTTTTTACTTAAAGCATATTTCATGCAATGGATATTTCCAGATTGTATGGACCAATTTAAAATTTGACTGTATAAGTTTTTGACATCTTCTTTATATAGCTTATTTCTTAACTTACAGAAGGGATATTGATCAACTAATAATTTAACAATTTTCAAATTATCCTCTAACTTACCCTCTATAGCACATTTTATCGCTTCTTTATATGCTTCTTTTTTAGGATACTGATACTTTAATAACAAATCAACAATCGGCATATATCCTTCAAATGCCGCAGCGTTTAATGCCGAGTTCTTTTCTGAAAATTTTCCATTATAGACATTCGTTAACTGTTTTAACTTTTTCAAAATTGCTTCAACACTTTCTATATCGTTATTATCAACCGCTATCATTAGCGGGGTATAACTATGCACATCTTGTTTAGTTAAAGTATTTTTGTCACTTTTTGAAATCAGTTTATCGATTAAATCTCTATATTTTTTTTTGTATTCATTATCTTCATCTTTGGAGTAAACTTTAAGTGCTAATGATAAAGCACTTCTTCCCTCACTATCTAGAATATCGATATTTGTGCCAAATTTTCCAGAATTGTCTAGTATATAATTTGCGGTTTTTAAATGATCTATATTTACATAGGTATCATTATTATATTGAGTAAAGTGGGCATCGATATTACATTGAATAAAACTAAAATACGGGAAATTGTTTTTTAAATTTTTGCGTACAGACTCACGTTTCCAAATATTTACCCTATTTTTAGAAAGAGCTGCCATTAGTGCAGATCCATTAATACTATCATTGAAATCTTTCATTTCATGTTTTTCAAAAAGTATTCTTAGTGTATCTAGCTGCCCATAATATGCAGTAAGGTGAAGTATACTATTTTGCAGACAACTATGTGGAGTATTTTTCCTGCATAGGATATCCTTTTTTATATTAAATTTGCGTATTAATTCTTGAACAATATCATCCATTCCAACGCATGCCGCAAGTTTTATTATTCCTATACAATTATTCGAATTTAATGAATCGTCTTTAGGTATATAATCTTCAATAAATTCCCAAGCTTTATTTAATGGATTAGTCAATTTTCCATCCTTATAAATTTCTTTAAATTTTAAGTTAATCTTTCTACGTATTACATCATTGTATGAAGTGTCGGGCCCATAGGTGCAGCCTATATTGCCTATAAATGCAATTATTAATACTAAAGCCGCCACTTTAATTTTTGTAATTTTTAAAGTTCTTTTTATAATCATAATTAATTGTATTTTATTTCTGTTGTAGAATACCTTCTCATCAACTTGTTAAATAAATGCTCACATGGCCACAATTATGTTTGTAGCTTATTTTTTTGTATTTTAAAATATGCAAATTGTATTTACATACATTCGTGATAAAACTTTTAGGACTTTGTAAAGATAATAAACATAGAAATATTTGTCAAGCTTTTTGCTTGAAAAATATTTTTTTAAATACTTTTTTATCAAAGTTGAATGCCGTTTTGTTGGCATTGTTAATTAAAGATAGTTTATTATGTTTAAGTATTTAAGCTGCTTAAATATAAAGTCATGACTTTGAAAATAAAATGCCCAAAATGTAATAAAAAAAATTGCAGAAAAGATAGGTTTGTTCGCAATATTCAACGCTACAAATGTAAAGAATGTAATTTTAGACATACTGTTCATAAAAGATCTACCGAAGCTCCCCTTTCAGTTAAGCGCCATTCATTACAATTATATTTGGAAGGTTTAGGTTTTAGGGCAATAGGTAGATTGTTAAATTTTAGCTACGCTACTGTATATAATTGGATAAAATCATTTGGAGAGCAATTAAAAAATTTAAAAAGTGAAAATAAAATTAAGGATGTAGAAATAGATGAAATGCATACTTATGTATCAAGAAAAAAAACTATATACTGATAACCTTTGAAAATGAAGTTAAAATAATGCGTAACTGCCTGATTATCAATGTTATGTTTATTCAAAATGATACCCTTTGGGTATAGATGGATATGGATTGCTGTTGATAGAGTTAAGGAAAAATATATCGACTTCACTGTTGGTCAAAGGGACATCAATACGTGACAAAAATTGTGGAATAATATTGAAAAAAAGAAATAGGAAATGTTTTTTTAGATCATTATAAAGCATATGAGTCAATACTTAAAGAAGAAAACCATATACAATCAAAAGCGGAAACATATACAGTAGAAGGCTATAACCGTATTTTTAGACACTTTTTAGCTAGGTTAGGGCGAAGGGCAAAATGCTATAGTAAATGTGATAAAATGCTAGAATATTCTATAAGATTATTAATGTCTAAGCGAAATGGGGAGTTAGCTTCTTTAGGGTCTGTAAATTAAAGTCTGTCTGAAAGTAAATATTTAAGAATAAAAATCTGTAAAATTATAGGATAAAAATTCTTAAATATTATTGTTAGTTATCGCTGTGGATTGTGTGTTAACT
>PJEL010002993.1_pt1 | contig 14849 bp, 10 predicted proteins | sample 1853271 | NCBI WGS metagenome assembly PJEL01 (sample SAMN08108733, study PRJNA415343) | Invertebrate metagenome, whole genome shotgun sequencing project. | host: Globobulimina | place: Sweden: Gullmar Fjord | collected 2015-08 | reverse complement strand
ATTACTTTTGCTAGATAAATTCATAATACTTAAATTTTAAACATAAATAAAACATATAAAATTATAATTATTTTTGGTTTATTTAAATTTATTAATTAAAAACTTGAGCTAGCCCTGCCATTGAAGGGACTTTCAATTTTATATTAGGAGGAATTACGTATATTTCTTCATTAGTTAAAAGATATCTTATAGGACATTCATCTAAACCAGCAATATCTGCACTAGGAACTGGATCTATTATTATTTTTGATCCTTGTTTTTTACCATTAAAAATGCGAGTTATTTCTATATTATTTTCATATAAAGCTTTATATCCATTTTTATTCATTGCTCTAGTAGAAGCAAAAGGTATAATTCTTAAATTTATTATATCAAAATATTTTTTATTTTTTTGATCTTTTAGAAGACGTAATAATTCTAATCCAGCTAGCTGTGCACGTACAGATCCTAATGAGTATCCATAAATATTTATGCTTACTTTTTTCTTGTCTTTATTCAGATATGTTCCTTCTTTATTATTTCTTTTTTTAAATTCTAGAAATGTATCTAAATCTTTTTTAATAATATCAAATAAAATTTCTACCTTGCCTTTCACATATTCAGTATAAAAATGATCATTTACTTTAATATTTTTTTTATCAATTTTAATTTCTATATTTTTTGCTTTAGTATGGGAATCGATATTTTTATTTAAATCACCATCGAAGTGTTCATGAAGTTCTTTATAATTCTTATCTATAATATAATCAGGCATTTTGCCTTTTCCTTTTTTTGGTATAAGCCTGCTAGATGAATAGAAAATATAATATTCTGGTTCATCTATTTTTCTGAATAATATAATAATCGGAGATACACCTCTATTTTTATATGTAAATATTTTTAATATTTTGAATATTTTCATAGTACTAGTATCATTTTTATTAGGTTTAAAACAAAAGAATGCATTTTCTGCAAATCTTTGATTTTTATGTTTAATTTCATATTCTTTTTGTAATTTTTTTTCTTTGTTAGATTTATTCCATAATTCATAATCATTTTTTTTAAATAATCTAAATCCTGATATGTCTTGTTGTTTATAAACTTTACTACTTAAGAGAAATTCTATAGTATTGGTTAATTTGTAATCATTTAAAAGTTTACATAAAAACTTATTTCTATATTTGTAAATATTTTTATCATCATCTTCAGATTTGAGTTTTGTCTTAATTGATTTGGTTTTCATTGGAAATAATTCTTCTATAGGTATCTTATTAAATGTATGCACTTTCTCTTTCTTATTTAATTTTTCCCATATATCAACTATATTAGATTTAGAATCATTAATACCATATTCACTTTTTATATTATTTAATTCTGTCTGAGAATTTATTTTATCAAAAAGATAATAAATATCATTTTTATCCTCTTGTTTTTTTATTTTGCCTTTAATTTCATTAAAAATACTAGCTTCAGATTTATTTGTAGATTGAGATTTATCTGTGAATTGAGATTTATCTGTAGATTGAGATTGAGTATTGGATTTTTCTTTCTGAGATTGAGGTTTTATTTTATTTATTTTTGCTTTATATCCATTTTCTGTTGACTTTTTAAACTTGCAATAAAATAGAAATGCAATAAATAAAATTTTTAATAGGTTTTTCCTCATTTCTAATTTGAATTTTTTGGATATTAAATAATTTATATATAATCAATATACAAGATATTTTTAATTATATAAATATGAAATGGTTATATTTTAGTTAAATTAGTTTCCTTATATCACTTTTTTATATAATGCACTAAAGTTATTGGCTTTTAATATTGCTTTAAAATTTAAATAATTAGAAAAATATTTTTTAAAACTCGATTTTAGTTCAAAATTTTGATTTTACAATACAGTTGATATGGTTAAATATCAATGAAAAAAGCATAAAATATTCAATTCAAGAGTAAATAATAAGCATCAATAAAAAACTTATTTATTAATAAAGGATAATCAATTTGCAAAGAAGGGATTTATAAAGTGAGAGTATTGCAAAACTAATTTTGCGTAACAAAAATCTAGCTTTGCGGATATTTTAGAGTGCCGAGCTGACGCTCGACACTCATTTTGCAATGCTCTCAAAGTCTAAAAAATATTTAATTGTATTGTATAAGATCAGTAAATAATTTCAAAATAAACTTTGTTAAAAATTTATTTTATCTTTGTTTATCAAATATTTAAAGTTTAGGATTATATGAAAAAAAAAATTTTTATTTTATATCTAATTTTTATGAAAATATCATTTGCTCAGAATTTTGAAATAAATGATAATATCATTCAAGAAAATTTAGGAAATTTCAACAAAAATATTGAAAAAGAAAATCATAACCTGATTAAAAATTTTACTCCTGAAGCTGAACTTGATCCCTTGGCTCCAAGCTCAAATGAATTATATAAAAAAGGTAAACTATTATTTAATGATGAGAGATACTATGAGGCAAAAATTATTTTCGAAGAATTGATAGATCCAAATAGGAAAAATGATATTTATACTCCATATGCATTGTTTTATTATGCTTTAACTTGTTATTATATTGGAGAAATAGATCATTCTGAATCTTTGTTTAATTATTTAAAACAAAACTATGAAAATTGGGAACAAATAGATGAGGTTCTTTATTGGTTGATAAAAATAAAATTTGAGAATAAAGATTATTTATATGCAATAGAAACTATAAATAATATTAAAGAAATTAAAGAAAAGAGAGTACTTTATAAAAATGAAAATATATATTTTAAAAGAAGAATATCTGATTATAGAAAAAATTATTTAGAAGAATTATTAGAATTAAAGAAACACTTTTTGATTAATATAGAAAGCCCAAATTATCTTAAGAAAATATTATTAGAGAATCCAAAAGATGAAATGGTAAAAGAAATACTTTGTAAGAGAATAATAAAAGATCCTTTTATTGATTTTAATAATCCATGGACGATAGAAGTAATTAAAAAATTTAAATTAGATATACATAAATATGATCCTTTTAATAGTTTAAAATCCTTGAAGAAAAAATTTTATAATGTAGCAATAATGTTACCTTTTTTTTATGAAAATATATCAAGCAATAATAATGAATTTATAAATTTATATAAAGGTATAAATTTAGCATTTGAAAATTTAAAAAATGAAGGAATAGAAATAAATTTATTTGCATATGATACTAAAAATAACCTAAAAGTTGTTAAAAATTTATTAGATCAAAAAGAATTTGAAAGCATGGATTTGATAATAGGTCCACTTTTCCCAAAAACAGTAAAATTAGTTGCTAATTATGCTAAAGAGAAACAAATAAATATGATTAATCCATTATCTTATAATAATGAGTTAATAAAGGATAATCCTTTTGTTTTCTTATTTAAATCGAGCTTGGAAACTCAAGCTATAAAAGCAGCAGAATATTTTGCAAATAAAAATGATGATATAAAAAAAATAGGAGTAATCTATAGTTCAGATGAAAAAGATTTGAAAAAAGCTAAAATTTTTAAAAAGTATATAGAAAAATATACAGGAAAAAAGGTAGAGTTAATGTTAGAATTAACGCAACTTCAATCAAAAGCTTTTTTAGGAAAATTTAGAGATTCAAAGGATAAGCATAAAAAAACTGAGAAACAGCTTGAAGAGGAAGAAAAAAATAAAGCTATTTTTGATGATATAACTCATTTATATGTAGCTACAAATGATAAATTAATTGTAGGAACTATTTTTGCTATAATTGAAATGCGAAATATAAAACCTTTAATTATTGGACATCAAAAATGGTTAGAATATAAGACTGTAGATTTTGATAAAATTCAAAAAATGGGTGTAGTATTAATATCTCCTGAATATATAGATTATGAAGGATCTAAGATAAAAAATTTTAGAATAAATTATTATAAAAAATATGGAGAATTACCTGATCTATATTCTTGTATAGGCTATGAAGTAATGGACTATTTTTGTACTGCATTATATAAGTATGGAATTTATTTTCAAAAGGAATGGAATATCGAAAAAGCTTCCGAAGGAAAATTATTTGAAAAAATTAGATTTAATAAGTTTCATGATAATCAAGAACTTAAAATTTTCACTCTTAAAAAAGGTAGATGTATTTTAGAAGAAGGAATAGATCGATTTTATCCATATATGTAAAATAATAAATAGTACTGCAATTATATTTTTTTAAATCAAAATTGAAAACTTATACTACTTCTACTTCAAGATCTTAGAAAAATCGATCCCTATTCATTGAGTATCAATGATCTTTTTCTGCTTTATTATGTACTTTTGGAATATAATCAAGTTAAATAATATCACAGAAATCTTATTTTTATATAGATATTTATAAAAGGATTATGAGTATTAAAACTTAGCAAATAAGAAAAATATTAATCTATTTTTTAATAGATATTTCTACTTGGCAATTCACTAGATTATCTAAAAGATGTTTATACTTATCTTTAAATGTTTTAAAATAGTGGAGAGAAGCAAAATCACCTTTCCCTATATTTTCTGGAGATTCAACTATAGCTGAATCTTTTCCTTTCCAATAAGTAAATAGTTTTTTAATTCGAGTTTCAGCAAATGTTGGTAAATATGGACTTATATATGGTATTTTATTTGCTGGATGTCCTCTAAGTACATCCACTGAAGGGACTTTTAATTTTATATTAGGAGGGATTACATATACTTCTTGATTAGTCAAAAGATATCTTATAGGACATTCATCTAGGCCAGGAATATATGCGCTAGAAACAGGATCTGTTATTAATTTTGAGCCTTGTTTTTTTCCAGTAAAAATATGTGTAATTTTTATATTATTTTTATATAAAGCTTTATAACCTTCTTTATCCATTGCTCTAGTAGAAGAAAAAGCTTTAATTCTTAAATTTATTATATCGAAATATTTTTTATTTTTTTGATCTTTTAAAAGACGTAATAATTCTAATCCAGCAAGCTGTGAACGTACAGCTCCTAAACAAACTCCATATAAATTTACACTTATTTTATTTTTATCTTTATTTAGATATTCTTCTTCTTCATTATTTATTTTTTTGAATTCTAAAAATTTATCTAAATCTTTTTTAATAATATCAAGTAAAACTTCTGCCTTTCCTTTGACATATTCAGTATAAAAATGATCATTTACTTTAATATTTTTTTTATCAATTTTAATTTCTATGTTCTTTGATTTTGTATGTGAATCGATATTTTTATTTAAATCAGCTTCCCAATGTTTATAAAGTTCATTATAATTATTATCTATAATATAATCTGGCATTTTGCCTTTTCCTTTTTTGGGGATAAGCCTACTAGATAGATAAAAAATATAATATTCTGGTTCATCTACTTTTCTAAATAGTATAATAATTGGAGATACACCTTTGTTTTTATATGTAAATATTTTTAATATTTTAAATACTTTCATATTTGTAGTATCACTTTTGCTAGGTTTAAAACAGAAGAATGCATTTTCTGCAAATCTTTGGTTTTCATATTTAACTTCATATTCTTTTTGTGATTTTTTATTATTTTTAGATTTATTCCATAATTCATAATCATTTTTTTTAAACAATTCAAATCTTGTTATATCCTGTTGCTTATAAATTTTGCTGCTTAATAAAAACTCCATCATATTGGTTAATTTATAATCTATTAATAATTTACATAAAAACTTATTTCTGTATTCATAAATATTTTTATCATCATCTTCAGACTTTAGTTTTGTCTTAATTGATTTAATTTTCATTGGAAATAATTCTTCTATAGGTATCTTATTGAATCTATGCACTTTCTCTTTCTTATTTAATTCTTCCCATATATTAATTATATTAAATTTAGGATCATTGATACCATATTCACTTTTTAAATTATTTAATTTTTCCTGAGAATTTATTTTATTTAAAATGTAAGAAATATCATTTTTATCTTCTTTTTCTATTTTTCTTTTAATTTCATCAAAAATTTTAGCTTCAGATTTATCCGTAGGTTTAGGTTGAGATTCTTTTTGAGACTGAGATTCTTTTTGAGACTGAGATTCTTTTTGAAACTGAGATTCTTTTTGAGACTGAGATTCTTTTTGAAACTGAGATTCTTTTTGAGACTGAGATTCTTTTTGAGACTGAGATTCTTTTTGAGACTGAGATTCTTTTTTATTTATTGTTCCAGATTTATTTTCTATAGCCTTTCTAGGCTTACAATAAAATAAAAATGCAATAAATAAAATCTTTAAAGGGTTCATCATGTTAGTTTGAATTTTATTTAAATACTAAATAATCAGTTAATATATTAATATAACAACCATATCTGTATATTGCAAAATTTATTTGATTATTTCAATATGTAGTATCTTAATTTTTGCTTAATAAACTTTCTTTTATTGCTTTTTTATTTAATGCAATATTATTGACTTTTTAAATACCATTTCTGGAAAAAACTATTCGATAGCAAATGAGAATAAATTAATTGCGTTATGACTCATACTAAAGGCAGATTTCAAAAATAATCGATATTTTAATAATTTTTTGTAATGGGAATAAATTTAACTGCCTATAAGGTTTGATATAATAAAAAATGATAATAAATATAAAAATTCAAAAATAAAAAAGAAGAAGCGAAAATTTAAGGTATCTAAAAATTAGCATTATAGAAATCACTTAAAAATTGCGATAAGAAAAATTTAATTTTGAATATGTAACTTGCAGACAAAGATAAGTCTAGAGAAAATATATGAGTTATATATCACCTATCATCTAAAAAGTTTTTTTATATCTGGAAATTTAATAAATTGATATTTTTTGATTTCTAAATCTCTATATTTTTTAAAAATGAAAAAAAAGATTTTTTTAATCATACAACATATTGTAATATTACCGATAAAATTTTATCAATATTGCTTAGCACCAATAATTCCGAATTGTTGTAGATTTGACCCTTCTTGCTCAGAATATTCTAAACAAGCTATTATCAAATTTGGAATTTTAAGAGGTATTTTATTAACTTTTAAAAGACTAATAAAATGTCATCCTTTTGGGAAAAAAGGTTATGATCCAATAGAATAATTAGTAGTAATATATAAGTAAACTTTTGAATAATTAAGAATAAGCATATTAGAAAAAGATCATATTTTGTTTTTAATTTTTTTAAGAAAAAATACTTTTAAATATCTGATTTTAGAATATATTTTATATTTTAGCATAAGCTTTTAATTCTTAACTTTTAGAATTTAATACAAATAAAAAAGAAAAAGATGGAAAACCAAAAAATGTTAAGAGGAAAATTATATGGTCTTGATACAAATGAAGATGAAGCCTCTGTGATATTAATGCCAGTTCCTTGGGAAGCAACAATTTATCCTCCTTCTGGCACAGTAAATACTCCTGAACGAATTTTGAAAACTTCATATCAATTAAATTTGTTCAATAAAGATTATCCAGAAGCACATAAGAATTTGAAAATAGCAATGCCTCCAATACCTAATGAATGGGCAATGTTAAGTGATCAATTACAAGGTATTGTTACAGGATATATAAATAGCCTTGAATCTGGAACAAATAAAAGAGTTTATTCTGATAATAATAAAACTATTTCTCAAATAAATCAATATTGTAAAGATCTTAAAGAGTTTGTTAAAAAAGGAGCTTTGTCATATCTGGAAAAGGATAAAATAGTTTCTTTAGTAGGAGGGGATCATAGTAGTTGTTTAGGTTTAATAGAGGCTTTAACTTCAAAATATAAAGAATTTGGCATTCTACAATTAGATGCTCAGGCGGATTTAATAGATGCTCATCATGGATTTATATATTCACATCGTTCTGTTATGAATAATGCTTTAAAAATACCACAAATAACAAAATTAGTACAAGTTGGTTTAAGAGATTATACTGAAGAAGAAGCAGAGATAATAAAAAAGTCAGAAGGAAAAATTATTCCTTTTTTTGATGCTGATATTAAAAAACAAAAATTTGAAGGTGTTGTTTGGAAAGATATTTGTAAAAAAATAGTAGATAGCTTACCTGAAATAGTATATATAACATTTGATATAGATGGATTAGATTGTAAATTATGTCCAGGTACTGCTTTTCCTGTTCCAGGAGGGTTAGAATTTGATGAAGTTCTATATTTAATAAAAGCAGTTGTTGATTCAGGTAAAACTATTATTGGATTTGATTTATGTGAAGTAGCTACTGGAGAGCAAATTGAATGGGATATAGCTGTTGCTAATAGATTAATTTATAATCTTATTATTCAAATGCTTAGAAGTCAAAATAAATTGAAATGATTTTGAAATTAACATTCAGTTTTAATCTTAAAAATACGTTTTAATAAATTTATAAATGCTTTAGATTTATTATGACTAAAAGTATTTTTAAAACTTCCAATATTAGTAAATATATTAAAGTCTTTTTTTATTGAATCATCTTTGTTATAATCTAATAGATCTTTATCTATAAATTTAATTGCATTTAAATTTTTAAGGATTTCTTTTTTATTTGTAACTAAATTTGATAACCTTGATTTTATTTTGGAGTCAAAATAATTTCTATAAATTGGAGATATTTTTCTATATAAATAAGTAAATCTTATATCTTTTGCTTTACAAATCATTAATCTATCATCTTGTTTAATAAGATTTTCAATTGCATATAATTTGTTTTTATTTGGATATAATCTTTCTAAATCTAAATTGAAAAAGATTTCTTCTATAATAGTTTTATTTTTGATTTCTTTATTTATTTTATTTTTTAGTGATTCAAATGCTTTTTTATTTCTCAATTTTTTTTGTTTTTCTTTCTCTTTTTTGGCTTGTTCTTCTTTTTCTATTTTTTGTAGACTTGCATTTATTTTTTTTAAAATTCTTTTATTTTTAATTTGTCTTTGTTTTAAATTTTCTTTTCCTGATTTTTGATTTTTTGTGGTAATTTTATCTCTTTGTTTTTTAAATTTGCAATAAAAAAAACTAACTAATATTAGAAATATATATAAATATCTAATTATTTTTTTTTCTATTTTATTTATTTTCATGTTGTAATATTATGTAAGGTATTTAATTAACGTAAGTTGTGCTATATTTCCCTTTTTGTCATATTAAGCAAAGCGAAATATCTATTTTTAGATTAAAAACAAATATTTAATGAAATAGATCCTTCACTTTATTCAGGATGACATGGGCTTTTACAGCTATTTTAATACTATGCAACTTGAATTAATTACATATATTACATTTTATTAAAAAAAGTAAGAATATAAAAATTATTTGTGATTAATATTTTAATATATATTAATTATCTACTATGTATTGATTATTTTGATAAGAATTGGATAAATTTTCATATACTAAAAGTATATGATTTTAAAAATTAGAGGTATACTTAAAAAATGATGCCAATGTTCCCATTGATCATTTAAATTATTATTATTTTTTCTTTTAAAATTTTCATTATGAGAGCATTGCAAAATGAGTACCGAACGTCAGCTCGACACTCTAAAATATCCACAAAGCTAGATTTTTGTTACGAAAAATTAGTTTTACAATACTCTCATTATAAGTGGGAAAGAGATTTAGGTATTAATATTTTGTGATAAGATAATTAATAGATAAAAAATTCATTAATTATCTTATCACTTAAATTTAAGCTAATTTTTATATTTAGTTTCTAGTGATTTATAAAGCTTTAAAATACTTGTATGTAATTTATTATTATTACAATACTTTTTTATGCTATTACAAAATTCTTTTCTTCTTATATTTTTAAATTCAGTTAAATTCATTTTGTTTTCTGTAAAATATTCAATGATTTTATCTTTATATTCATTTAAAAGTTCAATGTCTAATTCATTTATATATTTTATTACTATTTCGTTGAATTCTTTAATTAGTTTATCTATTTCCGATTTTTTATAAGACTTTCCTGAAATTTCAATTTCATCATATACTTTTGAAATTATATTATTATCAAAGTTTAGATTTAAATAATTATAGATATTAGATTCACTTTTATCATTTTCTGTATCATCAGAAATAGCATCAGAATCATAATGATTATCCGATAAATATTTTTTCCAATTGAAAAGTTCTTTATTACTTAATAATTCATTTTCTATTAATTGGTTATTTAGACCATCAATAAATGTTTCATCATTGTTTAAAACTATATCTATATGATTATCTTTTTGCATTTTTCTACAATTATTTTGAGTTGAACTGCATCCTAATATTCCTAATGATATATTTATTAACATAATACCATATAACTTTATAAAGTTATATTTATGTTTTTTTAATTTATTATTAAATTTAATTAATTCTATATACATAATATTTAAGTTTTGGATTATATAAATAATTTATTTGTAAACTACTCTTATAAATATCATAATTTATAAGAAGCAATAAAGATATATTTTAAAATTTAAATAAAGAAAATATCGATGAAAAAAGATTTTATTGAAGTTGAATATTATGTTTTTTGAACAATTATATAATAAAAGTTTTAAAATGAAGATATATAAAATTAAAAAGATAGTTTAATATATACTGCTTTGGATTGAAGATATTCTGATAATCAGTCTTTTCTCTATAAAATAAATCGGTTTTAGATACATCTTGATATACGTCGAGTATATACTTCCAATTGAAGAATATCTGATAATCGGTCTTTATTGTATAAAAATAACCGGTTTTAGATATATCTTGATATACGTCGAGTATATCTTCAAATCATTTTTTATAATTCCATTATTTCCTTTTTTTTATCGGTAAGAAGTTTTTCTATTTTTTTGGCATAACCATCTATTTTTTTTTGAAGATCATCTTCAGCATCTCTAATTAAATCTTCAGAAACTCCATCTTTTTGAAGTCTTTTTAAAGCTTCTTTAATATCTTTCCTAACTACTCTCATTGATATTTTGCCTTTTTCAGCTTCACCTTTTACTTGTTTTGCTATTTTGCTTCTAGATTCTTCAGTAAGAGGAGGAATATTTATATGAATAACTTCTCCATCATTTTGTGGAGTCACATCTAAATAGCTTTTTACTATACCTTCTTCTATATGTTTTAAAGCTTTTTTGTCCCAAGGCTTTATTACCAAAGTTCTTGCATCTATATTATTTATAGATGCAATTTGATATACAGGTACCAAAGATCCAAAGTAATCTACTTTTACTCCATCTAACATACTTGGATTTGCTTTTCCTGCTTTAATCTTTGAGAAATCAGTTATTGTATGTTCATATACCTTTTCCATAGCTATATCTGCTTTCTCTAATTCTCTTTTGATTTCTTCCATAGTGATAAATTTAAATTTTTATCAAAATCAAATATAATATTTATAATATTAAAATTCAATTATAGCACCAAAATATAATTTATTTACAAATTGAGAGCACTGCAAAATGAGTATCGAGCGTCAGCTCGGCACTCTAAAATATCCGTAAAGCTAGATTTTTGTTACGCAAAACTAGTTTTGCAATACTTTCAAATTTATATTTAATAAATTAAAGTCTATATTTTTTAATACAAATATTAAAAATAAATAATTAACTTGTATCATATGATACTTATCAATTATAATTAAATATAAAATCGTAAATTTCTCAAATTTGTATATTTTATTAGACAATTACTAATTTCTTTAAAAATTATTTTTATGATAACCAATTTAACAATTTGTCAAAAGATAAAAGAATTTGAAAAGAAATTAAAATTTTATTTTTATATAGGAGCATTTAATATAGTATTTTTAAATTGTTGTATTGGTCATCATAAAAAAAATATGATTAATGAAGAAAGTAAAAGGATTACAACTTTAGTCCAAGCTAATTCTGGAGATATAAAATATAAAAACCCCAATTATTATTGCACTTCTATAAAATCAATTAAAATAATAATTTCTGCTGTATTTTTATCATATTTTTGTTTGTGGATGACTTTTTTTGATAAGGAAACATTAACTATTGGAAAAAAATTAAACTATATAAAAACTCAAAATAAAGAAATATTTATTGAATCGCTATATGAAAAAAATAACTCGCAAATATATGATTGTGAAATATTAAATCAAAAAAGAAATGATACTATAAATAAAAAAGATAATATAGTACTAATAAGTGGAACAGGAAGAAGTGGTTCAACGCTAATACAAAGAATTTTAAATACAATTCCAAATTCAAATATTTGTGGAGAAAATTGGGGAGCTGTAAATGATTTATTAAATTTTTATATTAATATAAAAAGAACATCAAATGAACGGTTACCTTATAGAAGGGAGAAGTTTATTTCATATAATTATAGCTATTTAATAAATCATAATATAAAACCTTCATGGTATAATAGTTATAATCTTGATGAAGTAAAATTAAGTATAAAAGAAATGATAAGGAAGCTTTTTAAAAATAATCCGGAAACAACTCTTTGGGGTTTTAAGGAGATAAGATACGATAAAGGTAAAATCAATTTGATTAAACAATTTAAAGAATTATTTCCACAAACAAAGGTTGTAATTCAAGTAAGAAAGGATATAATAAATCAAAGTTTATCTGGATTTTGGACTAGAAAAAGAAAAGAACCTGCTATAAAATCTATTTCAAATCTTAATGCTGAATTAGAAAATTTTTATCAAGAACATAAAGAATATGCTTATTATCTAACACTTAGAGATATATTTAACATATCTAAAATAAAACAAGTATTTGAATTTATTAATTACTTAGATTTTTTCAATGAAGAAAAATATAATAATATAATCAATACAAGATTTGATGATTATAAAAAATAATGCCAACACTATTTTGATAATCTTGAGTAATATACTACTTCTACTTGAAGATGTAAGAAAAATTGATCATAACTCATTGAATATCAATGATATCTTCCTGCATCTTCATATACTTTTAGTATATATATACTAAAAGTATATGAAGATGCGGAAAAAGGTCGTTGATATTCAATGAGTTACGATCAATTATCAGTACATCTTCAAATGGAATTAGTATATTTATATAATTTTAATTAAAAATAGAATCTAAATATGTTTTATGTTAAAATATCTTCAAATAAATAATTATATTTTAATTAATAAATTAGAAATCAGTCCTTCTAAATCTTTAAATATTATCACAGGAGAAACAGGAGCTGGGAAATCTATATTATTAGGAGCAATCAAACTTTTAATGGGATTACGATATGATGGCAAGAGTTTTTTAAATAAAGAAAAGAAATGTATCATAGAAGGGGTATTTGATATTAAATCTTATAAATTAAATAACTTTTTTATAGAAAATAATTTAGATTATGAAGAAGAAATAATTGTTAGAAGAGAAATAAATATAAAAGGCAAATCAAGAATTTTTGTTAATGATACACCAATCAATCTCACAAATTTAAAAATATTAATGAATTACTTAATAGATTTTCATAGTCAATATGATAATTTTCTTATTAAAAATTCTGATTTCCAACTCAATCTATTAGATATTTTTGCCAATAATAAAGATTTAAGAAAAAAATATAAAATTGCTTTTGATGATTTTGAAGAAAAAACAAAAAAATATAATGTATTATTAGCTCAAGAAAGATTTAAAACTCAAGACCTTGATTATAAAAAATTTTTAGTTAATGAACTTTATGAAGCAGATTTAGAAAATCCTATTTTTGAAACCTTGGAAACTGAAGTTAAATTATTAGATAATTCTGAATTTCTTAAACAAAATTTAAATGAGATTTCAAGTTTATTGGAAAATGAAAACGAATCTCTTATAGATAAATTGAAAGATTCACTTAGTAAATTGAATAATATATCAAATATATCTCAAAATTATAAAGTTTTATCTGAAAGACTTGAAAGTAATATAATTGAATTATCAGATATTTATAATGAAATTTTAATAGAACAAAATAGGATAGAGGTGAATCCAGCATTATTAGAAGAATTAAAAAGTAAACTTGATAATCTTAATAATCTTCAAAATAAACATAAAGTAAATAATATAAATTTATTAAAAGATATTCAAAACAAATTAGAAAAAGAAATTACAGAAAAAGATGATATTAAAAATCAATTAAAAGAATTATCAGAAATATTAAAAGAAAAAGAAAAAAACTTATTAGAAATAGGAGAGAAGCTTTCAAAAAATAGAAATGAAATAGTAGAATCTTTTAAAAATGAAATAGAAAAATTATTAAAAGATTTAGATATGAAAAATGCCAGAATTCAAATAAATTTGGAAAAAAGCAATCCAAATAAAAATGGCATAGATAATATAAAAATATTATTTAGTGCTAATAAAGGATCAAAATTAAATTTAATAGAAGATAGTGCTTCAGGAGGAGAGATTTCAAGATTAATGTTTTGTTTTAAATATCTAATCTCTGGAAAAATAAATTTGCCAACAATAATTTTTGATGAAATAGATACAGGTATTTCAGGAGAAATAGCTTTAAAAATGGCATCAATGATGAAAAGAATGTCTAAAAACCATCAAATAATAGCTATCACTCATTTGCCACAAATAGCAGTTTCAGGAGATAAACATTATTTTATTTATAAAGATGATAATGCAACAATTACAAAAAGTTATATTAAAGAATTGATTAATGAAGATAGAAAAATTGAAATAGCTAAAATGATAGGAGGAGATAAGCCTTCGAATATAGCAATTAAAACAGCAGAAGAAATGTTAAGATATCCTAAAATAAAAAAATTAAAAGAAATTTAAATTTGATACTGTATTATGTGTTACGTCCCGGGGATAAGCGGATCAAAATCAAATAATATAATAACAGAAGAACTAAAGAAAATACTATGGGAAAAATATTACAAATTAGGCAAGCAACAAAAATTATTATCA
>PJEL010002992.1_pt1 | contig 14849 bp, 15 predicted proteins | sample 1853271 | NCBI WGS metagenome assembly PJEL01 (sample SAMN08108733, study PRJNA415343) | Invertebrate metagenome, whole genome shotgun sequencing project. | host: Globobulimina | place: Sweden: Gullmar Fjord | collected 2015-08 | reverse complement strand
GGGGCTCTGGAGGCCACGGGAGTGGGCCGCTTCAATCAATCTCTTTGCGCCGTCGAGATCACCGAAGATCGGATCAACGTCTGTGTGGTCGGAAATGTCGTAGCCCCAGTCCTTCATCGGGCTCTTGTAGAAGGGGGACAACCAGATCGCATCGACGCCAAGGGTGTCCGACAGGTAGTCGAGCTTCGATGTGATCCCATCGAGGTCGCCATAGCCGTCGCCATCGGAGTCGGCGAAGCTCAGCGGATAGACCTGATAGAAGACAGCGCCATGCCACCAAGGTCTGGTGTGTGTTTCGCGTTCTGCCATGCCGCCAGATTAGGACGCCCGATGGGGCACGCATGACCTGCAACACCCCTCATTCGACCACTTTCTAGCCCCGGGTGCTCTCGGACGGGATGAGGCCGTTCGTGTACAATGACAAGACCATGAACGTCGCAGCCCCACAAGGTGGCGTTGGTGATCGGATCGTCCCTCACCACCGTGTCCGCACGATGCGTATGCAACGCCATCTCGTCCTTGCGGGCGTCGCCAGCGCCGCGTACGTTGTCAGCGGTCCGACCACCAGCAGCCTTATGGGCATCATTGTCCTTGCGGCGTTCACATACGTCGTGCTCGAATCCATTGGTCGGGCTGTGGATGCACGCCTGGGCTTCTGGTGGGGATGGCTATATGGCGAACCGGAGCATTCCACGCGACTTGATCTGGCAGTCGACCGCATCGTTCGTCGCCTCGTCTCTGTCCAAGTCGGCGAACCTTCGGCTACCCCTTTCGCTGTCGAAGCGACGGCCACCGAGCCAAGGATTCGGATACTTCCTCCTGGGTCAGAGGAGAACTGACGACCGATTCTTGAAAAGGGGCATTCGGACCAGCTGGCCGGTTATCCGCTGTTGCCGATCCGTGTGCTGAGTTCGCGGTCGATCATCAATATGGTGTGACCTGCGTCGCCGGCGCGCCTGAGATCGTCGATGATCTGCTGAACGGTTGCTTCTTCTTCGACCTGCTCGGCAACGAACCAGTCGAGAAGCGGGATGCTCGCATAGTCCTTGAGTTCGACAGCCATGGCGTAGATGTCGTTGATCGCAGCTGTTACCGCCTGCTCCTGTTTCATGGACTTGTCAAACACATCCCGTGACGTGTTGAAGTCGCTCTTCGGGGCATCGATGGGTCCCAGTGCGATACGGCCGCCGCGGTCGAGGATGAACTGGTAGAACTTCTCGGCGTGCTCCAGCTCTTCGTCGGCTTGAGCTCGCATCCACTGGGCCATGCCGGGGAGGCCTTCTGCCTCGAACCATGCGCTCATACCGAAGTACGAATACGCTGCTCCGTACTCCATTGTTACTTGCGCGTTCAGGGCGGCTTCGAGGTTCTGATCGAGGGCCATGGATCCACTTTCGTTGCTTGCCGCAGATGCTATATCCATTCACGTCTGAGGTGAAATCGTCCGGCTTGCCGACCGCCGCATGGACCGTTTGAAGGAAGTACGGTCTCACCGAGCCAACCGAAGGGAGTCGCATGTGTTTTGATCTCGACTCGTCTCCACCGATACCGCACAGCCACGACGCAGCTGTTGGTCACGATCGCTTGACGCTCACAGCGAGTGACGGCAATGAGTTCGCTGCGTTTGAGGCAGCCGCCGGCAGCAATAGCGCCGTTGTCGTGCTCCCGGACGTGCGTGGACTGTTCCGGTTCTATGAGGAGCTTGCTCTCCGCTTCGCGGAGCACGGAACTGATGCGCTTGCCATCGACTACTTCGGGCGAACCGCTGGCGTAGGTGTGAGAAATGACGAATTCGACTACTGGCCAGAGGTGAAGGCAACGACCATCGATGGCGTCACGGCCGATGTTGCAGCAGCCGTGGACCATCTGCGTTCAGACAACCCGAACCGATCAGTGTTCGTGGTCGGGTTCTGCTTCGGTGGGTCCAACAGCTGGTACATGGCGGCTGCCGATCTCGGATTGGCAGGTGCCGTCGGCTTCTACGGTCATCCAGACAGAGTCGGTTTTCCACAAGGCGCACCGTCCGTCCTATCGCTGATCCCGGAGTTCACGTGTCCGGTGCTGGCGCTTCAGGGCGGGGACGATCCCGGAATCCCCGTTGAAGTCGATGACCGGTTCAGAGCCGCATTGGAAGCGGCCGATGCCGTTGGCGAGGTGATCGTGTACCCCGGAGCACCACACTCATTCTTCGACCGCAAGTACGACGAATTCTCGGAAGACTCCTCGGATGCGTGGCGTCGCGTTCAGCAGTTCATAGCGTTCAACGGTTGATCCATGTGTGACGGTCGGCGGGACACGGCTGGCAGCGATTCGTCGTTCTAGCTGATGGGGCTTTCGCCTCGGTCGGCTTCTTGCTCTTCGGCAAGGAACTTTCTGTACTTGCGGCTCTTGAGTCCGTTGTCATCAATCAGGTACGACGCTACGTGGAAGCCGAGACCGACCCCCCAGCTGATCGTCACCCAGTAGGCCCAGTCCGCACCACCACCGCCGGTCAGGTCGATGCCCCACAGGAACAGGTTCACAATGACGTACGTGGCGGCGTGCCACATGACGTCGGTGTACTCCTTTGCCCTCTTCTCGGCACGTTCCTCAGGAGTCTTGCTCTCACTCTTGGGCACTACGTCCTCCTTGGGTCGCGGTTCCCGGCTCGGTCGTGTCACCATGGTAGAAGCAGTGCGCGACCGCAGAATCTGACTCGAGTTGCCGAACCTTGGCTCATGACCAAGAAGGATGGCGGACTCATGGTGACCATGCCTTCGGAGCGGGAATTCGATGATCCTGAGCCGGGTCCTTCTTCGACAGGTTCCTGCAGGGTGACGAGGGAGTTTCGACCGAGGATCGACGCCGCGTGCTTCGTCTCTTCGAGAACGTGACGCTCGGTAGGGACGCCGTCGGGTACCTGACCGAGTCCATGCACGGAGCAGGGTCCCCTCAGGTCCAGCGTATCCATATCGCTCGCGCGATGGATGTTGAGCCCAAGAAGGGCCTCGCACGTCGGATCGCCGGCATCGACCATACCCAGAGCTGAGTGCCCGCATCGTTGTTCTGGTTGTGGGCTGTGGGTAGCCTGCTCGCAGTCGCCGACAGCCAGGAACCAACATGGAATTGGGACTCACAACGTTTGCCGAACTGATCCCTGGTGCGGGTGGGGAGAAGCCTGATCCGGGGGAACGTCTGCATCAGGTGATCGATGAGGCCGTGCTCGCCGATCGGATTGGCCTCGACATCTTTGCGGTCGGCGAACATCACCGCCCTGACTTCGCCGTCTCGGCACCCTCAGTCGTTCTCGCGGCGATCGCGGCTCGAACGGAGCGGATCCGTCTGAGCCCCGCCGTCACGGTCCTGTCGTCCGATGATCCGGTGCGCGTGTTTCAGCGCTTTTCGACACTCGATCTGATCTCGGATGGGCGAGCTGAACTCCTCGTTGGTCGTGGGTCGTTCACTGAGTCCTTCCCCCTCTTCGGGGACTCGCTTGAGGACTACGACGAACTCTTTGCCGAGAAACTCGATCTGCTCATCAAGATCGGCGAGAACGAACGAGTGACCTGGTCGGGCAAGTTCCGACCGCCACTCGATAACCAGGGTGTGTATCCACGGCCGCAACAGGATCCTCTTCCGGTCTGGGTCGGAGTTGGGGGCACACCACAGTCGATCGTCCGTGCAGGCGTCAGAGGTCTTCCTGTGGCTCTTGCGATCATTGGTGGAAGTCCCGAACGTTTCGGTGTTCTTGGGGAGTTGTATCGACGAACCCTGGTGGGTGCGGGGTTCGACCCAGCGGCCGTGCCACTCGCAGTACATGCCCATGGACACATTGCGCAATCCTCAGAGCAGGCGGCGGAAGAGTTCTACCCGTCATATGCAGCAGCGATGACTCGCCTCGGCCAAGAACGGGGCTGGGGTCCAATGACCCGCCCACAGTTCGACGCGATGCGCAGCCCTGAGGGCTCGCTCGTCCTTGGTACACCAGAGGAAGTCGCCACCAAGATCCTGTGGTGGAAGGAGATTCTCGGCATATCGCGATTCATGCTCCACATCAGCGTTGGCACGATGCCTCATGATCAGGTGATGCGGTCCATCGAGCTTCTGGGCACCGAGGTGGCTGGTTTGGTCCGAGGCTCCTGAGCCGCGGTTGGCGGGGCTTGGTCGCCAGATGTGCCCCTCAGCGCTGCATCTAAGATTGCGCTCTGGAGGTCGGGAATGAAGTTTGGGCACTTTGACGATGAGGCGCGCGAATACGTCATTACGACACCGCGTACGCCGTACCCGTGGATCAACTATCTCGGTACCGAGGAGTTCTTCGGACTGATCTCGAACACCGGCGGCGGGTACAGCTTCTACAGGGATGCTCGGATGCGTCGCCTGACCCGGTACCGCTACAACAACATGCCGATCGATGTCGGCGGGCGCTACTACTACATCAATGACGGTGGTGACGTGTGGTCACCGAGCTGGTCGCCGGTCCAGGCGGATCTTGACTTCTTCGAGACAAGGCACGGGCTCTCGTATACGTCGATCACCGGCGAGCGCAACAACGTACGGGTCGAGACCGTTCACTTCGTTCCGCTCGAAACCAACGCTGAGGTTCACCGAGTAAGGATCACGAACACTGGTGACACGCCGAAGTCGTTGAAGCTGTTCTCATTTGCGGAGTTCAACCTGTGGAATGCCTTCGATGACCAGACGAATTACCAGCGCAACCTCTCCCTTCCTGAGGCAGAAGTCGAAGGTTCGGCCATCTATCACACGACTGAGTACCGCGAGCGTCGGAATCACTACGCCGTCTACGGGGTGAACTCCGAGATCGCTGGTTTCGATACGGATCGTGATTCGTTCGTCGGCTTGTACAACGGACTCGATGCACCGGAAGCGGTAACAGAAGGCGAGTGCCGCAACTCCATGGTCAGCGGATGGGCCGCCATCGGCTCCCACCAGGTCAACGTTGAGCTGGCTCCAGGAGAGCAGCGCGACCTGGTCTTCGTGCTTGGCTACCTCGAGAACCCACCGGAGGACAAGTGGGAGTCGCCAGGAGTCGTCAACAAGGAACCCGCACGGGCGTTACTTGCGCGGTTCGCTACGAGTGGACAGGTCGATGATGCGCTGGCTGCGCTGCGGACATACTGGGATGGGATGCTCGGGGCCTACAACGTGGACAGTGGTGACGAACGGGTGGACAGGATGGTCAACATCTGGAACCCGTATCAGTGCATGGTCACCTTCAACATGTCACGAAGCGCCTCGTACTTCGAGACCGGTATCGGCAGGGGAATGGGCTTTCGCGACTCCAATCAGGACCTTCTCGGGTTCGTGCATCTGGTTCCCGAAAGAGCAAGGGAACGCATCCTCGACATCGCTGCCACCCAATTCCCTGACGGAAGTGCCTATCACCAATACCAGCCACTTACCAAGAGGGGCAACGACGAGGTGGGTACCGGCTTCAACGACGATCCGCTGTGGCTGATAGAAGGCGTTGCTGCGTACATAAAGGAGACCGGTGACACCGCAATCCTGGGTGAAGACGTCCCATTCGACAACGACGCTGAAGACTCAGGGACCCTGTTCGAGCACCTCAGGCGATCCTTCCACCATGTGCTGCACAACCGTGGACCCCATGGTCTTCCTCTCATTGGACGGGCTGACTGGAACGACTGCCTCAACCTCAACTGCTTCTCCGAGACGCCTGGCGAGTCGTTCCAGACCACGGAGAACAAGGACGGTGGCACGGCTGAATCGGTCTTCATTGCGGGTCTGTTCGTGCACTCGGCACCCGATTACGCCGCAATGGCTGAGATGGTCGGGGAGCAGGCTGAGGCCGATGCGGCTCGTGTATCGGCATCCGAGATGAGCGCCGTCGTCCTCGAACATGGTTGGGACGGAGACTGGTTCGTACGGGCTTATGACTTCTTCGGCAACAAGGTTGGCTCCGCCGAGAATGATGAGGGGCAGATATACATCGAGCCCCAGGGCTTCTGTGTCATGGCTGGCATCGGCGTCGAGACCGGCGAGGCCGAGCGAGCCCTCGACTCGGTTGGTGAGATTCTCGACTCGGACCACGGGATCGTCCTCCTCCAACCGGCCTACACCAGCTACCACATAGAACTTGGCGAAATCAGCACGTATCCGCCCGGGTACAAGGAGAACGGCGGCATCTTCTGCCACAACAACCCGTGGGTTGCCATTGGCGAGACCAAGTTGGGACGAGGCGATAAGGCCTTCGAGTATTGGGAGAAGATTGCGCCGGCCTTCCGTGAGGACATCTCTGAGGTTCACCGGCTCGAACCGTACGTGTATGCCCAGATGATCGCTGGCAAGGACGCACCCAAGCACGGCGAGGCGAAGAACTCGTGGCTGACCGGAACAGCGGCATGGAACTTCGTTGCTATCACTCAGCACATCTTCGGTGTCAGGCCTGAGTTCGATGGTCTGAGAGTCGAGCCCATTCTGCCAAGCCACATGGCTGAGCTCTCGGTTAGCCGTAGGTGTCGTGGGGCCGAGTATCGGATCACGGTCGGCGGGGGAGAATCGCCAGGGGTTCGTGTCGACGGAGTGCCGATCGAAGGCACGGTCATCCCGTACGCGACCGCTGGCGAGACCGTCGACGTTGAGGTCTCTATCTAGCCCGCAGGGATCGCGGTCACTGGACGCGGTGCGCCATCGGGTCACAAGTCGACAGCCGATGAATCTCCAGAAGACCGATCGCGTGCCTGCAGCAGGAGCCTCAGATACAATCGACGGGTGCAACGTGCTCTGATCCTGGGCCTCTCGGTCGCTCTCCTCGTAACGTCGTGCAGAGCCGTTTCGGAAGATGGGCACAACACCACCGTGGCACCGCAGCCGTCGGATTCCGGCTGGGCGCCGACGAAGGCAGCATGCGCTAATCCGGGTGAATCGGAAACGTGCGACCTCCCCGGATACTCGGACCGGCCATACGACGTCCACGTGCCAGCCTCGTACGACGTCCAGACTGCGATCCCCGTGGTTGTTGCGTTCCACGGAGGAGGCGGATCCTCTCAGCACGGCGCAGAGATGAGCTGCCCCGATGGCAACGCTGACAACAGCGAGTGTCTTCACGGTGTCGGGTCACGTGAGGGCTTCGCAACCGTGTATCCCAATGGAACAGGCTTTCTGCCCCTGCGCAGACTGCGCACGTGGAATGCCGGAGGAAATCCTCCGGAATGGAACTGTGCGTCAGGGAAGGCATGCAGCGAACGTGTTGATGACATGGCGTTCGTTGATGCCCTCATTGCGGACGTTGCCTCCTGGCTGAACGTTGACCGGAACCGGGTGTACGCCGTTGGCCTTTCGAACGGTGCGGCGATCAACCACCGCATTGCCTGTGAACGTTCCGAGGACTTCGCAGCTGTCGTAGGTGTTGCTGGCTCGAACCAGTTCTCGACCGGTGCCGACTGCGTGCCGAACCAGGCGGTTGGAGTGCTACAGATTCACGGCACGGCCGATCCTTGCTGGACCTTCGAGACCTCTGATTCGAGATGCCTCGGATCTGGAGGCAAGAAGCTTGGTGCTGTTGAGAGTGTGACAGGTTGGGCGGAGCGTCTCGACTGCGACCCTGACCCTTCCGAGGGCGCAATGCCCGATCGTGTCGACGACGGAACGCACTCGACGGTGACGGAGTGGAGCGGATGCAGGGACGGCGTATCTGTTCAGTTGCTGACGGTCCACGGCGGGGGCCATACCTGGCCGAACGGGAGTCCGGCGCTCAATCCTGACCGCACCGGACCCGTTACGCGCGACTTCGGGAGCGAAGCTGTGTGGGAATTCCTGAGCGCCCATACGCGGTCTGACAGCTGACTGGCGTCTGCGTCTCGCCGCGCAGCCGCGGGAGTTATTCATGGACCGGAATGCGCCCGATTCACCGGATTTGGAGGATTTCACGCTCGAGCAGGTCGCCGAGCCACTGCTCGTACTGCTCGGTAGGCCATCCGAGCTGGTCGACTGCGTGGAGGTACTGCTCGACGTTCGTGAGGAGCCAGAGGCGTTGGGCCGCAGCTTCAGCTTCAACGCCATCGCGTAGAAACCCTCTTGCGGCCCACATCGCGGTGAGCTGCCGGGTGCCGCTGCGACGGTTGGCGTCTCCACGCTCGGCGAATGCAGCAACATCAGGATCGTCGAGAGCTTGGAGAGCGGCTCTGAGCATCGGTGTCCCTTGGTGGAAGAACGTGCAGATCCACGAGACGAAGATACGAAGCTGACGGTGCGGGTCTTCCTCGGCGATCATCCTGGCAACCCACGCGTTCAGGCCAGCGGACGCCTCGAGGTCTTCGAGCATGGCGGCAACGATGCCGCCCTTGGTTCCGAATACCGCATAAACCGTCTGTTGTGCCACGCCAGCGTCGTCAGCGATCTGGTTGATGGTCGTCTCGACGAATCCGTTCGCGGCAAAAAGCGTTCGAGCGCTTCTGCGGATGCGCAGCCGTGTCTCTTCTGCACGATCCGCGCGGAGTTGCGATCGATAGGGGCGACTGGTTGACACATCGCCATCGTAACTGATAGAGTGATCCAAATTCAATAGAGTGACATCTATCGAAATGGAAGGATGATGAAGGCGAACGAACGCAAACACTCGACAGGCCACCGAGCTGTCTGGCTGGCGGCAGTCGGTGGAGTGATCGGACCGATCCTGTTCGTTGTGCTGATCATCGTTGGCGGAGTCCTATACGAGGGCTATAGCCATGTCAGCCAGAAGATCAGTGAACTTGGAGGCGAGGGTGCCGAGTACGCACTCCTCCAGAACCTCAACTTCATACTGTTCGGTGTCCTCGTGATCGGGTTCTCATGGGCGCTGGCGCGTTGGTTTGGGCCGTCCTACCTCGGTCCAGCCCTGATCGCGCTCTTTGGTCTGTCCAGTTCCATCGCCAATGGGTTGCTGCCGTGTGACCTCGGCTGCAGCGGAGAGACCACAGTGGGACTGCTTCACAACATCACCGGCATGACTGGATTCCTGGCTGCGATCCTCGGCATGTTCGTATTGGCCAAACGATGGCAGAGAGACTCGCGTTGGCAGTCCCATGTCGGCTTCACGCGTCGCGCTGCCTTCGTCGCGATTGGAGGCCTTGTTTGGTTCGTTGCCACTCAGGCCCTCGATGCTCAGTCCACCGCCGGACTAGCCCAACGCGTGTTTGCCGGAGCCCTGTTGTTGTGGATAGCAATCACCGCCGCACGGCTTGCCCGCGAAGTAGCGGCCGCAGATAACACGGGATTGAACTCGACTGTGGCGGCGAGAATCCCCGACTGATCAGCTGAGGCTCACGGTCACGGTGCGAGGATCTCGATCTCGGACCATGCAACCCATGAAGGGGACCGCATCGTTATCACACGGACCAGCTGTCCTGTCACCGGAGCATCGAGAGAGATCGTAAGCAGATCGCCGCCTGCGGTGTCAGCGTCGATTCGTGCGACCTCTGCTCCGTCGATGGTGATGGCATGGAACGTGCGTCCCTCTGGCCACTGCGCCACAAGCAGGTTGATGGTGCCGATCTGTATGGGTTCGCCGAGGTCGATCTCGATCCACTGCTCCGCATCTGCCCCTGATCCCCACTGGCTTTCAGGGTTTCCATCCACTGCGAAGGAGGCTGGCTCCTCAGCGAGGGATCGCGAAGCCGTCGCGTCTTGTCCTAACGCCAAGTTCGGATCAACGAGAGTCGGTATGCACGGATCCGGCTGGTTCACAGGTGCCAGCGCATCGAGGAGATGGTTGTCTTGTGCCACGAGGGCCCACGTTGCGTCACCAACCGAAACGTCGGCGGGCAGCATCTCCCAGTACAGCCAGCCGTCGAAGCCGAGATCGCACGACTCGGCGTACCAGTTCTGTATGGCAATTCCGGCCCTCTCGATATCGGGATACCTGTCGATGAATGCGCCAACCTCACCGATCACGATCGGCTTATCTGATGGAAGCCCGAAGTTCTCGGCGATCTGGCCGAGAGGGATGTCCTCTCCCGCGTACGCATGGAAGTCGAAGAAGTCCAACGCCGACGCCTCGACGAGCGATGCTGTGTCCACATACCAGTCACCACCGATCCCTGTCGGGTTCGGAAACTGGGGAGCGAAGAACCCCATCGTCACGAGACCGTCAGGGTCGTGCGCACGAATCACATCAGCCACGGCGTCGACGTAGCTTCGAACACCATCAGTGACCATTGCGCGCTTCTCCGCCGGGTCCTCGGTGTCGTATGTCCCGGTCTTCGTCGTCACGACACCGGAGCCTTCTGCGAGCGGGTACTGGTCCTTGAACATCCACTGCTCATTGAGGATCGACCATCCGAGCACGACGTCAAACGGTGCACGACGAGTGGCGAGGCCATCCAAGAGATCACTCCAGTAGACTTCGGCAGCCCTCTCTCCAGACGCAGTCATGTAATGCGAATTGCGATACCCGGGGAACACACCTGCGTCGTCCGCTGAGCTCATCTCCCAATAGCCGCCGTCCTCGGGAAGGTCATTCGATGTGAGCAGTAGCAGCAACCCACTGTCCTTCGCGAGACCCATCAGTTCGACCATGACGTCGAGATACGCCCCGTTGAGTCCGTCGTCTGCCTGGTCACCGATGCATTCGGGGTCGTCGCTGCACGAATCGATGAAGATACGGACGGTGTTGTACCCCCGGTCCGTTAGGGCTCTGAAATCGGCCTCTACCTTTGCACGATCGAACACTGCTGGTGAGAACGTACGGTCCTGATAGCCCGTACCCACGAGAACCCGAGTCAGGTAGTTCGTTCCCCGCACGACGAACTGGTCACCGGTGCGAGTGTCGACGAACTGGCCATTGACGATTTGGATCGGATGCCGAGGCGGTTCCCACGGCGGCAGTGTGGTCGTTGTCGTAGCAGTAGTTGGTGTCGCAGTAGTTGACGGTGGAGCAATCGAAGTCGTGGGGGAGTTGCGTGCGGTCGATGTGCAGGCGCCCACCAGAACAATCGCTGCGACTCCTGCGGCAATCGCTCTTCTCACGATTCGACTCCAAACCGAGGGTAGGTAGTCGAGCGTACACCCGAAGAGCCCGGCGTTGGGCTACGCGACCTCTGAACGGCCGTAGGTCGCCGCGAATAGCCCCGTCGCACAGAGGTACCGGTGACAGACAACGATCACGGAGACGAATCGCCCGGCGACGAAGTCGAAGTAGACCATCCCGACCTCGAACCAAACGCATCCTCCGAGCCGTCCCAGTCAGCCCCGAAGGAAGTATCTGATCCTGATCGGGACCCAGCCGACAGCGGCGTGGACTATCGCGATGGCGGGCAGATCGATTCTGTCGACGCGGTGCACTCCCAATTGTGGTCTTGCCCGAGCCGGCGATGCCAGCTATAACGACGCGTAGGCGAGCTGCATCGACACGTCGTTCACCCGTTCTTCCGCAAGTCTCGTCGTTGAAACAGAAGGACTGACAGGGCGACGAGGCCGATAGCGAGACCTGCCAGTACTACAGCGTGTCCCCAGTGCATGCCGTTGACGAGGGGGTCGCTGGTCAGGTAGTAGTAGAACGGCGACCACTTGGCATAGCCAGCAAAACGATCGCTGAGCGGGAGGAATGCGTTGAGAAGATGGAAGAGGATCGCAGCACCGGCTGCACCAGCAATCGCTGCGCTCAAACGTCCAGTTGCCGCGCCGATTGCGAGAGCCAAGCCTCCGACTACGAGGCCGAGCAGCGTCGCCAGGAACGATGTTGCTGCGATGTTGCTGATACTCATCCCGAGTCCACCCAGAAGAGACCCAGCAGCGACACCGGCGAATGTGGCGAATCCGACGGTCGCGCCATACAGAACCATCGCGACGGTCTTCTGGAGAAGAACGGTGGATCGGCGCACCGGATTGGCCAGGAGCAGGCCCATCGTGCCGCGGGCTTCCTCACCAGCCAGCGCTCCGGCGCCAATAGTGATGGTCGCAGTCATGATCGCTGCTGGAGCCATCATGCCGAAGGTCTCCAACTGGTAGAAGCCTTCCGGTGTTGACATATCCCCGCCGCCGAACAACGCGAGGAATACCTCCGGCAGTCCGTCCGCCATGCTGAGGAGGTCCGCGTCCATGAGTGAGTACAACGGCCCCATGATGACGCCCATCAGCAGGAACATGACTGCGGATGTGATGAGCAGTAGACCCTGATGCTCGGACGCGGTCTTGATCCAAATCTGAGAGACTCGCGAGGATCCAGCCAGCCTCTCCGCAACGGTCGCTGTCAGTGGATGTGAGCGGAGTTTGTCGAGCAACGTGACGCCCGTCGTTCGGCCCCGGAAGTCCCTGCGGTTGATTCCGAGGACTGCGATGACCACGAAGAGTGCGATGCCAGCGATGAGAACCGCCATGTCACCCCAGTCGACGCCGTTGTTGATGGGGTCGCTTCCGTTGTAGAAGTTCCACGGCATCACCCGGACAAGGCCGTTGAACTGAGCAAGCGCTGGAGCTGCGAGGAGGCCTGCAGCAACGAACGAGATGATCATCACCCCGGCCGACACCCCTGAGGCAATTGGGCCCTTCCCCGTCCAAGCTCCAATCGCCATCGCCAGGAAGCCGTAAAAGAGGGCGTTGACAAACATGTGGAACATGAGCGCACCGAGGTACGTCCCCGACGTGGCAACGTTAAGCAACGCCGGAGCAAACAGGCCAGCGCCGAACAGAATGACTGCGCCGAGTCCGGCAAGCAGAACCAACGCCGCCGCTTTCGCAACAAGCACGTGGGTTCGACTCGTCGGATTGGCAAGCAATAGCCCGATGGTCCCGTTTCGTTCCTCTCCCGCGATTGATGCTGATCCTGCCGCTATCGCAAGCCCTGCGAGAGTCATGGCACCGTACGTGCCGTACACAGCCGCGTACGACAGAACGCCGACGTCGGCGCCCTCTGGGATGCCCATCATCGACAGAAAGACGTCGGGCAGGCTCGAATACACATCAACATCGATGTCCCGGTAGATGGCCATCGCGCCGATCAGCAGCACACCGAGGAGGGCTGCCCCGACGGTCCATCCCTTCCACCGATCGCGGAAGGATCTAGTCGTGATGGTCGTTTGCATCAGACCGATTCCGCCTCGTCGTGGTAATACGTGAGGAATATCTCCTCAAGGTCCGCTTCCTGCGTCGTGATATCAACCAGCGTGTACCGGCTTGTGGCGAGATTGAGGAGCGACTCCATCTGCCCTTCGAACGACATGGACACATGGTGGTTCTCCACCACGACATCGCGTACTCCGGGGAACTGCTCGAACACAGCTCCGTCGACGGCGGCATCAAATGCGAGATCTACACGACGCAACGCCTTTGACCGAAGCTCGGCGATCGACTCAACGACCGCAAGGCGTCCCTGACGAATGATGCCGACTCGGTCAGCGACTCGTTGCACCTCAGAGAGCGTGTGGCTGGAGAGGAAAACGGTGCGGCCCTCGGCCGTGATCTCCCGCATCATGGTTTGGAATTCACGCTGAACGAGTGGGTCGAGTCCTGAGCTTGGTTCGTCCATGATCAGCAGGTCAGGGCGATTCATGAACGCTTGGATCAGCCCGACCTTCTGTCTGTTGCCCGTCGACAGATCGCCCACCTTCTTCGACAGGTCGGCATCGAGCCGGTCTGCAAGTACCTCCACGTAGCCCCAATCCACCCCGCCGCGTAGATTCGAGAAGTACGTGAGGGTGTCCTTGCCGGTGAGGTTGGGATACATGGCGAGGTCGCCTGGCACGTATCCGATGTGCTCGCGGATCTCAACTGAGTGCGTGTGGGTGTCCATTCCGAGGATCGAAGCGCGACCGGATGTGGCGCGAATCTCATCCATGATCGTGCGGATCATCGTTGTTTTTCCAGCACCGTTGGGGCCCAGGAAGCCGAAAATCTCTCCGGTGTGAATGTTGAGGCTGAGGTCTTCGAGAGCTCGAACCTTCCCGTAGTGCTTGGTGAGTTCCTCGGTCTGGATCGCGATCTGATCGGTCATGAGTCCTGCTCCACGGTGATGGCCACGTCTGGCTCAGATGGTAGATGCGCGAGTCTTCGGAGAAGGCATCAGGAACCTCCGAGACCGGTAGCTCGCGCATCTGTCAGGCGCTTCGATGTTTCCAGTATCCGCGGACCGTTGCGACGTTTCTCGACAGTCCACGTTCCGTGAACAGGACCTTGCGCAGGCGCTGCATCGCCTGCGCCTCGCCGGCTGCCCACACTCTTGCTCCGTCGCTGAAATCCATCCGCCCGAGCAGGGGGACCACGCTATCTCCGTGGACCGCACCCTTGGCAAGAACGTGCCAGTGCTCTTCGACCGTCCGGTGCAAATCAACGCGGGCATCGTCATGTCGGATCTCGATGTGGACCGTGATGGGTACGTCCGGAAGATGTTCAAGGAGCTGGCAGATGGCGGGTATTGCTGTCTCATCGCCAATGAGCAGGTACTCGGATGCATCGGCTTCGATCGTGTACCCACGACCGGGCCCGGACACCGCAACCTCATCACCCAGGCTTGCCGCTGCTACCCAGTCCGATGCGACGCCTCCATCGTGGTGCACGATGTCGAGGGCGAGTTCGAATGTCTGTGGGTCGAACCTGCGAGGTGTGAATGTTCGGATCAGGGGGCGTTCGCCATCCGGGAGCAGGAACTCGTTACCAGCCCATTCCGGGACTGTGAGCCGACCATCCGTTGGGAGCAGGAGTCGCACGCTTGCAGCGGGCTCATCGATGGCGAATCCGGCAAACGCTGGACCGCCAACGAGGACCCGGGTCATGAATGGTGAGACAGGTTCCGTGGCGACCACGGACGAACGGCGGAACGGTGGTGGCGGTTTTCTCGTCCTGGTGGTCATCGCTATCGAGTACGCCTACGAGCGCCGACAGGCCATGGTGTCCGGGCTCATCGCCCTGCCCGGCGT
>PJEL010002991.1_pt1 | contig 14850 bp, 8 predicted proteins | sample 1853271 | NCBI WGS metagenome assembly PJEL01 (sample SAMN08108733, study PRJNA415343) | Invertebrate metagenome, whole genome shotgun sequencing project. | host: Globobulimina | place: Sweden: Gullmar Fjord | collected 2015-08 | reverse complement strand
TCCTACGAAGTACCACGACACACTTCGAAGTACTACGACGTACTACTACTACGACGTACTACGACGTACTATACTTGAAAGACTTGTGGGGTTAGCAGGACTTAACAAGGTTATCGAACTTGTTAAGCTTTTGCCAAGTGTCTGCTAAGTGTCTGCCAAGTGCCTGCCAAGTGTCTGCCAAGCGAGTGCCAACCTACTTATAAAAGATGTAAGTCGGCTAGTGACTTAACTTGGTTGCTAAGTGGTTAGCTAACCATTAGCTAAGTAACATAACTAACTTAAGTTCGCTACTGTCGGTGCAGAGTTTGTCAGGACTTAGCTAACCACTTAGCTAACCCGAGAGCTAACCAAGTTAAAGTTTAACTTAGGTTATCTTGGTTAGCTAACCACTTAGCTAACCAGATGCTAAATAGGTTAGCGGAGGTTAACATACTTAGCAAAAACAGAAAATTTTTAGTCCAACTAAAGAAATTTTTTAGAAATTCAATAAGGCGATGCTACTAGTTTGAAAGTGCTTTCCTGGATGGAATCAGTAAATCGCACGAGCCGAAGGCTGCTTATAAGGTCTTCCGACACAGCACGCGTAAGAACACACATCAAATATGCTCCGATTTGTTCACATGCGCTTGTAGCAATTTTTGCTCGAACTTGTGTGCTAGCCAGCTGGCTGTTGTGATAGGTGAAGCCAAAAAGGCTTAAGATAAGCTCAGCGATGCCTCCTGTCCTCTCGAAGTACCAGACTTTGATCGCCGAGATGAGAGACATCCTCGTGAACAGTGATATCCCGCTGTTCACACGATACATGAGGACCAAACAGATGATGTTGGACGCCAAGGTCGGCTACTTTGTGGTCATTGGTCCCTGGTCGTTGCTGTGTCATCCCGAAAACAGGAACAAACTAGGAGTCAACCCTCATAATTGTCATGCCAATGGCAAGAAGATCCACATGACTGGTGCCGACCGAACCTTGCTAGTGCAAGCTTGTTGCGTCGAGATGCCACCAGCGACCAGCGATCGCTATAGCACAACGATCGCTTTCAACAAGCGCCTTGTTGAAACGTCCAATGGCCTCTTGGCACCTGTCAGTGAAACTGAGAAGTACCTCACCCTTGGCACTTCTCACACAAGTGCGTTCTGCAAAGCAGCTATCCATGCTTGCAAGAGCAAGTACGAGGACCTCGCCGACAGCAATGGCAATTTGGACACACAGGCCATCAAAGCGAAAAACGCTGAGTTCCGAGCAATGCTGGAAGAAGGGTGGAGCTTTTTCGTGGCGCCGTATTGGATTGACGACGAGCTCCCCGAGTGGGCTCCTGTAGCCCAAAGGGCTTTGAATCTCCATCATGCTGTCAATGCCGATGCTAATGAAATCGAGTCAGCCTGTGGGCTTCTAGAAGTGTTGGAGAACGAGACTGAAGAGGCTTGGGCTGCTGCCACCGAGGCGATAGAAGCCAGCGAGCCTAAATGCAAGCCTTACTTGAAGAGTGTCGCAGCCTTCACGAAATCAGTAGGGAAGGAGCTGGTCCAGTGCATTGCCGATGTCTTGAAGTCAGTCGGTGCCACTGTCCATCTCGGCCAAGATTTCACTGAGGCATTGGCAGGCTTTGAATGCCCTAAGTCGCTGTGCCCATATCCCTTCATGAGGACAGCATATGCCCTCGCACAACTTACTGGTGACAAAGTAAGGGATGGGGTGGGCAGGTTGTTGGCTTTGTCGGACATCTCAGCCATGAAGAGCAAAGATGGTCTCGTGTGGCTGTCTTCCAGCGAGAAAACGCTTGCAACAACATGGGAAAAGACCCAGAAATATGCGTCCGATGGCTCGGTCAACCAGGCTTCAATTCAGTGTGCTTTCGCCAGGTGTGCCATCAGAGTGGTGCTTCATCACAGGCAGAAGGAGAAGTGGGGGTTCGACAAGACTGTGTACAAGACAGTCGAGGAGATCGTGGAGAAGTTCAACGAGGAGTACCTGGAGCTAAAAAAAAAGTCGGTCGGGTCAAATGTAGCCCAGAAGACAGACGAGAAGGATGGTGCAAGCACTGCTGCATCAAGTACATCTCGAACAAACGTCCAGACGACTGCACTCGACCTAGCCAAGTCGAAGTTCGGCCTCAAGATCGACAAATACTACACCAATGAGGACGACAAGGACGGACTGATCTGGAAGCTCAAAGATCTCAACGACAAAACTGCTACCTTCCAGCAGTTCCACCTTTGGCCACTTCCAGATGGGAAAGTCGCAAAGGAGGTAACATGTGAGATCGGCTTCGCTGAGCTTAAGGTGTGGAAACCCTTCAAGGCTAAAGTACCAAAGGCAACCATGAACCTTGACACCTTCATGGTTGAGGCCAACACCAATGTGAAGGATGAAGACCTCAGAGCTGAAGCTTGGGTGGCTTTGAGATCAGCTTTCGACGAGAATGATTCCAGCGAGAAGTATCTCAAGTTTAGTGTGCAGCCACCAGAGGTTTGGTCGACATGCAAGTGGGAGAAAGGTGAGCTGGTGTTGGTACCAATGGTCAACTCAATGACTGCACTATCAAAGCTCGGAGGCAAAGATGCAGATGATGCAGTGACAATGACTGTCGGCAAATCCAAGGTTGTAATTGCAAAGTGCGTGCAAGCCAAAACGGCTATCAGCAAGCATATTGCAGGTGAGGTGACCTTGGAGCAACTTGAAAAGAGCAAGCCTCTCGTTGTCCCTTACTGGTGGGTCTCGTCCAGCAAAGAGGCAAAAGATGCGAACATGAAGGTCGGCTTCGTTGAGGTCTCTGGCAACATCAGAATTCCGACCCTCGTCAATCACAAGGAACTCAAAGCGAACGACAAGCTGGTTGTGCAGGAGTTCGTGAAGCCAGCTGAATCCAAGAAGCGAAGGCTTTCTGTCAAGGCATGAGTGTCAAAGCCATAGTGGCTTGAACTTAGCATTAAGTGCTAGGGTTGGGAAGGTGAGGCGAAGCCTTCTATTAAATGACTAAGTTATAAGTTTGCCCGTGCAGTGTAAGATGTGTGAGCAGCTTTGGACTCATGCAGGGCCAACACACATGAAAGCTAATGACAGCTCGACTGTATGTGTTTCTACTTTGTTTGCAAATGTTGCTGTACATTTGTGTGAACAGCTTTTCGAAACAAGTATAGGAACTTAAATGACAACATCAATCTATGGTAGCACGAGCTGTTCTACTCTTGCAAGCGACGATTCCAGTCTCGAGAACAGCAAGCCGAAGCACAGCGAACTCGCTTACAACTACAGAAAGGAAAAAGCAATGCAGATACACAAGCACATGATTTTTCCTACTGGCTCGGCTCTGAAATGCTGTGCGATGAGTTCTCGTTTATGCCGCACTCAAGCTGCACTATGTCTCCATGTATGCCTCGGTCGTTGTGTACAGGTGGCGATGGAAATTGTTGATGGTCATGTGTTTCGAACAATAGCTACACTGCACAAACAACATACCAACAATTAAGTGACACACTGATCACATCGAAGGTGCGATAGTCGCCGATCAACCCTTGCCAAAAAGGCGACACCTTGGAAGCCACACTGGCTATACAAAGCATATTGCTTGTTTATTCGATTAGTTGTAGCAACTGCCCAACAAGCAAAGCTGCATGCACATTAAAAGCAATCTCAGTTACGAGTTCCCGAGCTAAGCATGGCTGACACAGCATCGTGACTGCAGGTGGAGTGGCTGGATGACCTTCTGCCTTTGTGTGTGCTTGCATGGCCCACCAACATACTTTCAACAATCGACTCACTAAAAACCAGACTATACAAAACGACAAGTATGCAGTGCTGTGTTCACAGACTTGCCACTTCTGGTGCTCTGCTGCTCGCGAACCACCACTGTGCTTTCCTCTCATCGCCTTGCTGTGCGATTTCAGTCCATCATATCATTGTGGCACATTGTAGCAAGTCACTCTATCTAGACTACCATAACACAAAATACGAATTCTGCACTAATCATTCTGGCTACAATGCATGCAGTGAGCATGTTTGCTTCCAGCCCATTTGCAGTCAGGGCGAGTACAGTAGAAAGGCGAGATAGCCATCGTTGGAGGCAAACTACAAGATAGTTATAACGATCACCATGGTGTATGTAGCATACCATCATATTTAGTTTCGTGGCACAACAACCATAAAGAAGTGATGAGGCTTTGTGGTCTTGTGTAGCAGTTAGTATAGTAGCAAGATGAGCGGAATACAGTGCTGGCTAGCTGGTAGCGACTTCTACCCTTGCAGTCTAATCGCATTGACCCGAAACACTCGCGACTCAGTTCAGCCAGATGGCTTCTTCATCAGAAACATTAATCGCAATGTCGATACTGAGATTACTCAGGAAAGTTGATTCTGTGAACTTGCAATGACACACTACAGTTTGAGTAAGTTATAAAGCGATTTCGCTTTCATCTCATTTCTCAGCCATTTGAGGGGTGTTCGTGGTAAGCTAAACAGCTATAGCTCAAAAAGCCATGTCGCTTAAGCTGATGACTAGGTGGGAGCTGGAGTTCGAAGGACGCACATGCACGGTGCCAAAGCATCTGGTTCAGCACTGGCGAGGCAAACAATTTTTGAAGTTGTTTGCCACACACCAGGGGCTAGTTAAGCTCTTCTCCGAAGATGGCAAGCTCCCTAAGAACGCATCCATGGCATCGTCTCCTGGCCTGCTTGCCATTAAGCGAGCCAGAAATGTAGCCTCAGGCTTGGTCCCAGACAAACCATCGGTGTCTGAGTGTCTGGGCCTTGTGGATGGCGACCATCAGTGCGACAAGCCCAAGAAACCTAGGCGAAATTCTGCAGGTGGTCGGGTGCTAGAGACAACTGTGCTCCTCGACTTGCCTGGACACCCTGGACTTGAGGTCAAGAGAGCCAAGTCAATCGAGGAATCAGTGGCAGTCCCGATGGACGAGCAGAGTTTAGTAAAAGTATTCAAAGCTATCACAGCTATCGGAGTTTCCATCGTAGGCGACAAAGATGCGAAGAGGACCTACATCAAAGATGGTGCTCATGTGGGAGCGAGGAGGAGCAAGAAGTCCAGGACTGACCAGAGCGACCAGGGCGAGAGCGACGACAAGGACACTTGTGGCGACGACGACGATTGCGAGCACAAGGGCAGCGACTCTGACGACAACAAGGACGAGGACGACACACACGAAGATGCCGACGAATGCCCACATGAGTTGAATGAGTAAGCAGCCATTATGGTTTGTAGCTTTATAGCTAATTACATGATGTCCCAAAGCTGTTCAGGGGGGAGGGTATCTGCAACAGCAATGGAGCAAATTTGCTTAGCTTATTGGGTTGTTCAGTTCAGCTGTTCATACAGCGCAGTCCTGAAGTGTCGCATGCTGACAACGAAAAACTCCGAATCATGTATCAGGTTTTGAGCGCACACAAACCAGCAGCTGCCACAAGCCAACGATTTGCCTTCATCATTCTACAGTAAGTCTCAAATCGTACCTTGATCAACTATAAATTCGTACACTGTTTTGGAAGTATCATATGTTCAACTTCAGTTGTGTGTATCTGTAGCATCTTGGCTTGAGCATTCGACTGGCATGACTGCTGGCAATCACACCTGCCAAAGTGGTCAACCCCTTCGCGCATTCATAGTAGCATATACACAGTTCGTAGATGCTTTCTGTATACATGGAAGCCACAAGGCTTTTTTTTTGTAATCGCTAGGACAGTAGGTACCGACCATGGAAGCCAAGGCAATGGCGCCCAGCCCCAAGGTGCGAGTCAGTGCTGTGAGCTCTCGCATTGCAGCAAACCCTGGTGGTGTCCTTGCGATGCATGCCTTCCCGCATGCTCAGGCAGAGCCACACAAGCAAGAGTGGCTGCAGAATATCGTCATCGCACCCAGTTTCTTCTGCACAGAAGCTCTGCATCTCAAAATCACAGAGTGCCCTGCAGATGATGAGGATGTGATGCCTGGTGTTGTTTAGCTGTATAGCTTGGTGAACCAACTTTTTTTTTGTACTATTGTTTGGGGGTGCCAGCACTAGTAGTATTCACATGAAAGTAGCTTTGTAAAGCTTCAAAGCTATGTGTAAGGAAAGAGATGGCTAAGCTGCTGCAGGGCGATTGGCTGAAGGTCAGTGTTTGGGGGGGTTCCCCTGTGTTCTGCAAGGAGGTGCAGCTTGGCCCGACACCGGTGAGGCTGGCGATGTACTTCGTGAAGGACAGTCAGGACATCGCCATGAGCTCTTGGCTGATCAGTGCCAGTGAGCCACTGTGCTTGCCATCGGGATGGCAACAAGAATCGCGTGTTGCACGAGCCTTTCCGATGACGGCAGGAAGTGGTGCAGGTGGTACAGAGTACCACATGGATAACATGCGGTGGGATATCCTTTGGGCTGGTTGCAGTGTTCAGGTGTCTCTCAGCAAATCGCTGCTGGAGGCTTCACTCGCAGAGCTGCAATCGCAGCAGCACATGGAGGCCTCGGAAGTGACCGAGCAGCCTGATGAAGCTGAAGCTCCTGCAGAGCTTGATACTCCCATTGGATGAAAGGCAATAGCTGCAGTAAGCTAAACCACACTTTGATCTTGTTCTCAAGTACTTTTGAATTAAGCCAGCTAGGCTATCACCAAATTATGAGCTAAATAGCTTGTTCAGCTGTAAGTGCTACAAGTAAGGAGCCAGAGCCAGCTGCTGACGATGGTCATCAACAGCAGGTCCATGGGCACAGCCATGAGGCTCCCACAGCCAGTGACGAGCGCCCTGCAAAGCGCTTTCGTGCATCGGACTGGTCAGATTGGAGGAGCTGTAGGGGACAGCAGTGGGGATATTTTCGGGGGTACAAGAACCCCCACCTGAAGACAGGTGGGCTGATGAGGTTGGTGGGGTTGATGGCTGCAGTGGAGCTCAACGATCAATCGCGAATCGATCATCTCATGGCTGTGCAGCTTGTGTTGATATTAGCCCCATGTTTACGGTGTTAGCTTTGGATGTAGCATTACTAGTATTACTTATAACAGCTGGCTGTGTTCATAGTTATAGTGTTGTTGACAGGCATTGCCGACATATGGCTATTAGTGGACTGTACTTTGGAATGATAGCCAGTTGGCTAAGTGCAACCCTGAAGCATTGAGTCGGCAGCCAATTGGCTATATGTAACCCTGTAGCATTAGACACAAACAGTATAGTTGTATGGTTCAGCTGTTGAGTAGACACTTGGGTCCAGAAACTCAAAGTAAGGTACAAAGGGCATCGCGATATTAGAGCTCATCTTGAAGACCACTTGGACGAGGTCCTTGAGTGGAATTACGATGCTAGGTACGACTACCAGCACTACTGGGATAGGGCTGAGTAAGCATCATCCAGGATGGTGCAGTACGTAGTTGCTGATGCATTGCAGGTCACCACTTGGCATAGCTACTCAAGCTTTACCTTGACATATTATGTATCTTGGTGTGCAAGACACCAGGCATAGCATGTAAATGCAAGTGAAGTGTATGTGGTGTCCAGCGATTCAGCTTCAGTTGATGCATGTGGTGTCACATTTGGTTGTGGCTCTGGCTGTGGCCATGGACAGTGGTCATGACCAATGTTAGTTGATCGTCGCCGCATCGACGCCATAACACATAGTGATGTGCAACTGCATAGGGTCGCTAAGTAAACATGTAGTGAAGCAGCTCACACTGCTGTAGATGACAACACGAAAGCATGAAACAAACCAAACCTACATGAAAAAAGAAAAATAACAACACAACAAAAACAACAACCAATTCAGAATCTGAATTGTTTGCAAAAAATTTGCAACCAATTCAGATTCTGAATTGGTTGTAAGGCAAACCAATAAACAAACAATTCAGAAACTGAATTGGTTGCAAAATTTTTGCAACCAATTCAGTTTCTGAATTGGTTGTTGTTTTTTTGCTAAGTACGGAATGCATTCACATCAACTTCAGTTGCACATCACATCATTTGTCCTTGTCTGTACATGTGCTGCATTATAGGTGATGGTGTGACAGTCAACAGTTGACAGCTTAACATTTAGCCTACTGGCTAAAGACATCAACAGCTTGCACTCAATCCACGATTACATATTTGACCACATTCCCAGCTGACATTGACATCAATGCAATGTTCGAACTCGTTTCGCTGTCATCTGTTACTGTAATTTCGAAATTGCATAGCATACTGATTTAGTCTGTGATTGGTGATGAAATGTATGTTTCACTGCTGTACCGCCTATAGCTCGTTAGTGTTAATGTCACACTGTCACTGTGCGTCCAGTGGTCGTGCCTCGTCGGTGTAATCACTGTGACAGCCATCGCGAGTGCGAGACAAACACCATGAGCTATGCTTTTGACAGTTAACTACAGTAACAGCAAATGCTTGTCCAACTGCACACAACCAACAGTGCATGAGTACACACATGCAATCTCGTGTTGACACAAGAGCATACACACATCATATGTGTTGTGAACTGCACTATAGCTGAATGTGTCACCCATAGTGGGTGTGCTTTCGACATGTTGCCATGTGGCATGCCACTCAACTTCGTGACTCACACATTGCTCGATCTTACACCTACACAGCTGATTGTACATGTGCCAACCAATTGGATAGATTGCCTCGATGTGTTGATGAGACTCACACTCAACTGTACACCATGCGCTGATGTGCTGCAAGTTGTCAGTTTAGCTAGCCATCAGGCTTGTGCTTATCATTGCGAGAACCTCAACTGCTAATCGACATTCACTAACAAATCAGTTTGGTATGCTAGCCAGTTGGCTACTCATTACATGTTTCTTAGATCGCAACAATGACGATACACAAACTGCATTCATCAGTGAACACCCAACTCGTCCACATGTGACATAGAGTTGGTCGAGGTATACTGATAAATACGACTCTCAATGTGTGTGCTGTTCGCAATCACTTGGTCAATTTCCTACAGCAACTCACTGCTACAAACTACAAGCTCTCCTGAGCTTAGCGAGACCAGTGCACATGTGAGTATTTCTTCAACTGGTTTATGCACTCACTGTGTGTATCATCGTGTTTGTCACTTTGTTTGGCACCACTGTAGCACGATAGTAGCAATTCATTGGCTCGTACGTTGTGCTTCCTGCCCTTGAGTGTGCAAGCCATGCCAGCTTCGAAGGCTATGAAAGCTGTGAATGCCAGCAAGGCCACCAAGCCGATGAAGGCTATGAAGGCTATGAAGGCTATGCGGGCAGCTACGACCACGACTACGATGAAACGAGCGAAAGCTGTGCAGCCAAAACAGAAACACACCAAGGTCATTCGCCAGGATCACAAGCAGACCAAGGATATTAAGCGCTGGGATGACCTGAACCTGCCTGCGGGCACGATCATCGATCATCATCATCCCCTCTGGCCAATCGCATCGCAGCTTCCAGGGCTAATGTAAATAGTGTATGTGAGATTCTCACGAACTGCAGGGGAGGGAGCGAAAATTACAAATGTGCAATCACAGTTTCGATGTGTGATGGTTGTTTGCTTCTGCGAACTGTTTCATATAGCCTCGTGTACCTTCAAGTAAAACTGCACTATGTTCTGTACAACCATACACTCTTCAAGCGCATTCGCTTGTTCAGGTCTTGCTTTGCCATTCATGTCTGAAGATTGCAAGTGCTATACTGTATGTCGACTCGCACACACAACTGCAGCCCATGCTGTTATGTTTGAAAGCTGTCCACGATGCGACACATGACTCGATGTACATGCAGCACATGCTGACTCGAACCATCACTGACTGACTCTACTGTCAACCTTTGATATCAGATTGCTTTGAGCTTAGTCTACACCAAAAAGCCTTTCGGCTTCCATCAACTCATCGATCAGTGAATGTTTGTATTTGTGCATCAGCCACAATGGCTTCTTACTGTGATGCAGCCCAACCAGTTATGACTTCCTTGCTATGTGCTTCGTTAAACTATCGTGTAATGAAGCTTTACAGCTTGACACAAGCCAGTGCATGGCTACATGATCTTCAAGCTATATTAGCTTTCAACGATCTGAAATCCGTCTTACCTTTTTGATATCATAGCTCAAGCAAGAAAGCTGCAATAGCTTCTACCACCAAGATGCCATTCACCCTAGACGATGTCTTGCAGGAAGTGCGAGACATCGCCAAGGTGTTACAAGCACGTGACGATGTGTCGGAGGAGGTGAAGCATGGCCTCATCGAAGGTGTGATCGTGAAGGTGCAGAAACTCCGACTGAGCCCCACAGCTTTGTTAGAATTTTCGGTGCCAGTTGGGAACCTGCCATCGGATTTGAGGGCCAAGTTGCAGAAAGCCTTGGACAAGAAAGTCGTGGGTGACAGCCTAGCTTCGGAGGCCAGCTCAGGTAGCGATACGATGAAGCCCCAAAAGCTTACCAGCATCCACTGCTATTTGAAGCAATCGCAGTGGGACATCCTGCAGTCCAGTGAGGTCAGCTACATTCGTAAGGTGCAAACACTCGTTGAATTCCTGAAGTCGCTCAGCATCACTTCGCTTCATGAGCAAACAGTGAAGTGGTCCATAGCACTCCTGATCGCTCTCAGATGCGCAGGTGGCAACTCCTTACCGACCTACTCGGTGATTTTTGAGATGATCCGCGATTTCAAGGCCGCGTTTTCGAGCACGGATACCCCTATGAATCTACCTCGGGGGCTGGTAACATACCCTGACAACCCCACAGACCTGCCCAAAGCCTTATATGACTCTGTCTACACCAATGACCCCCCTGTCAAAAAAGACTTGGAGCGTCTTTCCCAGATTGCAAATTTCCATGTGCCCTTGAGAACTACAAGCAAGCTGCTTGTCAACGAGCGAGCAAAGAATCAAAAACAGCCAGACAGCACCCCTGCAACTGATGCTTCCTCTGCAGTTGCTTGTCCAGATGCGATCCCTGCATGGATGAAGGACTTCGTACTGGCGATGCAGGCTGCAAACGCCTCTGAGCAAGTTGGCAGAATCGCTAGGAAGCCACTTGGCTACGACTTCAAGCCACCTCCTCGTGGAGCTGCTATGGCACTCGAAGATGGGCCACCTACATCAAACACTGATGCTGCAGGGAGCCATGGTGCTGAACCAAGTCCTGAAACTGAACTTCATCAAGCTGCACCAAGCCCTGGACCTGCACCTGGCCCTGCAGAGGCTGCACCATCTCCTAAGCCAAAAGCTGCACCAAGCTTTGCATCAGCTGCAGATTCTGCGCTTTCAAGGTTGGCCCAGGAAAGCATGACAGCTGAAGAATATGAGCTAGCAGCCTTCGAAGCATTGCGAGAACGACAGGGCAAGCGAAAGAGACAGCGATCCAAAACTAAGGGTGACGAAGCCATCGAGGCTACAACGAGTGGCAGTGCTGGAGGCAAAGCAGACAAAGCAGCCAAACCGACGAAGATTGGCAAAGGCAAGGGTAAGAGCAAGGGCAAGAGCAGTGGCTCTAAGGGCACAGGGGTTGCCAAGAGGCCTGCATCTGCGAAGCATGACCCAACAATCGCTGAGGCCAAGGGTTTCTCATCAAGGGATAGCTACAAGTCCAAGTACTACCACATGACTCGCAAAAACGCTTTGAATGCAGGCTTCCCATTGGAAAAGGCAAAAGAGCTGGCATCAACAGCATACAAGGCAGCAGGTGCTGTGTGGGACAAGGCGATGGCATGATAGCTTGGCTCTGAAGTGAGGCTCTTAGCGAGTTGTGTGCTGCACTGTGTTCAGTTTTGCTTGGATGAGTGCATACTACATCCCACTGACAAAGGCTTGACATCTATAGTAAAACAACAACACAAGCAATTGTTGCTTACAGCCCAATTATAAGTTGACTGCCTCGTGCATGATTTGCAGTTCCATGTTATCCTTGTCTGCGCAAGCCACTATGAGCAGTGCGGAGTGAAGAGTGACCAGCCAAAGTGGCTAAATTGAGACCTTCGTGTGATAGAAAGCATTGCTAAAAGTGATGCAGTGCTGTGCCCAATAATATCGATCATGACATGCAGTGCAAGCTTTGAGCTGTCTATAGCCATGAGGTGATGCAACAGCCAACGGGCTACACACAGCCTCTTGAAGTCACGAGTTTATAGTCGGTCATGCTGCCACTGCATCCATTCACACTGATCTCAAAATGTATACCTCAAACTCAAATCAGTGTGCAAGCCAATCGGCTTCAGGTAGGACTAGTTTGCTGCTAACCATGACGAGTTGATTACATAGTGAAGTTGGCCAGCTGATGCAACTTCGCAAACAGCCAATGCCAGAACAAACAACCAACGCAACACAACCCCCTGCAGGTCCATGTGAAGACTCATTCTTGCAAGTTGCAGTTGTTTGATTCGAAAGGCTTGTCACCAGTGCGAAATCACGACAACATGCGTCAGAGCTACTCCTGAGCTAACTCACTATATGTACAACACCACAGGTGCATGTGTTTTTGTGTGTACTGTACTCGTGTGTGTGTGTGCTTGAATGTCAAACAAAGGAGCCAACCAGCTTATAAGTGAACCATTTTAACACTTGTCAGCTTGTCAGCTTGTCAGCTTCACACATCGAGACCACAAGCTCGCCACTCGACTGCTGTTCGATTGCATAAACACAGTCTGTGCATTGCGATCCAAAACTGAGATGTCAATGATGTTGCTCAGCTGCTTATGTATCAAGCATGAAACCATCAAGCCATATGGCTTTACCAGTGTATACATGCCCAGGCAATTTCAAGCCCTCTTCGGCTAGTCCAAAAATCCGATATCGTGTTTTGCATCGTAACTATTTGCTCACCTAAAGCTCATCGATTTGTCAGTTGGTATTCTTAGATGTGTTATTGATTTGGTGGCATGTTTGCTTCAATGCTATAAGTAGCTATATGTTTACAGTTGTACTTGCATTGCTTGCGCTGTGTCTCACCTTTTCCTTGCAAACAGCCACATGGCTTCGTCTAGCAGTTCGCGGCCTGCCAAGCTCAGGAAGCTGAACGACCTGCGCACTAAGGTACCTCACCTTACAGCAACAGCTCTCGCAGGGGTCTTAGACGAAATCCAACAGCATGGGGTGCCTGAGCTCCATGGCCGAATGCATGTTGCAGAGGCCTGTGATGAGGAGCTTGCCCAACATGATTTTTATGGGCCTCTTATCACTACAGTGCCAGCTGTAGCTGAAAAACCTGGACAGCCACCTATAGAGATCGTCGTGGCGAACCCTTTGTCCCTGATCCAAGCTGCCTATGGCTCTGGTGGGTCTTACTACGACTTGGTAGAACTCACAGTTCGGAAACACAGCAAACTTTCGGCCATCATCTATTTCGATGAAGTGGTGCCAGGTGATCCAGTGACATACGCAAACAAGAGGAAGATCTGGGTCTGTTATGTATCGTTTGCCCAATTCGGACCCAGAATACTTGCTAACGAGCATGTATGGTTACCTGTGATAGAACTCCGCACATCAGTTACTTCAACTCTCAGTGCAGGCATATCACAGGTTTGCCGAATCGTAATGAAGCAGATCTTCTTGAATAGTATGTGTGACGTCCTACACCTAGGCCTTATGCTGAAAGGCCCCGATGACCATAGGATTCGGGTGAGGCTTGACCTAGCATATTTGCTACAAGATGGAGCTGCACACAAGTATGTGTTCCACACGAAGGGTGATAAAGGTACGAAGTTCTGTGCTTTATGCAAAAACTGCTTCGCAGTTGACACACAGGTCGTGGACCCCGAGACTGACGAAACTGTTCTCACTGCCTCGGTAATCTACGAACACGAGTGTAGTTTTGCTGACTGCAACGACATCATTGGTTCTATCAGTCGATTGCGTGCAAGGTCTGCTATGGTGGCGACTGGTGATATAAGTAAAGCTGAGTTTGATCGTTGGCAGCAAGCTGCTGGCTACAACTGGGAACCTGAAGGCTTGCTACAGGACACCGAACTAATCAACAAAGTGCTCAGACCGAGCAAACACTATTGTCACGATTGGATGCATACGATGTTCGTGGTGGGTGTTTTCCAAACAGTGGTTACTTTGGTGTTGAAAGCTGTCAAGGATGCAATCAGAGGTCTCAACATGCCAAAGCTGTATGAGATGCTTTACAAGTACGTCCAGCTGTGGGTTCATCCTGGCGACAAAAAAAACGACAGCCTTCACGAGTGCTTCACTGCAAAGCGCTTAGAATCTAACCTCAGAGCTGACAAATTCAAATGCAAAGCCAGCGACGGCCTAGGGCTCTACTGCATCATAGCCTTATGGCTCCAAATGTTTATTGAGCCAACTGGTAAATGTGGCGCTGTTTGCACTGCTTACCTGAACATGTGTTATGTGATTGACTTGTTCATCGCATGCAGTCAAGAAAACCATGGGGTTTCACCTGATGACCTGAGCAAGGCAATCAAAGTGTTTTTAAAATCGTGCATCGATGCTGGTTGGAAGAAACACATGCACCCAAAATTTCACTGGTTGAACCACTTTCCAAAACACCTGTACAACCATGGTTTCTTGGTATCGTGCTGGGTTCACGAACGATTACATAGGATGAGCAAGCGATACGGAAATGATATAAGGAATACCATTCACTTCGATAAGTCGCTCCTCAAACAAGTTTTGAACGAAGTGCTTGCAAAGCTGAAAGAGCCAGGGCTTTTTGAGGTTGGTGTTGGTTTGGTGAAGCCAGCCAGAGCCACTAAAAAGGCCATTGCTTTGTTGACCGAGGTGTTCAAAATGCCTATTAGTGTCCAGAACTGCATAATCAGCCGAGTAGCTCGAATTCGTTTCGGTTCCTGTTGTCGAAAAGATGTAGTTTTCATCGAAAGCCACTCGCCAGGTAGTTTTGTCGAATGTGGAGAAGTGTGGCTGCATGCCGAAGCCATGGGTTGCTGCATTTCTATTGTTTCTATGTGGTC
>PJEL010002990.1_pt1 | contig 14850 bp, 12 predicted proteins | sample 1853271 | NCBI WGS metagenome assembly PJEL01 (sample SAMN08108733, study PRJNA415343) | Invertebrate metagenome, whole genome shotgun sequencing project. | host: Globobulimina | place: Sweden: Gullmar Fjord | collected 2015-08 | reverse complement strand
AATCTCATCAGTATTAATGTGACCCCCACCGAGCGGACCATCGCTGTGAACACCACCCAACAGTTTACGGCCACGGGAACTTACGATGACGATGCCACAGCGGACATCACCGACAGCGTGACCTGGAGTTCAGGTACCCACGCCACCATCGACGAAGACGGTATGGCCACCGCAGTGGATACGGGGACAACCGAAATCACCGCCACGAATGATTCGGGTAACATTTCGGGCAATGTGACCCTGACAGTCTCCGATGCTTACATTGAATCGATTGAGATTTCTGCAAGAAGCAACATGCGTTACCAAGATGAGCAACAGTTTACGGCTATCTGCACTTATTCTGATGATAGTACCAGCGATGTCAGTGATTCCGTCTCATGGACATCTGCTGACACCGATATTGTCAGCATAGATTCCGCTGGTTTGGGAACCGCTTTAAGCGTTGGATCGACAACTGTCAGCGTTTTATCTTCAGAGAGTAACTCCAGCAGCATGACGATCACAGTCAAGGAACCAATTTTGGTCGGCCTTGCTAATAACACAGATGACGACTTTAGCGGACTGTACTATGTCGACACATCAGATGGCTCAATCGTCCTGATTAAAACAGTGGTAGACACAACAACTGATAGTGCAACCATTGATCCTGGTAATTTTCGCTCATTGGCCTATGATGCCAACACAGGAACGCTTTATGCCGGAACCGGAGGTAACGCAGATTGCCCCACCTGCATTTTTACAATTGATCGAACCAGTGGAGAAGCTAAATTATTTATTGATCTCCAGGATGACAGTGGTATAGATGCGATTAAAGGAATATCCGGGATGGATATCGATGCAAATGGAGATCTCTACTTTATCGCTAAGGGAAGTTCTTCATCAGAGCATGAACTATATTCCATATCAACCGATGGAAACCATACTTCCAGGGAAATCATAGAACTGGCAGGTGGAAATGGATTGATAGCTTCGTCTGGTAATTCCCTGTCATTTGGACCTTCTGGCAATCTTTATTGGGCCAGTTACGACAACGGCCTGGTGAAAGTCAATCCTTCAGATGGCACCGCCGAGGTCGTAGGGGCTTTTACTGGTTATTGGTCAGATTATGACGGTTCTCCGTTTGGACTGACAATCAATCCGTTTGATGGAAGTACCCTAATGTTTGATGATTACCCTAATATTACAGAGCTCAATCTATCCGATGCTGACACCAGCCTGATAAGTGAGAATACAGCCTATATAGATGGAGTCACGCATATTTATGGTCCCAAAAACTTTCGTCCAGTTATAAGCACGCAAACGGATTATTATACATTTCCAAATTCGACGCTGTCCCTGACCTTCGGTCTCTGGGATGATCTGGATAGCGTTGACGAAGGGTTGTCTGTTCAGTATACGTTTACTGACTCCTCCTGTAGCAGCTTATACAATGATGACGAAGTCCTGGCTAACGATACCCGGACCGTTTCTCTGACAACTGACACGAATGCATCCTGTACCATACAGATTAGCGCGACTGACAGCGAGGGTGGTTCAAGCAGCGAAACTGTTAGCATCAATGCAGGTGCCTGGGCCGAAATGGACAACACCTCACTGAATAGATCGTCTTTTACAACAGCAACTGTTGACGGTAAAATCTATGTTATAGGTGGTTATGCATCTGGGGTTAGTGATTTGGTTCAAGAATATGACCCAGCAACCGATACATGGACAACAAAAGCGAGTATGCCGACCCCAGTATACCTTGCGGCTGCCGGAGTCTTTAATGGAAAAATCTATGTGATTGGTGGGGATACTGGATCCTACAACGCTACTTCTGCCGTACAAGAATACAATCCCATAACCAATTCATGGACGGCTAAAGCCAACATGCCAATGAGTAGATATGGATTGTCAGTTGGTGTCGTTGACGGTAAAATCTATGCAATTGGTGGCAGACAAGGAAACGATGCGCTGGATGATGTACATGAATTTGATCCCACAACCAATACATGGACAGTAAAAGCTGACATGCCAACGGGTAGACGTAATTTGGGAGTTGGCGTCGTTGACGGAAAACTCTATGCGATGGGTGGGACCAGTGCAGCCGGGTATACCGTCGCCTTTTATAGACAAGTGGAAGAATATGATCCCACAACCAATACATGGACAGCCAAAGCCGACATGCCAACCCCAAGAAATTCTTTTATTACTGGTGTCATTGATGGTAAAATCTATGCAATTGGAGGAAATTATGATGGTTATTATACCGAAAACTACACAATCTCTGAGGAATATGATCCTGCTGCCAATTCTTGGACGACCAAACCCAGTTACAAATTAAGTCTATATCGCAATGCCGCAGCAGGAGTCTATGACGGTAAGATTTACCAGTTCTATAGATCCCCAACAAAGATATTGGTATATGATCCCGCGTACGATTAACAATTTGGACATCGGAAGTATTTATCGGCTTAAACACCGATTTGGCAGAATTTGCAATCTGAATCACATCACGTCTAATGAATGCACTCAAAGGGGGGATGTCTTACCAGCCCCCTTCATCACAACAGATATTATTTACAGATTGATCTATTACAAGGACGCTACTCAGACAAAAAAGCGAGACGCCTTGTTCCTGTTACACGATAATGGGCCCACAAGATTCCACGATGTATTCTGCTGTTAAAGAGGAAGCCCTGGTTGGGAAGGGCTGGGGTTTGGCGTTATCATTGGTATTTTGTGGTTTTTCCACATGCTTTAGCCATGGGCGGTGCTCATGGTGACCCAATCATATATGTATTTAAAAATAGTGCCTGGTTTATGATAGAACAAGGCATCGGTGGTGGTATTATTGGTCTTGTTTTCAGGGGACTTCGATCCGATGCTAATAGTTGACTTTATCAATAGTATATTCATCACATAACCTGGAACCCGTACAGTATGTTGAGGTTTTGCTGCAACTGTCGCAGAATTTCCTTCTTTGCAAGAGAAAAGAAATGACCAAATCATTGAAAGAACGTGTGAATAATTTAATGAAAAAGTGGTTTGTTGAATATCTTGTTCCTGCAAATAGACGATTTGGTATTAAAATCGTCACTATTTCAGATGATTCAAAAACGTTTATACTCAAACTACCATACAAGCGAAAAAATTTAAATGTCGGCCGTACAGTCCATGGAGCGGCAATTATGTGCCTGGCAGAAACAGTTCATGGCGTTGCAGTTTTATGGAATTTTGATCCGAAAAACCACAGAATGGTCACCAGCACGACTTATCTTCAATTCATCAAACCCGGGCGGAGCGATTTGTTTGTAAAGTTCGGATTGTCGGAAGAAACGGTGGAAAGACTTGAGCAGGTCCTCTCTGTCAAAGGAAATACAGATGTTGAATATGAATGCCAGGTCACCGACGGTGATGGAAATCTGGTCGCAATTCTTAAAAATAAATATCATTTGGCCAGACTGGGTTACAATAAAGATATGAGAATAGAAGTAGGCCAAAGTTCTGAATCAATTCAAGCGTCTTATAAAATTAGAAATGAAGTTTTTTTCGAAGAGCAGGGTATTCCAATGGAACTTGATTTAGACGGTTGCGATCATAAATCTCATCATCTGCTGGCTTTTGTAAACGGCCAGGTTGTTGGCATTTCCAGGCTGACCCCAATTGAAAATAAAAAGGCTATACTCTCCAGAGTTGCAGTGAAAAAAGAATATAGAGGATTTGGTATTGCATCAAAAATAGTAAAAGCGTCGCTTATTCAGGCAGAAAAACTCAAGGTTCGTAATATTGAGATAACTCCTCATGAATATCTAAGGGAGTTCTATGAAACATTCGGTTTTAAATATATCGAAAAAGCAGGAGCAGTCACTTTTCATCAACTCATAAAAATGGAAATGCCATTATGCTGAATACACAAGTCAAATTTATTAGCCGGACCGCCATCGCGTGTTTTGATTGGACAAGTATTGTTATTGTTGCGTTTCTGTATTATTAAATTTTTTTTCTCCATTTTGGGCTAACTGCCGACTATCCTTCCTGGAAACTCAATAATAATAAGAAATTTAGAATTTCCATCAAATCCTACCAAACGCACTCCATAGCAATCCCTTTACTCGTAGTACCACTTCAAATCAGAGCTATTTCTATGTTTTTCTTCTGAATTCCTCCAATTTTTCTCTGTCACGGTTGTTAACGGGATTTATTCGTAAATCAATACAAACAGGAACTTTATGGATGCAAAAGCAGACAGATTTTTTTTGCTATGAACAAGCGAAGAAAATTGTATTGTTGGATCGCATGAGTCGGGATTTGAGATAGAACAATTATACCCTAAAAAAGGAAATACTATCTTCAATGGAAATTTAATATAAGAGTAATGATTGTGTTGCTGCGTTTTCAGCAGATAATGCATAAGGTTATTGCAGTTGCGGGGCTGATCCATGATGCTGCTGAGTTAAGGAAGAAAGAAATTGAGGATAAAAAGGAATCTGTCGATTCATTTCAAAGAGATACCTTTCTTTTAATAATACTCCCTAAAGAATCCATTAAAATTGACCGATAAAGAGATGAGGAATCAACAATCTATTCTGGGTTTAATGATGCAGAATATTTTCAAGGACTATCTTGGGGGTATTTATTATGAAACCAAAATACTCATTATTAAAAACGGTTATTTTGATATACATATTTATGTGTATAACTTTGTTTATAAAGGGCAATATATATAGCAGCACTGAGCGGGAAATAATAAAAACCCCTCATCTAAAGTCTTCAGTACCGATACCCAGAGAATCACAACGGTTATTCTAGTATTTGAAAATAATAAGCTGGCTGTTGGTTTGTTTTGGATTGTCATGCTGATTACATAGAGCTTCAGGTATTTAGGATAATCCTCAGATGGTTTTGTATTGTAGATTTCAATATAAATTCCTGAGTTATTCTATGGGCTTTCTGATGTTAAAAATTACCAGTATATCTTTGGCCACCTAAGGGCTCTATATAAACAATACAAAAACATTGCTACTGATGAACGAGGGGGATGTCAAAAAGCATCAAAGCAATGAGCGACTAATATGATTCATATGATCTTTAAAGTTCTGCTTTTCAAATTCCGATAAGGAGTAGAACAGATCAATGAACCAGTTCTTAGATAAGATAATGAAAAAAATAATAGTACCATTGAAGATTGCATTGCTCCGCTTCCGAATACGCCGTTTATCGATTCGAATATGGTTTAAAAAATCGAAAGATAAATTTGGAATAGATATTGTGAAGCTGAATCGCTCTCAAATTGATTGACATACCCCTTCCCGCCACGGAGTTGTAAAAAACTGGATTAATCACTATCCAGACATTTCCATATCGCTGACTGTCTCTTGTGGAAATAATATTTTCCAACGATCAAGAGGCCAAACTACGCAAGAGTGATCAATCCGCTAATTTAAAATCAAACGTCTGGAAGATACTTCACTTTGACTCTGACAGCACCACCATCAACAATCAATGAAACATTGTCGAGTTGCTTGTTGACTTTTAGGGGAACAATATCATTCTCCACTTCCGAATTTATATCCAGATATTTTTTCACATCGACATCCAGCAGTGGAAAAGGAATGGCAAGATTCAGAATCTCCTGAATCATGTTCTCAACCATGCCCGGAAAATACTTGAGGTCAATTTTGGTCACCTGTCCATAGATTGTAAGAAGGATCTGATTGTTTTCAGTCTTGTGGATACCGCATCTGATTGTGAGTTCCAGATTGTTGGATATGACACCGAAATTGATTTTATCTCTCTTAAACCGAAGTTCTGCAGAAGATATTTTTAAATGAAGCGCATTACCAGATCCTGTAAGAATCATTGCACTCGTAACTAACACATCAAGTTTGTTCGATTCATCGATATCAACAGTTGTTGAAAAGGGAAGGTTCTGTTTGATCAAATCATTCACAATCCGAAGAGAAATGCGAAACTCTGCGTCAGGATCGTCAATCTTTTGAATATCTATGGTTGGAATGGTTGACCGGTCTTTCTTCCTTTCTTTGACGGATTGAAGCAGGTCTTTGAGGGTGTTGACGTATTCTTTCATTATTTTTCGGGATATGATATCAGAGCGCTTACAGAATCGGGATATCAATTCTAAATCCGATGACTGTGACATCATCCTGTGTTTCAATTTCGCCTTTATAAGATTTAAAAGCGCTTTCTATCAGCTGTTCCTGCTCATCAAACGGTTCATTGTGAATTTCGAGCAGAAGATTTTTCATTTTACTACTACCAAAGCTAAACCGTTTTTTTCCTCCTAACTGATCGATAATTCCGTCTGTATAGATATAAAAGCATTTACTTTCACTTAGTTCAATTTCATGATTTGTAAACCTAAAATTAAGATCAGCATTTTTATAACCGATGCTTTGTCGGTCTCCTTTGATATAGTTGATCTGATTATTTTCAATGACCATCAACGGTAATTTGGCCCCGGCATATGTGAGTTTTTTATTTTCCTTATCGATTACACAAATAGCTGCATCCAGTCCATCATCGGAAGTTGCATGTGGCTTTTCTTGTTGAAGTGAGGTTTTGATTGCTGAGTTAAGACGGCTGAGTATTTCGGCCGGATCTAAACACATGTCATCAATGATGATTCGTCCCATGCTGCCGGCTGCTATCATTGTCATAAACGCACCCGGTACACCGTGACCGGTGCAGTCGACGATAGCTACAAGCTGTTTATTCCCAACGTTCTTTGCATAAAAGAAATCGCCACCGACAATATCTCTTGGTTTCCAGATAAAAAAACTATGGGGAAGAAATTGTTTAACTTCAGGCGTACTGGGAAGGAGAGAATCCTGGATTCGCTTGGCATATTCAATACTGCTCATTATTTTTTGTCTAGAATTTTCGACCGCTTCAAGCGAAAGGTTCAGTTCATTTGTTCTCTGACGCACTTTCTGCTCAAGGGTCATATTGTATTCCGTCAATTCCTGACTGAGGCTTTCGACCTTGGAAAATGCATTAGAAGTACGGGAGATGAGTAAGAGAACCTGAAGTAGAACAAATATAAAAAAGGAGGCCTGTAGAAAAAAACCAGTGTTGATAATATAATTTACAAAAAGAATATCATTGATAGCTGCCACGAACATAGTGGAAAATCCAATAATAAATAATATAATCCCTTCTTGTTTCCTAAATGCAGCCCTGATGAGTATGTATATAATATAAAAAAGGCAGATAACCAAAAATATCTGAAAGATGCGAAGGGTACTGGTAGAGAAACTGGTTGAAGCAAATACGGCAATTGCCGAAAACAGTAGACCAAAGGCCTGAATGAACTGAAAGGTGCCTTTGATGAACTCTCTGGGATATAGACTATACAGATAGAGAAAAAAAATAGGGACTCCCATGAAAAAAGTCAAGAGTTCACATCTGATCAGTAACTGCCATGGGAGATTGGGAAGAACATAGGAAATGTACATTTCATCTGTTACAATAATTCGGAATGAGACGACAAAACAGAACAGCCCGAAATACAGCGGTGCTTTTTCTTTGCGTCGGATAAAAAACATACCAATATTGTAAAAGCCGATGATCAGGATACAACCGAAAAACAGGATATCGTAAGCTAATTTCTTTAGATTCATGCCTCTGACATCAGACTGATCACCTAAGCTGAAACTTCCCCATATACCCCCCTTGCTATAGTGAAAATTTGAGACATGAACAATCAGCTCAAGATTCTTCTGCTTTGGTGAAAAATCAAAAATCAGGGGTCTGAATTCTGGTTTTGACGTGCCAATTTCCCGGCCCACTTCACCGTTTGAACTGATCTTTTTACCATTCAGGAACAAATCGTAGGCCGTCGACATTTGGGGAATTTTGATGGAGAGGGGTTTATTCAGGTCAGGAATGATAACACGTAGTCGATAGGTTGCGTACCCATGTTTTGGCAACTTCGGAAGTTTCTTCTGGTTTCTGTTCCAGACTCCTGGAACCTTGATAAAAGACGGATCGGTGTATGCAGAAGCGCCTTGATTGGCTGGAACGGGCATCAGTTGATTCCAATAAAATTCCCATTCCCCGTCCAGTTTCACCGTCCCATCTTTTCCAAAATCCCAACTCGACAGATTCATAACACCCTGATCGACAATCGGCTGTTTCTTGATCGGCGCATCGGATTGACAGGCTACCATTAGAAGAAGGATTAGCGATAGAACGAATGTTGCTCGAAATTTCATATTAAACATAAGAAAAGGCCCGGATTAGTGGATTCTATATTATTTGGTTTATAAGGATCTTCCGTATCCCAATCGTTTACCTATACGATCTGATAATTGTTTCAGCGGCTTTCAGCCCATCAATACCGGCACTCACGATACCCCCGGCGTAACCGGCGCCCTCACCGCATGGAATCAAGCCGTAAACACCCGGTGAGTATCCCTCTTTGTCTCTGGTAATCCGGATGGGACTGGAACTTCGGGTTTCGGCAGCGTAGAGCAGGACTTCTTCAAAAGAGTGTACAGACAGCTGTTTCAGCATCTTGGGAATCGCATGGCTCAGTGTCTCACAGATAAAAGGGGGGAGAATTTTCCGAATATCAGCGGGCACGGCTCGCTTCACGGATCGCTTTTCCGGCAGGTCTGCCGATACGGTTCCTGTCAGAAAATCGCTCAACCGGCATGCGGGAAGGCCATAGTCTGCACCCCCTGATTGAAACGCGAGCTCTTCGATGGCCTCCTGGAATTTATAACCGTCAAGGACGGCTGGGTCATCGTCGGCACTTTTCTGGATATCTTCAGGGTGCACCGGCGCTATAAAGGCGGCATTGCCAAACTCTGTATTTCGTTGGGAAAAACTCATCCCGTTTGTGGTTAACATCCCCTGGGAGGAGGCGCAAGCGATTACAATACCACCCGGGCACATACAAAAAGTATAACAAGGACGAAAGCCCAGCTCTTCCTTGCGTGTGAGCCTGAAACTAGCAGCTCCCAGCCTTGGATGAGATGCCCATTGTCGCCACTGGGCTTGGTTGATCACTTTCTGGGGTAACTCCAACCGCACGCCAATAGCAAAGGATTTGGCTTCCAGGGCAATCTGATTCAAAGCGAAGATACGATAGATGTCACGGGCACTGTGACCGGTGGCGATCACACAGTGCTCGGCCGGAATTTGACGCCCGTTAACAGAAATTGAGGTTAAGGCCCCTTCTTCAACCACAACTTGATCCAGGCGATGGTTAAAGCGGACCTCTCCCCCCAATTCGATAATCAACCTGCGCAGGCAGGGCACGATTTCTGCCAGTTGATCACTCCCTAAATGAGGCTCCGCATCGATCAGGATATCATCAGGAGCGCCGCAGCGAACCAGTGTGCCAAGAAAACGTCTGAGCCGAGGCCGATCCTTGCTTCTGGAGGTGAGTTTCCCATCGGAGAACAATCCTGCTCCCCCTTCTCCGAAAAGCGTATTGCTGTCAGGACTCAGTCGTCCATTTGACCAGAATGCTTTCACTGTTTTTTGCCGTTCAGTGACAGCTTCACCTCTTTCGATCAGTAACGGCTTCAACCCAACTTCTGCCAAGGCAAACGCAGCCATCAGACCTGCGGGACCGGCACCTACAACAACCGGTCTTAATCGATTATGGAGTTTCAAGGTCTGTATAACTGGTTCCGCCACCGAAAGATTGGCCTTTACAATCTCAAGTAGTTTCTGGTTGGACTTGTTGAGAATGGTTTCGGGGATATCCAGCTCAATCGAAACCACAAGATATGGGGCACTGTCTTTCTGCCGAGCATCAATCGATTTACGAACTATCTTTGGATTTGAAATAGATCCCACCGGACACCGCAACTTTTTTGCGACAGCCGCAATTAGCTCGGTTTGCTGGTAGTCGAGAGAGACTTTAATCTGATGAATTCGAACTCGCATGCAAAATATTTCTGAATGATCTGAGTGTGCTGCAAAAGTTGACAATCGAACCGCAACCAGCCTGTACTAAGGGTGAATACCCCCTTTGACTGTGGTTTGCTTATGCCATTGTCTTTCCTTGCTATAGTATACACTCTTGGCGACTGAGGGCAAGAATTTCCCGAGGGGATCCGTCGAAATGCTTTAAATGCAAAAGCGGTGCTATTTTTTCCAGATCCAAGCCATCGTTGATGCCTGGGGAAGGCAAAAGGTCAATTCAAGTGTGGAAGGGGTTTATTATCAGCTCTCTTTTATCGGACTTTTAAGCACCTTTATTTTGCCGCCTGCATTTTTAAAATTATCCATGGCACGTGCAAGATCTTCTCTTGATATGTCATGCTGTTTTTTCTTTTTAGAAAAACCGGATTTAACCAATATGCCCTTTTTTTTCATAAGGAGTTCTCTGGATAGCGTTTTACATTTTATATCAAATAGATATAGTCCGGCACAGGACTCTGTTCTCACAAAGTTTTATTATACAGGTTTTTTATATGTTTGTATTGTCCAACTCGTTTTTATTTTTCAGAAGAAATAAAAACGACACCAGAGCTCAGCGATAAAAAGGCGGCAGGCGTCGAAAGAATTGCCGGAGAATCTGCAGGCAGGCATGTCTTTTCTGCAATTGATTTCGAAAACCAGATTTTCATCAACTCTTAACAATAGATTGACTCCTTACAAAGACTTTGATAAACCTACCTTGCACTCGAAGCCTTAATCATGGAGTTAAGAACATGGTATATTTAGCCATTATAACCCCACAATTCAGGTTTTCCCATGCAAAACGTACAGCCTGGATTTTCATGGTTTTCTAAACACCTTTTTCTAAAAGGAGGGAGGAGCAATGAATCATAACAAACGGTTCTTTTTTTATCTGCTCGGATTGTTTTTAACAGCTGGTATTCTATTTGCCGGTTGCGCTACAACAGGATCAATGGCCCCCGGGAAAACGCCGGAATGCGCCACAGGAAAGGTAATGCAAGAAATCGCCTCTGAGGCTAAAGTGACCGAATTTTCTTGTTTTTTTAAGAAATGGGATGGCTCTGAAACCTTACATTATAAAGTAGCGGTTAAAAACACTACCGATTCACCACAAAGATTCAAGGTAAATATCTTCCTGGACAACGGGAAAGCAGTCGGCGGATTGATCCCCAGAAAAACTAAAAAAGGTCTGGTGGCACCAGGAGCGATGGCCAGTTTTGTTTATCCGGTGAATGATATGCCCGACAGCCCCGGAGAAGTCACGTTAATTGTAAAGACTATGGCCCAATAGAATTTATAAACTATCTGAAGGAGGAAAACCGTATGAAACTAAAAAGTTATATTCTGGCGGTAATTGCCGCGACAGCCTTGTTAATGGCTGCTCCAGTTATGGCAAGGACAACTTTCATTTCCATCGGAACCGGTGGAACCGGTGGCATTTATTATCCTTATGGAGGTGGTGTTGCCGAAATCTGGTCTAAAAAAGTGAGTGGTGTTAAAGCTGTGGCTGAGGTAACCGGCGCCAGCGTTGAAAATGTCAAGTTGGCTCATAAGGGCGAAACGGTTGTCGGCGAAGTTATGGGTGATGTTGCGGTAGCCGGTTTTAAAGGCCTGTCTAAGTTTAAAGGGAAAAAACACGACATTTTGACAATGGCCATTATGTATCCAAACCTGCTGCAGGTTGTCACCCTGAAAAAGAGTGGCATCACCAACATCGAGCAGATTAGCGGCCGGAAAATCAGTAGCGGAAGCCCGGGAAGCGGAACCAATTTCATGGCTGAAACAGTTCTAAAGGCCCTGGGGATTCCCCTGAGTTCAGTAAAAGACAGTCGCTTATCCTTTACTGAAACTGCTAATGCCCTCAGAGATGGAACTATCGATGTCGGGTTCTGGTCGGTGGGTCCTGGTACCAGCTCAATCTTGGATCTGGCCACAACTCACGATATTCATATCATCAATTTTACTCCGGAACAGGGTGAAAAGATACTAGCCGCTAATGCCACCTATTCCATGGTAGATCTGGCTGGGGGCGTGTACAAAGGGGTTGATTCTCCGACGCCAACCATTGGTGTTTGGAACGTGATGATTTGTCAGGCTTCTCTGGGTACTGACATGGTTTACAATCTGGTCAAAGCGTTATATGAGAACAACGATTATCTGCTCAAGATACATCCATCTGCATCATATACCACACCAGAAAATGCTGTGAGATATACTCCGATTCCACTGCACCCGGGTACCATCAAGTACCTGGAGGAAAAAGGGGTTTATGTTCCAGGTAGATTAGTGCCTTAAGCGTCGAAAATGATTATGTCGCGACGCACACTGGTTCCTGCCGTTTTCGGGCTGGTTCTCCTTGTTCTTCTGACTGCCGGGTTAATCCTGCCTGGCGGTCTTGAGTTACAGATAACCCGCCTGAAAACCGGCCAGCCGTTGCTGGTTTTACCATTGAAACCAGCAGAGCGGTTTACACTGCACTACTACCACTCGGTGGAAAATGCCCCTATTTGGGAAGAGCACAGTCTGGACGAAGAAGGGCGTATTTACATCGAAGAAGAGCGTTATGAAAAATTTGGTGCCGGAATGGGGAAAATGCCCGGCGTTGGACGTATGGTCACCCGCGGACGATATGAGGCCATTGTGGATATGCATATGCCCGTCGGCAATTTTATCCTGAGAATCGGAAGCCCGGGTGTCGACCACACGATAATCTGGAGAGGATTCAAAGAAAACCTCTCAGCCGTAGCACCTCATGAAGCCGCACAGTTTAGTGCCCGGCCGGTTAGTTTTGCTTATTATCATTGGAGACAACTGATTCCGCATCCCGCCACACCTGGAACCTGAAATTACCATGACAACACAATCAGCTTCACCAACCACCAAAGACCACAATCAATCACTCGTTGCGTTGACCGCGAAAATCGTGATGGTGTTGGCCGTCAGTTTGAGCCTTTTTCAGTTGTACACGGCCGGAATTGCCGCTATGACTGCTTTGGTGCTGAGATCGATCCATCTGGGAGCCATTTTAAGCCTGACGTTTTTGCTCAAACCCCCTTTTTCAGGGGCACGCAAAGATAAATTGTCCATCTGGTATGTTCTGGACTGGGCTCTGCTGGCAGCCGCCGTTTACTGCGTTGCTTACATCAACATCAACCTGACCGCCATATTTGAAAGACAGGGGGACTGGCTTACCAACGATGTGGTCGTCAGCGTTATCGGTACTCTACTGGTTATTGAGGCCTGTAGACGGGTCATCGGAAATGTGATGACCGGTATCTGTGTGGCCGCAATACTTTACGCCATTTTTGGTCAATACATGCCCGAATTGATTATCCACAAAGGGTATAGCATCGAGCGCATCGCCACGACTCTCTGGTTAACAACCGAAGGAATTTTCGGATTGCCCATTGGTGTGGCAGCAACTTTTGTCTTTGTTTTTGTACTGTTCGGTGCCTTTCTTGAAGTGACCGGTGGAGGTAATTTTTTCATCGACCTGGCCTATGCAATGACGGGTCGGTTTTCCGGTGGCCCAGCCAAAACAGCGGTTGTGGCCTCAGGTTTTTTGGGTTCTATTTCAGGGTCTGCCGTGGGTAATGTGGTGGCCACAGGTTCGTTCACCATCCCGATGATGAAAAAGGTCGGATATCGCCCGCATGTGGCCGGAGCCATAGAAGCCGCTGCTTCGACCGGAGGACAATTGATGCCGCCGATTATGGGTGCCGGCGCCTTTTTGATGGCCGAATTCACCAATACCAGTTATCTGACCATTGTCAAAGTAGCCCTGATCCCGGCCATCATGTACTACCTAACAGTATTGATGTTTGTCCACTATGAGGCCAAAAAATACGGCCTGAAGGGACAGCCCAAGGACAGCTTGCCAAAGGTCGGCGAGGTTGTCAAAGGGGGCCTGCATTTTCTCATTCCAGTGGTGATTCTGATTTATGTGCTGGTCCAGAATTACTCCCCCATGATGGCCGGATTTGTGGCCGTCACAAGCATATTGGCTACAAGTTTACTGGCAAATGCTGTCAAATGGATGGTGGTTGGCAATTCTTCAGGGACTAATTCACAACAGCTCAGTCTTTTGCAGTTTGGTATTATAGAAGCCAAACAGATCCGGAACGCCTTGGAAACAGGTGCGAAAAACGCCGTCATGGTTTCGGTGGCCTGTGCTGCTGCTGGAGTTATTGTGGGAATGGTTACCCTGACCGGCATGGGTTTAAAATTTTCCAGTCTTGTCATCGACTTAAGTTTTGGGATAAAAGTATTGGCCATCCTTTTAATTGGTGCTGCTTCATTGGTTTTGGGGATGGGGTTACCCGTAACCGCCAGTTATATTGTGCTGGCAACGCTGGCAGGTCCAGCACTGCTCGACCTGGGTGTGCCGGTCATGGTGGCTCATATGATCGTCTTCTGGTATTCTCAGGATGCCAATGTGACCCCGCCTGTCAGTCTAGCCAGTTTTGCTGCCGCCGGGGTGGCCGGCGCAAATCCCATGCAAACCGCCTTTGTTTCATGGAAACTGGCCAAAGGTCTTTACATTATCCCAATCGTGATGGCTTACCGTCCCCTTTTGGGTATGGGCAAGAACTACGAGCTGTTTCACTGGGAAGTCGGCGTCACGATGATTACCACCACCCTGGCCCTGATCGCATTCGCTTCAACTCTTGAACGATATTTTTTACGCAGAGCGACCTGGCTTGAGACACTGCTTTTCTTTACGGCCGCTGCTGGTTTGGTGTGGCCAGAATATTGGATAAATTTGTTTGGGTTTATTGCCCTGCTGGCCGCCGTTTTATCTCAAAAATTCTTCAATCCCTGGGAGAAAACGTCTGCAGCAACCGGATGATGTACTCGGCTGGGCGCTTGCTGAGTAGCTACCATTCCATTAACGGAGTTTATGAGATGGGGTCAGGCTTTGCTTATTTG
>PJEL010002989.1_pt1 | contig 14851 bp, 15 predicted proteins | sample 1853271 | NCBI WGS metagenome assembly PJEL01 (sample SAMN08108733, study PRJNA415343) | Invertebrate metagenome, whole genome shotgun sequencing project. | host: Globobulimina | place: Sweden: Gullmar Fjord | collected 2015-08 | reverse complement strand
AATCCTGACCTTGGCGGAATCCCTATAAAGACGATGGGAAATATAGGGAATCCGGCAAAGAATACTATACAAGGTGTCGGTGAGATGTTATGTTCGATTTGGAACAAGCGATTTCTCCCCTTGTTCTCTTCATTTTTTTGGGAGAAATCGCGATACGAGGAGCCATAATGACAGACAAAAACCAAGCCATGTGCAACACATGCCGGGAAGTCGTGCCCGCCGACGAAGTCGAGCGGGAAGGCCGGATTTTCCTGGTCAAAGAATGCCCCGAATGCGGCCAGACCGAAACGCTGCTCTCATCGAGCGCCGAGCGATTTCTCAGCAAACAAAGCCTTGACGGAGGGTTCGAGCATCAGTCCTGCAAACTCAACTGCACGTCTTGCCAACATCGCGTCAAGCCGATCATGGTCTTTCTCGACGTGACGAACCGCTGCAACATGAACTGCCCGATCTGCATCAACAACACCCTTGAGAACCTGTTCTGCAAAATGTCGTTGCTCCCTCCAGGGTCCGGGATTTTCATACCCTTCTGTAGTCGTGTAAAGCCATAAGGGGTTGCCTCGTGCTCCCGCTGCAGAACGGAGGACGTTAACCAAGTCGGGTGTCTTATGGGCGTGGATCTCATCAAGAGCTATATGAGAGGGGTTCAATCCATCCTGAGTACTAGCTTTTGCATGTAGAGGTTTATAATTCCCGCCGATCTCCCGTCGTGAAATCGCCTTTGCCCAAGTCTCCACCCCAAACGCCTCTTTTATATCTGGTGTTTGATCAACCTGCCGTTTCGAAATATTCCAGATAATAGCCGCTTGGTCATAGGTCGTCGCAGCACTTATGACTTGTGCACCTGGTTCATTTTCAACGCATAGGCAATAATTCATAATAGCAACTACAATTCTGTTAATCATTGTATCAGCGCAATAGATAGATATTTCGAAGAAAGAAACCAATATTATTTGATTCACCCCAAAAAAGCTGGAAACAAAATTTGGGGTAAGGAAAAAGTCGTTCCACAATTTAGCAAGAGTAACAATTGTAAAGACCTACATTTTCGCTAGAGACTAACTCGAACTCCTAGTTTCATAATCAGAAGAAATATGGCCTGGATAAGACAAGTACCTAATATGCTTATCCACAAGGGGCTTGACATCTTTAAATATTCAACAACTTAAACGGCAGGAATTGCCGAACAAGCCAATAAACGCTGACCGCATAACATTGGCGGTATAGCCAAATTAAGCGGTACGCATCAAGTAATTCAAAAATTCAGTTTTAATCGTCCGCAGTATGCGGCAGGTTATCGCGACGTTATACTTTAAACCAAAATACGGAACATATCGAATTTAGAAACGAAATAATGGTAAACTCATTATTTACATTACATCACAGCATCATCAGCACACTTCTTATCATACTGGTGTCATTAAACGGTTGTGCCACTACCACCAAAACATTCAGAGTGCTTGACGCCGAGACAAAGAAACCAATTAGAGGAGCCGTGGCCCTGGCCGAATGGATCAGTGTAAAAGGATTTGGTTTCACACATACTGATACCGCCAAGATCGTTGAGGCAGTGACGGATCGGAATGGTTTTTTCACGCTTCCTGCAGTTTTTGGTACCATTGCGGACCAAACCCCTCATATTAAGGTTTACAAACCCGGTTATGTTGGTTGGGATTCAAGATGGATTTATCTTGGCTGTTATGAAGAAAACAGAAGGTCTCCACGCGAAATTAGAAGAAAAGGCTTTTCCATGCGAGACCAGGATATCTATTTGGAGCCGTGGAAGGATGAGTATAGTTTTATCAGTCATGGGAAATTTATTCGTCCAAATGTGTCCTTTGAAGATGTTGGCATGAAACCACAAGATTCAAAATACCGAAAAGCGATCAGATACGAAGTCAAATTCTCAGGTAAAGAAAGAAAAGCTCTTAGAGAAAGAAGGAAATAATACTTCAAATATTCAGAATTATTCTCTAAAAAAGTATAACAAGCCAATAAACGCTGACCGCATAACATCGGCGGTATAGCCAAATTATGTGGTACGCATCAAGTTCTTATAAAATCCTGCTATAATTGTCCGCATTATGCGGCAGGTTATCGCGACGTTATGTATTGAAAAATCAAAGGAATATTAATACTTCAAAATAGTCAACAGATGAATGATTTTGAAAAAGATCCAGAAATGACCAAGGAACAGGTTGATTTAGCAAGTGTCATCTCCCAAGATCAATTAAAAGAAATCGATACATATATAATATCCATTTCTTCAAACTATTGGCACAAAATAGCTAAGATTGTAGCGTCGACTATGAACGATTTACCATCGAGAGTAAAAGGCATTCCGGACATATTTTACGCGCAAAGAATTAGGAAATTAGTAGAAGAAGGTGTCTTGGAAGCTCAGGGGAATATAAAATCCATGAGAAACTGTGAAGTAAGACTAAGAAATACAAAGAAATAAATTACATAACAAGCCAATAAACGCTGACCGCAAAACATCGGCGGTATAGTCAAATTAAGCGGTACGCATTAAGTAATCAATAAATTCAGCTTTAATCGTCCGCCCTTTCGCGGCAGGTTATCGCGACGTTAGCGAACAAAAGGTACTCGAAATGGAAGTAAAAGAAGCAAAAGAGATTTTGGGGTCGCTTGCAAACGGTATAGACCCTATCACAGGTGAAGTATTTCCTGAAAATAGTCCATACAATCATCCGACTGTAATACGTGCATTATTTACAATTCTTGGAAATATAAGAGTTCCTCAAAAGCGAACCAAATTATCAATAGAGCAAAAACAGAAACAAAACTTGGAAAATGGCAAACCCAAAAATGCTGGAATTCCATGGACTTCAGAAATGAAACAAAACGTCGCGAAAATGTTCAATGATGGGACATCAACTCAAGAACTTGCAAGTTACTTTGAGAGAACTGAAGGGGCAATTCAATCTGAATTGGAACATCAAGGTTTGTTTGAAGCGTATCAACAATTACACTCTCTCATCATCGTTTGTGCTCAATGAGGAAGTTGCGGCACTTTTTCATAATAAACAAACTTGAATGTAAAGATGCGGGGGGTAACACCTAAATCACTGTACATCCCATGCCTCTTTCCAGTTCCAGATTTGCCTTGCTTCATTGAGACCTAGTGTGCTCTAAACGCCATTGTCCATATCTTTCTCCAACGGCTACTCTTCCCACCTACAGCAGCAGGCAAATGGCACTCGCTTTTCTCTAAGAAAATCTTTCAGTGGTAGCCCTTCAGGTTCTTTTTCAAAGGTACAAAAGAACTGCGTACGTGAACTATCCAATTTTCTCTTGCTATGTGTGCATATCTAAGCTTTAAGTGTAAATCAAACCACACCACCAACGATACAGGGCCTTTTGGGAAACCCCAACCTGGAATCCAGTAGAAGTAGTAAACAACAAACTAGCTTAGAGGAGAAGGAAAGACCATCACGCAAACTTTCAGCAATTATTGATGCAATTCGGGGCGTGAGGTAAGAAGAGTGAGAGTCGTATTATCATTCTGCTCCCTAGTGCTGGGCTGCAGTTGTAGTTGAAACCAAACCCCGCCCGTTATCTATATTGGTGGTCAAATTTTATGTCAATAGATCCAGTATGGTGCAAAGGCCTAGGAGCTCTGTAAGGGGAAGAAAAGTCTCCAGAAGGTACGTGGTAAATGGATTGCCACTGAACAACCCGATTTAGTAAAAGCTTATCCAGCCTCGTCCACTCTTATGCTGCTGCTAGTCTCAATGAAGAACTCCAAATAAGCAGCACTACAGCCGGGTAAGAATTCTGAAATGTCTCTGTCTCTAGCTGTGAATAAATGCACTATCTATTGTGTTCCTAATGCTTTAGAACCCAAAGCAAAATCTTTCAGCTGAATAGATCGAGGTGCGTCACTACACTATATAGATGTAAACACACCTTCTCTTCACTTTCTAATAATTGGTATCAATGCAGGCTCAAGAAGAATGGCAAGGTTGTTTTCAGTTTCAGTTTGAGTTCCAGTGGAACTACGGGTAGTATATACCAGAAAATTCCAATTACTAAAACAACTTTTTTGTGCAACGCAACCCCCCTCCGGCTACAGGTCATTCCCGCATTGCTCAAACTGGACGATGGTGAACCGGTTGTGCAAGATGCTACCATCACGAGTGACAAAGAGGTGCTCTGCAAGCAAGCTCATAACCTGTTCCAGGATAACATTGAGCCTAACCTTATCTAACCTTGCGTACATGACCCCCAACGCCCATAGAGAGCTGAAAGGAGTAAGTTCTCTACTACCAATAGGGATTTGAAGCCAGAGAGGAACCGAATTGAGGAAAAACAAATGATATCCGCTGATCTTGATGTACCACTATACAGTGGTTTGAACCCTGTTGTAGTAAAGAAAAGGTTGTTTCATTTCACCGAATGCACTGTAATGTAAGGTGCAGTAAAAAAAATGTATGGTGTACGAGGAGCCTAGAGAAGGCAGGAAAAATACTCCCCTGGCTTTGCTTGGCCGGCAGCATGTACGTATGTTATAGATTGTGTGTAATTACTGCAAAACCAGTTTTGATCTCAAGGAGAGCTCGTGAGAGTGTAAAGCTCAGACCAATCAATCGCATTAGCCATTCACATACACCACCATATGCTGCCAGGTTTGTGGTGACTCGTGTTTAAGGGATAACAGGCCTTCTGAATGTGTGATCATAGCCGTACAATAAAATTCAGAGCACGCTTCGAGATTATTATATGTGTGTCGCTTACTACAATAACAACAGGCAGTCACGCTATATGCTCAGTTGGTATTTGACAAATATACTGTGAATTACATGTTGGAACGCAGTCGCATTTCATATATGTGGTCACCACTACATTACATTAAGGATTGACAGAGAACAATCAAGATACACGCGATGACTGTGCATCACAAGTTCTTCATTCTCGACATTTGCATTGGATACCAATGTACATTCAGGGCCATACTATACTTAAACTGTTGGCCTTAAAGTTAATTCATTTGAATTTGTGCGTAGGGGGGGTGGGGTGATGCAGAGAAGCACATTGCAGAAAGAAGAGAGAGCCATCAGTTCAAATGGATTAGGACATGACTTATATATCTCATAGTGACCGCTGTTTTCGCGCTGCAGCGTTTTTTAACCTTCTTGGCCAAACTCTGTGACACGATGGGCGAAATGGTCAGATTCGCACAGCGGCTGTACAACCCCAAAACAAAGCTGGCTGGTTCTGGACTTCGCAGTACAGTTTCACAATGACAACAACCAAACCAGTCTTAGCAGCTCACTGACAAAATATACTACATCATTACAGACTTCAGGAGCCCTCTTCCCCTATGGCAAAACCTCACCATCAATATACACATATTTTGTCTGACTGCCAGTTTTCTTGGTTCTTCCTATCCTTATCCTTTTGGGATCTCTCTCCAACGACCACCTCCTCCCTCTAACCCTGCCATAATATCATTAAGAATCCACTCACCTCTAGTCCAGTCTTCAAATTGGATGAGTTCATCAGCTCTGTGTACATAAGTATCATATCAGTAGAGCTAGCAGCTTACAAGTAACAACAACGGGTCAGATTTTCATCAATTCCCAACCTCATCACTCACCCTACACTTCCTTTGCTCTTCTCCAGAGCAGCCATAAAATCTGCTCGCTGGACTTTTGGGACAAGAAGCTGAGTAACAAGCAGCAGCTATATTAGCAAGCAAATACTTTCAAGCGTACAGGTAAGGAGAACCACACAGTTATAAATGTATGCAATAGAATGTCACGTATACTATACACCAAGGCAGGCCGAGGGGGTGTTGTCATTAGAGCAAGAGCTGCAAATTTCAAACAGCTTAAGCTAATTGCAAAAAACAGTAGCTTCAGTAAAGATTAAAAAGACACAATGTAGTACCTTGTCCGATTGAACATCATACAAGCTCATCCGAATTGCCCCACACCTTGAACATTGTTGCATCTACGACGGCAATGCACAATGTGGTAGGTGTGCGCTCATAGAAGGATATTATTTATAAGACAAAGGGTGAAATAGAAGAATTGGAGTAATGGCATGGCAAAGGCAGCAGTAGTGGATAGACCAAATAGGAAAACTAGGCCTGAATAAACAACTGGTTATTCACATCCTCCCACCACTAAAGGGTGAGCACACCTTGGTTGTTTGACCTCTGGAGCTAAGCTCCATGGGACAATAAGGGCAGCTTGGATACCTATGAGCCAGATTCAAGTAGAGGTAAGGTTAAGGCAGGCTTCTTGTTCGATGCATGAGGCTTACACCTATAGTAGTGTAAATCTATCCTGAAACAAAATTTTACACTATTCAGACGTGTCAAATGGTGCTAGTACAGTTTTGCCTCTAACGTAATAATCCCTCAATTGTGGTGGTGGTGGTGTCATAAGTAAAAACACTACACACGGTTAGCCTCCAATTGATGCCAAGCCAGGCCTCGTCCACAGCACACGCATAGCACAACCAAATACATCAACTTCTCAACATCAATGCTAGCTAGCTCTTTGTCTTGACTAACCGAGTAGCAGGTGTCAGCATGCCATCTTTATTTGGTAGAAATTGCTTAGATGCCTATCATGCACACATGAAGGGTCATTTTCTCATTTAGTTTGACAGAAGATGTAAGTTGAAAAAATGCAGTGAAAGTTATTACGAGAAGGAAAAGAACAATCAACACAAATTAGCACTTCTGACACCTACGATTGTTGCTAGGAGTGCACTTTTGTGCACTTCTAGCAAGTATACAGGCATCACACGAAAACGAGACCCCATCAACCCCAGGGTGCCCCTAACCTGGCACAGACGCAAGGGCTCCATCAATGCCTCTCTCGTAATTACACTAATATCGCTGCCACTACAACCCTTGCTGAGAAGATGAATGCATTTAACATCATCATTTGATTCCGCAAGACAGAACAGTATTCCAAAAAGAGAGACATTGCATGTGTCAACAAGTGAGGGGGGGTCACACCTTTTCTCCCCTAGGGTAACAAAATCATCATCCTTAAGCGTGTTTGGGGTATCACCAAGGTGAATGTGAAACATGACAGAACGTGCCTCAGCCTCCTGAAAAATACAAACAATATGGTTAGGGTTAAGGTTAGAATTGAGTGAATTTACATCGATAGAGGTGTACATTGAATTATTGTTAGGGTTAGATGTTAGGATAAGGGCTAGAGGTTAGGGTTATATATTTTATATATTCTAAGAGAGTTGTGCTACTAAAGCCTATGGTTCTTCTTCAGTCTGGCAGCACAGTAGTGTACATCAGGATTCAGTATTATGACTAAACACACCGGAAGTGGGATATAAATACGTTTCTCAAATCTTCTCCTCATGGCAGGATCCAATTCCCAGGGCACATTAGTTGCACCAAGGACGAGCAAGCCATCATGTGTGTTACTAACCCCCTGTTTGAATGAGCATATAATCAGTACAGGCTCGTATCACACTTCTTTCTGTCCCAATTAACCCGTTATCACCATCATATGACATGGGGCTAAAACCACCAAGGTATACTATACTAGGTGAAAGATAGACTGAGATTTGTAGGGGGCTTCACCATCTACACATAAGGATCAGACATCACAACCCACTTGCATCTGCACAAGGAACTCCGTCTTTATGCGTCTAACAATATGCAAGGCAAAAGGTAAGCAGCAGCCAAATAAGATGTGGTGAGACAAGAGATACACATGGCCGAGCTAGATGCTGGCTTTTGTAAGCTCATCATACACACAAACCTGGCTGAATCATTTTCACCCTCGGATCTACTGCTACACATGGAATCAATTTCATCGATGAATATGATTGCTCGGTCATTCTCACGTGCCATCTGGGAGTGTATCAAGGAGGTGGTGTCAAGTAGTCAAAAAAGTAAATGCATGCATCCAGGGATAATTCAAAATTCTCTCAAATATCATAATCAGTCCTGTGTACCTACCTCAAATAAGTTTCTAACGAGCTTTTCACTTTCACCCTGCCATTTTGAAACAAGGTCGCTGCTGCTTACCTAAAATAGGTTAGGGTTAGGGTTCGAGTTAGGTTTAAATTTTTTTTTGAGTGAGTCATCATCGGGTGGTCAGGGCAGTCATCATATTCTACACAATCATAAGTATACATATGGTTCAAGGGGAGGGGTGACATTACCGCAAAGAAAACGGCATCGCTCTCGGTTGCCACAGCCTGTACTCGATACATGGCCAAAGATTTGAATGTGAGATGATGTTACGAATCTATTGCACATTATTGCTTTCAGGGTACCAACACTATGCTATGCCATTGCATTTCCAGAAATCCTGTGCTGCCTTATAGAGTTGTTCACCTTTGCTAGATAGCTCTTTCCTGTCCCTGGAGGGCCATACAAAAGGATGCCCTTCCAAGGCCTTCGTTTTCCTGTGAACAGCTAAAGTAGTGGTGAAGAACTATGATTAGAGCCAGAGATATGACGCAGCACGCACGCAATGCTAGACGGAAGACTATGAGAAAGTTGAAATGTTAAATGGGCCAAACAGGGACGCACTGACAAAACAAAGGAATCATTAAAGTGTTGCTGCTATCTCAGTGCTGGGATTCATTAAAAAAATGAAATTGATCTCGGGGCATGAATATTTCAACCTGAGGAAATTTTGTAGGCAATATAACTGCCTCTTTTAAAGCAGCCTTAGCCCCTTCCAGGCCGGCCACTAACGAAATATATTATCAACAGTTTAAGTCTGGTCATGTACCAAGATAGCAATCAGGCACTTCAGGAGTAGTTTCAGTCAAACTAACCATCATCCCACTTGACATTAGGCTTCTCAGAGACCTTACAAAGAAGAATTTACAAAAACGATAGAAAAAAAGAAGAGCTTCAATATATATTGGGTCGGTGCATATGTTCATTCTTAATGTTGTGCTAGCAGCCAGATTCCTACGAAGGAAAATAGGGGTACTTGACAGAACACTTACCACTGCCCCTTCCAGACCACTCCTGTCATAATAATACACAGAGAAAAAATGGTGAGAATGCACTTATGAAGGTAAAGAACATTCCATTTTCTCTTTGCCATTTGGTAAACAAGGTGGTGACTGGATATGCCTGCCTCACCTGAGTTTTGAACTTTCATCATCTTTAGTGGGAGGAGAGGATCTTTTATCATCTTCAGACGCTGTTGCTGTCCCACCGTCACCCTTTAAATTAAAGCGACCGCAATTTTCTTGTTTCACGACCATCTGAATGTGGGAAGGGGGGTAGTAGTGTGGCAGCTTATAAATTCAATAGTAGTATACTAGTGCACTACAGACTTGTAGCAATTAGATACCACCCGTATGAGCACCACTAAACTTCGTAACAACAGCACATTGCCTTAATGACGGAAATAATTCTTTTCAACCAGATCATAATTGTAAAACCACCAGGCTGTTCAAATAAGCTACAATAATAATTCTTCTCACCTTCAAATCCTCAGCACGTTTCATATAGCCGGCCACTCTGTCCATGATGGTGTTCCTTTTTGATGGATTCTTTTCATACCTGCGAATTTCAGGGTAAGAATTGGATTCATCATGATCCATATTCACGTCTGTCTATATATACAGCTCCAATCCCTTTTCCCGACTGTACTTGAGTGACGTCATGAACCAGTCCAGAGCCTTTTTATACAGCATGAGAGCATTCTCGTAGTCCGCATTGTTATCCTGCAAGCACAACGTTGCAACATCATCAGCCATCACAATTAAAGAATGAATCCATACTATTACGATCACAGAGTGAAATGGCTTCACCTTATACGCAAATCACATCCACACTGCTAAGTCAGTGTACACCAAAAAAAGAAACTACTACGCTGGAAACAAATTTCTAGTTCGCTTTACATATCTTAGTATTTGCACTTCTAACAGACAGAAAAGCAAACCAACAAAACCCCACAAACACTACAACGGAACCAAAAAATGCACTTTATCACAAAAAATTCCTACTGCAGCAGCAGCACCACTACGCTACTACGACAGAATGCTAAGCGGCTTCAGCTCCTCATGTTGCCATAACCATCAACATATAATATGACCCCCTGGTTACCCCCCTGGGGCCTCTGAATCTCTAAGTCATTATTCTTACCGCTTCTATGGCTTGTCCAACGACTTCGATAGCCCTTGGAAGGAATTGATCCTCCATTAGGGCTAGGGTGTAGGGTTAGGGTTAAGGTTAGGATTTACGGGTAGGGTTAGAGTTTAGGGATAGGGTTAGAGTTAGGACTAGGGTTAAAGTTTAGGCGTCCTACGGAGCCCCTAAAGCCCAAATCGCAGCATTAAGGCTTGAGAGCGCAGAGTGTAAAAGGAATAGGTTTTCTTGTTGGGCGTTTCTTTTTGGTATCGCCAACGAATAGATGATTCGTTGTTTTCAAAAAGATGACTTCGAATCCATTGGTAGAGTGGGTGATGTGGTATGACCGGGGATAAGGGGAGAGGCTAGTTACATGGATAGGGGGACAATGAGGGGGTGGTAATATCTTATTCTTAGGATTTTATGATTACCCCTCTCCTTATCCCCGGTCCTACCACACCACCAACTCTACCATATTGGATTCGAAGCCATATTTTTGAAAACAACGAATCATCTATTCGTTGGTGAGCTCCGGAGAGTTCCGTATCAAGAGACAAGAGCGATAACCATCCTTAAGCTACAACCACGAAATTAATTACTCATGAGGTGTTCTCACCACTTAGGACAACCACACGGCAAACCCTAACCCTAAAACCCTAACCCTAAGCCCACAACCCATAACTCCTAACCGTAAAACCCTAACCCTAATCGTATAATACTAGCCCTAACACTAAACACCCAACCCGTAACCCTTAACCCTAAACCCCTAACCCCGATACCGAACTACCTCAATATGCGATCGGTTGTCGTCACCATTATAGGGATGTTGGTCCTTGGGAGGGGAATCAATGGGCTGATAGTGACCTATCCAAGCTCTCGCTTTGCTAGGTATTGCTTATCCTCATTGTGGAGGGAAACAAGAGGGAGAGTAACTCGTGAAATTATGGGGAAAAGGTGTGGAAAAGAGCTGAATGCAGCAGGCCATACATCAGTGGGAGAGGAACTCAGACAGGAGATGGTAGATATCGTGGAGAAAGCCCAAAAGCGGAGAATGCAGAGCATCCGAGAGCTGAAGGAAGAAATACTGGATAGAGAGGGTGTGGTAGTTGGGGGGGATAGTAGATTTGGTGAGCGAGCACATGTGGAGGAGAAACAGAAAGCAGATGAGGAGAAGAAGGCACGATTTGATGGGTCGTCGCCATTGTCTATGCCGAAGCAAGGAAATTATAATAAGAAGGTGGACCTCGGGAGGTTAAGCATGCCATCACAGATCGGAGAACTGCAGGATCTAGTTGTTTCTCTTCGAGAATTCCTGCGAACATATATGTCAAGGGCGCAAACGGAGAGGGAACGGCTTATCGCGGAGACTAAAAGACTGAACGTTCTGCTTTCTAAGGGAGAGGCGAATCTTGCTAGTACCCAGGCCAGCTATTCCGCGTACATGACGAAAGCTTTGGAAATGAAAAACAAGGCAGTGTTAGCATCTGTGAAACCTGCAACGACTGGTGCTCCCATGCCAACTAAGCAATATCAACCCTCGATCTCAACAGCAGCAGCAGCTGTTGCATCTCATCCCAAATATGCTACTCGGACAAATCGCGTTGGGTGGCAAAGCAGGTGGGGCCCTGAGGAAGATCAAAGGGTAGCTACAACAAGGGAATCTTCTGAAAATCAAAGGGTAGCTGCAGCAGGGAATCCTTTCGTATCATCTAATACATTGGTGGCCTATGAGGTTAATCCTAAGTATGCTATCAGAACAAAGCGTGCTGGATGGCAAAATAGATGGGGCCTGGAAGAAGAAGTAAGAGCTAATGCAGGTGGACAACAACCTACTCCCTCTCCGCTTTCTGGATTTTCCGCTGGAAGACTTGATGCTATTGACCTGCTTAGTATCGTTGCAGAGTTGTCAGAGTTAAAGCAAGAAGTGGCAGCCCTCAAACGTTAAATAATGTGAGACGAAACGAATCCTTTTTATAATCGTATTATTATTGTTGTTAATGTTCGTTCGAGGGAGAAGATTGTCTTGATAGATGAAACGTCCTAGACCGTAACATCCTCTAGCCTCTACGTCGGTTTTACGCTGTAGACCGACACAGTGCACCAATACCTCAAGCGACTAATGTAAAAATATTTATATAACGACGCGGGTAGAGCGTTTCAATACGGCAACAGATCGCAGTGATGTGCTACTTAAACTAACCTTACACTTACAACTAGCATGTCATTTCACTTCTTTCTTGACTAAACCCAAGTGCCATTGCCACTGCCACCACGGGAGTGATACCAAAATTGGGTAAACTTGATGCAATAGCAGTAGCTTACCACAGTGGAGACAGTATCCATGAATTCGTTTTGATTACTACTCTCTTGTAGCGCCCAGACAACAACTGGTCTTCAATTTAGGTAGGCAACTATCACAAGCCATGGCTCCACGAACCCAAGAAAACTATGACATCATCCCAGGTAAGCTTCACGCATAGCTCATGCCAATTTGTGAAAAAGATGGGACATTTCAAATACCTTTCTGGTTGACCACCAAAATTCCTAAAGGAAGGGAGTATACACAAAGCAACAACCACCATAGGACTACTAGTCCATTACTTCATGCTGAGCACAATTATGTTGTTCATATTCCCTCTTCTACATTTTGCATGTCCACCCAAGAAGAAACTTCATGTACAATTTTTGCAAGTTCGCAAAGTGCTCCCAACCCTGTATCTCCACAGGCTAGTTTCTTTTCAATAGGATCCAGAACCGTTGTATATCGATAAAATTGTTTAACTTTGTCCAAGTGACATTTAGTGAGTGGGTGATGCCACATGTGTACATTCATTGCAGGGCATAAAATAACAGGTTTCTCGGAACCACCATATACGTCACCCCATGCCCTGAAAATACAGGTCTTCCCAAGAGACATCCAAGAAGGCAATGGCGTATATGCAAGGCATCAATGTCATTAGTCCACGGAAGTATAACATATAAAATCATCGCTGCAGAGGAGGGCTCTCACCACTAAATTGTCACAAAGGCCACCAGAAAGTTTTGCTAGCGTGTTTGCGGAAAGAGGTGCAATAATCAGCACCTCAGCCCAGTTTCTAAGCTGCGAGAGTCAAAAGTGTGTATGTGAGGCATAAATTGCCAAAACAAAATCACACTAGGGTTAGGTTCAATGAGAGGAAACAACGGGGTATAAAAAAATAACACAAATATTCGTGCTCCATGCCACACGTCTTATGGATGATCTCTTCCAAGGGATTCAAGGTGGGCTCTGAAATAGTAGAGCAGAAATAAAAACAGACAACAACTCTTACTCACATCGATATGCAGTACGGGGTCTCCAAGCTTACTCCACGTTGCCCAGTCATCTTCATCATTTAGCTCTGTCACCGTGCCCCTCTCAACCTCTTTCTTGAAGTCCTTCCAGTCCTGTGGGTTGTAGAGCTCGGCGGGACACGTTCCATGATCCCCTCCTCTACTCTCTAAGAAGTGCCTTCCATCTTTTGTGATTACGAGCTTCACCTCTAGCTCATTTCTAGCAAGCATCGTACAGAGGAGTGGAGTCTTCACAGCGGCCACAGATCCGCAACAACAGACGAGTATTCTACCTCTGGTCATTTTACTGTTTCTGAGCTCTCTCGTTGCGGCTCTATGAGTGCGCCTGGAAGAGGACTGCGCAATGGAAATCTTACGAGCCTAACTCATAGCCTACAATGACCTCAGCACGATGGAAATCTTGTATTGCTTTGTGAAGATATGTATATGTATGTATGTACACAAATTGAGGTGTACGACCATGTGTGTCTGCTGATTGATATGTTGTGCGGTTCTCCCAAGCGCGTGATACTTCCTGTGAGGTTTTGGATTACAAAATGAGGACAGACAGTCGTTCAATGGTGCTGAGAACACAATAGGAGTTGTCAGACAGGATTGGTATTGATGTAGCTTGAATATAGTAATTTATTCCATTTTCTCTCTTAAGTAATTCTGGGGGTCTATTGTTTCGCTTCAACATCTAATTATAACTTTGGCAACTTTAACATTTTTCTTTCTATCCTGATGCACAAACTTTTACAGTTGGGGGTCTTGCGGTTCTCATATCTGGATTGATAACACGAGGCTCTTCTTCAACCGCCGACCGCCACACGGACACCAAGCAGTGTAACAGTCAAATAAAAGCAATGCTATTCACTACATTATAATCCTACTTTAGGATTCCTGAACAGAAGAGAGTGATTTTACGATGATCTGTATACTGCAAAAAGTCAAAGTGACTATAGCTCACTAGTTCGAGCTCCTCGTGCCTTAGGCGATTGTACGATATGTAATGAAAGTATCCATAGATCAGGGTGCATACGTTGTCAAGATATGCCACTAAAGAGACTATCTTGTGCTGTGTTTCTTATCTCTGAATGTGGAAAACTGATTTAGTGTCAGTTTACGTAGTGTCGGTTTATTTATGTTGGGTTGTACCACTCTGTGTAGTTACATATATGTGTGTGTACGTACACCGATTATCATGTACGTCTGTGTCAGTATAAGTCCCATTGGGAGTCTGAGTGGGTGGCTATTGGGGGGGTCCTATTTGTGTGGATATCATTGTGCTTGTGCAGATAGCTGACCTATTGTTGGGATCTTAGTGTAACTGATCTATTGTTGGGGTCAGCACGTAGTTGATTCAGTGTTCGGGAAGTTGCCCGAACTGGACCAAATTGTTCCGCCTTGCGGAGAGTTCGATTGAGT
>PJEL010002988.1_pt1 | contig 14853 bp, 12 predicted proteins | sample 1853271 | NCBI WGS metagenome assembly PJEL01 (sample SAMN08108733, study PRJNA415343) | Invertebrate metagenome, whole genome shotgun sequencing project. | host: Globobulimina | place: Sweden: Gullmar Fjord | collected 2015-08 | reverse complement strand
GAAGTTGATAACAACTGCCAGGGTTTATTGGGTTATGTTGTTCGTTGGGTTGATGCCGGTATTGGTTGTTCTAAAGTTCCAGATATCAATAACGTTGGCTTGATGGAAGATCGCGCAACCTTGCGTATTTCTTCTCAGCACCTAACTAACTGGTTAGAGCACGGTGTGTGTTCTGAAGAGCAAGTTAAAGAGTCGTTGAAGCGTATGGCGGCGATTGTTGATGGTCAAAATGCGAATGATCCAACGTACATTGCTATGGCGCCAGGCTTTGACGGTATCGCTTTCCAAGCGGCATCGGATCTTATCTTTAAAGGTAAGACTCAGCCAAGCGGTTATACTGAACCACTACTTCACGCTTACCGCTTGAAGTACAAAGCTCAGTAATAACGTGCTCATAACTCATATTTCATAATGAATGTTTAATGAGTTGTATAAAGAAGCCCAGCTCTGCTGGGCTTTTTTTTGCCTAACGGCTTATGCTTCCGTATAAATAATGAATCGTCGGCTATTTTCTTAATACAAGAATTATGGGTAAACTGTCAAAAAATATAAGAACTTCATTATGCGATTTGTCAGCTTTTCCTTACTTGTGTATTTCTACTGTGCTTGCGTTTATTCTGAGAATGAAATTGATGCGCGTTTTTCTGTATTGGCAACCTCTGAACCGGTGCCGATTGAGGATATGGCAACAGGCTGGGATGGCGATTATCAAAGTGGTGAATTAGCTTATGCAAATTTGACTTGGGATATTGGCTTTGCAAAATCGATTGAGATAGGGGGGGATGATTTTGGCAAGGCGCGTATTTCTCGTGGCTACCGCATTTATTACTATTTAAAGTTTGATAAAGAAACCGCGGACTATTATCGTGCTCAGGAGCAAGGTTTAGACTTGGTGGGCAATAAAACCCTTGATCTTGAAGTGAAGCATTTTGAGGGCCCCAGTATTTCGCTGTCCTATACCACTCCAGACTTTAGAATCTATTCAGACAAGATAAAATACACATTCCAGCTGACCAATCATTTATATCAACCGGGTCACCTGCAGTTTGGCAAAGTTAAAGGCATTGCCTTTTCACCAACCGCCGATGATTTTTCAGCTACGTTAGAATATCACTACGATCAATTTAAGCTGCCTTGGTTAGAGGATGAGCAATCTTATGAAGTTGATAAGGGGATAGGTTATTCGTTTGATGCAGTCTTAACCGCCGAATCTGAATCATGGTTTGGCGCTATTGAGGCGAGTGACCTGTATGCTCATTTTTCTTGGCGAAATGCGGGGGTGACGGTCGCGTGTTTGCAAACATCGGCGGGTACTGGCGCTGTGTGTGAAAATAGCGGTGGTAATGGTCGTTCAGATCAAAAAGAAGTTGTTGAGTCTATCCCTATGAGTTATAGCGGCTTGTTACGAAATAAAGAATTTGATATTTCGTTACATGCTTATCAGCATGATCGCTATAACCGCCTTGGTATTGAAAAAGGTCAGCAGACAGCGCTAGGGCGATTCGCACTTTTCTTGTATCATCCTCGTCTGGTTGGGGCTTCTTGGCAGACGGACTACGTTAATTTTCAGTTCGGTGCCGATACGCTAGAATTTTCTCAAGCGCGTAATATTCAATTTAATATGGGCGTTAATTGGCACTGGTAGCATGTATTTAGATTATTTTGGCTTAACGCGTTTACCTTTTTCGATTGCCCCCGATCCTGATTTATTGTATCTCAGCCCAGCGCACCATGAAGCCCTCGCACACCTTAATTATGCCTTAACTAGCCATGGCGGTTTGATTTGTTTAACCGGAGAGGTAGGGATGGGTAAAACAACCCTGTGCCGTGCCTTTATTGAACAAGCGCCAGAGTATGTTGATATTGCCTACATTTTTAATCCTATGCTATCGGCTCCTGAGCTTTTGCAGTCTATCTGTAATGAATTAGAAATCCCTTGTGAAGCCGATCAGCATGGTCGCGAGCTGAGCAATAAACAGCTGATTGATTTACTGTATGCCTCTCTTATTGAGCGCCACAGTAATGGCCGCAAAGTCATTTGTATTATTGATGAAGCGCAAAGTATGCCTGCACCGCTATTGGAACAAATTCGTTTATTAACCAATCTTGAAACCAGCCGCGACAAACTGCTAACGCTTATTCTTGTCGGCCAGCCTGAATTACAAGCCACACTGGCTCAACATAGTATTCGTCAGCTTGATCAGCGCATTACCGCGCGCTTTCACTTGCCTGCAATGACCAAGCAGCAGTTAGGCCCTTATTTGCAACACCGCTTAAATCAAGCAGGATGCGATCATTCATTATTTGATTCTTCAGCCATTACGGCTATTTGGCAAGGCAGTGGCGGTATTCCTCGGTTGATTAACAGTATCGCGGATCGTGCATTATTGGGGGCTTATGCAACCGGTCGGAAAACCGTTAACCGGGTTATTGCAAAGCAAGCCATCAGCGAAGTTGTCGCCACACATAAAGCGAAGCGCGAATCGGGTACTTTTCCTAGATTGTTAATGCGAATCCTGGCTAGCGTAACCGGCATAGCCCTGTTTTTATTAGCTGGTTTTGCCTTGAAAGATTCCTCGGTAATGGATCTTTGGCAAAGTGAAAATCATTACCAGCAATTGGCCAAAGCGTATGAGCTGGATATGGGTCAGTCTTACGACACGTGTTTGAGTATCAAGCAGAGCAGTGGATTTCAGTGCTTGGTATTGGAGTGGTCATTAACTGATTTAAAGCGTTTGCGCAGGCCCATTGCTGTTTATGATGGTAATGAATGGCAGATACGCCAGCCTCAGGAATTGATGATGAAACCAGAGCAAGCCTTAATTTTATGGCAAGAAACAGAAGGGTTTAAGCGGGCGATTAAGCCAGGTGAAAGCAATCCGTTAATTGCTTGGTTACGGCCATTATTAAAAAATGAAGGCGAGCAAGGAAGCCAGGCTGAGTGGCAGGTTATATCGCCCACGGGGTCTGACTCTAGTGGTTTTGATCGTTATTATGACCCCATTTTAGCAAATAAGGTGGCTAGTTTTCAGCAGCGTATCGGGCTTAAAAGTGATCGAATTATTGGTTTAAAAACGTTACTAGCGATACAGGATTATAGGGTGTTAAATTCCCCTGAGATTAGCACCGATACTCACTTGTCGCAGGACCTATAAAATGTCTTATATTTTAGCGGCATTGAAAAAATCCGAGCTTGAGCGCAAGCAATTAGAAACCGATTCTGACGATAAAGCCGCTGCACTGTCGAAGCCTTATGAATTAAGTGCTTCTTCTGAGACTGGTGTGGTGAATATGACCTCCGTTAGTCTTTTTGTGATGGCTGCTCTCATCGTTCTGTTGAGCTACTGGCTATTAGATTATAAAGAATTATTCAGTTCAGCTTCTGGCTCTGAGATAAGTGGCTCTGCGATAAAAGACTCTTCGATACATAATTCTTTGAAAGATGATTCTTTGAAAGATAAGAGTGTAATCATAGCGGAGCCTTCGACTCATGAAGTATTGAAGCGTGATGAGGTCGTTGAAAGTGCTGCCATTAAACATGTTGTCATCGAGCCGACAGCCGTTCGCGCTGCTGTTATCGAAGAAAGTACCGTAGAAGTTATCGATATTGAACAAGCTGACCAAGCCCAGTTAATAAAAATTCCGAGTCTAATTATTACCAGTCATATTTATAGCTCTCAAGCGAATCGTCGTAGCATCGTTATTAACAATGAACGCTTAGTCGAAGGAGATTATGTTGCTAACCAAGTGCAAATTAAAGAAATTACTCATCAAGGCATGATATTGAACGTTGATGGTTTGTTATTCGCTGTAAGTCGTAGTCGTGGGTGGAATCGTTAATACAATGTTATCGCAAAAATCGAAAGATGAAATCCAAGCCCTGTATCGCAAGCTTGTTGAAAAAATGAAATTGACCCCGCGCATGGGGCAAAGAGTCATGATTGCCGAAATTGCTAAATCGCTAGGCGCAATCGAAGAAGATGACAAAGAAGAGCGTTGCAATGATGCAGGAATCGTAGTGGTCGAAGCAGGCACAGGAACGGGTAAAACCTTAGCGTATTTAACCGCAACTCTGCCAATGGCCATGGCCGCTGAAAAAAAGCTTCTTATTTCGACGGCAACGATTGCGCTGCAAGAACAAATTCTTGATAAAGACATTCCCGCTTTTCGTAAAAATTCAGGCATTCCCTTTAAGTATGCTTTGGCGAAAGGGCGTGGACGTTATTTATGTTTAATAAAACTTGATAAAGCGTTGCAGCAAATATCAGGTTTATTATCGACAGTCGATTTATTTGATCAGGCCCCAGAAGCCGTCGATCAAAGCTTGTATGAAGATTTGCTCTCGTCTTATGGTCGAGGTGATTGGAATGGTGATAAAGATCGGCTTGATTATGAAATTGAGCCGAGCCAATGGCGTCATTTAACGGCGACACATAGAGAATGCTCTAATCGTCGTTGTGAGCAGTTCCAAAATTGTGCTTTTTATAAAGCACGTGGCGAGCTGGATACCGCAGATATTATTATTGCTAATCATGATTTGGTTTTATCAGATTTGGTTTTAGGAGGCGGTGCCGTACTGCCGCCGCCCGAAAAACTTATTTATGTGTTCGATGAAGGACACCATTTAGCCGATAAGGCCTTGAATCACTTTAAGGTTGAAATTGGAGTGCGTGCTCAGCGCCAGTGGTTGAAGCAATTAGAAAAAGCGTTAGAGCAGCTGATAGGACAGGGTGGTATTCCTAGCTCCATGCTGCATAGCATTCGAATGGCACCCGAGCAGATTAATGAGTGTCTTCAGAGTTTGACCTTTCTTTGGCCAATGGTCCAAGAAATGCTGGGTGAAAAGGAGCGTTTACGCTTTGAGTTTGGTCGTGTGCCAGATGAACTAAAAGAGATACTGCAAAATTTAAAAACACCGTTGCAGCCTTTGTTGCAGTGTTTGGATAAACTCAATGAGGCTCTGCAGAAATCTTTAGACCCTAAAGAGGAAGGTGAGTTTGAGCGTTCGGTCGCAGAAACGTTTCAGGCGCCTATTGGTATTTTATTTTCTCGCTCGGAAATTCTTTGGGACGGACTTATATGGTTGCTTGCTGAAGAGGCCGCTGATGCAACACCTTACGCGCGCTGGATGTCGAAAACAGCCTACGGTGAAGATTGGGATATTCAATTATGCGTTTCACCTATTCGCGTTGCCGAACAACTGCGTAAAAATTTATGGTGGCGTTGTTATGGGGCGGTGGTTACGTCTGCGACTTTGACAGCATTAAATACGTTTAATCAAATAGCGATTGAGACCGGATTGCCAAAATGGGCTAATTTTCAGCAAGTTGTATCGCCGTTTGATTATCCGAATATTGGTACGATTCGAGTGCCTAAGTTACAGCATGATCCTAAAGCCGAAGGCTACCAAGAAGAGATAAATAATTGGTTAAGAGACAATGTTAATTTAAAAGAAGGTACGCTGATCTTATTCAGTTCACGGGCACAAATGAAAGCGTGTAACGATGTTTTGTATCCAGAGTGGCGTGATGAATTATTAGTGCAAGGTTTTTTACCAAAATCAGAAATTGTTAAGCGCCATCAAGAAAAAATTGATGGTGGAAAAGGCGGTGTGATTTTTGGGTTGGCAAGTTTTGCAGAAGGTATTGATTTACCGGGTAAATATTTAACCCATGTAGTTATTGTGAAAATTCCGTTTGCGGTGCCTGATGATCCTTTGCAAGCGGCAACCAGTGAATGGATGGAGAGCCAAGGACGAAACCCTTTTATGGAGCTAACACTGCCAGCGGCGTCGGTACGACTTGTGCAGGCAGCGGGTCGATTAATTCGTAAAGAAGATGATGTTGGTATGATTAGTATTTTAGATAAACGCATTGTTGCGAGTCGTTATGGCAGTTTATTATTAGATGCTTTACCGCCTTTTAAACGTCAATTGTATTGATGCTAAAATGCGTGCGCAGCCTAAAAAAATACCCGCTTTAAGCGGGTATTTTTTTAGGCCAATCGTAATTTATGCTAGCCGTAAATTGTCGAGTAAAGCCGGCATGTTATGTGTATTGTATTCTTCAATGCCTTCTAATAACTCAATCAGTTCGTCAGCCGCTTTTACATCGCGTTGGATAAGGATGCAGCGTAGGTTTTTTTGTGAACGTTCCATAATACGAACGTGGAAGGGAGTTTTCATACCTGCGATTTGAATTTGAAGGTTTTTTGACCCTTCCGATAGCGTTAGATTATTATGATTTAAATGAATCTGGCAGCCAGAAAAATTGATATCAATAATGCGAATGTCATGCTTAATGCCGGTATCTTTATCAAGCAAAATAGCGTGATCATTTTCAAGTACTAGGCGTGGTTGCAAGCGACGCTCTTGAGCATAATAACTGGAGGCTGCATGAAGGTGAGCCCCTTTAATACCTTCTATATTTTCCGCTTTGATAAAACGATAGAATAATTCAGAAGTAACGTCGCGGCGTTCAAATTGTGATAGATGATCAGCATCTTCAATGACGGCGAATTGTGCATCTAAACAGTTTGCGGCAAAGGCGGCATTTTCTTCGGGCAGTGTAAAATTATCATACTCGCCTGTTGCGACTAACGTTGGGCAGGTAGGAAACTTAGTGAAGCCATCAAAAGATAATAGGCGCTGAGTATTTTGTGCGTAACGTAATTGTTCGTTAGCATTTAAGCGCGCAACTTGTCTGTACAGTAAGCGGCGATAGGTTTTGCCGACTTCCGTTTCTTGCATGCGATTATGGTTAATGAGGTTGGAAACCGCGGTAGCCGCAAAAGCTTTTAGCTCACCTTGAGCGAGTAGGTTCAGTGAATCTTCTAACAAGGTCACTAATGTTTCGCGGCGAAAGCAGGTGATGCCCGATACTAATAGACGTTGAACAAAACCAGGGTATTCAGCTGCAAACAATGTTGCCATTGCAGATCCATAGCTGATGCCTACCATCATGACTTGGTCGATGCCTTGCGTTTCAAAAAAACCTTTAAGAAGCGACGAAAAATCTTTTAGATCCAATTCTGGAACAAGCTGATCGTTACTGCCCTGTGAAGGAAGGTCTAATAAAATAACAGGGTGCGATTGATATACAAGTTCAACCTCGCATCTGAAAGAGGTGAAGCTTTGAAATGCACCACCAAGAAAAACAACCGGTGTTAGGTGTATGTTTTCTTGCTTGGAGAACATTTGAAATTCAAGCTTGTAGCGTCCTATCATTTGGATGCATGGGGCTTGTTTTAGACTGTTTGGTTCGAATGTAGAAAACTGCATGGGCAATCTCAACTTCTTATATTTATTCTTATAGTTCGAAGAATTATGCGCCATTTATAGACAGATATCTACAGGTGTAGCATATCTTTACGAAATCAAAAGAGTCGTAAAAAAGTTGTATAGCGCGTTGAAATATAAGGAGTTTTTCTTATTTTTTGATAAGAGCCAGTCCATTGGCTCAAAATGACGTACTTTTACGAGGCGTATTTTTAATGCAGATTGTTACTATTTTGGCAGGTTTAAGGTGTATTCAATGTGACTGGGAGTGACATTAATTCCTATTTCGCCATTAGGACTATTAATGTTCTGTGAGTTAAAGTTGCCAGAGTTAGGAATTCTGATCGTAAACGAATCTGGAGTGGTTGAGTATTGAGCATTTCCTGGATTAGGTAGGTCGATATCTGGCAGCAGTGTGGGTAAAAAGCTTAGGCTTGTTAGGTCGACAGGCGCGCCACGGTCAAGACCATACGCCGTGCGAATTTGGTTGAGAGCAGCATCAGATGGAGGGCGTGTAAGAAATTCAGTCGTTGCTAAAGGCACGGCTGGTTGCAAATTTGTGCTTAGCGCTGCTTGTTCATTCAGTTCCGTATAACTGTTTAATTCACTGTTCATTAAACTGGCAGAAAATTCACCTTCGGAAGTTTGTGGCAATAGGCTTGCTGTTTCTTCTAACGGAGATACCTTTAACTTAACTTTTATTTGTTCATTAGCCTCTTGTGTGGTTTGTGTCGGCCTCACAATCACGGTGGTATCTTTAATATAAGTATCGGTTAACTCAGATGGGGTTAAGGTACTGATTTCAGACCACGCGCTGGTACTGGCGAGTAATAAAAATAGCGAGCTGTATCTCATGAGTTATCCAAAATTTAATCGCAGGTGATTGTTTAATCCTAGCGAAGGATGGTTTAGAAGCAAGGGTTTTTACGCCAATCTGACATCTAATAAGACAAAAGGGGGTTATCGCCGTCTGTAAGCTTAATTTGAACGTGGTTCTTCATCGGATAATAGCGCTTCAATTGAAGCTGTGTTTTAATCCGCTCATGAAAAAATCACTGCCTCTATTTATCGGCTTTCGCTACTTAGCAGCCAAGCGCCGAAATCACTTTATTTCTTTTATATCAGCATCTTCCATGGTTGGAATGACCTTGGGTGTTGCTGTTCTCATTTTGGTGTTATCCGTTATGAACGGCTTTGACCGCGAACTTCGAGAACGCATTCTTGGAATGGTCCCTCACGGGGTTATCTATGAGCGCGGCGGGGTTGAGGATTGGCAAGCGTTGGCTAAAAAAGTCGAAACTTTCCCTGGGGTTATTGCGGCCGCACCGTTGACTCGCTTGCAAGGTATGTTTGCTTATCAAGGGCGAGTTCAGGGTGCCATGGTAACGGGCATTGAACCGAGTGCTGAAGCGCGCGTCTCTATATTGCCAAATCACTTGGTTGAGGGCGAATTATCATCGCTTCAAGACGGTAGCTTTCATGTTGTACTAGGAGAAATTCTAGCGCGCCGACTTAACCTTACCATGGGTGATAAAGTCACTTTAATGCTACCAGAGGCAACGCTATCACCGGCGGGAATCTTACCGCGTATTAAGCGTTTGACGGTGACGGGCATCTTTTCGGTTGGTGCAGAGCTCGATGCTAATTTGGCCGTTATTCATATTCAAGATGCCCGCAAACTGGCTCGCTTAGCTGGGCAGGCGCAAGCTTTACGGGTTAAAACGGAAGATCTGTTTCAGGCTCCTAGAATTGTTTGGGAATTGGTGAGCCAGTTAGAAGGCATTTATTCTGGCAGTGACTGGACTCGTACTCATGGTAATCTGTTTCAAGCGATTAAAATGGAAAAAACAATGATTGGCTTATTGCTGTTAATTATTGTGGCAGTAGCGGCATTTAACATCATTTCCACATTGGTCATGGTTGTTACCGATAAACAGGCGGATATTGCAATATTGAGAACAATGGGCGCAAGCCCAAGAACTATTCTGCAAATATTTATGGTGCAAGGGCTGGCCATTGGTTTTGTTGGGGTGGCTATTGGTACCGTATTGGGCATACTAGCAGCGCTTTCGATATCGGATATTATCGCTTGGATTGAGCGTATTTCTGGTGTCCAGTTCTTAAATGGCGATGTCTATTTCATTAGCTATTTACCTTCTCAATTGTTGTGGACTGATGTTGCCATGATCACTTCTAGCGCTTTAGTTTTAAGCTTTTTAGCGACAATTTATCCCGCCGTACGAGCTTCAAAAATTCAACCAGCAGAGGCTCTGCGTTATGAATGATGTTTCTTTAAATAATGTGGTTTTAAATGCGACTGGCTTGAGTAAAAGCTATCGTACAGGACCTGATGAAGTCGTTGTTTGGAAAGACGTTGATTTGCAGGTTAGCGTCGGTGAAACAATTTCTATTATTGGGGCTTCTGGTTCTGGTAAAAGTACCTTGCTGAATGCTCTTGGTGGTTTAGATGCCATTGATAGTGGCGAGGTCACATTAGCGGGGCACAGTATTCATGCCTTAGCTGAAAATGAGCGAACTAAGCTACGTAATCGAGATTTAGGTTTCGTTTATCAATTTCATCATCTTTTGCCAGAGTTTAGTGCATTAGAGAATGTGATGATGCCGTTGCTGATTCGTGGTGATAACGTAAAGTCGTCAAAAAGTAGGGCGTTAACCTGCTTAACTCAAGTCGGTCTTGGGCATCGAGCAGAACACAAACCGTCTGAGCTGTCTGGCGGTGAACGTCAGCGTGTTGCTATTGCCCGGGCATTGGTTGGTCAGCCTAAGGTGGTTTTATTGGATGAGCCGACAGGAAATCTAGATCAGCAAACGGCTCAGCAAGTAGAAGATGTGCTGCTGGAGTTGTCAAAAACCGTGGGGATGGCTTTTGTGATTGTTACCCATGACGAAGCGCTTGCAGGGCGTGCTAATCGACATTATAAGCTGTCTGATCTTACGTTGGTTGAGCTAACGTAAGATTAGCAGCGACTTGCTTATCTACTTAGGCAAGTCTTTGTTTGCTAAGCGTTGCTCTCTGCGCTTTTCCCATTGTGATACAACGTGCATCCGCCATATCACCCTCATTGCGACATAACTTATGCTCGCAAGAATCAGCCCCGCAAGAATAGAGCCCAGATACAGCGGCAGCCAAATCTCATTCAGTTCGGTTAATAAAGAATCAAGGGTCATATCACTGCTAAATTCTCGTGCGGGAATGTCGAGAATGTAAGCGCCAAAACTGTAGGTTGCGTAGAACAGGGGTGGCATCGTGACCGGATTACTTAACCAAACCAAACCAATTGATATCGGCAAATTTGAATTAAAATAGAAGGCGAGCACGCCAGCCAGAGCCATCTGGAAAGGCATGGGTATAAAGGCACAAAAAATACCGATGAAGAAGGCTTGAGCAACAGAGCGGCGGTTTAAATGCCACAGATTGGCTTTTCCCATTAACGGCGCTAAAAAAGAAAGTGACTTGTTTTGGCGCACTTGATCAGGCGTTGGGAAAAATTTTTGGAGCTTTTTCTTTGGCATTCTATCGATTCTTTTGTAGTTTCGGCCATATCTGCCATGCTAATTATGGGGCTGGATTATGCCGATAATGAACAGGGGTGGCAATGAGGCAGTGCTTAGTTAGTTCAATTTTAGCGCTAATTGTGTCAATACACTTGCATTCATACGTTAATTTGACCGTTACGTTGGCTGTGATCGCTATTTTATGTGCCTTGATTTTATCAGTTCGCTATTCAGTGGCTCATAAAATTGTAGCCCGTATTTTGCTTCTTATCAGTTTTCTATTGTCGCTAGTTTATGTGAATTATTGGTTGGATGAACGCTTATCCAGCCGCTTGCCTATGCAATTAAGTTCGGTAGTCATATCGGGTACCGCTCGCGTGGTTAATTGTGACAACTCAACTTTTGGGGTAGAAAAGTTGCGATTGAAGCTCCTTTCACTTGATTCTACCAACCCGCAGCTGCAGCAACTCAAGCAAATAACCCTCAATCATTATTTACAGCGTCGTAAATACGGCGCTGATCCTTTGGAGGCGGGGCTCGCGGAACAGAAAGAAATCATCGGCTGTCACAAAATACTGAAATTCACCGCGAAATTGCGAGCGCCTTATAGCTTTATTAATCCTTATGGTTTTGATTATGAAGCTTGGCAATTAAGCCGAGGCATTGATGCCTCCGGTTATGTGCTTAGCTATGAAATATTATCTGTAGATGATTCGTTTCAGGCTCAATTAGTTGAGTTTAGGCAAGAGGGTATTCGTCGAGCTGCTAGCCTGCCAGGCAAAGCGGGAGAAATTGTTCCCGCTTTATTGTTTGGTGATAGTGGTTATTTGAATAAGGATACCTGGCTGGATTTTCAAATGACGGGAACGGTGCACCTATTAATTGTTAGTGGGTTACACATTGGGTTTCTTATTGTATTGGTAATGCTGATATGGCGGCAGTTAATTCGGCTAGAAGTCTTCGTTTTTGCCAGATCTCAGTCATTATTATTGCGATTAACGCCGATTGTTTTGTTGGCTGCGTGCCTGTTGTATTGTTATATGGCGGGTATGGGCGTTGCGGTACAACGCTCGGGGTTGATGTTGGCAATGGCCATTGTGGTTGGTTTTTCTCGTTATCATTGGTCGCTGTTTGACTCTTGGTTATGGGTTATGTGGATGGTCTTGGTGATTAATCCCATGGTGAGTTTGTTTGTAGGTTTCTGGTTTTCTTTTATGGCGGTTGGTAGTTTGCTATTAACTCATGCGGGGATTATTAGAACCTTTAAAAACTCCTTGCTCGGTGGTCGAATCGCCATCATTTATCGACCTCAGTGGATTGTCTTTTTAGCGCTTTTACCTCTGCTTTGGTTCTTTCAGCAGCCCGCTTCGTTATTTTCATTGTTAGTGAATATGCTGGCGATTCCTTTATTGGCCTTTGTTATTTTGCCGCTTTCTCTGATTTCTTTTCTCGTGCCTGATCCTTTATTGCTATCGCTATTCAATACTTTTTTGGATTATTTGCTCGTCTCTCTGCATCAACTTTCGCAGCAAACCTCTTGGTTGGTCTATAAAGCGAGTGGTTTTTGGATTTATGCCGTTATCCCTATGCTAGGTTTTGCTCTTATGTTTAAAGGGTTTCCTTTTAAACATACCAGTTTGGTCGTGCTTGCCAGTATTTTCTTTTTACCTATTCATGCGACAGAGAATAAACTGTTGGTACTGGATGTGGGGCAGGGGTTGTCGGTTTATGGGCAAAGTCAGGTTGCTCTTGATAATGCTGTTCTTGCTGATAAAGGGATGACAAATTGGTTGTATGATACCGGAGCAAAATTTCGGTCAGGGTTTAGTTTAGGAGATGCTGTTGCAGCAAAAAATATTTTAGCGCTTTCGGGCGAACAGCTTGATTTGTTGTTTATTAGCCACTCAGACAATGACCATGCTGGCGGTGAAGAAGGCTTGCTGCGTAAGATTCAGGTGAGCAATACCTTTGCTGGACAGCCAGCAAAATCACAGCATCAGCCTTGTCATGCGCTCAATTCAGACTGGCGTGCAGGCAATGGAATGAAATGGCGCGTATTAAATGTAGTGGGGGTCGATCAAGCAGAATCAAGCGATAACGATTCATCTTGCATTGTGCAGTTCGATATTGCTGGTCGGCGAATTCTGATTACGGGCGATGCAGAGCGAAAAATCGAAAAGCTTTTGATCGATCAATTTGGGCAGCAGTTGCGATCGGATATTTTGCTGATAGGCCATCACGGTAGCAAGACCAGTTCTAGTGAAGAATTCATTCAAACGGTTAACCCGAAAATAGCCATCCTATCGAGCGGTTTTAATAATGCTTTTAAGCATCCTCATGCCTCGGTTATTGAGCGATTCAGACGCATGTCTATTCCGCTTTATAATACCGCAACTTCAGGCGCTATAGAGGTTGAGCTGGCTGAAAAACCAACAGTTATCGAGTGGCGCAAGCGAAATCCTCCAATCTGGCGACAATTGTGATTTGATCCACGGATTCAATTGCATCTGAGTATAGAGAATACCTGAGTCGTTGTGCTAAAGTAGCGCCATTAATAATAAGTCTATGTTGTTAGGAGATTGTGCTGTGTTTGAGATTATTCAAAGTGGTGGTTGGATGATGATACCCATCATCATTAGTTCAATATTGGCAGCCGCGATTGCCGGAGAGCGTTTTTGGACGTTACGTACTAGCCAAATTGCCCCAGCAAATCTATTAGCGCAAGTATGGGGCTGGATGAAAAATAACCAGCTGGATGCGGCACGTATAAAAGAGTTGCGTGACAACTCTCCTTTAGGGCGTGTTTTAGCGGCAGGATTGATGAATTCAAAGCATGGCCGCAACATCATGAAAGAAAGCATTCAAGAAGTAGCCAGTCATGAAATTCATGACATGGAACGCTATTTAAATGCCTTAGGAACCATCGCTGCGGTTACACCACTGATGGGGTTGTTAGGTACGGTTATCGGTATGATTAAAGTATTTTCTGAAATTATGTTAGCAGGTACCGGCCAAGCCGGAATGTTGGCGGGCGGTATTTCAGAAGCGCTTGTTACTACTGCAGGTGGTCTTGCTATTGCCATTCCTGCCTTAATTTGTCATCGCATGCTGCAGCGTCGCGTTGATGAGGTGGTTGTTTTTATGGAGCAAGAATCTCTTAAGCTTGTTGATGTATTGCATGGCGAGCGTGAAGTTGCCGACAGTCCAGACAAAAAGTCTGAGAGTAAGCAACCAGTTGGAGTTTAATTGTGAATTTTAAACGTCAAAATAAAGAAACGGTAGACGTTAATTTAACTCCTTTGATTGACGTCGTATTCTTATTGCTAATTTTCTTTATGGTTTCAACGACCTTTACTAAAGAAAATCATCTTAGTATTGATTTGCCCGAAGCCAGTGCAGAGCAGCAACCGGTAGTGACAAATCGATTAGAAATAATCATTACGGCATCGGGTAATTATTCGATTAACGATAAAACGTTGGTCAATAATCAGTTAGATACTCTTAAGCGTGGTTTAGTAAAAGCAGCCAATGGTGAAACAGGATTGCCTGTTACTATTACGGCCGATGCCAATACACCACATCAAGCCGTTGTTCGTGCTATGGATGCCGCAGGGCAAACAGGCTTCGTCAATCTTAGTATTACTACTCGTAAGGCCAGTGCTGAGTAGCAGCGCTGGTAAACGAATTTTTTAGCGGAACGTTAGCATGTCAAACACGGTATCAGTAAGCCAACTTTATGGCCGCTTACTGACTTATGTTAAGCCTTTCATCGGCTCTTTTCTTATCGCAATACTTGGTTTTGTATTATTCGCTTCAGCAGCGCCAGCGTTATCTTGGATGATGGGACAAATCACTGAGGTATTGGCAAATCCTAAGCCAGAAGATGCCCGTTTTGTAATTATGACATTGGTCGTTATTTTTGCTTATCGGGGATTAGGAACCTTCTTGGGCAAATACTTCATTGCCCGCGTAGGCCGTGGTGTGGTGCACAGTTTGAGGACGGTGCTGTTTAATCATATGCTTCTTTTGCCCAGTAATTATTATGATGGTGAATCAACTGG
>PJEL010002986.1_pt1 | contig 14854 bp, 10 predicted proteins | sample 1853271 | NCBI WGS metagenome assembly PJEL01 (sample SAMN08108733, study PRJNA415343) | Invertebrate metagenome, whole genome shotgun sequencing project. | host: Globobulimina | place: Sweden: Gullmar Fjord | collected 2015-08 | reverse complement strand
AAGTCCGTCCGTTGAGTTTCGACTCAATTGACGAGACAGATAATGTCCGAAAACACTACCTGCTTACTACTTTTACTTCTCTATCTACGCTGTCTATCCCGATTCTGATGTCAATGAACTTTGATCTGTTTTTTGTTTAACAAATCATTTAAACAGAATCTCTTTTTTATCTGGTCGTGTCAAGGAAAAATTTAAAAAAAGTTTTTTACCCATAATAACAAATAATTAATATTAAAACATCTTGTAGTTTCGGCTAGATATTTTAAATCGTTTACCAAAAACCTTAAATTTTCTAAATACAAAATGGTGGTTTGTTTCTAAAGTCTGCTATCAGATTCTTTGAGGATAATGTGGCTTCATGAACTGAGTTTACGGTAATCTTAAAAACATCCCCATGTGAAGATACTTACAAGCCATTTAAGATCAGTCTCAACCTACATTTATGCCTATTTAAACCCAGAAAGACAGGGATAAATTTCTCAGGGACTGTTTAAAAAACGTCCTCAATTCCAACAGATTTTTATTCATTAAAATCATTAAAACAAGTTAGTTACGATTATTAACTTATGCACTGAGTTCACTTATCACCAACTGAATCAAATAATATAAGGGTTAAATCCACGTTCTCGCCCATAGAAAGGCTAAATGAGCTTATCCAGTTGTGGTAAACAAGGTTTAAAATTCAAAAGAGAGCATATATGAGGGTGAAAGCGAATATGAGAAGGTGAGAGAGTAGGAGTAAGAGTGAGAGGGTGAGACAATGAGAGGGCGGAAGTGTGTGAGAGGGCGGAAGTGTGTGTGAGAGGGTGAGAGAAAGAGGCGGAAGTCAGATGCGATTTAAAAAAGGGATTGGTATATTACGATTAATCGATTTCGATTTCCATCGTCACCGGAATGTCATCAACACCCCTGATAATACCTTTATTGACTTTCATATACATTTTAATTCTGGCAGATGTCACTTCCACTTTTTGTTCTTCTTTGACATAGGCATTACCAATTAGCGTGACCTCTTCCCTGTCATATTCAAAAACAGCCCGGTCAGAACGGGAGACCCTTCCAGGCTGATTCATAGAAAAGTTTCCATTGGCAACTGCAGATTCAATTTCTTCCTTTTCATCAAAAAACAGGTCTGTTCTATCTGCTCTGAACTGCGACTGATCGGAGTGGTCGATGATATACACCTCGCCCTGTAAAACGATCTTTCTGGAACCACGGTTGACTAAAATCTCAACTGCCGAACCGGATATTTTCTGACGAACCTGACCTATACTTGAAGGCTGTAAGTCATCGGAAGACTCTTTTTTATAAAAGACAAACTGCACCTTTTCACCTGTTTTTGCCGTGATTTTTCCTCTTTCAACATTATAGTTATAATGAATCTTCTCAGCCTGCAATTCGAAGTCTATTGACTTGATATGAACTGCACCAACCAGTACAGCCAATGCTGTTTTTCTGCTAACCGTCGCTTTATCACAGGTTACAACAGCATAAGGTACAGACTGCGAATTCGATTTTAAATTTGACCGTTCTTTTTGGTCATCGACCAGACTCCTATGATAAATCACTTTTACTTTTCCATCTGCTTCGGCCCAAGTCCAGCGACCACTGGCAGTGTCCCTTTCAAGGGATAACAGAGCTGTCAATAATTTTGAGCCTGTCGATTTTCGCACTACGACTACGTTATCCCGCCAGACGGCCGTACCGTGAGTATTGTCAATGACGGCTGTCTTCTTAGAAGTGATAATAATCGTATCTTTAGCGAAAGATTGACTTATCATCAGCAGACCGACTAATAATCCGGCACAAATGAACCGTGTGCAGGCAGCTTTGAGTGGAATCTGTTTACCTTGGGAGTTCGGATTTTCAAAAGGATGCTGTCTAATCATATTTGCGTTCCTGCAGTTTAACATTTTGTGAGTGGCAGTTCATTAAAATGACGCTCTTGACTTGACGTAATCCCGACAGTTGAGCATCAATCAAAGACCCATTTCCATCACGGCTTTTGGCTTTGACAGAGTTAAAATCCCTGTTTTCAAATTATACCTCATACGGCCAGCTGTTATTTTTTCATTATCAGATACAACACGCACCTTGACTCGATTATAGAGGATGCCCTTTTTTTGATCCAAATTCAGCTTTTCAGTAAAGAGTTGTTGACCATCGCTGAATAGCACTCGCACATCTCCCCAGACCGTCAAAAATTTGGTTTTTCCTTTGATCCTGCCAGAATTTGCGTAAAAGTGTGTGGATTTTTCAGCGGTATCTTCAGGATAGACATTCCCATCAATCGTGCTCAGCAACATCAAACTTCTGCTTTCATAAACCCTGGCTGTCTTTGCTTTGACCTGCATGGTCAACTTGTTGAGTTTAAAATCAAACAGTTCAGGGTTCTGAAGTAAAATTGGTTTTTCTTTTTTTAAATCAGTATCCTGCACACTTTGTTGTGAATCATCTGAAAACCAGGTGAGGTAAAGAACAGATAACAATAAGCTGATAATCAGTCCCCAGGTTAAAATTTTCATTTATTGATACCTGATATAAAACTCAAACCCATTCCGTTGCCCCTATTCTCCTGGCCAACTAAAACAAAATTTCTATTAATTACAATTAGTTAATCACTTATATAAATTCAGGCGTTCCAAATTCGACTGGAAGGCTCATCTTTCCGATTGAGGGAAGTTTTCTCAAACAAGAGCTCAGAAAAGAGATGATGATTGCTGTGTATATAGAAGATCGATCCAGCAACACCTCCGACTAGTTTGAATTGTTATCAGGCTGATTTTTCCATCTGCGATGAAACCAGACCCATTGATCCGGATAGGCCCGAATATGTTTTTCCAGATGGGCTGCATAGTGTTGGGTAAGCTCAAGCACTTCTGCCTCATCACATCGGTACGGGGCCTGAGACAGCAGTTCAAATGTGTACTGATGGGAACCGTCTGGTAAACGGGCCCCAAAGGCTGAAATCACCGGAGCATTAAATTTCTGGGCAAAAGTCACAGCGCCTTTAGCAGTGGACGCTTTTTTATTGAAAAAATCGACAAAGACACTTTTGACCCGCGTATCCTGATCCATTGCAAATAGAAATACTTCATTATTTCGGAAGCAGCTCAGTATCGACCTGGCTGACGATCGGTCCCCCCTGGGTACCATCGCAATATTATCCGATTTTCGTACTGAGAGGAGCAGATCATCCAGTTTATTGTCACCCACCGGGCTTTCAACTGCGATACCTTTAATATCGAGCATCTCATATATAGTTGGCAGCAATTCCCAATTCCCCACATGTCCAAAAAGCATTACAGCCCCGTATCCTGCTTGAAGCGCTTTGTGCACTACATCTTCATTTTGCAGAGTAATGTACTTTTCGGGCGTCTTTCGAATTCTTTGGACTATGAGGGTTTCAAAAAATGTTTTCCCAATACCTTGAAATGTCAGCTTAACAAGTCGATCTCTTTCCGTTTCAGACAACTCGGGAAAAGAGAACTCCAGTTGATATGCAGCGATTCCGCGATCTTTACGCGCTGTCAGATAAGCTAATTCTCCGAACCATTTGCCGAACCGTTGATTCCATTTCAGTGTCCAAAGTGCAGCAAATTTCTGCATAGAGATCAAAATCAGGAATTCCGCAAAATGGCGGACTCTTTTCAGCGATGATGATTTGTTTTTTTTAAATGTATCGTAATGATTGTCTCTAGCCATTATATGTTTATTAAGTTAACCACTCCTTGGCGTACATCACATATCTGTCAGGGGTATTCAGAATCATATTGAGTTCTTTTTCCCTTAATTGGCGTACAACCTTCCCAGGTCGGCCCATAATTAGTGTATTCGGTTCATCAAACCTGGCCCCTTCTGGAATAAGAGAACCTGCAGCCACCAAGATCCTGTGGCCGATATAGCTGCCATTCATTAGAATTGATCCCATGCCAATAAAGCTCTCGTCAGCCAATTCACATCCATGAAGAAGGCAACAGTGTCCTATTGAAACCCTGTTGCCAATTTTTGGCGCCCATGTATTCAGCTGCCCATGAACGACTGTGTTGTCTTGTATATTGCACTGCTTTCCAATGTGGATTGGCTCAACATCGCCACGCAGAACGACATTATGCCAGATAGAGGTTTGATCCCCGACGATAACCGTTCCTGTTGTCACAACATTTTGACCGGTGTAAACATCCTGACCCAATTGAATATTGTCTCTTTCCATACTGTTTTAAACCTTACTCCAGATATTAAATATCACAATGGGAGTCATCCCAGAAGGTTGTCACTGCTTTTATCTCTTTACATACTGAAAATCGCTTTTTCTGTCCAACAGCAAACAATGAGTCATGTAACCAGTGATTTTTTTTAGACTGCTACTATTCTGCTTTCGACGCTGTTTTTTCGTTAAATTATTTACTGTTTATGGACGTCATTAAAATGGTTTGGTATTGCTAAATGAATAAGGGGAAACGTAATTCTGAGCTGGATTGATAATGAAATATAGATCAATATTTCAGACTTTTTCGGTACGGCCACCGCCTGTGGCGATTGATATTCAATATGAAAAACAGTTATCATATCACACAACAGACAGATCCAGACGATTCGTTAGAGAATGACCGAATTTCGGATTCTCAAATCATTGAAGCACTGCTGTTCAGTTCCCAGCATTCGCTAACCATCCAGCAGATTTCCAAAGTAACCGGGGTCAAAAATAGTAAAAAAATCCGCTTACTGCTAGAAGAACTCAATCAATTTTACCGAGAAAATAAACGAGCGTTTCACATTCAGCAGGTTGCAGACGGTTACCAGCTCAGAACTGACACTCGGTTTCAGAGCTGGATTAAGAAAGGAAGAATCGTCAAACCTGTTCAGCTATCACAAAGCGTAATGGAAACGTTATCTATCATTGCTTATCAGCAACCGGTAACAAGAGCGGAAATTGAAGGGATCAGGACTGTTGATGCGACCTATGCCCTACGCACACTGCTCAACAAAAAACTGATCCGGATTTTGGGGCGCAAAGAAATTATGGGACGCCCGCTAATATATGGTAGTTCCAAATTCTTTTTAGAAGTTTTTGGTTTCAACTCTATCTCAGATCTCCCCAGACCTGAAGATTTTGATATCATGTCCACCCCAAACGAATCGGACTAAGTATGACGCCAGGAAATGTACCCGAGAAAAAGAAGATCCTGATTAAAGTGGGAACCCACATTCTCGGCCGGGATAATGGTCGATTGAATTACAACCGGATTTCCGATCTGGTCGACCAGATTATCAAACTGAGGGAATCGTATCAGGTTATTCTGGTAAGCTCAGGGGCTACAAGAGCCGGCAAAGAGTTCTGCCAGTTCGATAATGAAAAGGACCCCCTCATCAAAAGGCAAATGTTGGCCAGTATCGGTCAAGGCAGATTATTTCAGGTCTATTCTGATTTTTTCCGAGAGCAATCTGTAGTAACAGCCCAGGCATTGCTGACAAGTGGTAATTTCCGCAAGAAGATTTCGTTCCAGAACATGAAGTCCACTCTTGAAGGGCTCCTGGAAAATGATATCATGCCGATTATCAATGAAAACGATGTCACCAGCCACAAAGAATCCAGCTTTGGAGATAACGACCAGCTGGCAGCATTGACCGGTGCCATGCTGAATGTCGATTTGCTGGTCCTGGTCTCGGATATTAATGGCTTTTACACCGCCGATCCCAAAAGAGACCCCAAGGCCAAACTGATCCGCAAGGTTGATCGGATTACCCCCGAACTGCTCACCTTGTGTGAAAATTCTCTCTCAGATGGGGGGACCGGTGGAATGCTCAGCAAACTGAAGGCCGCAGAGCTCGCAACCCAACATGGCATACCAACGATTGTCTGCTCAGGCAAAGAGCCGGACTGTTTGTTGAAGGCTGGCGGTTTAGAGCCATTCGGCACTTATTTCACTCCGGTTAATGAGAAAAAGCAGTTGAGTCTAAGGGGTAGCTGGATGACTACTTCTGCCGATGTGCAAGGCGTCATCAGTATTGACCTCGGGGCGGAGGAAGCCCTGAAGGCAAACAAAAGCCTTCTGGCTGTCGGAGTGACAGGAGTGGAAGGAAAATTCAATGAAAAAGACGTTGTGCTCATTCAGAATATAGAGGGGATAAGAATCGGCACAGGGCTGACAAATCATACACATGCCGCTATCAAAGAGTTGATCAAGAAAAAAAATAAACCAAAAGGGGTTGTAGTGATTCACAAAAACCACCTTTATACCCTGTTTTAAAAAACATACCGTTTTGTGTCTTGACCGCATGGATTCAATATCTGACTAAACAATTTTAACTATGAGTAAATATAGAAAAAGACCGCAATCCAAAAGTTCATCTCAAGACCCCATACTGGATAGAATAAAAGTAATCATCATCAGGATGATCTATTTTGGTCTCATCAGTAGTATCGGCGTATTTGGATATCTCTATTATCTGTCTCAGAATCTTCCCTCACTGGAAGAGATGATCAATCCAATCTACGACCTACCCACACAGATTTACGATCGGGACAATAATCTGGTCAAGGAGTTTTATACCCAACGGCGTGTTCTGGTTCGTTTTGATCAGGTTCCTGATGTTGTGATTAAGGCAACGATGGCTATTGAAGACAATCGTTTTTATGACCATTTCGGTATAGACCCACTCAGAATATTGAAAGCGCTCTGGGTTGATATTATCACCGGAAGTATTGCCCAGGGGGGTAGTACTCTGACCCAGCAGACTGCTAAAAACTTTCTTTTAAGTCGTGATAAGAAAATTATCCGCAAAATCAAAGAAATTCTCCTGGCTTTGAAAATTGAGAGCCAGTTTACCAAAAACCAGATTCTCGAACTTTATCTGAACGAAATCAACTACGGGCACGGTGCCTATGGCATTGAAGCCGCGGCCCAGGGCTATTTCGGCAAAAACGTTGAGGAATTGACACTGCCGGAAGCGGCATTGCTGGCTGGTATTCCACAAGCACCTTCCAGACTCGCTCCCACAGCCAATATTAAACGTGCAACCAGGAAACGAAATCTTGTTCTGACAAAGATGCATGATTTCGGGTACATCACCGCGGCCGAGATGCTTCGTGCACAAATGAGCCCGATTGAGCTCAAGCTGAACCAGCAAATCGACTATAATGAGACATCCTACTACGCTGAACATGTCAGACGGTACATCTACCAAAAATATGGACAAGCCCAGTTGTACCGCGGTGGTATGAAAGTCTACACAGCCATGGATTTGAACAAACAGATCTATGCACAAAATGCACTGCACAGGGGGCTAATCGCACACGATCGCAGACAGGGGTACCGAGGACCCAAAAAAAACATTTTAAAAGAGGTGGATGAAGAACTGGGTCTCGACCTGTACTCAGATGATGACGGCTGGGACAGCGAAGAATACAAAAGTCTGGATCAAGAGATTAGATCAACAGCCCAGAGTATGTTTAACGAAAAAATCGCCACAGAGACAATAAAGAACCGGTTCATCATCGGTGGAACTGTGCTGGGCGTTGTGACGGAAGTCAAAAGAAATCGGGCAGTGGTTAATCTGGGCAATGATTTTCAAGGGAACCTTTTGGTAAATGCTATGAAATGGGCTCGTCCCGTCGATTTCAAGCACAAACGTGACTGGACCAACACCCTCAAGGATTTCAACGAGATCCTGAAAATGGGGGATGTCATTGAGTTGGAGATTCAGGATTATGACAACTATAATGACGAATTCATTCTGGCACTCACTCAAAAACCCACTGCCAATGGTGCAGTCTTCGTTATGGATCCACACACTGGCCGTGTTCTGGCCATTTCGGGTGGCTTTGACTACCGGGACAGCGAGTTCAACCGGGCGATACAGGCAAACCGTCAAACCGGATCAATCTTTAAAGCGATTGTCTATTCGCTGGCCCTAGAGAGCTCCTTTACACCAGCCAGTTTGCTAGATGACTCACCTTTTGTAGGTGAGGGAGAAGAGAAATATAAACCGGAGAATTATTCGAAAAGCTATTCAGGTAAAATGTCTTTGCGCACTGCACTGGTGAAAAGTAAAAACATTCCGGCAACCCTATTGACCAAAGAGCTGGGGACAGAGGCCGTGATTGAACATGCCCGCAAGTTGGGCATTACTGGATATCTGCCCGAAGGAGAGCTTGGCATCGTGCTCGGGCAATCCGACTTAACTCTGGAGCAGATGACCCGGACATTCAGCATTTTTGCCAATGGAGGCAAGCTGATAGAGCCGGTCTATATCACGAAAATTGAAGACCGCGACGGTGAAATCCTGGAAGAGCATACTGAGGTTGTATCCGAACAGGTACTGGATAAGGAGACATCATTTCTAATGACCAATATCCTCGAAGATGTTGTCGTCAGAGGCACCGGCTGGCGGGCAAAGGCCATCAACCGCCCATCAGCAGGCAAAACCGGATCAACAGACAACTATGCAGATGCCTGGTACATGGGCTACACTCCTCAACTGATCACAGGTGTCTATGTGGGGTTTGATATAAAAAAACCTCTAGGAGACGAAGAGACTGGTTCTAAAGCGGCTCTTCCGATCTGGGTTGATTTCATGAAAAATGCGACGGCCACCATGCGCATTCTACCTTTTAGTCAACCCGACGGCATCAAGTGGGTGCGGATTGTTACTGAATCGGGATTGCTGGACTGCAATACAGGCGGCAAAACTCGATACGAGTATTTCAGAAGCGGCACCGAACCGACCCAGTGCCACCGAAATTCACCGAATGCACCTGACCAATCCAATACGTTAACTGAAACCGATGGGGTCGAACAGCCCTCTGAAGAACCAATTGAAGAGCTATAAATATTCTAACTAAACAGAGACGCTGAACAAATCACAGACATCACAGCTATTCAACCGTCCACAGGTTTTCAGAATACATGAAAACTGCGTTCCGGATAAGCCATGGACGACTCTTTCCATATGGGAGCTTCTGGATCCTTTGATGCCGATAACTGTACGGGAATTTAACATCGGTAGTAGCTGTTCGATGATCTCGACCACCGATGACGCATAAACTGTTTTCAGCTGCGGTTTTCGTTTCTGAATCAACGGAGTCAAAATCTGGCCTGTCTCTCCACTTAGCAAAAGGGTCGTCAGTTTGTCAGGCAGATTTGACAGAATAAACTCGGCACTCTCACTGAGATTGGTATCGAGTTCAGCCAGGTTCCCCACAACACCAATATACTGCTCCATTTGCAGGCTGCAGATTGTCTCAAGCATGTTGATCATCGACTCCGGATTGGCATTATAAGTATCATCCAGCAACAAAACCCCTTTGATACCATTTAGAAATGTCGACCGCCCTTTTTCCTGGGGAAGTGATTGCAGCCTAGTTTCAATGTCCAGCCAGGATAGCCCCAGACTAAAACAAACTGCCAATAAAGCAGACAGCAGCTCTCCAACATAGTTCCCCATCTGACCGACATTCACCGTTTTTTCACCGAAAGGTGTTTGAAATTGGATACACTGCGTCTTTTTCTCAGGATCAATGGAGACGGTTCGGTATGAATACTCAGGTGAGTCTTTACCAAAAGTCCGCACCTTGCCCGTAGGCCAATATGGAGTAAGTTTTTGATCACCATACGGAAGAATGGACACAGCTCCATTCCGTTGATGAGCAAAGATTTCCGTTTTGGCCCGATAGGTGTTCTCCAGTGATTTGAATTTTCCTAAATGGGCGTGCCCGACATTTAACAAAAGCGTAATGTCCGCAGGCGCAATTGAACTGAGCATCTCCAATTCACCCAAACCAGAAGATCCCATTTCCAGAATCATCAGATTGTGATCGGCATTGAGAGACAAAATAGTGATTGGACAACCAATATGATTGTTAAAACTTCCTGGATTACTGAGCACTTTGAAGCGGTCCTTCAATAAATGACTTAACCAGGTTTTCGCAGTTGTTTTTCCGGAGGATCCGGTAATATTGACAATTTTTCCGGTAAAACCATATGCCAAATACTTCGCCATTTTATGCAGCGCATCTAACGAGTTATCGACTTTCAAGATGGCAATATCAGAAAGTTGTGGGGTCTCTTTTTCAACAATGGCCAGTTTAACCTCCGAACCTTCAAGTTGTTGCAGATAGTCATGACCGTCGCTTTGTTCTCCTTGCCAGGCAAAAAATATTTCGGCCTGGTTCAGTGACCGTGTATCAAAAGCCCCTACCCGCACTTCAATATCAGGGACTGGAGGAGGAACCAACCAATGTCCCTCTGTTATCTGTTGTATTCTCGAAAGTCTTAGTAATTTGTCCATGATCAAGTAGTTAAACAAGTTTAGAGGTTTGAATGATCAACAGACATCATCAGCCAATCAAACATCTGCTGCATTGGATTCCAAAAATTGAAATATATCCAGTTGCTCGTTGTCGCTATCAGGCTCCTTCTCATAGATAAAGTTTGAAATAGAAACCCCAAGAAGTCTGATTTTTTTCTGCGGATATTCCACAAAACAGATTTCAGATAGTTTCTGATGTGCCAATCGTGAGATTGCCTCTTCCGTAATGTCATTAGGATGCAGAGTCATGCTTCTCGTGATCTGCTTAAAATCTTCGAATTTCACTTTTAGATGAAATGTTTTCCCACTTTTTTCAGCTTTTTTCAATCGTTGAAACATTCCTTCCAGTAGCCGCACCAGCTCTTGGGTTAATTTTTCGCCATGTAACTGATCCACAGAAAAAGTTGTTTCGATACCAACAGACTTTCTTTCGCGAGAAGCGTGCACCGGTCTTTCATCAATTCCCCGAATAATATGATACAGGTAGCCACCCAGCTTTCCAAACCGTTGTATCAAATACGATTCCGACTTTTCAAGCAGTTGATACCCTTTTTCAATGCCATGCAGTTTTAGTTTTTTATTGGTTATTTTCCCGACACCCGGTATTTTTCTGACCGGGATCGTCTCCAGAAAAGCGGGGGCATTTTCTGGCGTGATCACAAACAATCCATCCGGTTTTTTTTCATCAGACGCAATTTTTGCCAGAAATTTGTTAAAGGAAACGCCGGCCGAAGACGTCAAGTCCAATTGATCCTTTATTTCCTGCTTGATGCGCATTGCAACCCAGGTCGCAGAAGGGCTGTTAACAAGGTTCAATGTGACGTCAAGCCATGCTTCGTCCAATGATAAAGGCTCAATCAGATCTGTATACTTTTTAAATATTTCATGAATCTGCCCGGAAATCTCTTTATATCTTTCAAATCGGGGTGGCAAAAAGATCGTATCTGAACATAACCGCTGGGCCTGTGAACACGGCATCGCCGACCGAATTCCGTATTCTCTGGCCTTATAGCTTGCCGCAGAAACCACTCCACGGCTCTGCGGACTCCCCCCGACCACCACTGGCAGTCCGGCCAATCCCGGATTGTCTTTTATCTCAACGGATGCAAAAAACGCATCCATATCCAGATGAATGATTTTACGAACTTTTCTGCCTCGATATAGCTCTGCCATCTCTATGACCTACTGTTTTGTCGAATCGATCCGGAATCCACTCCAAACCTCAATGTCAGATGCGAAATATTAATCAAAGCACACTGTAAAATGCCACAAAGTGAGGAAACATTAACTAAGAAGCCAGGCTTCAGACTTTATTCTCCTGTCACTAACCTTACCTGACTGATCAGATAAAAGAAATCGACAAAGTGGGTAACCTATAAAAAAAGTTTTATGGACGCCTAACATGTGCATCATTGATTCAAGCAAACGCATTATCCTTTGGCAGATACATTTTTTGTCATAAAGGTAATGGACATGAAACGGATTTGAGGGGATAATTAGACCTTGGATAAGAAATTGAGTTTACTACAGAATACTATTATTTGAACTTCGGGATTCACGTATTAATCAAAAGTTAAAAAATTCCCGCCATCGCGATTGACTCTTTAATAGCTAGATACATGAAATCAAAAAACAATACAGTTGAAATTTTTGACACCACATTAAGGGACGGAGAACAGACTCAAGGTGTTTCATTTTCACCCGCTGAAAAATCAAATATTGCAAAAGCCTTGTTACAATCCCTGGGTGTCAATCGAATTGAGATTGCATCTGCAAATGTGTCGCAAAGAGATCTGGAGGGGGTCGTTAGTATCACCAGTTGGGCAAAAAAGAAAAAGTTCCTTGATAAAGTTGAAGTGCTTGGTTTTGTCGACCATCACAAAAGTGTTGATTGGATCGTTGGAGCCGGAGGAAGGGTTCTTAACCTTTTGGCAAAAGGAAGCCAGGCGCATTGCCGTCAACAGCTCAAGAAAAGCTTGAATCAACATCTTAAAGATGTTCAAAAAACTATCTCTTATGCCCATGAAAAGGGTGTTGCTGTAAATATCTATCTCGAGGACTGGTCGAACGGAATTTTCCAAAGCCCCGACTACGTTTACAAAATGATGGATAAGTTAATGGACTTTGATATTAAACACTTCATGCTACCGGATACACTAGGCGTTTTATCCCCCGATGAGGTGTTTGAGAGCCTTTCTGATATGATCCGCAGATACCCCGCTGCGGATTTTGATTTTCACCCACACAATGATTATGGGCTGGGAACAGCTAATGCGCTGATGGCCGTTAGAGCAGGGATACGCACGATACACTGCACTGTTAATTGCATGGGTGAACGAGCGGGAAACGCTTCACTAGCTGAAATTACAGTCAATCTCAAAGATAAGATGGGAATGTCACTCTCTATCAACGAATCTGAACTTGTTAGAATCAGCGATATGGTTGCTTCATTTTCTGGAAAACGGGTTTCTGATAACACACCGATCGTTGGAGAGGACGTCTTCACACAAACTTCCGGGATTCATGCAGATGGAGATAAAAAAGGATCGCTGTATCACGGTACCTTGAGACCGGAACGGTTTGCCCGTAAAAGAAGTTATGCTCTAGGAAAAATGAGTGGAAAAGCCTCCCTGCAAAAAAAGCTGGAAGAACTCGGTTTACACCTAACACCCAAAAACCAGAAAAAAGTACTGGCACGGGTTGTAGAGTTGGGAGATTCTAAAAAACGCATTACTACAGAAGATCTACCTATCATCATCGCTGATGTACTGGAAAATGACGATTATGGATATATTCGCTTATTAACCTGCACCATCACCAGTGGACTTAATCTGGAATCAACAGCCAGTATACACGTGCAGATATATGAAGACCGTTATACAGCATCCAGCGGTGGAAACGGTGGATATGACGCTTTTATTCGAGCGATGAAAAAAGTTCTGAACAAAAAGAAGATCAGCTTTCCCCAACTTACCGATTACGAGACACGAATTCCTAAAGGGGGGCAAACCAGTGCCTTGGTGGACTGCGTGATTACATGGGATGACGGTGAAAAAACCTTCAAAACCAGGGGCGTACATTCTGATCAGGTCGTCGCAGCAGTCGAAGCCACAATGAAAATGCTCAATCTGCATTTGCATGGACAAACTAGTTTAGATATGAAATAAAACGGTGAACTAGAGGTTAATCGCCATTGCATATCCAGAAAACCCCGTGTATTGCGAAAAACACCTAATAATCGCCAATAAACTCGAAATTCGCTGATTTTTCACGGGTGAATTACTAAATATTAGTTTAACACTTTCAGCAGCATCCCGTAATATTGCAGAAAGGCCGGATTTGTTATCCTAACCCGTGTTAAGCAGACTTAAAATAGATTTATCAGAGTGAACGCACTGCTAAAAATCAAGACAACCATTAAAAAATACTGTTAAAACGAAGGTGAATATCCATGGCTGAAGAAACGAAATTTGTTCGCACATTGGTGAGCATAAAGGATCTGAAAAAAGGGATGACCATTATCTCCTATGTTGGTTTCAATAAGAAATACCAGTCGATAAACGAAGAAACCTGCACCTTCATCAGGCATAATTTCAAGAATGCCAGAGCCCGCATCATCCGGCAGGACAAAGAATTGGACGTTCAGGTCGATCAAGTTGCAACCGGAGATACATTGCGCCGGATTTACAAACTGCCACCTGAATTGAAAAAACTGACTGCTGTCAATGAGAAACTGGCCCAGGCGCTAATGCAGCGCGGCTTTCTGAAATTTGAAGTTAAAAAGGCGATCCCACCTGAAGGCGCAGTCTCAAAGCCGCCCCTTACGAAAAAGCAAGAGAAGCACAAACGTTCCACAGCCCAGGCTAATAAATTTGTGCAACAATTAAAGGAAAATGTTGAAACACACAACAAGACCTCTCAGGCGGTTGAGAATATTATGGACGATGCCCGCAAAGGTAAAGTGGGTTATAGCGGTATCAATGAGTATGTAGAGACCATCACCACAAACTCTTCCTCAGAAGCAATGTCGGCGATTCTAAGTTTGAAGGAGAGTGATCAGACATATGACCATTGCGTTGACGTTGGAGTCATTTTTCAAACCAGTTATACAAAGATACTTGAGTCAAAAGGTAGAAAAAGTATCTTCGAGAACGATTCTCAGGTCATACTCGGCGCTTTTCTGCACGATTTTGGCAAATCCAAGGTTCCTAAAGACATCCTGGATAGCACCGTCCGTTTTGAAAGAGAAAGCAAAGAGATGCAAATGATGCAATCCCATCCAGTCTTTGCCGTCGACCTGCTTGCCGGGATGGGAATGTCGGATGATATCATCAACATGGCTCACTATCATCATGTCAAGCAGGATACAACGATGAACTCCTGCTACCCAAAAGATGTCAGTTACGACCAGGTCATTTATGAAACCCGCTTGATATCCATAATCGATGTATATCAGGCTTTGGTGGGGAAAAGGAAGTACAAGAAGTCATGGAACCCACCAGCTGCAATGCGCTATCTTGATGCACTGGCAGGAGTGGAGTTT
>PJEL010002985.1_pt1 | contig 14857 bp, 14 predicted proteins | sample 1853271 | NCBI WGS metagenome assembly PJEL01 (sample SAMN08108733, study PRJNA415343) | Invertebrate metagenome, whole genome shotgun sequencing project. | host: Globobulimina | place: Sweden: Gullmar Fjord | collected 2015-08 | reverse complement strand
CCCTGTTTTCCAACCAGACTTCGGCCCAGGCATGTGCGTCGGATTGTCTGACAATCAAATAGTTCCCATAGGGATTTTGTTCCCCCCCCATATAACCCCCTACAATACGTGCAGGAATTCCGGCGGCTCTCATGAGAAAAACAAAGGCTGAAGCATAATGCTCGCAATATCCTTTCATATCTTTAAACAGAAAATCATCAATGACGTTTTTTCCCGGAACCGGGGGGTTTAAAGTGTAATAGAATTCATTGTCAGTGAAAAAATTGATCACCCGGTCGGCATATGCAGTTGGAGAATCCGATTGAGCGAAAAGACTCAAAGCCAGATCGCGCGATTTAGGGTTCCCTGAGTCCGGAAGCTGAAGGGAGATAGTTTCCCAGCGGCCCATTGGACCTGTGTTGTATTCCAAGTATGAGATCAGGTCATAGCTTGTTTTTTTGAGAGTCGTCCTTTTTGAAACAAGAGTATTGTCAGCCAGAAGTCTTGCGCCCGGTGGTCTTTTCCCGGGAAGATCGAGAGTGAAAATCCATGTGGAATTACCAGGTTCCATGAAGATCCGGTAGGAAACGGGCATACTTCCTTGAATCGGCCTGAGAGTTTGAGGTGTATACCATCTTCCTTTCCATACTTTTCCGTTGAAATACTGAAAAACAATGCCACGCCAATAGAGTTTTTTGTAGTCGGGTTTATTTCCGTCAAAGGAGGCACGAAAAGCTACGGCATTGTTTTTTACGATACCGCTGACCGAACCGGGTGACAGGATTGATGAAAACCCGGTAGTACCCTTGTTACGCTGATTAATTCCCCAGAAATTCCCATGGAGGCGCGGGAAAAGAAAAAAAAGAATCAGCATTAGCGGGACAGCCTGGGCAGTAATTATCCCGGCGAGTCTCATAGTTGCAGCCAGAGGGATTTCATTATGATTGATACGGATCAGGAGTCCGGTGATGACCACTATCGCTACGGCCATATAAATGGTCATGGGAATAGTGGTTGAAAAGAAAAGGCTTGAGATTACCATGAAGTAGGCAAGGAATATGGTAATCATCCGATCGCGATGATTGTTGATTTCAAAGGGCTTGAGACTTGCCATCAGGCAGAGAAGACCGATACCGGCATCGTTGTTAAAAGTGCGGCCTGTGAAAATTACAATGGCTGCAAATGCAATAATTGTAAGGCCCAGGCGAACTGGTTTTGGAGGCAGATGCCAGGAGTACCTGTGGGCGAGAAGGAGATAAGCCCAAAGGGAAAAGCACCAGAGATTTATCCACAAAGGAATAAAGGGTGAGTGTGCCGCAATTCCAACCAGAAGAGCCACTACAAGAGTCGGGGTACTTTGGTCAGCGTATTTTTTCATGAACTTTCGCCTCCCTTTCGAAATAATGCAAGCTCCTTCAGGCAGGCATGTTTGTGGAGTTGGTCTTTTGCCTCCACAGGCTCGATAACTCTTCCGGGCAGTTTTAAACCATAGGAAAGATTCATATTATGAGCTTTTAACACCATATCACAAAGACGGGACAACCTGTTCTCATAATTTGCCTCCTTGATATCGCTCCAGTCAAAGATGACTGAGGCACCGGTCTTGCCGGAAAATTCCTTTGTGTAAAGGCCTTTGCCTTTTGAATAGGTTTTCCATGAGACTCTGTGCATAGGATCTCCGGGCACATATCTTTTAAGTTCTTTGAAGTCGTCAACACCTGCAATCTCAACTTCACCTTCATTATCTCTACCTAAAAAATCCCGGGATGTTTCAAAAACACCTGTAAGGGCTTCGGGATAGACAAGCAGATCAGTATCAGGCTCTATGGTTGCCCAGGCCTTGAAAAGTCCAAGGGGATAACGGGTAGAAATTTTCAGGGATGGCGGTTTGAAAAGTCCTCTGCGGGATGTTTTTAAGGTGACTTCAATTGCGTGGTCACGTGCCCCGCTAAGATTTACAATAACCTGCGCCTCGCCAGAGAAGTTCAGGCAGATATCAGGGTGTTTTGCAAGGGTAGGGCGAAGGGTAATTTTAAAAACAGCTGTTTCATTTGCAAAAACCGGCTTTGCACTGACCGAGATAATTGTTAACCCGGAAAGGTTTCTGTGAGTATGGAGCATGGATATAACAGACATGCTGCCCAACAGGAAGGTGAAGATAAAGCCAAGGTTATTGTTGTAGTTCAGTGACCCAAGAAGCATGACTAAAAGAACTACAAGAAAAAGCATTCCCTGGCTGTTTGGGAGAATGTATAGCCTTTTGCCTGTTAATTTCCAGGGAAGTTTAACGCTTTTGTCACGCCGGAAAAAAAGGCGTATAGCTTGAGTATGTTTGTTATCTCTGTCCATTGATTTGTTGAGAAAATCTTTTTTCATACCTTAGGTTCCAATGGAATTTTCTCCGGAATCAGGGTACCGGAACCTCTTTTAACAGATTTTTAAGTTGTTCAAATCCAAATTCACGGAAACTGTCTGCCGCGTGAAGCCTGTGCCCTGCCACATAAGGTAAAATGGCCTGAAGATCTTCGGGAAGTACATGATCCCGTCCGTTTAAATAGGCCCAGGCTCTTGATGCTTGTAGCACGGCAACTCCGGCTCTTGGTGAAAGCCCGGTATAAAAGTGGGGAGCTGTTCTGGTAAAATCAAGAATATCCTGAAGATATTCCAAAAGGGCATCTGAGGTTGTTACCCGCGTGATCTTTTCCCGTATCTGGCTGACATCCGTAGGGGTTAAGACCGTTTCGATATGGGTAAGCATATCTTTTTCTTTTCCGGCCTTCAGAAGTTGATTCTCCGCTTCTCTTCCCGGATACCCGATGCTGATGCGCATAAGGAATCTGTCGAGCTGGGATTCCGGAAGGGCATAGGTTCCCGCCTGTTCCAAAGGGTTCAGAGTTGCGATGACGAAAAAAGGTTCCGGCAGGGGGCGAGTCTCTCCTTCTGTAGTGACCTGACGTTCCTCCATAGCCTCTAAAAGAGCACTTTGGGTTTTTGGCGTGGCCCTGTTAACCTCATCGGCCAGAAGAACCTGGGTAAAGATAGGGCCGGGGTGAAAGACAAAACTGCCGCTGTGCTGTTCAAAGATCGCGGCCCCCAAAACATCTCCGGGAAGAAGGTCGCTGGTGTATTGAATACGGGCAAAATCGAGACCCAGACACTTTGCCAGGGTTTTTGCCAGGGTGGTTTTGCCGATCCCAGGCCGATCCTCGATTAAAAGGTGCCCCCCGGCAAAAAGACAGGTCAGGGCAAGCCGAATCTGTTTTTTCTTTCCATAGATTACACTGTCTACCCTCGATACGATTTCTTCGAATTGTCTATTCATGGAGTACCTGTTATTCAAATGTTGATGGCGTCGTAAAAAGTCCCATCTGCTTCGCTTTAGTGATTTGACAGATTTTCGACGTACAATGTGTACTACTTCAAGCCTGGCAAATCACTAAATCTCGTATATGGGCCCTTTTCCTTAGCCATTTGAATACCTTTTTAGATAGCATCAATGTTGTGTAAAAATCGGGGAAAGAGCTTTATGATCTTTTTTTTTGGAGGTTTTTTCGATAGCTCTTTCCAATAATTATATAATCTTTTGATAGTAATCTTTATAATAAAGGAATGATCGGTTAGCGTCAATCGAATTGATAAAGAGGATGTTGGGGTGGAGTGGAAAAACTGGTAGCTTAGTTTTTTTGTCATCTGACTTTTTTATTGACATGGAGCCTACCTACTGATAGGTCGGTGTGATGAATGATACACGAACTAAAATACTTGATGTGGCGGAAGAGTTGATTCAGAAGGTTGGGCTTAATGCCATGAGTTACAAACATATCAGTGACACTGTGGGGATAAGAAAAGCTAGTATTCATCACCATTTTCACAAAAAGGAAGATCTGGTGAATGAGCTTCTGAAGCGTTGCCAATTATCATACGGCGGAAACTACCAGAGAATTGTTGAAGGCGAAGGGAATGCTCCCGAAAAGCTGAGGGCACTTGCCGGTGTTTTTGAAGATGGTTTACTGAAACAGCAACTCTGTTTTGTTGGAACCATCAGTTCAGATCTGAATACTCTTAAGGAGAATTCATGCCGTATTTTAGAGGGAACAATTGAAGGGACTGTCGATATTTTTTCTGTTCCATTTGAACAGGGGCGCAAAGAGGGTTCCCTCTCTTTCACGGGAACAGATCAGGAAGCAGCATATGCATTTTTCTCTTTTCTTCTTGGGGCACAAATTGCAGCACGTGCATATGGTGGTGAAAATTCTTTCATGGGTGCAACAGAAACAATTATTTCAGGCTGGGTAAGTTAAAAAATATAGCTTGATAGAAGCATTAATCAGGCTAAAGGAAGGAGAATCTTTTTGGAAAAACGATTAGCTTCATATGATCCCGGCAATGGTGAGTTGATAGGTGAAGTTCATATTACCGAGAAACAGGGGATAGAGGACGCTGTTACACGTGCATTTACAGCTTCGGTTGATTGGATAAAATCGGGTGTGGATGAACGGGTTAAAGTTCTTCAACGTGCATATTCACATCTTGAACCCCGGATTAATGAACTTGCAACATTACTTGCACGGGAAATGGGTAAGGATCTTCAGCGTGCGGGCGGAGAAGTAAGCGGTACTGTTTATGGAGGGCCATATATTGCTCAGGAAGCTGCGGCAGCCTTCAAAACCAGGGATGCCGGAGGGGGGACCAGAATAGAGTACAGACCTTTTGGTGTTGCAGCGGTTATTTCACCATGGAATTACCCTCTGGCCATGGCAAACAACCTTATTGTCCCTTCACTTGTTGCCGGTAATACTGTAGTTTTTAAGCCATCTGAAGAGACACCCCTTATTGCACAAAAATTTGTTGAGTCTCTAAATGAGACTTTACCTGAAAATGTTCTACAGATTATTCATGGTGACAGTGAACAGGGCAAAATGCTTGTTGAAAGCAAAGTCGATATAATTGCCTTTACAGGATCACAGGCGGTTGGAAAGGATATTATGAAAAGGGCATCAGGGCAGTTGAAGCGCCTGGTTATGGAGCTTGGCGGGAACGACCCGATGATTGTACTTGATGATGCGAATATTGAAACCGCAGCCCGCTTTGCAGTTGCCAGCAGTTTTGAAAATGCAGGTCAGATGTGTACTTCGACAGAGCGTATTTATGTAGATGAGAAGATTGCAGATGAGTTTGAAAAACGTGTTGCTGAGATTGCTTCGTATTATAAGGTTGGGCCCTGGAATATGCAGGGTGTGAATATTGGGCCTATAATCAATAGTGCTCAGCATGGTAAGGTTGTAGAGCATATCAGCGATGCGGAAAAAAAAGGCGCCAGGGTTCTGTTGGGAGGTTCGCAGCAGGAAAAACCTTTTATCAATCCAACTGTAATTGCAGATATGTCTGATGATATGTTGATGGAAAACGAGGAGACATTCGGTCCTGTTGTAGCTATGAGTCGATTTAAAGATAGTGAAGAAGCTGTAACACGTGCGAATAATTCAGCCTATGGATTGGGTGCCGTTGTTTTCGGAAGTGTAGATGCTGAAGCTGTTGCCGACAGGATGGAAGCCGGTATGGTTGGCATCAATCAAGGCGTCGGTGGGTCAGGCAATTCCCCATGGGTCGGTGCAAAGCAGAGTGGGTTCGGATTTCATGGTTCAACTGAGGGGCACAGGCAGTTTGCCCAGGTACGGGTTGTGAGTCGTTAGCTGATTATGTTTTAAAGTGCGGGGCGGGGGGGATTGATGCTCTCGTAAAAAGTATATAGACAGCTAAAATTTGTACCCCAAGGGCACTTGCTTCGCAGCGTAGATGGGAATTTTTACGACACCATCAAAACTACCTGGAATGTATTTTTAGGTAGTTTTGATGCCAAGCCATTCGTAGGCATCTTCTTTGTCCATGAAACTTTTAAATTTAAAGTCATACTCCTCAATATCTGCAAAAACTTCAACCATTCTGCCAATGCCAAAATCTACATCCTTTGCAAAGACTAAGGCTGTCTTGCCTCCCTTCCTTGAAAACTTCTTTAATTTGGAAATCCCATTCCGAAATTCGTGACTCGGAATATTTGACCAGTCGGCGTTTGTAAAATCACATAAGATCTGTTTAGTTGTTTCACCCTCATAGTAGTTTTCGAATTTATCTAATATCTCCTGTATTGTCAGCTCGCCGGAGATGATATTAACAGTTAAGTCTTTCTGGTAATCTATCGATGTTTTAATTTTAGCCATATCTTTTCCCCAATAAGGTTAGTTGCGTATGTTGCATGCTCTTAATTTTGAAAACAATCACCTTCATTAAATATTTTTACTCTCTCATCAGTCCAGGCTTTAATTGTTGAAGCCGACTCATGAAAATGTGAAAAAGTTCCGAAATGAACCGAAAGAATTATATCTGGTTTTATCACATCAATGACCGGTTGCAAAGTTTTTATCGTGAATGTAAACGGACCGCCAAAAGTGTTCTTAAATGGTACTCCAATATTTGGTATTAGATTCCACTACCTACTCAACAATGCCTCATCGTTTACAAAACCTGTTTTTCTTACCCTGGTGAACATTTTGATCAGTTTTTCAACGGTAAGGTTTTTCTTTTCCTCTCCCATGACATCAACTACTACCTCTCCTTTATCCATCATCAGAAGCCGATTGCCATAGTCAATAGCATGCTGCATATTATGTGTGACCATAAGGGTGGTAAGTTGACGTGTCTCCATAAACTTTCGGGTTAAATCGAGGACGATAGCTGCATTCCTCGGGTCAAGAGCAGCAGTATGTTCATCGAGGAGAACCAGGCCGGGGCTGGAAAGAACCATCATCAAAAGGGTTAAAGCCTGTCTTTGTCCTCCTGAGAGAAGGCCGACATTATCTTTTAATCTGTTTTCAAGGCCCATATCGAGATGCTTCAGCTGCTCTTGAAAAAACAGCCGCCGTTTTCTGTTCAGGCTGATTCTAAGCCCTTTGAATCCTTTTTTACAGCAGATCATCATATTGTCTTCTATCGACATGTTGGATGCTGTACCGGCAAGGGGATCCTGAAAAATACGACCGATATTTCGTGCCCGTTTGAATTCCGGTACCCGCGTAACATCTTTATCATCAATATAAACCATGCCGGAAGTCGGTGCTATATTTCCAGACAACAAGTTGAATAGAGTGGTTTTACCGGCGCCGTTACTGCCGATGACTGTGATAAAATCTTTTTTTTTAACACTTAGACTGAAGTTGTTAAATACTCTGTTTTCATTAGGGGTCGCCGGGTTAAAAACCAGGCTGATATCTTTTAATTTTATCATGATACCCCCTTGGTTTTTTTCGGTTTTTTCAACTGCGTGAAAATAAGAGCTGCTATGATAAGAATCCCTGAAATCAGCTTCAGATCATTGGGTGTCATGTTAATTGCGTAACCGTAATAACGACCCAGAAACATGATGGCTTTATATAGAATCGCTCCTAAAATTACCCTGAAGGTCAGAATTGAAATCCGGTTGGATTTTAGAAGAAACTCACCGATCATGACAGAGGCCAAACCTGAAATTACGATGCCCTGTCCCATATTGACATCGGCAAACCCCTGGTACTGGGCTGCAAAGGCCCCCGAAAGAGCTACAAGACCGTTTGAAAGGCCAACACCTATAATTTTGTATGTATCAGGATTGACTCCCTGCGAAACAATCATCTGCTGATTACTTCCCATGGCGCCGAAAGTCAGCCCCATGTCAGTGTGGAAAAAGATATCCATAAGAATTTTTATACCAAGAACAATCAGGATAAAAAGAATCAGAAGAACTATCTCTTCAGAGACCTTGTTACCCGCAAAAGCCACTGCTTTGGTCAGAATTGTGTCGTTTCTTAAAAGGGGAAGGTTTGCCCTGTTACCCAGAATTCTTATATTCACGGAATAAAGCATCGTCATGGTAAGAATACCTGCCAGAAGATGAGGCACTTTCAGCTTGTTGTGTATCACAGCAGTGACCATGCCCGCAAGAACTCCGCCGGCGAATGCAAGACTGATTGCAGGAATAAGGCCGATACCACTTTTGATGCCCACGGCCATGATAACAGCTCCTAAGGGAAAGGAGCCGTCAACGGTTAGATCTGGAAAGTCAAGAATACGAAATGTGAAAAATACGCCTAGGGCCATTATGCTGTATATCAGGCCCTCAACAAAAATACCTTCAATCATGATTATCTTTACATGCAGAGCATGATTTATTATTTTTTATTAACGTTGCCGTTTCTGATAATAGTTTTGGCATTCTTTATCGCATCTTCAGGAAAAGAAAGACCGAGTTTTTTGGCGACATCCATGTTTAGTAATAAATCGACATCGGAGGTGTCGGTCATATAGACGGTCGGTATGGCTGACGTCTTCTTCCCCTTTATAACATCAACAACAACCTTGCCGGCCCTGCGGCCCATTTTGTAGTAATCAAAACCCCATGCAGCAAGAACGGGAATTGTTTCCGCAGAGCTGGGATCAGCCGACATAACAGGTTTTTTATGTTTTAAAGCTACTTCGGTTACTGAACTTAATGCGGAGACAACGGTGTTGTCATTACTGATATAAATACCGTCAACCCTTCTTATGATAGCCTGAACCGCCTGCTTGACTTCAGATGAGTTACTGACCGTTGTCTCAACAAACTTTATCCCAAGCTCATCGCATGCTTTTTTTGCAATCTCCGCAAGTCTAACAGCATTAGCCTCACTGCTGCAGTATACATGACCCAGAGTTTTTATTTTTTTCACCCGATTTAAAAATCTGATCTGTTCTTTAACAGGCGTCATGTCTGAAACACCGGTAACATTTTCTTCACCGGCATCATAGGATCGAACCAGACCGGCATCAACCGGATCAGTAACGGCACAGTAAATAACAGGCACATCCTTAATCGTATTTACCAGTGCCTGTGATGTTGGTGTTGCGATACCTACTGCAAGAGTCACCTTTTCCGCTTTGAATTTCTGTGCAATGGAAGCAGCAGTAGATATTTCTCCGTTGGCATTCTGAAGATCGAATTTTGCATCGGGCCAGGAAAGTTTTACAACGTCCATCACTCCTTTTTCAAGAGCATCAAGTGCAGGATGGGAAACAATTTTTGAAATACCTATAAAAACACCATCTTTTTTTTCAGAACCAAACGCCGACCCGGCAATCAGAAAAGCTGTAACCAGGAACAATAAACAGCGGGAGAATATATTTATTTTTTTCATGTAAATACCCCTTTTTTAAGAAAGATTGTAAAATTACAACCAACATAATAGAAAAAATTAAACCGGGCAACGGAAAATCACCCAGAGCATTCTTGATATCTCGTAAAAAGTATTTAGATGGGTGAATGGGTTACGCGAAGCGCCATATGGTTTCAAGGTGCCTTCGCCTTGCCGTCGGGGACAAGAGATTCATGGATGTCCCAGCCTTCCGGATTATCGTTAACTTTCCACCGCTTGTGAAACCACCACCATTGGTTTGGAGTTTCACGAATCCAGCCCTCTGCAAGCCGGTTCAATCTTTCCGTATTATGCCGTATATTCATATCTCTATCGGGGTAGGGTGTTTCCAGATCGAAAGGTGGAGATATCTTTACACGGTGATATCCTGCTTTTTCTTTCCGGGTAATAACCGCCGGGATAATCGTGGCACCGGTTTCAAAGGCAAAACGTGCCGGAGCAGGTGTTGTTGAAGCCAATAGGCCAAAAAAATTACAAACTATGGAACGATACTTATTAAGATGCTGATCGATGACTATAGTTACAATTTTATTTTCAGCCAACAACTCTTTAATAACATTTTTAGTACCCTTTCGGGAAACAATGGTAACACCGGTATTCTCACGAACCCTGGAGATAAATTCCTCTGCGGTTTTACCCATCTCCTTAACCACAACTGCTATCGGTGCGCCCCTCATCGCCATTGAACAGCCACCAAGGTCGACGTTATCAATATGTGTGGCGAGCAGAATGACCCCCTTTCCGTGCTCAAGGGCAGCGTCAACATGTTCCCAGTCTTCAATCTGGACCAGTTTTTCATTTTCAGCAAGTGTCATGTAGGGAATACGCAGTAACTCGGCAATATACATACCAAAATTTGAAAAAAGTTCCCGAATTATTTTCCGCTGTTCCTTTTTCGACAGTTCCTGTCCGAGTGCGCGGTTGATATTATGCATAGCCATACCTCTTCGGATCGGAATAATATAGTACCAAACCCATCCAATAAAGCGACCAAAAGCCATGGCCCATGACAATGGCAGGAATGACACGAATCGACTGAATAAATTAAACATGTATTATCATACCTTGATTCTGTAATTCTGACCCTTTCCCGATATTGGAAAACACAGTGAAGTTTATGACCTGGAAATCAAGTAGGATCAGATAGTTATCGTTAAAGAGAAACCTTTATCCAAATTTTATCGTGTTAGTGTATATCGGGTATGTCAGCTTTAGCAAGAATTTTTGCAATTTTTCAGGAATAGGATTTGTTAAAAAGGGGGTATTTTTGATTTTTACTTAGCCTTGGAAAATATAGATTAAAGATAAGAGGTGACAACTCTACGATTTCATTTTTGAAAATGACCACGGGGAATTTGTATCGAGTGTTTTACAACTCCCATAAGACAATAGTATATAGCAGGTTATTGCAAATTATGCGCGTTGTGCAAAAAAAACCAAGTGATCCTTACCAAGGTATAAAACCAAAATACCACGAAAGCTAAATTTCAAGATAAAATGACAAACTATCTGGAATTAGCAACACTTGTGTATTCATCAAGAATAATATCATATACACCTGATTCCTTTAGTTTTTTTAACCCCGAATCAAATTTATCAGCAAAATATTTACCATCAGGTGTTTTTCTTGAAAACAAAATATAAAATACGTTTTCTTCAACTGCTTTGGGGTGATTAGTAAACAGCTTTGCCTCTTCAGGACTGAAAAGTTTGTTAATCATTGCATAGCCAACAACTTTAGATGTTTCGTATACATCAATTCTGTCTGCTAACATCATTTTGAAATTGAAATCTTCAGACGCAACCGGATGGGCTTTTATCCCTTTATCTTTATAAATTTTTTCCTGTTTAAAACTTATTGTGACTCCAACCTTATACTTTTTTAAATCTTCAACGGAATTCCAGTCAAACTGTTTTCTTTTAAGATGAAAAAATACCCCTTCATCTTTGATCAGAGATAATTTATTTATATAAAAGTCTTTTTTGCGCTCTTCTGTTTTGTTCCACGGGAATGTCGCATCATATTGTCCATTTTTAACATTATTATAGCTTCTTTTCCATGGAAAATATTCGTAAATTACGTCTACCCCCTCTAACTTGAAAGCTTCTGTTACAATTTTCTCTAAAAGGTTACCTTTCATGTCTATCTTAGAAGTATAAGGTACCCATTCACCTATTGCAAATTTTACAGTTTCGTTTGCAAGCGCATTAAAAGAAGTCAGAGCTGTTATTAATAAAAATAATGTTAAATTTTTCATTTTAACCCTCCTGTAGGTAGATTTGGAATTATACCACGTAACCCTTTGTTTTGACATCCCCAAGTGTCTTTGTATGAGATGATAATCTAAGTATCCGTCCTTTGCAAAAAAAATCTGTGAGAATTAATAAAAATTAACAGGTCAAAAAATAAGATAGATTACAGTTACTTCAACGAGCATCAACTATTGTCGTGAGGGGAATTTATGTGTTGAACATCAAAAAAACTCCAGTTACACTGTAATATTGAACGCTAACCGTCAGACCAAAATTGGCTGTTTATTATTAGTTCGCAATTAGTTGTACTAATTCATATTTAAACATGAATTAGTAACTTTAATAGCATCAAGGTTAATAATGCATTAATCTAATACAAGGAGTTGAATAAATGAAAACTGACCCGCAAATTCCGTTCAATATAGATGAAAAGCCAACTTTCAGAACAATTTTGAAAAAGAACATCCAGGTGCAGCGTGATAAGATAAAACTATGGGAGAATGCCGAACTGATTCAAATCGAAGTTCCGATAAATCGTAAAAACGTCTCAAAAATTCTGCCCATAGGACTTAGACCTGATCAAACAAACACAGCAACTCTCTTTGTCGCAAATTATCCGAAAACAGCATTTACAGGAAGCTATATGGAAGCAGCTCTTCTGATTCATGTTAAATCCCTTTTAGGGAGAAAAGGAGTGCACTGCTGCTGGATGGTCGTAGATGATGACACTGCCCTTATATATGGGCGTGAGCTTCTTGGCTTCCCGAAAAAAATGGCTGAAATCCCTTATTTACTGGAAAACGATACGCTTACAACCAGTGTTAAAAGAAGAGGGACTAAGGTCCTGTCTATAAAAGCAGTAAGATCAACACAAGAAATCAATCCCGAACCGGTTTTTGCCAAAAATTTTTACAATATAAGTGGTTTAGGTCAATTGTATCTGATTAATCCAGTCTGGTATTTCAAACCAAGGGAAGCAATCCTTGAATCATGGAAGGCAAGCGCCGAACTTCAGCTTGAACATTCTCATTTTGATCCTATACGTGATCTTATTGCGGACTATTCGGAGGTACTTGAAGCACGTTTTTCAATCATCGATATTCTATCGGCAAAACTGATGTACCCGGTCGGTATTGCAGGGTTTAGGTCATTGTATAATGCCTATAACCTCAGGTTTAGATAGGCTGAGATCAAAAGACGAAATAGTTTTTGGCTTTATTATGTTAGAGGGTTGAATTTATAGCTGAAACCATATTTTTGTATGATATCAAGCTCATTCGTTGCTCCCCTGATAAGGTGCAGAAAACAAAAAAGAGGTTTGCACGGTTTAATACAGAGTATGTTCATTCAAGTATTTCTTTTAATTTATTCTCTAACTCATCTTTTGAACGGAAAACCTGAAAAAGTTCTTCAGTATCGTCATGAGCCATAGTAGCAATCGTTCGCATCATCCTGGAGGTACCATAGCTAAGGTTTGTTGGTGCATATATTAGAACTTTCTTACACCCTTTTTTTAAATACTTATCCCATATATTGGGCAAAAGATTTAATTCGCTGTAGGCAATTACAAGGTCTTTTATGAATTCGAAATCTACAATTTCAATAAAACTCTTTTCGATTTTTGTATCCTCAATGACACTTGTGAAGTAATGAAATAAATCTTCTGCCGTTATTACATCTGTGGCTTTGGAACGAATAATTCCGGGCTCTGATTCGTAATGATAAGTGATTGGCAATTTTTCCCCACCTTTGAAACATAATTATTAATGAAGTGTATATATATGAAACTTACAAAATTCTATAATTGCACAGTTAACAAAAATAATAATTCTGATTTTAGCATTAAATTAAAAGTCTGTAAATACATGGGATATTACTTCTAAGGTTAATTATTTAATATTGTTTTAGATAGAATAATTGAATTCGAACTATTGAAATTACAAGAATATCTGCATGGTAACTCTAAGGCGGTAAGATGTATTTTTCTTATCAGTAAATGAAGCCGGGATGATCGATAGATCAATTCACCGGCTTCAACCTTCATTCGGGTTTGTTGTATCTTTTTATCCGATGGGTTGAGGTGTGCATAGTCCTTCAGCATTGTCGGAACCTCTACCACAGTCACCGCATTCATGACTGAATTCGATGATTCTGGCATCGGATATTTCTTCCTTATTCGATGTTTGTCCTCCACATTGGGTGCACTCATAGACATCCTTGATTTCAACAGGATCACATAGCTTATCAGTGCCTACTGCTATTTTCCCACACATGTTACATTCAAAATTTTCCATTTTTATTCTCCTCAACTGTGGAAACCTATATATGCCTTGCTGTTATCCAGATTTCCAGCAGTTTTCAATGGCGTTTACAGAAGTTATATTTATTCCGCAACTAAGAGTTTCTGTTGCGGAACAGGTAGTTTTCTTTTCTAATATAATAAACATGATTTGGGAAAAAAGCAAGGCTATCAATATAATGTTTGCTATGTCTAACAAGATGCATTTATAAAGGGTCGGATGAAAAGAGCGTGTTTAACAGATAAAGGATAGGGAATAATTATCTATTGAATGTTATCCCGGAACTTATTGTTGAGTCCCAACTTTTCTCTAAATGATTCAACATCAAGATTTTCAATTTTTTGAATAAGCTCAGGGAAAATTTTCTGGTGATAACCATAGCCGCCATTTTTAAATTCATCAATTGCCTGAGCTTTAGACCAGCTTTGAAATATGATTCTATAGGCTGCGCTGATTACACCGGTCCTGTCCGAACCATGCCAGCAATGAATCAGTATCGGCCCTTTGGCGTTTTTTATTTTTTGAAGTGCTTCCAGTATTTGAGAGGATGATATCTTTCCCGTGTTAATTTTAATATGGTGCAGGATTAATTGAGTCTCTTCTGCATCATCTTTATCGGTGTGATGCTGACGTAGATTTAGGGCTTCTTTAATCCCGAATTTTTCAATCTGAAAAAACGATTTTTCATCCGGCTGTTCTGAACGAAAAACATTTTTGTCTATACGATAGAAATTCTCCAGATCAGAACCAATAATTTTAGATGCCCATTCATCCGGCCGTAATCTCGTTTCTGCAAAAGCTGTCGTTTGGAGAATGAAAATAAATATCAATATATGTTTAATCATGATTATACCTTTAAGGGGATATTAACTTATAAATTTACATATTAGAGCAGTATATAACATTAACAGGCAAAAATTTAACATTAAAATAGTTACCTGTAAACATTTAATATATTACGTAAATCCCTGCTCAACCCGCTGAACTTTCAAAACGCTTCGAGAGCAAGGCGTCTCGATGTTTGCACCCCAAGGGCACTTGCTTCGCGGCGTAGTGGCAGCGCCACGTCGAACATCGAGCAACGCAGCTATCGAAGTGTTTTGG